>Ga0210240_100009_pt1 | contig 98661 bp, 52 predicted proteins | sample ChrtobMetP5a_4mM_FD_155463 | JGI IMG/M metagenome (GOLD analysis project Ga0210240, IMG submission 155463) | Chrysochromulina tobin associated microbial communities from unialgal haptophyte culture, Seattle, Washington, United States - P5a_4mM | ecosystem: Host-associated > Algae > Haptophytes >...
ACACGCCCGGGGCGGCGGCTGTGCTCTCAAAGGAGGAGATTCCGCGCGCGCAGCTCCCGGCCCAGATCTACGGCGCGAGCTTCCCGGCCGACGCCCTTTGGGCGTAGAGAGAGCACCGCAATGTGTGGGGTCCCCTGTCCTTTGCCTGACTGTGTGGGCGCTGTGGAGGTCACTCAGGTGTGCGCGGTGCGAGCGAGCGCGGGGTAGAAATGTGAGGCAGGACGTGTGAATTCTGAGAGCCCTGCCGTGTGATTTGCGCCTGCAAGGTCTCGAAAGTGGGAAAGTGATCCTCAACAGTAAAATTCAAGTTGATCCCACTTGACTCTTGAGACTCGGCCACTTGAAGATCTGAGGTCAGGTCGGACCGCTGAGAACATGACGCTTATTTTGCACAGGAGGTGTTTCGAGACTCCCTGGAGTTAAAACGTGTGGGCGGCGGAGCGGAGAGCTTCGGCGGGATTAAGGTATGAAGATCTTAAAGGTCAGCTCAGAACACGGAGAGGAACGCCATCTCAGGGGCCATCTCGTATCGCAGGGGCCATCAACAAGGACCGTCAGGGACTGGCAGTGAATGAATAGAGAGTGTTGTGAATGAAAATTCTTTTTTTGCCATGGTCAAGGGGCAGCGCGATACGCTGCTCGTGTCGGGACTCGAGCGCATCGATGACGAGGAGGAAGCCCAACTACAGGTGGACGAACTTCGCAACGCCTTCCAGCAGCATGGCGAAGTGGAGGAACTTGAGGTGCTTCGGGATGGTCAGCCAAATGGAAAGATAGCGGGTGGCTCACGTGGCTTCGCAATCGTGAAGATGCGCAGCACCATATCTGCGAGTCGTGCGAAGGCGGCGCTCGACGGCACGCGGGCCGGTCGGCCCGGCTGCACCATCGGACCGATCAAGGTCCGCTTCGCGATCGACCGCGCGACACTAGTCATCCACAACCTCGGGCCAAAAGTGAAGACGCCGGAATTGCGCGAGGCATTTGCGCAGTTTGGAAACGTGATCGAATGCCGCGTCGAGCACGATCCGCCCGAGCTCGGTGGTCGTTCCAAGGGCTTCGGCTTCGTCGAGTTTGCTAAGCGGGCCATCGCCGCGCGGGTGCACCAGCTGTGTAACCAAAACCTCTTCCTGCTCTCGTCGTCACCGGTGCCGTTGCGCGTCGATTTTGCCGTGGACGAGCGAGCGGAGGTGCAGGCGATCCATGAGCCCGTCTCAGAGGATAAGAACATCGAGCCGCCGCCCCATTTCTGCGCGCCTGGCACGCTGGAGTTTGACTTTGCGCTGCGCTGGCGCGAGCTGCAGCTTGCTCACCAGGCCGAAGAGGAGCGACTCGCGGAGGCTCACCGGCAGGAGCGCGAGGTGCTCCGGCAGGAGCAGGTGCAGATCTATCGCCACACGCTGCAGAAGCTCAGGGCCGTCGACGAAGCCCTCGCGACGGGCGCGAGCGGCGCGAGCGGCGAGGGCATGCCGGGCATGAGCTACGACCATGACCATGCCGAGGGGCGAGCTGCTTCACACGTGGCGAGCTCGAGCTCCGAGCGGCCGCACGCCAAGCGCGTGCGTAGGTGAGGGCACGCAGCGCGCGCCGCAAGCCACAATGGAGGCGGACAAGGGTCGCCTCTCGGACTCCAAGGCGATGATGGTACAGTAGAGAGATCTCGGTGTGATCTCGGTGTCCATGTGGCATGCCTCCAGATTGCTGTCCCGGCTCCAGACCGGTCGCAGTGGGAGCGTCTGTGCGCGGGCTGCGGTCGGCGGTCGAGTGCGCCGGGTATACAGTGAGCCCGCTGGAGCTCGGAGGCGCACCATTTGTTGCATGTACACATCGTCGAGCTACTTACAAGTCTTAGACCGTGGGGTGTGACACGCACACACATTCACGTGGCCGGTGTGCACACATCACATTTTCGGAGTTGGTTTGTTGTTGGTTCACAGCTAAAGAGCGTACGCGACGGCCCGTTTTCATGAGATTGGTAGACGCGAAGACACTCGGCACCGCCCCTCGGACGATCGTCGTCAGGACTGCGCATCTGCAACGGCAGCACCTGCTTGCCGCAGCGGGCCCTATCAGCACGCACGCTCTCGCGCAGTGGCTCCTGATGCCTAGTTCTCCCGGCGCTCTTCACTCGGCCTTTGGCTCGCTGCCATCATTCTTGAACAGCCGCTTGGCCACGACTGGCGTGAGCGCGACGGTCGGCGGGAAGCGGATAGGTGAAGCAGCCTTGTGGATGGCATATGCGAGGCCGATGGTGCCCGCCTCCTTGGGCACCACCACCTCGAGCCCCACCTTCTCCAGCAGGGCTGCCACGTCGACTCCATTGTCAACGGCTAGGTAGCAGAGCGCAAAGGAGACAATCGCAAACGAGGTAGAGGTGAGAAGGTAGGCTCCGCCATAACGCTTGAGTAGCTCCCCTGCCGTTACCTTGCCGTCGCCACTGCCACCCTTTTTCAGAGCCGAGAAGAGCCCCGCCTCCAAGCCGTACTTTTCGACGACCTCGTCGGGTGTCTGCTGCTTCTGCGCGCATGTCGGCGAGCCGAGCCGCTGGACGGGCTGCCGCGCCGGCGTCAAAGCCAGGTGCGTCTGCGGCGCGAGCGTCCAGCTGATGGCGAAGAGAGCAGAGCAGAAGGCGAACATCGCAAGGATGGACGAAGCGCGAGATCGCGAAGACGCCCAATTACGTCAATGAACGAGGTGCAATACTTTACGCCTTGCCAAGCGGCGCGCGGCGGACGCGCCGCGAGCACACGATTGATAATGACGAACTGTAATTACGATGGAGATACCGCCGCCGCCGCCCCCGCCGCTGCCCAATGCATCAACATCCGCTACAGCGCTAAAGGTCCAGTGGAAGGACCCGCGTTTCGAGCCGGCCATCGCCAAGGTGCGCGCGGCTTGTGGCCTGAGCGAGAACGATTATGAGGACGATCCTATGATTGGCATGCTGCTGGATCGGTATAGTTGGGATCAGGCCAAGGTGGTCGAGCTCTACAAAAGGTCGCTCGAACGCCGTGTGGCGCTGGGCGTCAGCAAAATCAAGGAAGACATCGTGCGCGGCGGCCTCGGCCTCGACGACCTGCCACATGCACGCGCCGTCAAGGGCGTCGTGCGCGTTAACGGTACCTCGTCGCTAGAGAAGGCACAGGCGGTGGCGTCGTCGTCCGACAATGACGTCGAGATCGACGGCAAGAAGGTAAAGTACGGCGACGTCATCGGCTGCTATGAGCTGCGCTACGGCCACGGCAAGGTGGGCATGTCCGCCACCGCGCCTGCCGCCGACGAGCCGCCGCCCGTGACGCCTGCCGACTTCACCAAGTACATGGTGTATGTGACTCAGTGGCGGTGGCTGCAGTGTGAGAACTACATCCGGCGGCACGGTGAGCTCGGCTTCTGGTCGATGATCCACGACATCTCGTGCCCGCAGGGCTACATCTCGCTGTGGAATCGGATGCGCAGCTTACTCGGCCAGTACATGCCGCCCGTCGAGGAGGCTTGCGCGGGGCTGTTCCCGCCCATGGTGCAGAAGATCCTCATCATAAACGTGCCGCGCATCTTCAGCCCGGCGTGGTCGGTCATCTCGACCTTCCTGCCGCAGCACCACAAGGACCGCATCGTGCTGCTCACGACCTCTTATACCTCTGCCGAGGAGGTGGGCAAGTACGTGCCGCCACAGCATCTGCCCCCACACCTCAAAGCAGGTCGGCCCGACGGCGCCGACAGCGAGGAGGAGTAAGCGAGGAGGAGTCAGCGAGGCGGGTGGCGCGGGTCCGTGCGTCTCGAGTGCCAGCGTGCGTGCGCTGCGACACTGTCGGCAGCCCAGTCGAAGAGACATGAGCCCAGTCGAAGAGAGTGCTCCTCCCACACGGCATGCCACACGGTCGGTACGGTGATCGGCGTTGGGGCGGTATCCCTTGAGAGACCTCCGGCAGGCTGCGGTGCACGGCGCGGCTCGGCTGGCGCCCGACGTCACGCGGTCACGGTATACGGCGCGCGCGCGCACGTGGTTCACAGCCCAGTCCAAATGACTTATCAGCACATCTAGCTGCCTGAGTCATCAGTTAAAAAGTAGCGTTCGCCGGGCTTTGCTGAAAAAAAACCCCTGCCGGATGCGCGCTCGGCTTCCCCTTTTTGGAGTCGGCACTTGAACTACGAGCACCCGAAAGAAGGCTTGAAGCGCCCGGCCCTGTCCATCGCCATGGCCGACGCCAGCGCTCCAGTCACTGATGCTTCCGCAGATGCTGCTACAGCCGAGCTTGACCGTCTTCATGCGTTCCAGAAGCAAAAGGCCGGCGAGTCGGGGATCGCCACCTTCCTTGAGGCGTTAGGCCTGCATATGTGCCATGGGCTGCTCGAGGCGCTGCTTCGTAAGGTGCACGACCTGCCCGCGCTCAAGGATCTGAGCGAGGATGCTCTCGCACTTGCCGTCGCACCGCTCAACCTCAAGCCCAAGGGCATCAAGTTCAAGAAGCTGTGGTCGGCGCTCGAGCAGCTGCGCGCCGAGAACAGCACCATCTTTGTTCCGACGATGGTTGCAGAGCCCGAAATGCAGAAGAATGGCATGATGGAGAGGCCGCTCGTCCAGCCGCTTGACTATCACACCTCGGTGACCCACGAGTCTGCATCGATGGATGCAATGCCGGCGCCACCCCGCCCCGGCCTCGGCTACAACATGAAGTACCTTGGACCGGCGGCTGCCTTTCCGTCGCTGTTCAACCCGGGCACGAGCACCGCCACAAAGGATAAGGTGGCGAAGATCAAAGAAGGCATCAAGCTCAAGAAAGAAGGCAAGGCCTTCCCCCCGCCCCTGCTCCCAACCGACCAGCCAATCGAGGGCGTGTGGCGCTCCGAGCTCGCTAAGGAGCTGCTCGACCTCGCCAACATGTTCGGCCACGCAAACGAGGGCTCCAAGAGGCCTGAAGTGGCGGCGGCTAAAGCGCGCGCGGCCGCGGCTGACTGCGCAAAGAGCGCCGCTGCGGATGCGGCTGAGGAAGCGCCAAAGGCTTTCCGTGGGGTTGGCGCGCCACTCACGAACGCGCTTCGAAACATGGGCCAGTACATGCACATGTTCGAGAGCGACGAGGTGGCGGACGTTAAGTTCACGAAGCATGAGTCCGAGGCGAAAGCTCAGAGCTCTCGAAAGAGCCGTACCAAAAGGGGCAAGAAGGGCAAGGCTAAGTCGCAGCGAACAGAACGTGACAAGGAGAACGCGGCGCCGCAGCACAAAGAGAGTGCCGTGAGCAAAATGATCGAAAAAAACAAGGCGCGCCTCCTCAACTTCATGCATAAGGAAAACAAGGCGTGCGCGGGCGAACGCCGCACCAAGAACATCGACGACGTCCCGTGCGCGGGCGAGCATCACTTTGTCGATCACGACTCAATCAAATGCGCGGGCGAGCGCCATGTCAAGAATGCCGACGAGAAGGTCTGTGCTGGTGTTCGCCGCGTCAAGGACGATGATGAGCGGCTCTGCGCGGGTGTGCGCCATGTCAAGGACGATGACGAGCGGCTCTGCGCGGGTGTGCGCCATGTCAAGGACGCCGACGAGAAGGTCTGTGCGGGTGTTCGCCACGTCAAGGACGATGACGAGCGGATCTGCGCGGGTGTGCGCCATGTCAAGGACGCCGACGAGAAGGTCTGTGCGGGTGTTCGCCACGTCAAGGACGATGACGAGCGGATCTGCGCGGGTGTGCGCCATGTCAAAGATGCCGACGAGAAGAAGTGCGCGGGCGTGCGTCATATTATCGATGACGATGAGCACTTGTGCGCTGGCGTTCGTCGTGTCGTAAACGCTGATGAGAAGGTGTGCGCGGGCGTTCGTCACGTCAAGGATTCCGACGAGAAGAAATGCAGGGGCTCTGCTCGCAAAAAGGGGAACGTCTCTGAGAGGAAGACGATTGGAATCAAGAAGAAGAAGAAGGATAAAGACGTCGTACCTTGTGCTGGAACAAATCGAGTCAAAGACGACGACGAGAAGGTATGCGCGGGCGTGCGTCACGTCAAAGATGCCGACGAGAAAGTATGTGCAGGCGTGCGCCACGTCAAGGACGACGACGAGAAAGTTTGCGCTGGCGTGCGTCACGTCAAAGATGCCGACGAGAAGGTATGCGCGGGCGTGCGTCACGTCAAGGACGACGACGAGAAGGTCTGCGCGGGCGTTCGTCACGTCAAGGCTGCCGACGAGAAGGTTTGCGCGGGCGTTCGCCATGTCATCGATGACGATGAGCACCTGTGCGCTGGCGTGCGACACGTGAAAGCAGCCGACGAGAAGGTCTGTGCGGGCGTGCGCCATGTCATCGATGACGATGAGCACCTGTGCGCTGGCGTGCGTCACGTGAAGGCAGCCGACGAGAAGGTATGCGCGGGCGTGCGTCACGTCAAGGACGACGACGAGAAGGTATGCGCGGGCGTGCGTCATGTCAAGGACGACGACGAGAAAGTTTGCGCGGGCATGCGTCACGTCAAAGATGCCGACGAGAAAGTATGTGCAGGCGTGCGCCACGTCAAGGACGACGACGAGAAGGTCTGCGCCGGTGTGCGTCACGTCAAGGCTGCCGACGAGAAGGTGTGTGCAGGTGTGCGTCACGTCAAGGACGACGACGAGAAGGTCTGCGCGGGCGTTCGTCACGTCAAGGATGCCGACGAGAAGGTTTGCGCGGGCGTGCGCCATGTCATCGATGACGATGAGCACCTGTGCGCTGGCGTGCGTCACGTGAAGGCAGCCGACGAGAAGGTATGCGCGGGCGTGCGTCACGTCAAGGACGACGACGAGAAGGTATGCGCGGGCGTGCGTCATGTCAAGGACGACGACGAGAAAGTTTGCGCGGGCATGCGTCACGTCAAAGATGCCGACGAGAAAGTATGTGCAGGCGTGCGCCACGTCAAGGACGACGACGAGAAGGTCTGCGCCGGTGTGCGTCACGTCAAGGCTGCCGACGAGAAGGTGTGTGCAGGTGTGCGTCACGTCAAGGACGACGACGAGAAGGTCTGCGCGGGCGTTCGTCACGTCAAGGATGCCGACGAGAAGGTTTGCGCGGGCGTTCGCCATGTCATCGATGACGATGAGCACCTGTGCGCTGGCGTGCGTCACGTGAAGGCTGCCGACGAGAAGGTCTGTGCGGGCGTGCGCCATGTCATCGATGACGATGAGCACCTGTGCGCTGGCGTGCGTCACGTGAAGGCAGCCGACGAGAAGGTATGCGCGGGCGTGCGTCACGTCAAGGACGACGACGAGAAGGTCTGCGCCGGTGTGCGTCACGTGAAGGCTGCCGACGAGAAGGTGTGTGCAGGTGTGCGTCACGTCAAGGACGACGACGAGAAGGTCTGCGCGGGCGTGCGCCATGTCATCGATGATGATGAGCACCTGTGCGCTGGCGTTCGCCATGTCAAGGCTGCCGACGAGAAAGTGTGCGCGGGCGTTCGTCATGTCAAGGATGCTGATCACATCCCCTGCGCGGGCGAGCGCCGCGTCAAGGACGTTGAGAACAAGCCTCTTCCTACGACCCCGTCGAAACTTCTCGAACAGCTCTGGGGCGCAGCTCAAAACGCCGCATCTGACTTCGGTGCTCAAATCGAGAAGGTCATGAAACCTGCCGATCCTGTGAGGGAGGTCGAGAAGGCGGTTAAGGCGGCAGCAAAGCCGCTGCCGCCTCCTTTGAAGAAGCTGGCCTCGAATCGTGCAACTACGAAAGAGAATGGCGTACCGATGAGCTCCAAGCGCGCTAGCGGAGCTCCCATCAGCAAGCGCGCCAGCGATGCTCCCATTTCGAAACGCGTCAATGACGCTCCTATTTCCAAGCGCCTCAATGATGCTCCGCTCTCGAAACGCGCCAATGATGCTCCCATCTCGAAACGCGCCAATGATGCTCCCATCTCGAAACGCGGCCTTTCCGTTCGTGCCAATGGGCGCTGAAGCAGAGACAGGACGAACGGGATTGGTGACGTTCTGCTCAGTGTCACTGTGGCAGCTTGAGCCGCTGCATTCTGAAGTGAATTGTGGCTGAGCTCGCTGCCAGAGGTGCATGCAAGGGAATGAAGCTCTAAGGTGGAGCTGGGACGCTCAACACGTGCACATCTCATCGATGGTGCCGACCAGGCTTCCTTTGAGTTGAGTAGCTTCTCTCGGGCAACTCCTCAGGATGACTGGGCTCTGGGGTGAGCGGTGTGGGACGGGAGGAGAGCCGGCCAGGCAGCTTATCGTTCTTGGATCTTGGATGATTGTTGAACCGACGTGTCCGGGATGTGGACGCTGGATGAGTGCGCCGCGATCGCGGCCGCGCGCGCGGTCGTCCGACAACCCGTATTTTCTCGCATCACACGCAAGTCAGTATACAGTAAGTGCGCTATAGTGTCGCGAGCGTGGTCAAATCTCTAATCTGAAACCAATCGAAGACGGTCAGTCGGAGTACACGCGGATATGCATACGTGGCTGACCGCGACGGAGCACGACGCCCGGTCGACGTGGCTGACCGCCCGGGATACGGATTAGTGGATCGGGCGGCCCACCGGCATCGCGCCGCAGTCGCACGACACGCCTCTACGCACCCCGGCTACAAACACACACGTACGCGCAACACACGCGTACGCGCCGCCGTTGCATGCCATGCTCTCGCATAGGACTCTCCGGCGCACTGCCTATGCACATCACCGCCACAGCCCACACGCATGCACATCAAGGCACCATCGCGAGCGCAGCTCCAACAGCACATGCCGCTGTGAAGCTGCCGCTGTGAACCCGCTGTGAAGCACTCACGATGCGCCGGGCGCCTCCGCCTCGGACGCTGCGTCCACGTCGGAGGAGGGAAAGTTCCCGCCCTCGGCGACTCGCATGAGCACGTCCGGCCTACCTGCCGCATCACGCACCACCATCATCTCATCATCGAGATACGAGATGAGCACCGAGCGCTTGTACTCCACGGGCGCCTGGAAGGGAAGCTTGAGGCTCATGTACTCGGACTGTGCCTCGGTGTACATCTCGACCAGGCGCACAGCCGACTCGGCCTCCAGCTTCGAGGCGAGCTTCACCGTATTCTCGAACGAGAGCACGCGCACCTTGACCTCTGCCGTGGCACGTGGCTGCTCGGGCCGGATGGTGAGGTACGTGTCGCCCACGTCGACCAGGTCCGCACCGCTCGGCGACTTGGGCGCCGACTTGGCGCCTTTCATCAGCAGTGTGAGGGCCTTCAGGCCGGGCGAGGCGCCCGACGCGTACAGGAACTTCCACTTCCCGTTGAGCAGAGGCGAGGTCGCCGGTGACTGCGTCGGATTCTGCGCCTCGAGCGCGAGCAGGATCTCGCCAACAACGGCCCTGTCGGGTTTCGCGCCCTTCAGGCCGTCGGCGATCTCGGACTTGAGCGCCTCCTTGGCGATGCTGCCCTCCTCAAAGAGAGCGTCGTCATAATCATCACCACCGACCAGCGCCTGCTCGACAGCGGCAGGCTCAGCCTTCACATCCATGGAAGAAGCATCGGCAGCGGCCGGCGGTTCCACCGGAAAAGGCTCGTCGCCCATCTGCCATGCACAAGACGACTCTGAGCGAGTGGGACAGGGCTTCTAGACGCAGATTCCCGCTGGGCTTTTCCCAGTATCTGGGCGGCGTGCATTTTTGCAGCACACCTGCATGTACGGCACCGCAGGCCGGCAGGCCGGCACAACCGGCGCGGTCGATCGGAGCGGAAGCAGCGTGTAGGCGGCCGAGACGGCGAGGATCGCGAGGGTGAGAAGCGTCCGCATTTGTAACTAAAGAGATCGTCCTCCCATGCTGATACCTCGGAAGAGGCGAGGAAACCACAAGGAAACTTACGGACACAAAAGAGCTCTCAAAGGACGAGTTCAACCATAGTGTACTGAACTGAACAAACGAGACTTGGGTTCAACCATCGTGTGGAGTTTGCTGCCCTGCGCCACGGAGCGTCTGTCTAGACTCTCACGCAGCCGCAGCCGCCTCAGCCGGCAGCTTCGCCTTCTGAACGCTGCTGCCGCCCACCTTACTCTCGCCGAGCTTGCTCTCAGGCCGGGCAGCGGCCTCGTCCACCCCGTCCGCCCCGGTAGGCAACTTGGACTTTATGGCCGTCGCTGCGCTCGCCGCTTTGGCGAACTTGACCAGCGATGCTGCGTCACGTGGCCCATTGTAGTCGGCGCTGCCCAAAGCGACCTCATCTTCATTGGAGCCGCTGACCAACTTGAGCCACTTGAGGGCGGGGTAGGCGCGCACGCCTAGCTGCGCGGCCAGCTCCGGGCTGCTCTGCCCATCGATGGCAAGAACGGGCACTCCGTCCGCCTTGAGCGTGCTGGCAGCCTCCTTGAGCGCCGGGATCATCGTCTTGCAGTGGCCACACCACGGCGCGTGAAAAGCGACCAATGCACCCTTGCCACCCTCGAGCACCTCCTGCAGCTTCTCGGCGCCTGCCACGACCACATCCGACTCATCATACTCGCTTGGCATGTCAGTGACGGACAAGGGTCGTACCTCCGCCTTCATGCCGATTTCGATGAACATCTTGGCAGCTTCGTTGCAAGACTCTTCGGAGCCTGCGACCAGTACGGCCTTGCCGTGCTTCTCCAATTTTCCAATGAGTGGCTGCACCTTATCCTCAGTGGCGCCGAGCTTGTCTGTCAGCACGGAAATCAGCTGATCGATGGATGTTGAGTCGCTGTCAAACACTTCAACCACGTGATAGTAATCAGCCCGCTGAGCGGCCCCCGCTTGCTGACCCGAGGCGGCGACGCTAAGAGCAGCTAGGACAAGAATGGGAACCATCGCGCTCGTGAACGCTCGCACGAGCTTGTCCTCTGCTCATCACGCGAGATTTTTCATGCTCGTTCTCGTCGTGACGAGAGATTTTTCATGCACGTGCTCGTTGTGACGACGATTCTGCCGTCGCTGCTTTTGTCGCCTGCTATTCGATGGCAACTTTCGCATAGACCGGCCTCTTTATTGCAGATGCAAATCGCGGCTGTCGAGGAGTCGGCGGAAGTGATCGACGTTGAGGGAGCAGCAGGGCCGAAGTACTCCGACGAGGAGCAGATCATTCGTCAGTACGCTGAGTCGTGGTCCCGCGTTGACCAGGAGAAGTTGGCTGGCATGCCGGATGCCTTTGATACGAGCCAGGAGTCCACAGCAGTCAAAAAACAGCTCATTGGCTCGTGGAAGCTCGTGGCTGCAAGCGATGCCGACTGCATCCGCAGCGTGGGCTTGAGCGGCCGTGCGCTCACGCGCTTTCAGTCGGTCATCGGCCACTTTCAAACGTTCGCCAAGCCAGATCCGATGGATATCTTCACCGGAAAGAGCTCTTTCTTCATGACGACGTCCGAGGTGATCGCCGATGCCAAGATCGGCGTGACATCGACAGTCACAATGAAGGGAGGTTTCTACGTGGGTCCTTTGGCCGACACTGAGCTGGGCGTCACGGAGACGTATTCTTGTGTCGAAGTCGATGGTGCGGCTCAGCCCGGAGCCGGCATGTCCAACCGCTGGGACTTCAAGTTCTTGAGCGACACCTTGCGCGTCTGCCGCGCTGTGGACGGCTCGCTACGAGTGTACGAAAAGCTCGAGGCGGATGTGGCGCTGGCGGAGCTGGCGAGCCTGCGCACGGAAGAGATAGAGATCGATCCGGAGGCGTTCATGGAAGACGAGGTGGAGGTGGAGGATGAACCGGAAGACGACCCGAATGACGACCGACCGATCTGGCAGAAGCGGCTCGACGAAGAAGCACGGAAAGAAGGACGCTACGGCGGGCGCACCAAGGATGGCACTCCCATCAACAACTTCGGTCCGCCACCGAGCAACAACTAGCCCAACCCAGTCGGCCTCAATATTCACTCTTGTACGTCTTTCGAGTTGTGATCATGCATGGGATCTCTACGCACTGCGGTGTGTGCGCGCGTGCGTGCGCGGGATACATTGACCCCTCCCGACGCCGACGGTCGCACGGTCCGTGCGGACTAGACACGCGAAATGGTGGCTGGTGCTGGGGGCTGGTCGGGTGTGGCGGTGCGAATGTGCTTTCAGTGAGAGTTCATTGAGCGTAAAGGAAAATAGTACTTGCTTGTACGCGGTTAAGTACGCGGTGTATGCAACTAACCGGTGGGAACAGCAGGCGAGGTAAGTCTCACGGTCCCGCACGGCCGGAGCGCGCGGACGGCCGCCGGACCAGCGCACACCGCGGGCGCGCGGGCCGCTCCCGTCCGCGTTCGCGCCGACCGGCCTAAGACCGGCCTTCGAGCAGGCGCGGGGAGGCGCTCTGGGAGCGGGTGGCGGCAGGGTCGGGTTCGCAGGGGGCGGCCTCTTCTGATTCGGCCGCGGGGAGCGGTCGGCTCCGGGGCTGCGGCTGTTGAGTCGGCCGCGGATTCGGTCGTCGCGCTGTCGTGCGGGTGCGTTGGTCTATTGGGGGGTTGGGATGGTTGTGAGGTTCGTCTGTGTGATCCGTGTGCCCGTGTGCGCCCGTGTGTCCCATGTGTATCCCGGCTCCCCCCGGCGTCTTTTTACCTGAAAGTCCAAGAAAGTTAGAAGTTGTGTAACGCAAGCGAAACGGCAGTTCTTGACCGTGCGCTTGAGGATTCCTTACGTCCACGTCGTGTCTGAGTGCTTGGACGAGGGTCAGCTCGCGACTCAACGTGTATCGATGATCGAGTCGCCGGCGAGCTCGTTCCGAACTCCTCGAACACCACGGGAAGCCACGGGCGCTACGGATATGGCCTCAGCCTCGCCGGATAATGAAGGAAAATGCCAGAGCGCTCTGGCATTTTCCTTTCCCGTTGATGAGGTGACCTCTAGCGCGCCTCGCACACCTGTGGGCGTCGATCAGAAGGCCATCACCCGCGCGCAGCTTGCGCTGCGTGGGCTCACGGATGCTGCGACACATTGCGTCATGGAGGCGCGGGCAGTCAAAAGTCAAACTCGTGATCAATGGCAAAGTCGCGAGCACTGGCATGAACCAATCGATGTCGATCGAGAGCTCATTGGCAGGGCGCAAGCCGCCGCCGCCGCCGCCGTGACCTCCGCGCAAGCTTCGCTCGACTTGTTTGCCGGAGGGGTGCGGCGCGAGCCGATTGAGACGTCGGACGCCGAGAGTGGCGTCGACATGGCTCTCTTGAGGCGTACTTACACGAACTTGCAAAAAGCTCAAAGGAACATCAACGAGCTGACCTCAACGCGTGATTCGGAGGACGCAGCAGAGAGCCTCGCCATCATCCCAGAGCCAGCCGATGCCCAGAGCGAGGATCGACTCTATCTGCCCCGAGCTATGATAGGACAAGCAGCCCAGCCCTTGACCCCAGAGGCGGAGCGAACCTGGCCGCTCAGTCCTTGGGCCACCCGATCCATTGAGGCCCTCTCGAGCGAGTTGCCAGACGATGGTGCCGAGCTGGCCGACGACGCTCTCACTGCGACGATGGCGGACGTGTGTGCGGAGCTCACAGAACTGAGTCACTCGCTTCAGCAGATGCTCGTCCACTCCTCGGCCGAGGCCGCTCGAATCGATAAGCTCAGCGCGACGCGGACGCAGCCGAATGCGATTTGGAGCCGTATGCAGCGGAGGCTCCACTCGCTGAGGCTTGCGTGGTTCCGGCCCGAGATTCCATGGCGAAGAGTCCGACGACAGAGCGCTGCCATAGGGCGTCTCGTTGCAGAAGTGCTCCTCGTCGCGGTGGTCTTGCGCCAGCTTGCGCGCTTGCTTTCACAGCTTGCCTCGTGGGTGGCTGAAACGGTCCCGTGGCTCGGGCGTGTGTACCTCTGCCCCTCCCCGCTGCCGTGGTCGACCTTGAGCGGCACAGCGACGGCTCGACATGATCCGCTCCATGTCGTGTACGCAGTGCTTGTGATCGGTGCAGTTGGGACGCTTGCGTCTGGGAGGACCTCGCTCCGTCTACCAGGGGGGCTGCTGCTCGCGGCGTGCGGAGCGTTGGCGCTCGCAATGGTTGTGGCTCCGATACCCCCGGTACTCAAGATCTGAGTCACCGCGACGATCTACTTCCCCGCGAAGTACTGGGAACTGTGCACGCTCACATACTCCAGGCTGTGACGACGGACTGCTATACTTATGCTATACTGTCACGGTTGCGTTACGCGCATGCCGCCCGAAGCGCGTTGTACCGCCTTGCCCCTGCGCAGACAGGAGAGCCCTGGTCGCCAAAGCCGCCGCGATTTGGATTTCAACCATCATATTACCGTTAAATCAGCGAGCTCGGCACCGCTACTGATCCGGCGGTGCAAGGCATCGAATGGCTGCTCGCACGCCACCTCCGCCTTCCGTCACACGGCCTCGCACGGCCTCAGCACACGGGGTGCGGTTCACGTCACTCCTTCAACTTTCATAATACAACGATACCGCCGCGTTCGACCCCGGGTCCGCGGCACTGCGGCTCTGCGGGGGGCTCGAGCGGGGGGCGGCGGCTCCCGCTGGCGCGTGGCGGTCAGACGGTTCACTTTGTCAGGTATAGGGCACACCTGTGGGCTCGAGCGAGCACATCAACTAGCACGTCCGCGCCGCGCGCGAGAGCGCTGAACGGAGAACGGAAACTATACGCAGCGTGGGAGCGTGGACGGGTGGACGGCTCGGAAAACCATTGCGCTTTGCGGAACATAACCCCGTTTTTAACCCGGCGCCGTCCTAACGATATCCCGCGCGCGAGCGAAAGATAAACCGCAACGAACCCGCCGTATCAACTCACTTAAACGCGAGACTACACCTTTCTCAAAGTATAATTAACTCTCACATCACCCACTTGTCACGCTGGCCCAAGACCGAAGCCCCACCTGATTCCTCTCACCACACCGTTTGTGGAGAGCACAGACCTCTCGGCGAGGGTGGGAGGCTGCTGGGGCTGCTCGTCGAGGGCGACCTGCTGCGCCGCCCGCGCCTACCCACGCGCGCTCGTGCCGCCCTCCTCTTGCCATATGCTTCGTGTGAGCTCTCATGCCCCACCCTCAGATGTGAATGTTGAACGAGAGGCCGAGGTTGGCGGGGCCGACGCCCTGCGTGAAGCCGTTGGGGCCGAGCAGATTGGCGCCCTCATCGGGCACCATCGAAACCTGTAGGTTGGTGCGCCCCTGCTGGTACGAGGCCGAGAGGTTGATGTTTGTGTCCGGCGGACGGTAAGCGCCGCCGAGGTTCCACTTGCCGCCCTGGCCGCCCATGTACTGCGCCTGGAGTGCCTGCATCTGCTGCTGCTGCATCTGCAAGTAGGAGAGCGCCGTCTGCATCTGGCTGGCAGTTGCGAGCTTGGCCTGCTGCGCCTTCTTCTGCTCGACCAGAATGGCCTGCATCGCACCCACGAGGCTCGCGCGCTCGAGCTTGAAGCTCCAGCCCGTCTTGCCCGGCACACTCGCGCTCGCCTCGCGCACGAACGCTCCCTCTGCTGCCGCAAGGGACTCGGAGGCGTCTCCGTCGCCGACCATGCCCCTCTTGAACTGCTCCATCGCGGCGTCCTTGAGTAGGCAGATCTGCTGGACGAAAACCGGCTCGAGGCTTGTCACCAGCGTCGCGCGCAGCTCCTCGGCGCGGCTGCTGTACACGGCCGACACCTCGGCGTCGCCCTTTGGCGCCTCCGCCTCGAACTTGTCACAAGCGTCGGCCACGATCTCGTCGGCCTTGGCGCCAAAGGTCGGCACCGCCTCGCCGCCCGCCACGCTCTTCCGCAGTGCCGCGACTTCGCTCATGGCGTCCGCCAGCACCGATGAGTAGAGCTGATTGCACGAGTACGTGGCCTGCAGCAGCGCGTCTGACGGCTCCTCGCCGCCGCGCAGGGTGAGCAGCGCCGACGTGGCAGCGCGCCCGACACGCGTCGATGCGCCGTGCGCGATCGCCGAGCGCGCGTGCGCGCCCGTCGCAGCTGCGAGCACGCAAACCACCGTCACGCGTCGCATTAGTGAGAGCTCTTGAGACACAGGGAGATAAGATGACGATCGTGGTTTTCACACAATGCTCTTCTTCACACTACAAGTGACTGTGCACATTTTTCCAACTCGGCTGAGCACGCAGGCCGCAGCAAAGCGGGTATACCTCTGGTGCCTTCAATTTGATCGCCTCCTGCCCAACGCTGCGCATAGATGAGCGTGGCACCGACGAACAAGGTCGCCCGATCTCGTCGAAATGTCCACGGAGCATCTTGGTGAACTCATTCAGCTCAAGTTCGCCGGAGCCGTCGGGGTCAAAGGAGTCGAAGAGCTCGTCAAGGTACTTCTCAGGCACATCGAACTGCAGCGCGACGAGGCCCCTCTTGAACTCGTTGCGGCTGATGCGCCCGTCCAGTCGTTCCGTATCGAACCCCTTGAACACGTCCATCACGCGCAGGGCCGAGCGCTGCATCGCCTCGCTGATCTGGGCGGGGATCGGCCGGGATTCGTCAAGGTCGATCGCCCCGAGGATCTTTAGGCGGTTTACGGGATCCATGGGATCCGGGGATGCGCCTGTCATGGCGCCATTGGGCTTGCGGGCCTTGCCGTCTCCCGCCTTTGGCTTGGCATCAACCGCCTTCTTATCTTTCTCCTTGCCCTCCTTCGCCGTTGCCGCTGGCCGGGCTGGCGTGCCAGCTGTAGCCTTGCGTGTCAAAGTCAACCCGTCCGGTCCAAGAGCCAAGTGTTTCTTGCCCATAATTAGCTGCTCGAGGGACTTACCCAATGCTTTTGAATGGGAGCGGCTGCGGACAGCTTGTTCATAGTACTCATACTGGATTTGGTCGTCATCCTCCACCTTTATGAAGCTGTCAAGCCTGAGGTCCTCCAGGTCAAATGCTGCAACTTCCTCTTTGCTGAACTCCTGCTTCGTACGGAGGGCCGCTTCGAGTTGCTGGCTGAAGATTTCATTGCCCGTCTTCGGCTTCTGAGGACCTACTTTCCTCCACCTTGAGCCAAGTGTGCGCTCGGGCCCAGTCAATAGAACAAGTGGATGTGCTGCTCGTGCTGGTTGTGTTGCCGATTCTGAAGGTCGTGCTGGTTGCGACGGCGGTCGAGTTGGACGTCCGTAGACTATCCTCTCAGGAGTACGTGTAGTATCCAAATCCACATGATACGTGTTTGGTGGGCTGGGCGGCAAATGCGGTGCGAACCGCCAATGCTGCACTGGCTGAGGAGACTGCACAGCGTCGTTGATCCTCTTCTTCAGCGGAGTTGGAGGAGTGCCAGTGACTCTCTTGGGCGCAACTCCTTCGCGAGGTGATTGGGCGGCGTGGCTACGAACACTTTGTGGTCGATGGGGAGTGGATGGAGGCGATGGTGCGGCGTGACCACGAGCACTCTGTGGTCGATTAGGAGTGGAAGGTGTGGCGTGGCTGAAAGCACTCTGTGGGTGATTGGGCTTGGAAGGTGGTTGAGCGACGTGGCTGCGAGCACTCTGTGGGCGTTTCGGCGTGAAAGTTGGCTCCCAGGCGATGGCACTTTGCGCCATTCGAAGTTCTTCAATAGAAAAAGCGTCACAGGGTGCCGCAGTCGCACTCTGTGGGCGGCGTGGCAACTCCGTAGAGAGGAGGCGTAGGTCAGCACTGCTCAGGTCTGGTGAATCAAGTGACCAGGAACTTAGTTTCCCCCAAAGAAGATTATAGTATCCGTCCAGTCCTGGGTCGTCCTGACGTGCGAGTGCTGCTGGCTTGCGCGTGGCCTGCTTAGTCCCTGCACGGATTCGTCCGATGGCAACTGCTTGCCGGGTGCTGCCATCAATCTTGTCCAGCAGCGACGATCTTTTTCTCGATCCTCCGATCTCTTCGACCCTAGCCCTAGCCTGCCTTGCACGTGCACACGCTTGCATGGCAGTGGCTGCGCGCTCCTTGTCCATGATCGCCATGCGATCTGTTGAAAACGGGGGGCTTTCCGCGACACACCGCACAACTGCATCGACGCGGCGCGGCGGCCGAAAGCGTGTCGAGAACAGGAGGTGACGCGTGAAAGCTGAAACGGAAGACAGCCACCGAATGATTAAGGACTCAAGTAGGTTTCAAGAAGAAACCGCAAAGCGAAACTAAGGTCTAAGCAACACTCACCGTTCCGTGTCTTGGCTCCCCCCGATGATTGTAGGTCTATCGTTTGCGAACCGACCACTCTGGCACATCAGGGTGACATCTGAACGCTGGGCCGCCTCGTCCTCCACGAAACATGTCCGGCGTCGTCATCGGCCGTCGCTTGCGAGGCCGCGCTTCGCTTCACGCTGGATCGCCTGCTGCTGCTGCTGCTGCTGCTGCTTCAGCTGCACGAGGAGCGCTTTGTAGCCCTCCAGCCGCACATCACGCGTCACCGTCGCCGGAGGCATCTGCGGCCGGCGCACGATGCCAGCAGCCTTAGCGACCGAGGTCGACAGGAGAGGCGGCGGCGGCGGCGGCGCAGGCAGCGGGCGCGGTGGCGCAGGACTCGACGCTAGCGGAGGCTGCGGCGCTGGCTCAGGCTGCGACACAGACGATGGCCGCGGCGTAGGCAGCGAGCACGGCGGCGGAGGCTGCTGCGGCGCCGGAGGCTGCGACCACGACGGCGCGGGCGTGGCCGTCGGCGGCGCTGGCGCGGCCGTCGGAGTGACGACGATAATGGGCGGCGCCGCGTCGTCGTCGCCGTCGGAAATGATTCGAGTGACGGAGTCAACGGACGGGGCGACGGAAGTATCGGCGTCATGAGCAGCACCATCAGTTGAAGGAGCGCCACCGTAGTCGGCGAGGATCTCATCGTCACCCCTGATTGCGCGCAGGGCGACGACGCCGATGGCGAGTTCGCCCGTCGCGGGTGCACGGTAGGGCATAAAGGCGACATTGGGCATCGGGGCGATGTCTCGGAAGTCGTTTATGAATCTCGACTCGTTTCCAAAGCGCTGCGCGTCCACATCGAAACGCACGCCGAGGGTCGGGTGGTGGAACGCCTCGAGCAGGTAGCGTGAGTCGTCCTCTGGTTCTTGCTGCTTGACGAGTCCGGTGAAGTCGCCGAGCCACGCGCCCGAAGGGATGGCACAACGCGCAAACAAGCCGCACGCCACGGCTGCGCTCTCACGTGGCTCGTGGCCGTGCGCTGGGTGAGTCTCGATGAGCGGCCGGATGACGGCGGTGGGCCACGGGACGCACAGGGTGGAGTGGAGACGCAACTCGGTGGCGCGGCTCGGCTCCCAAATCAGGAAGGGCGTGTACGTGATTCCCTCGGGCCAGTTCTCGGGCTTCGCGAGCCCGCGTGCCCTTTCCGACGACGCGTCGACGAGTGGCAAGGGCACGATGGACCAGCCAGCCCCGCGCGGGTCCAACTGCCACGCCCAATCCTGATACGCCTTGGCGCGCAGTGGTCCGCGGTCGTACGTCACGACGGCAACTGGGTCGTGGATGTGATCGGGAGGCAGCCACTCCGAGGCCACGGCAGCTTCGGACATCTTCGCACCCGAAGGCGCGGCTGCACCGCCCTTGCCACTCCCTTTGGCCGGCGCGCAGCCCTTGGTAATGGTGCTGCTGCCGCCGCCACCGGTGCCGAGTCGCGTGGGTACTTGTAGCGGCCGCCACTTGACAAGGTATTCGGGCTCGCCATCTCGCAAGCGCCGACCGAGGACCCTCTCAAACTCAAGTGGCGTCTCCTCCTCGCCCTCGTTCTCACCCTCGCCCTCGCCCTTGCTGCTGGCAGCGGCACCGGCTTCGCGTCGGCGGCGCTTGGCATGCCGCGAGCTACCGCACACCTGGTCGCAGGTAAACATCATGGCGCCGGTAGAAGCTCACGACGGCGCAATTTTTTCGCCATCCAAATGAAAGAGGGCTTTCGTTTCCAAAGATGCAATACGCCGACGGGCGCAGGGGCGTGGGGCTCAAATTCTCATGGCTCATGCGCGAATGTGTTACACCTAACCAATCATCATATCATCGTAACGTTCTAACCCGACAGCGGACGGAGCGCGTCGGACATTAGGGAATATCGAGATCTGAAACCGCATGTGTGCCTCGGCGCCAATCTAGGGCACACGGTCGGGCCACGCACGCTGCCGCAAATTCTTGCCAGCATGTGCATGTGCAACTTCAACACAGTCCCAGCAGCTCGGGCGGGGTAGACAGCAGCCGAACCTCGTGTGAGTTGGCCAGGATGGGGCTTCGGATCAAGACTTCGTACGAGGGACGAGGTGGGAACGCAAACTTGAGCTTGCACGAGTTCGCCAGAATTCTGCTAGACGTCTTCACCATGCGCCTGCGCTCCTCAATGCCTGCCTCGTCATCAACCCCACTGACAGAGAAGAGGCTGTTGGCTGCTCCACACCGTGCTCGTGTTAATACCACGTACTCGCGCTCCACGAATGCGTCCACCGCTTCCACGTGCTCGAGCATGGCATTAAATGCATCGGCCGTGCGCTGCATCCTCTGCTTCAGCTCCCTGTCCGGGGCAAGACGCCGTGCCGACACCGGCAGTCCGTATTTGCCGTAGATGCTCTGCGCGTACGCGATACTCTGCTCGAAGTCATTGAGACGTTCGTGCAATTGATGCAGGAGCGGCGCGTGCGCAGAGTGGAACACGACGGGCGCGGGTTGTCTCCCCGTTGGAAGTGGCATTGCCACCAGGGCTCCCCGGATTAAGGGGGTAGGTCAGCCCCCTTACCCGGATGGTCCGCAGTTGTTCATACAAGAGGACACTTGTTTTCTGGTTCCACCGGAACGGCGATTCTGGTCCCAGTATTTTCCGACAATTGCCCAAAGGACCTTGAGGTTTTTTGCGATTTTGCGCGACGATGATTTTTCAATGAGCTGGTATCCATTCCCTCGGGCTGTCACTCGGGCTGCACAGTGGCCACCACAGTCGCCGCATGCATTCGAACTCTCGTGCGCGGCGATGCCGACATCCATGAGCGTTGCACATACACCTTGGTATGAGTCGGCGCAGCGATTGCAGCCTGCTTGCGTCGCTGTTTCTGAGGACTACGACGAGGCGGCAGGCGTTGCGCTCGACGACGAGCTAGTCGCGTTGCTGGCGCGCTCGCAAATGAAGAGGCGGCTCCCAAAGGCTCGGGCTGGAACCCTGAGCAGTCGCGCTCGGGCCACTGGCCACGGTCAACCGTTTGCGCTGCCTGCACGGGAGGAGGAGGCCTCGCGCATCGCGCAGGTGGAGCGCCGACAGGAGCGCGAGCTCAAGGCCGTGCTGTACGGTGAGCACGCTGGCGAAGTGCGCGCACTCGAAGCGCGGCTCAACGCGCCGTTTGATCGAGCGATGCGCACGGACGCTCCGCCGATGTGGCCCTCTGTGCCCCTAATGAGGTGCGAGTGAAATCCGTAAGCCACGGTGTGACTCCGCCGTATCATTAAAATAATTTGTGAGGACAAAGGTAATATCACAAAGGTACTAGACTACTAGTACTGATTGGTTGCTCTCAATACGGTGTATATCGCCATCTGCTTCTCACGCGTGGGGCCATCGCTACGCAGGGTCGCAGCTTCACGGCCGGCGTGCTTCTATTGCTATTCAATTCATGTCAACTCATGAGATCCAGAAGTTTAGTCCGTTTCGGGAATTGCGAAGGTCATGCCCAAATATGGCAGAGAATTGTTCCTCTCCCATGAGCGCAACTCTCAATTCGGCAGTCGTCTCCGCGAATACCGTTAGGAGCGAAGAGTTCGCGGTCAACGAGAAGTCAACCCTCACCGGTCATAAAGTGAGCCCCAAAGAGCTATTCGACGCAGTGCGCCGCTCACGGTGGTACCACACTGCGCCCGTGATTCTCGCAGAGGTGATTGGCGCGGGCGTGCTTGGGCTGCCTTACGCGACAGCGCGCCTGGGTCTGGTGCACGGCGTGCTGACGTCGCTACTCTGTGCGGCGGTCGCATTCTATGCGGGCATGCTGCTGGTACGCGTGAAGCACGACCTCGACCAATCCGAGGCCAACTCCTACGAGGACCTTGCATGCGCGCTGGGCGGCGAGGCCTTTGGACGCCTAACGGGCGTCGTGGTGCGCGTGGCATGGGCCATGCTGTTGCCGTACTTTCTGCTTGCGTGTGCCAACGCGGTTGCTCTCATCGTGCCGGAGCCGCAGCTGAGCAGCTCGACGGCGGTCCTAATTACGGCGGTCATCCTGTTCGTTCCGCTGCAGCTGCGCACACTGCACCAAATCTCCGCCCTGTGCCTCCCGTCCTCGCTCGCCGTGATCACTGCAATTGTGATCATCCTCGCCACGCTGTTCTTCGAGGATCGCAGCCAAGGGCCGATGGCGAGCCCGGAGTCGAGTGGCACTATCTTTGACTTCTTTGGCAACATCGGCGCGTTCCTATTCGCGTACATGGGGCACTCGATGTACCTCGAGATAATGCGCGAGATGGTGGACAGCCGCGAGTTTGGCTCGAAAGCCTTGCCCGTCGCCACCTTTGTCATGGTCGTGTGCTACACGGGCACGGCCGTCGCGGGCGTGTGCGCATATGGCGCCTCTGTGAGCGAATTTTTGCCCAACTCGATGCCCGAGGGGCTGCCCAAGCGTCTGGTGGGTGTGTTGCTAGCGTTCCACACGCTTGTCTCGTACCTCGTGGCGGGCCAGCCGCTTCATCGGAGTCTCCACGGCTTCGTCTTCCCAAGCACGGTGGGCGAGTACACGCCGCGCGCCGCCTTCGACTGGCTGCTGCTGACGTGCATGCAGCTCCTCGTGAGCGTGGTGGCTGCGATTTGCATCCCCTTTTTCGCCGACTTGCAGGGGCTGCTTGGGTCGCTGACGGGGTCCGCCTTTGTCTTCGGCTTCCCCGCCTTCTTCTTCTTACGCGCCTCGTCACTCGCCAACGTGCCCGTGAGCTGGCCCGACTACGTCGTCTGTGTGCTCTTCCTCTTCGTGCTCACGCCGCTCTTTATGGTCGTGGGCACTTATTCGGAGATAGTTGACATTCTAGAAAAGTGGGCCATCGAACTCAAACGCGAGTGATCTCGAGGTGTACTCCGAGAGATGTGTATCTTACTCGGTTGCAGTTGTGAGTTGATTCGAGTACGGTCATGCCGACACGTGTGAAACGAAACAGGTTGTCCCCCGCGCCGCCGAAGTTGCAGAAGTTGTTCTGCTGCTGTGTTCACAGCTCGTCATGGCGGCCGCGGCGTCGCTCGACGCTTTCCTTGAGGAACGTCCGCTGCCGCTCGTCGCGCTCGTCGGCTCGCAGGACCTGCACTGCGCGCTCACCACGCGCAAGCCGGCGGCCGACGAGCTGCACGCGCGCTACCTGAGCCTGCCCGAGGACACAGCGCAGCTCGACTACGCGGGATCGACAAGCGACGAGGGGTCGGCCAGTGTGCTCAAGCGCGGCTGGCTGCACAAGCACACCTACGTCGTCGCCCCGATCCTCTCGCTCTGGTTCCTGTGGGAGGCTGACACGCCGATGGCTCCCATCCTCGCTCGCCTCGAGAGCTTCCGCACGAGGGTGCGGCCCTCGTGCAAGATCGTGCTCGTGCTCGTTTCCAAGTCGGGCGCGGGCGCCGCCCTCAACGCGCTCGCCGCGCCCGCGAAGGACGACGAGCGCGCCTCGGCGCTGCGCAAGGCCGCCGAGCTCGACTCGCGCTCCGTCCTCTCGCTCACGCTCGTCGACAGCAAGGACGAGGCGATTCTTCGCTTCGAGGAGACTTCGGTGCGCCGGGTGGAGCGCGCACTGCTCGAGGCCGCGCTCAACTACTACAAGGACGATTCGCGCAGCAACAAGAAGATGAAGGCGTCGGGGCGCGTTGGTGGTGGCGCGGCGCTGCTGGCACGCCACCACTTCAAGCGCGCCTACTACTCCGAGGTGCGTCGGGACGCGGCGTCGGCGGCGAAGCACTGGCAGACGTGCTCGGGCGCGTTGCTCGATCTGCTGCGCTTGGTCGTCTCTCCGCCCTCGGAGGCCGAGCGGCCGCTCGTCAAGCTCGCCGAGGTGAAGCGCATCGCCGAATTCGTCAACCGTAAGATGCTCGCGGCGGCCTTCGAGGCGCTGAGGATCACAGAGGCGTGCGAAGCCTTCCGCAAGCACATGCGCACCTTCCGCCAGCTCGTGCACGTGCCCCCTCCTCCCGGGAGCGCCAGTTCGCTCACGCCTGTGAGTGCCGCCTCGATCGCGGCGGCGGGGCACGTGCACTGGGGATGGCTCGGCAAGCAGTACCGCATGTTCGCGAGGCTGCTGGAGGCGGTCGGAGCGAGCGGCGCAGGCGCGGCGGCCAAGGGCGCGGCCACTGGCGTGCACCCGCAGTACACCGAGTGCGGCTACTACTACCAGGCCGCCGCGAGCTGCGCCCTCGAACGCCGCAAGTGCGCGGAGAAGCTCATAGCGGCGGGGGCGCTCGCCGCAGCACCTGCCACCGCCGCCGCGGCCGAGTCTGCGGGGACGGGGGCGGCGGCGGCGGCGGCGGCGGCCTTTCTGCCGACGGTGCTCATCGACGGTATGCCGGCTACCTTGGTCGCGCTCGAGCTCGGCGTCGTTGCGGACGTATCGGTCGCCGCGGACTCGGGGCTCGTCATCGAGCTGCTCACGAAGGCCTATGAGCAGTTCAAGCAGTCACGCCAGCTGCGTATGATTCTCTTCCTCGCGGCGCAGGTGAGGGCCGCCGAGGATCGCTGATGACAGCCACTGATGCTCGCTGATGGCCACTGATAGCCGCTGAGTGCCACTGATGGCCTAGCTGATTGCCTACCTGATAGGCCATCAGGAGCACTCATGGCAACCGATGGTCAGTGCTTGCTCCACCCTCTTAAGTGCTTGCTCTCAATGCTTGCTCACTGGGCGGCGCAGATGGCCGAGGAATACTTTTACGCTCACAACTTCGCCATGGCCAAGCGCTTCTACGAGCGCGTCGCGAAGACGTACCAGAAGGAGCGTTGGTTCCACGTGCTCGCGCACACGCAGCGCTGCCTACGCGAGTGCTCGCAGCAGCTCGGGCTGCTCCAAGAGTTCGTGTCCACGTCGGTCGCCCTCTTGTCGAGCCGCCTCTCGTCGGCGCCCGAGGCGGCGCGCGCGCTCGTCGGGCTGCTCGCGCTCGTCAAGGTGCAGCCTTCAGATGGGCTCCTCGCCGAAGCCGCCAAGGCACCCACCACCTTGATCACGATGACCACCGTCGCCTCTTCCGCTGGCGGCGCCGCGCCTCCACCGGCGCCGGCGCCCTTTCCGCCGCTCACCTCGCCCATCTCGCTCGACCTCGATGGCACGCAGTCGCTCCTCTCATGCACGGCCGTCTGGTCGATGCCCTCGATCGTCCTCGGCGAGTCTGCGACGCTCGAGATCGCGCTCAGATCGCACCTGGCCGGCGCGCTCGACCTGAACGCGCTCCGGCTGAGCGCGTCCGACCCGTCGCTCAGCACGACGCTCAGCAGCCTCCCGCCCGACGCGAGTGCCACGATGCCCGCCACGACGCTCGCTGCGGCGGCGGGCGCGCCGCTGCATCTCGAAGCGGGCGGCGTGATGGTGGTGCGCTTCACCTATTCACCCAAGGTGGCGGCGGTCGTCTCGCTGCTCTCACTCTCCGTCCAGCTCGGCCTCGAGCCATGCGCCATAATCCTCTCCATTCCCGTCGTCGCCCCCGCCGACGAAGCGGCGCCCGACGGCACGCCCACTGCACCGCAGATCTCCGTGACCGAGCCACCGCCGGACTTGAGCCTCACGTTATCGCACCCTCCGACTCTCCTCAATCGCGAGGCGACCTTGACCACGCTCACCCTGCTCACGGCTGCTGATGAAGTCTTCGAGGGCACCCTGAGCCTGACGCTCGCGCCCGCCACGGCGCCCGAAGGTGACGAGTTCCAGACGGCGGACCTCGCCTCCTTCCCCGAGGCGGGCGGCAGCACTCCGGCCGGCCTGCGCGTCCCCTTTGCACCCGCGCCCCTCACGCCTCTCGCGGGCAGCACCGGCGGCACCCCCTCAGCCGCCATCATCACCTCGCCCGGCCGTCCGAGCCGCGGCGGCAACGTGTCTGCCACCGCTGCAGCCACTTCGATGGTCGGAATCTTCTCCTCTCCTCTTCCGTCGCCGGGCTCGTTTGGCTCTCGGCTCGACGCGACGCCGCTGCTGGCCACACCGGGCGCCCCGACACTCCTCCTTCCAAAGCTGCTCACTGCCGAAGGCAAGCCGCTCCCCTCCTCGCTCACACTCCCGCGCATGGCGCCCTCGGCCACGCACACCGTGCCGGTCGCGCTGTGCACGTACGCGCCCGGCAAGTACACCCTGCTTGCGGTCGCACGCTACACGACGGCGGGCGGCAAGCCGACACAGGAGGTCTCGATGAGCTTTGATCTCCTCGCGGCGCCCGCGGTGAGCGTGCAGACGAGCTTCGTCCTCACTGCCGACCAGCGGCAGCGTGGCCACTTGTGCCGCGGCGAGCCGGTGAACGTGCTCGTGCGCGTCACCAGCGTCGCGCCGCCGCCCGCGAGCCTTCGATTGCACTCTGTCACGATGCTGCCCGCGAACTACACCGATGAGGCCGTCGGCACCGACGAGGCCACCGCGGCGGAGGCAGCGGCCGAGGGCGGTGCGCGGCTGAGCGAGGCCGGAGCGGTGCCGCTGCTCACACTCGCAGAGGGTACTGCCGCCGAGGTGGATGCCGGCGGGTGCGAGATGCGCGAGGGCTCGATCTACTCGTGCCTCTTTCGATTGGAACCGACGCGTGACGTGCGCGCCACATCCCTCGGCCACGTGCATGTCCGTTGGGTGCGCGCTCTCTCGGAGGGGTCCGCGCGAGGCGCCGTGCCGGGCACGATCGAGCGCATGGCCGAGGACGTCGTCGCGCTGCCGCCCGTCGACGTGCGCGCGTCCGAATTCGAGCTCTCGTACCATCTGCCCACGGAGGGCCAGCTCGGGGCGATGCTCACGCTCATCGTAGTCGTCACCAACCGAACCAAGGAGATTCGCTCGCTGCGGCTCTCCTTTTCGGAGAACGAGTCCTGCCTCTTCTGCGGCCTGAAGCTCTACCACTTTCGGCTGCCGCCCGCCTTCTCGCAGACGCTCACCTTCAACGTGGTGCCCATCAAGACGGGCGCGGTCCACCTGCCGATGCCTCGGCTGCTGTGCGTCGACACCTCGGCCGAGCTCATCGACGCCTCGGCGCAGCACCGTGTCTTTGTGCGCCCGGCGGAGCCGTTGCCGGACCTCGCATTCACGCAGAGCGCACAGGTGGCGAGTGGCCAGGTGGAGCAGTCGGCGTGAACGGGGAGGGTGTGATGATCCTAGTCTGGTGCTCCGAGGGCGAAATTGCAATCATTGCATGATGACGGCGCGCGGCAAGCCCGCGAGCCGCGACAGACGCCTGGTCGGGTTACAGTGCCACATCGGGACGAGATGGAGCATGGTCTTGGAGTGCATGCCTCGTGCCACGCGTGTGCGCTAAGTGAGTGTGCGCCGCGAATGTGCGCAAGCAGGGCCATTATTTATAAGTATCCATTCACAGGATTCCGTTCACAGATCGAGTGGAATAACCCTTTGAAGCGCTGCCCGCGGAGTACAGTACAGGAGGCCGCGCGAATCGCCAATGGGCACGGGTGTTTCGCATCGAGAGCCGTCCACGATGCGTTCGGTGCTGCTCGTACTCTGTGGCGCAATCGCTGCGCTTGCTCTGCGTCCGCTGTTCTCGTCTGAATCTATGATACCGGCAGAGCACTGCACAGCGCAGGAGCAGCGCGTCGCGCTCCTGGAGGTGACAGTGCGCCGCCTGCAGCGGCAGGTGGGTCAGGTCGACCCTCGAGGATCGTGCCCGCCGTGCACCTCATCCCCGACCTGGTCCGTTTCAGCTCGTCTTTCGGCCGGCGTGGCGGCCGCGCCGACCGGCAACTCGTCGTCACCATCGCCGCCTCGGCAGCTGTGGACGTGGACACCGCTGGTGATGCACTCGCTGCGTCCCTTCGAGCGGCTCAATGGCGGCATCACCCTCAGGGGGCTTCGCCTCGCCGAACAGAAGTGCAAGATCTCTACGTGGTGCCACCGCGCGCAGGTGATCGACGGGCGGCTATACATCACCGACTTGCGCTCCATCTTCTTCGATCGCCATTACGCGATGGCGCGAATCATGCCGCTGCTGCTCACGATGAAGCGCTTCAAGGTACCCGATCTCGACGCCGTCTTTTCGGGCACGGACTACCCAATCATCGACCTGCCGCGCGACGCTGACCACATGAAGCGCATGTACGGCCCGGGCCAGCCCCTTCCGCCGCTCTTCTCGCCAACGGCCAACACGGTCTCGCTGGATCTGCCCTGGCCCGACTTCTCCTTCTTCCCGCCGCTGGGCCGGTGCGGCAAGCCATGCACACATCCGCTCAAGACGCCGCGCTGGCAGCTCGCGCACCCGCAGCTGCTCGCGCTCGGGAGGAAAATCAAGTTCAGCGACCGCATCGACCGCGCCGTCTTCACGGGCAACATGAAGACGAGCCCCAATCGACAGACCATCTTCCACCAGGCGCAGCGCCACCCCGAGCTCCTCTTCGTCAACGAGGTGTATATCAAGACGTCGCCGCCTTCGTGCTTCGAGATTGGCGAGCCGAACGTGACGCAGGGCGGCGTGCTCGTCAAGCGGTGCGGCCTCTCCTTTGAGGAGCTCTGCCGGTACAAGTACACGCTCAACGTGGGCTCGAACGGGTATGCGAACAAGCTCAAGTACCTCTTCCTCACGGGCTCGGTCGTCATCTGGGTGCGACGCGACTCGCTCAACTTCGAATTCTTCGAGGGCCACTTCGTGCCTGGCGTGCACTATGCGTCGGTCGAGACGGTCGATGAGGTGCCCGACATGATCCGCCGTCTGCAGGCCGACCCCGCGTGGGCCGAGTCGATCGCGCGCGCCGGCCAGGAGCAGATGGCCTCGATGGACGTCGAGGAGGTCGCTCACTACTGCTACCAGATGCTCAAAGGGTACGCGGCGCTCCAACGCTTCAAGCCAAAGCGCGACCCTCGCTCATGGGAGGTCAACTGCGAGGACGACATGGTGCGCCACTACGACCGTGGCACGATGCTGCAGGAGCTCTATCTCATCGAGGACAACTCGAGCTGCCTACGTCCGCCGACGCCTGGCACTCGGCTCGAGGCACCGGGCTGGGGCGGGGCGTATCAGGGTACGCACCCGCCTTGCCTCGCCTCGCACGACCTGAGCGCACCCGCAGAGGTGGGCGTGTGCACCGAAGGCACGCCGCAGTACCTCGCCTCAGGCCGCCTGGACGGGCCCGACTGGGATCTGCCCGAAGCCTACCGGGGCGGCGCGCTCGTCGACTGGAGCACGGAGGATCCAGCGACCACCGGCAAGGGCGCGAAGACGCTCCCTTGGGGCACCTACAAGTAGGCCCGTGGGCACTGACCACATGGACATGCCCCGCGACCTCGCCCTGTGCTGGCTAGCCTGCATCCTGCTTCCTGCGCATGTTGCACATCCGCAGTGGGCATCCGCCCACAACAGCACACTCCCCCCACACGGGGTCGGGGAGTCGGGGCGACAGCGCCCGCACCACTGTGTCTCATTCTCGCGCCGTAGGTTTAAAGCGGGCGGCGTCTTCGCGCGTCGCGCCTTCCATGGCCTTCACGCGCCTATCCCATGGAAAATCCCGACACCTAAGATGAAAGATGAAAGATCGCTTCACCTTTGGTTATTATTCACACGGTTGCCGGCGGACGACCGGAGTGTGTCAGTCGGTGCGTGAACGGTGAAGCAAGCTAATTAGTCGAAACAACACAAGTGCCGGTCCGGTGTCTAGGGCCGTTCAGTTCAGTTCAGTTACTACATAAACAACAGACAACCTAACGGAAGCCTATCGAATGTGCTCTCGAGGCTAGCAGTGGGGGTGAGAGTCGTCGGAGATGGTGGAGACTGAACTGAACTGAACTGAACTGAACTGAACTGAACTCTAGGGCCGTCGACTTAAACCATTGGCTGTGAAGTTCAGGTGTATTCATATCATCATGAAGTTCAGATCGTCGACTATAGTCCTTCCTCTCGGTTCTGACCTCGCTGCGGCCGCCGGGTTTATAAAGTCTGTGGTGCGTCTTTAATCCACCGCTCCCATGTCGATGGTCATCATCGGAGGTGTGATAGCCGCGGGCGCGCTCGCCTCCATGCTCTTTTGCGGACGCCGAGCACCTTCGGTGCCGATCGCCGAACTCGAGCAAGTCCAGGCTGGCTCGGTGGTTGCGATTGACGGCAAGTCGCAGCTGAAAGCCCTGTTCGCGCAGAGTGGCAAGGCTGTTGTCTATCTCACGGCCTCTTGGTGAGGTGGTTGCAATCCCGCAAAGTTTGCTGCGACTTTCGGGAGCGAGGAATTCGAGGGCAAAGCGACATTTGCTATCGGCGATTTTGATAAACTCAACTCTCCCGAGTTTTCGACTGGCTATGTGCCTACCATCTTGCTTATCTCTTCGGGCAAGTTGGTTGATAAATTTGCGGGCAATGACTTCCGCAAGATAGTGGCCTTCCTCGGCTAGTAAAGGAGTCCACGAGATGGTATCCGCCACACGAGAGTCGGCACGAATCATGATAGTGACCGCCCACAATCGGAGCCCCCGGCAAGCGGGTACTGGAGGACTTCGTGCCGATCATCGCTGGCGAATAACGCGTTCGGCGCTCGGCTGAAGCGCCTGCCGCCGACGCTGCCTAAAACGCGCTTTGCGTCCTCTCCATCCACGACCGGACGGTTCCGGCACGTCCGCGAGGGCCGGGCGGGCGCGGCGAGCCACCGAGCCACGGAGCGGTCACGGGTCAGGCTGGCATCCCATCACAGTGTTTGGGACCAAGGATGACACGTGATCCTTTTCTTCGAGTCAAGGCTGATGTACAAGTAGCTGGGTTATCTTAACCCAGAACACGCTAAAAGACTCGATGCATCAGGCGAAATACGGAAAACACCTCCAACCCCTCCGGGCTCAGAGAAGCTCAGAGCGGCTTCACGCATGGGGTGTTTGCGGTTTGACGTTTGAGCCGTGGAAATGAGCAGGCTGGACGCTGGAGAGACCGTCGTATACCGCCGACTCTCAGCCCTATATGCAAAAGTCGCGCACGCGTGCCGCAAAGCTCCAACAGTCGTTGCGGAGGAGACGCAGCTCGGACGGTTGTTGGCGCGCCATGTTTAGGATGGCATCGACGCTCTTAGTTGTGGCTCCGAGAACGACACCACGGCGTGAACGGCGAGCAGTCCGGTGCCGGACTTTTCCAGGGACAGCCGCACCCGTCACCAATGCGAGCGTGGTCTCCAAGGCGAGCGGGTCTTCTGGAAGGAAGTCAAAGCAACTCCCTGATGCTTCGTGCTCAATGACCACGTGCAGCGGCAAAAAGGAGGGACCGCCAACCAAGGGCTCGAAGCAAGCAATCAAACGTGAGCTCTCGGCTGCAGGTGAAGTGGCAACTGCAGCCGGTGGCGCCTGCAGTGGCAACTGCAGCAAGGCTTGAATGAAGGCTCGCATTATTACGGCCATTTCGGCGAGTTTATCTGCGTGCACGATGAGGCGAGCTAAAGAATCCCTAACGCTTCCTCAACACCAAGATAGGGCCGACATGGGCCGATTATTCACAGGTGCTTTCCCGGTCATTCATGTCGGTGTTCGCCTCACGGCGGCTATGGTGCTCGAAGCGACCTTTATCGTGATCGACAACAGCGACTGGATGCGCAACAGCGACTTCGCCCCATCGCGCCTGGATGCGCAACAGGATGCCGTCAACCTGCTCGCAGCAGCCAAGTACGCAGGCCGTGGGCGCAAGTCTTCTGCCAGACTGGCCTGCCCCTCCGCAGCACAGACCCGCCGTTGCGCCTGACCTCTCGACCTGACGCGGTCTGCGTCCCCGGTGCGACTCCGCGCTTGCAGGACGCAGTCCAACCCCGAGAACACCGTCGGCGTGCTGACGATGGCGGGCAAGGGCGTCGACGTGCGCGTGGCGATGACGAGCGACGTCGGCAAGGTGCTCGCGCAGTCGCACGGCGCGCAGGTGTGCGGCGAGATCAACCTCTCGGCTGGGCTGCAGGTGGCGGGCTTGGCGCTCAAGCACCGGCAGAATAAGAACCAGCGTCAGCGCATCATCGTCTTCGTGGGCAGCCCGGTCAAGGAGGATGAGAAGGAGCTCGTGAAGCTGGGCAAGAAGCTCAAGAAGAACTCGGTTGCGCTCGACATCATCAACTTTGGAGAGGAAGCGGAGAACACGCCCAAACTCGAGGCGCTGCTAAACGCGGTCAACTCTGACGACAACAGCCACCTCGTCACTGTGCCGCCAGGCCCGCACGTGCTCTCTGACATCCTGCTCTCGTCGCCGATCGTGCAGGGCGAGGACGGCGGCGGCGGCGGCGCGGCAATGGCCACCGGCGGCGGCGGCGGCGGCGGCTTCGCCGAGTTTGGCGTTGACCCCACGCTCGACCCCGAGTTCGCGTGGGCGCTGCGCGTCTCGATGGAGGAGGAGCGCCAGCGGCAGGAGAACGAGGCCAAGGCCAAGGCGGAGGCCGCGGCCGGCGGCAGCGGCGAGGCGGCGGCCGGTGGCGCCGCGGCGGGATCCACGTCCGCCGACGCGCCGATGGCCGAGGCTGGCGGCGCCGACATGGACGAGGCCGCACTGCTCGAAGCTGCCATCGCCATGAGCCAGGCGGAGACTGTCCCGGGGTCGTCGTCGATGGTCACTCCGACCGCGACCGGGCCGGCGGCCACGCCCGGCGCGCCGCCGCCCGTCATCCGCGCTGGGCTAGTCGAACCGTCGCCGCCGCCGCCCATCCCGCCCCCCGCCGCACCGCTCCCCGCCGACGTCGATATGGGCGACGCCAACGAGGACATGGACGAGGAGATGCAGCTGGCGCTGGCCATGTCCATGTCGCAGCAGGCCGCAGCCACGCCCGCGGCGCCCGCGGGCTCGGCCGCCTCCGACCTGACCATGTTCCAGGATGCGAGCTTCTTGCAGTCAGTGCTCGGCTCGCTCCCGGGCGTCGATCCCCAGGCCGTCATCAACGCGATGCCCTCCAACCCGGAGACGAAAGAGGGGGAGAAGAAGGAGGGCGGGCCCAAGTAGACAAGGCGTGCCATCGTCACCACGTTCTCGAAAAAGAGCAGCAGAACCAGCCCAGGCTGTGAAGCAGCCCAGGCTGTGAACCAACCCAGACTGGAGCAGGGTGGCGCCCGACGCGCACTACAGGGCGACGGCAAGTGAGGTTCGAGAGAATGAGCTGATGGAGGCGAGGGCAGGACGCGACCGAGCAGCGAGCACACCGTGCAGCGAGGCGAGCAGGGACCCAGGCCCCAAATTTGCCGCAGTTGCGTCAGCCGGTCTCCGTGTCTGAGGAGCATGGCTCGATGACGCCGAGAACCGCGGGGAGTCATCATATCATCTGTTCTGAGGCACACACAAACTCGTTCCCTTGACTTGTCATTTTTTCCACTACAATCTCGCCCTCATTTCAGAGCTCATTTAGGTCAACTCGCCCTCATTTAGATGTCGGCTGGTGGGAATCTGCTGCGAGGGCGTGCCGAGACGAAGCCGAGAATCTCTCTAAACCATCTAAGCATCTTTCTTATGGAGCCTCGACTCTCGGGGACCAGTCCGCGCATGGGCTCGGTACGCGCGCGCTCCGCCGATCGAGCGAACACCTGCCTGGCCTCTCCAGCAGAGCACTGACTTGGGTTCGGGCCGATTGCGCAGGCTCCTGATGGGCTCTCAGCCGAGGCATTGCGCCGCTCCCTCGAGGGGATCCCATCAACGTTGCAAGGTGCGAGCCACCACAAAGCACATCCGTTTGAGCATGTTGCTACATTGCTATTGCGGGCCTCGCATACGCCTGGCGTGCCACGCGGCACTGCCAGCGCGAGGCGCTTTGCCGGACCGTTCAGAGGACGCCACTGGCAGGACCGCCTGCCTGCGTGACAGAGTGGGGTGCCCAGCTTTTGTGTTGGCGTATCCGCGGTCGTTGCGTGCTGAGCGAGTTCGTGCGCCCCCTACCACGCGTCCGCAGGGATGCGTTCGCCACTGGGTGACCCGGTTCGGTCGGAGAGCGTTGCGGGCATGGACATGCTGAACGACATGTTCCAACGTCAGGCTCGCCGGCTTGAGGCGCAGCTGTATCAGCGTGCGCAGGATCAGCGCACAATCGAGGTAACGCAGCGTCAGGCGCAGATCGCGCGGGCGCAGGTGCGCCGGCTCGAGCAAACTCACTGCGAGCAGGCTGCCCGCATTTTGCAAGGCGCCAAATCACTTCAGCAGCTGCAGCAGCTCCTCCGCGAGACCCTGCACGTGAAGCAGGAGGTGCTCGGCGTGTGCGATGAGCTCGAGCGCGAGGTGGCGGCGCTCCGTGAGGCACTGGGCCGTGTGGCGCCCGGAGAGGCGGAGAAGGTGCCCCGACGCCGGGCCGGCAGCGCCTCTGACAGTACGTACTCTGTGGAGGCGCTGCGCCAGCGGGCAGGCGATCTCGAGAGGCAGCTCGCAGACACGGAGCGCTCGGCACTGCAGCAGATCGGCGCGACGCCGTCGACATTAATGGCGATGAGCAGCGACTACAACCCGCTCAACGACCTGTCAGCCGTGGCCGACTATGCGTCCAAGGCTAATGTGGCCGAAAGCGGCGCCTACTACGTTGAGTCCGCGCCGGCGTCCACGCACATGCCCATGCTGCCGCTGCAAACGCCTTCCCACGGGCACATGGAAATGCACGCGCCAACGGCGGCGTCGATGGCAATGTCATCCCGCTATCCGAACACTGCGCCCTACGCAATGCCGAACCGAGGTGGCGACCGCCCCGTGCCCATGATGCTGTCGCGGGATCATTCTTTCGAGCAGCGGCCCTATTGATGCGTAACCTCGCTGACATGCTGCATCGACCATGCAACCTGAACCGCTGCACTGGCCGTTGCGAGGACACACGCTGCGATGGCGTACTCCTTCCAAATCATAATAATAGACTGCATGCTTTGTAGCTTGGAGGCAGCGCTGATCGCCGCTATCGCGACCGCGGTGGAGTTGGACTGACGGTCGGTGTGTGGCGGCCCCCGAGTAGTCCCCATGTGTGAGTCGCATTCGGTGATGCGTGCGTTCCCGTGTGCGTCATGATGCGTGCGGCGCGTGTACACTGGGATTTGTCATTCAGCGCGCGCGCCGGGAGCGCAAATGCACATTTCCGCCCGGCGCAGCGCCTCGGCGGGAGTACGAAGCTAATCCATGAGCGCCGTCCCATATTCCGTGCAGGCAACGATCACGCCAGCATTGCTGGCTGAGGCGCATGCCGAGCTCGTGGCCTTGAGTAATGCACTGTCGCACCGTGCGGCGGCCTTGCAAAAGCGGCTGGACAAAGTCGAGGCACGTGAAGCTGCAGTTGAAGCTCGCGAAGCCGCAGTTCAAGACACGGAGGCAAATGTCGAGGCTCGTGAAGTTGCTGTGGCGCGCAGCGAGAAAGACTGCGTGATGTTGCGCACGCTGCTCGAGAAAGAAGCGCAACGCCTCATCCAAGCAGGGCGTGAGCGATTGGATGCCGCCGCCGACGCGCACGTCCAGCGCCTCCAAACAGCTTGCGGAGCTCTCAAGCAGCAGTGTGAGCATCTGCGCATGCCCAGCGCAAAGGCACGTGAGGTGCCGTCAAAAAACCGGGCAGTGCTGCGCGTGCCTCTCAAGCCGACGGCGGCCCAAGGGGTCGGAGCGCCGTCCGAGGCACCTCAGTCTGTCGAAGGCGGCGATGTGCCATCTCACCTCTCCTCTCAACGCCAGCACTACCAGCTGAGCAGGGCGCGTGACCTAACGTCCGCCTTGCTCCTCGAGCTCGATGCCGCAGTCTCTGACAAGGACCCCGCCGACAAGGGTCCCTCGTCGACTGCTCAACCAGGAAGCTCCATACTGCCCGCGGCCGCGGCGGCACTCCAGGCCGCTCGACGCCGTGCACTCCCGGGCGCTGCCGACGCACTGCTGAACGACCAAGGGCTCGGCGTCTCTCAATGCTGGCGGCTCCTGTGCATGCTCAGAAACGGGCTGGACTCGGATGACACGAGTGCCCATGCCTCTGCCGCGCCAGCGCTAGAGCACGCTCTGCCGCAGTGGGAGAGGCGCTTGCGACGCCACCTGGCTCGTGCCGCTGCCCAGGACGCGGAGCCTCTCTTTGGACGCGCCGTCGCGTCGTCACATCCGGCGGCACCTCTCGCCGCCCTGATGCTTCTGCGCCTAAGCATGCGTGCGCAACAGGGGTCGCACGGTGGAGCCGGTGCCGCTGGCGGTGGCGTGCGCGATGCGTGCGAAGCTCTGAGCTGCCTGCGACGCCTCGCCTCTGACCCGGCCTCGCGGGCTGCTCTACTACGGCTTGGGGCTGTGGACGAGCTCGTTCCACTGATCGGCTCGACGCGCTCCTCGCTCGCCCGACCAGCAGCCGCGGCACTGCTCGGCCTCTGCGCGGCGCCGCCCAACCTAAGTGCGCCTGGCAACACGACTGCACCCATGAACCGACTTGCGACGCCAGCCTTTTTTCGCGCGGCCATCGCTGCACTGACTTCAGCAGGTGCCGCTGAGGGGGAGGATTCGCTCGCGGCATGCGTGAGCATCCTTCTCCAACGGCTGAGCTCTCGGCCAGCGTATCGTTCGCTCTTTGAGACGAGCGGCCTGCGGAGGGCCGTGCATGTCCTCCTGCACGAGCTGGCGACCGCTGATAGCAGCACCGACTTCGTGCGCTTCAACCTGCGCTCGATGCTGCACAACACCGAGCCCGACAGCACGCACGGGACTCCGGATACACCGGGCAGCCACACGTCTTCGGCTGGGTTCGCTGTGCAGTATGCGTCTCCCGGGGTCGTCGTGCCGTCCACTCCGAGCTAAGCGACAAGTGGACGAAGTCAACGCCACTCGCAATACTCATGCCATCCATGCGTGGCGTGGGGTAGCTCGTCGGGTAGGTCCTTGAGCACCGGACTCCGGAGCAGCGAGCAGGCGCCGCCCCAGCCGTGAGGGGTTTGGTTCGAGGGATGCGGGTCAGAGATGAGTTGGAGGGGGGAGGGGGGTGGGCGGGAGTCGCGCCCGCCTGTGAAGCGTTTGGCTCGCTTTGAGCAGGCCTGCTCCCGTCGCGTGGCTGGGCCGTCTGGCGGGGGCTCGATCTGGCGTCTGGGGGCTTCCTGATGGCCGAGCCAGACGTAAGCCGCCGCGGGATCAACCGTGCCGCGCCTGAATACGCGGTGAACAGCGCGTTCGGATACGCACCATTTCGCACGTTCCGGGATCGGCATCGTTCGGACGTCCGCTCTCGCTGCTGACTCCCGCGCGCGGCGTACGTGTGCGCGGGAATCCGGCTTCCGGGAATCGCCCTGGCGATTTGGGCGGGAAACACTTAGTTGACTTGGCCCCGTAGACTCTTCATCTATAGCGGCGCTCCCTCATTTTCCCCGGTTACATTTCGGCTCACCGGCCGGCTCCGCCGCCGGGCCGGTCCCGGGGGCAGATAGGGCAATACACCTCGCAGCGCGTAACCAACCGCAAGCGCAAACTACATGATGTAGGCTCAGCCGCATGATTGTATCAATAGCCCAGCCTTTTATTTAACGCCGTCTGTCCGCTGCCATCCTGCTCCAATGGCGGTCGCCATTCAAACTCGTCGCTCGTGCACATTGGTGCGTCCTTCTCCAGGGCTTCTTCGTCGTGCGCGCGCCGTCCCGTTTGCTGATTCGCGCCGCCCGCCGCCCGTCTGGCGGCAGCAGGCGGTGGCGGTGGCATCGACGGCCCGCGCTTGGGCCCACCAGGCGGAGGAGCGAGAGGCGGGTGCACGGCTGAAAGCGGCTGGCCTGATGTCAGATTCAGGCCGGGCGCCAAGGCTGCCTCGCGCTTCGCTTGCGCCTGCGCAGCGAGCATTGCTTGGCGCGCGCTGTCCACCCTCGCTGCATCTGGGCGCGCGGCTCCGAAGCCAAGGCCACTCCGAGCTTCGCCGGTCGCCTGCGCCTCGTCTGCCGCATAATTGTTGCCTCCAGCTCTGTTGCTACTGCCGGCGTCGGCCGGGACGTCGATCGCCGCGACCGAGATGGGACCCGAGGTTGTCAGCGAGCTGACCGCGGCGGCGTACTGGGAGCGGAAGTGCTCACTTGCGCTCCTAGGCTTGGGTGGCCCCGCAACTGACGCCACGCTATCCTGCTCCGCAGACTCTGCCGCCTCCGTCGCGGCACGCGCGCGCTTGGCTGTCGACGTCCGTTCGTCACTTCCGTCCTCGGCAGGGGAAGGAAGCCCTCGAGGCACGGGGTCGAGAGGCATGGGGGCGGGCCGTTTCGTGCTGGCTGCCATGGATGGCGGGGCAGCGAGCGACGTGGCAGCGTGCGCAGCAGCGGCCGCGCTGGCAGGGGGTAGCGAGGACAAAGCAGGCGCCACAAAAGCGATGAGCTTCCGGAGCCGTGCCTCGTCGGCCGTGAGTGCTTCGAGGCGGCTCGATAGCTCGCGCGCGCGTCGGCTGTGCATCTCGGCCGTATTGGCGAGCATGTACGCTTCGAGTGGGTCGGCGGCAGCCTGCGTCTCGAGTGCAGCGCGCTCCGCTGAGAGTGCGTCGGAGGCGAGCACCACCTCGACGCGTTCCGCCTGCGTCGCTGAGAGCTTGGCGCGTAGGCTCGCCTCCGACTCGGCAGAGGCCTCGCCGCCTCCTCTGCCCGAGGCGTGTGGCCCCGCCTTGGGCTGCTGCTGCTGCCGGCTGTGGGCGGTGCCGCGGCCGCGGTGCGACGCCGTTCGGTCAAAGTAATCATCATCGCCATCGCTGTCGGCGTACTCGTCGTCGCTCCCGCGCACGCGCTCGGCCACCACCTCGGCAGCCTTGCCGTCGAGCATGCGCCGCATCCCGAGCTGGTCGCGCAGGGTCACACTGAGCTGCTCCTTGATGCTCTCCACCTGCTCGCTCAGCTGAGCGAGCGCTCGCGCGTTGCGCTCGATCTGAGCGCTTTGACCCTCACTGAGCCCTTCCACCTCCTTAGCGGCGATACGCTCCGTCTCGTGCTTGACGTGTTCCATCTTGGTGACGCGCTTGTCGAGCTGCTCCACGAGTCGCTCCTGCTTTGCGGTGAGTGGCAAGCCCTTGGCCTTCGCCTGCGCACTGAGTTGTTCGAAGCTGAACGCACCCAGACTGTCCTCGTCCGCCTCTGCCGCGGCATCGCCGTCCACCGCATCTTCATCAAAGCCCCAGCCCGCGCCCGCGGCATGCAGGTCCGACTCGGTGACGCGAGAGCGACCCGTCTGCGCCGCGATGCGCGCCGCTCGCTGCTCGGCGCGCTGCTCTTGCGCGACCGTTCGAGCGGCGGCGGCGGCGGCGGCGGCGGCGGCATCCGTGTCCGACTCATGCGCAGGGTTGGCGTCGCCCATCAAGCAGAGCGTTCGCGAGGATTGGCCCAGCCGGATCATCGCACCAACGCGCACGGCCACGTACGTGCGTGCAGGCACGGCCTGCTTGTTGATGGTGGTGCCATGGGTCGAGCCGAGGTCGAACAAGAACGCCTCGCCTGTGTCCCGGAATTGCAGCACGGCGTGCTGCCGAGAGACTGAGGGGTGTGCCACGACGAGGTCGGCGGTCGACGGATGGCGGCCTATCACGTAGTAAGGGCGGGCCGATACGTCGAGCGCCTCTACAACCAAGCCGTCCTTGATGGCTTCCAATGTGAAGGTAGATGAGGGCGGCGCCGACCATGGAGGCGGCGTGTACGACAGCGCGCTCGGCAACGCTGCTGCTGCAGAATCTATCGCTGTGGTAGGCGCTGGCGACGCCTCGGCTGGTGGTAGCGCACGCGGCACTGCACACGGCAGTGGTGGCGGTCCCATCTTGCCTCCGAGAACACCAGCACGAGACGGTGTGGGAAGCATGCCCGACGTGCTCATGAATGAAAAGTGCTTCCTGGTGGTGATAAGAGGGGTATGAATATGATTTCATGCTGGATCGAACCTGAGGATATTACATTTCAGATTTGCTCATTTGGTACGGAGGGGAAGGGGGTCTCTTGATTGCTGTTGTTTTGGGGCCTGTGAGCCGTGTGCGAAAGCGGTGTCGGTCTCGGACACGAAACACGTAATGTTCATGTTCACGATCGCATTACCCAGAAAAGTAACCAATCACCGCACTGAAAACTATTTAACTCCGGTACTTACACTACTCAGGACACTCACAGGTCCTTTGTTAGGAGCACACTAGCCCTCACCAGAGGTGTTAGTCGGCACGTGGAGACACCTGGCGAGCTCCGTGCGTTGAGGGCGGCAAGCCGTAGCAGCTCATGCAGCCGTGCGGCTTCATCCTCGCTCCGTGTGCTCACTTGCTGGCGTGCGATCAGCTGATCGGGTGCCTCGACTTCGGTGAGAGTAAGCATCTGCACGTCGCAGCCGCGCTGCTGTACCAAGAGCAGGCCGGCAAGTGGCACGTCCCAGACAGCAGCAGTCCCTTGCGCCACCCCGCCGCCAGAGGCATGGCGCCCCTGTGCGACGAGGCAGCGCAGCCGCGTCCGCGTAAGGAGCAGCACTGTCCCTGCGGGATGCTGCAGCTCAGCGCACACGAGGCCGTGTACTCCTCCATCCTCAACGGGTGCGCTGGATGCCGGCGCCACATCTCGGCTCGTCACCGTGGCACCACACATAAGGTACAGAGCCGGCGCGCCACACGGACGAGCCGCTCGCGCGCGACCCGTGTCTGTCATCGCGGGCATGAGCAAGCTGCGAACAGCGTCCGTGGTGGTGCGCATCCAGCTCAGCGTTCCGAGCGTTAGCAGCAGCACGAGGCGCTGGGCCGCTCGCACAAAACCGACAGGGACGAGGAAGACTCCAAGCACTGCCTGAAGGGCGGGCGGTATTGGTAGCGGGCATTGCTCGTCGATGCGCTGGACCATGGCCTCAATTGCCCGCGACGTCTCGCGCGCCAGCCCACCCACACCGAGGAGCAACGCCTCCGGCAGGCCTATCTCGACGCCGGAAACGGTCTGCTCCGAAAGCAAGCCATCAAGACTGCTCGATAGGGCGAGCTGCGACTTGTGGAAGCCCATCAGCAAGCTCGCAGCGCCCGCACGGAGGAGCATGGCAGCACTCTGGACTGCCACAGCAGGAACCATTGGCCACGGAGTGTGCCGGAGCGTCTGCCAGTGCTTGTGCCACCCTTGGCGCAGGGTGCGGAGCAGGCCGTACGGGTCCCCGAGCAGCGCAGCAGAGGGGAGAACTTTGTAAGCTTGCTGCAAAAGTGCCCGCCCGTACCGTTGCTGTACCTCGAGCAGCAGAGACTCTGCTGGCAAGAGCGCTCCAAGCAAGGTGACCTCTGGTAGCGATAGTGGCACTTCGTCAAGACCAATAAGCGTGATGCCAAGCCATCGCAGCCAGCGCATCACGGAGGCCTCAGCTGGGCCATCAGAGGGGCCATCGCCATCAGCCGCAGCAGTGGCGGTGTCTGCGTCAGGTCGGGAGGCGCGCTGCAGGCTGAACTTGAGAGGCACAGCGGCCAGACGGAGCTTCTGGACGAAGAGTCGCTGGCTGGTCTGCTGCCGCTCTCGAAGCAGGCCTCCGAGCTCGGTCTGCAGAGCATTAGCGGCAGCTGAGCGCTGCGGCCACGGCTGAATCGCTCCCCTGGCCGCAGGGACTTGAGAGGGATCGTGCATCGGGTTGCTCTCTGCAAACCCAACGCCCAGCATCGCAGCAGCAACCGTGTTGAGTGCCTCCTCGTCGAGCCGCAGCGAGACCTCCTGCAACTTGAGCGTCGCACGCTGAACAACTATGATGGAGTCGTGCAACGCCACGGCCACGTCTAACTCCACAGCATCCCCGGGAGCGGCGACGCCTGCACCTAGCAGCACCTCCTCCCTCGCCGCATCCCGGGGAAGTTGGCAGTCTAGCTGCATGGAAGCAAGAGCCAAGCTCAAGGTGACGAGAGGCGACCCACCCGCTGCCGCATCGTGGGCTAGTCCAATGCGCAGGCCGCGCAGAGACAGATGCAGGAGCTCACGAGCGTCGTGGTCGAGCAATGTTGCTCCAAACTCAGAGAGTTGGAGCTGGAGGCGCCACTTCTTCAGCACTGCGCCGTCGCTCGAGATTGGGGGTGATTGTGATATGTGGGGCGACAAGGTCAGATGCGACACTGCATGGAGCTGGGCTGAGCGGCTGGAAGGAGACCTGGCGGAGACGGAGAGACGTGGCGGTGGCAGCTGCGCGGAAGCATGGCGCAAGACTACCATGATGGCCGCCCCGTGAGCCGTTGTGTGCAGCTCGATGGCGGCCCTTCCGAAGAACGGCGCCAGTCGCGGCCGCGTGATGCGGCAAGGTGTCGCGTCGCATCGAAAGCGAACTGCCAAAGCAGTCACGCTGATGATGAGTATGCGTTGCCGTGTCGGTTCGTCCCACGCGTACGCGAGCTGCTCGCCGGCAGCCAAGTTGGTCACCAGCGGCACTCCGGCCTGCTTGAAGCGAACCTCGAAACGCGTTTGATTGTGAATGACGATGGGTACACCATCGTGGGCCGATGCTTCCTCGATGATCAAGCCCGATGTAGCCCGACTGGTGAGCTTGTGCCAGACCAGCCGCAAGAACTCGACCTCGCCTGTTTCGAGGTTGCGAAGGCGCAACGTTTCCTCGGCCCTACCTTCGGCATGGGTCGCGGAGAGCGTCGTGCAAACGCCTCCAGACCACTCTGCGCCGGGGTCCAACCGGCGCAGCAAGATCTCTCTTGGCTTCTTGGGGTCCAGCCAGTGCACAGGGACCCACGCGTCCTCCTCGCATCCGAGCTGCATCGCATGCGCGGAGCAGCCGCGTTGACAATACAGAAGTGGACGTCCCGTGCGATTGAGGACCATCGTCCGCGGCGAGATAGTGAGCATGAATGACGTGCCAAGAGACACTGGCAGAGGCTGCAGCTTCACGCCGAGATGCAGCAAGCGCGATGAGGCGACAGCTGATGGCGCCATCGATGAAGGTGCGGAAGGTCGCTCCTCACCCACGTCCAACAGCAGTTCCTCTTCCCCAAGCCGAAGTAAGTCCGGGAGAGAGACGAAGCATCCCGCCCGCGGACGACGATGCGTGCACTCCTCACGCAGTAACACCTCAGGTAGCGCCGAGCCACGCATGGGCAGAAGGACGCCGCCAGCTGGGATGGACGACACCTCGGCATTGGCGGTCGGAGTGGATGAGGCCGGCTCGAGCGTGATAGCCGCAGCGCGACCATTGAGCACAGCGAGGCGAAGGGCGGCGTGGCACTCGTTGAACACCCATACATGGCCGCTCACCTCGGCTCGCAGACCGGTACTGCCAGCTAGGCGTAATACTAGGCAAAGCTCGTCAGTGCCTTCGTTGCCAGGAGATGGGCCGTGCACGAGCTCATGCTCCTCGCTCGCATTGGCCACTGCCTCATCACTCAAGTCGATGTGAATGCGCTGCGACCAACGGAAGCCGCTCCTCGACGTGCGCAGCACGCACCGCGTGGACGCGGCGTAAAAGGGTACGCTCGCTCCTGCCGCTAGCGTGCCAACGTGCACACGGCCTGGAAGTATTGCTGCGCTCGCTGCTGGCGCGACCTCACTGAGCTCGTAGTCGAGCTCACACAAGAGCGCATTGCGCAGAACCAAAGGCTCGTGCAGATAGATGGCCCAGCCGTGCGGAGGTCGTTCGATCGAGCTGACAGTGGCGAGGACACACTTGATCGAGGTGTTCGCGTCGCGTGACCTGAGCGGATGGCGGCCATGCGCTGCGAGCACCTCGAGCGCGGCAGCAGAGACCTCGAGCCGCCCTGCATCAGACGCTCGCGACGCGTGGCGTGACGATGGAGCTCCCATGGTCAGCCATCCATGGTGGCACGTGAGGGGAATCGATTGGCGCGAGTTCGGCTCCAACACCATTTCGTGAGGTTGTTGCGACGAGTCCTTGGGAAAGAAAGTGACGCGTGTTGGCGTCGAGCACGAATTGACCAACACAAAGCGCGAGTACAAGGTGCAGTGCTCGACACCGTCCTTCTCGTGGCTATCCAGTAAGACGTTGATGATGGCGGAGTCCATCGTGCCCCCACCACCAGCAGGCCATAGTCGGCAACGCTTAGCGTAGGGAGGTGCCAGGGGGCGAAGATCAAGTTGGTGAAATCCGCGAAGCATCACATGCATCTTCCGACCACTCGCTTGTAGATGGGCTGGCGAGGCCGGCAATTGCGCCGCTGACCCAGGGCTCACCTCGATCAGCGCCTGGCCATCGGCATGGGCGCCGTCACCATCAATCCATACGACCATCGGCGTGCCGGTCTCGTTGCTGAGCACGAAAGGCGCGAAAGTGAGGGCTTCCCCCGATGCAGCAGCTGCGCTCAGTATGCGCTTGTGCATCTGCAGCATAGAGCCGAGGAAGCGCGTGCCCACGTCGAGCTCAATCGGACCGTAGCTGCTTATCTCGAGGCTTCTCGCGCCGGTGTCCATGCCAATGTCGAGGCGACACGATGCGAGGACAGGCTCCCACCGCTGTGCTGTGCTCGACGGCTCACGCGAGTAGTGGTACATGGCAGCTTGGAGGCGGGTCTTGAGCACGAGCCCACTTCCGCCGGTCTGGCTAAGAGTCGAGCGACTCGCATCCAGTGTGAACTGCAGCACCGGAGTGCTAACGCCGTACGTAACCTCATCGAGCAATGTGACGATGAGCAGACCCAATCGAGCTTCGCATTGCACATCGATCGCCTGCGCAGCCACATCTGGCATAGACGGTACAGGACGCACATACTCCGACGGCTCGGGATGAGTTGGAGCTTCGTCGGTGTCCTCGCGGGCGTCGAAATACTCCGAAGTCTCGGAGACACTGTCGCTAGCCATTAAGCTTTCAACAGGTGCGGTCGCCGGAATTTGCGAGCGTGCACTCGAGCGCTCGCCCGCTTGCTCAAGGCGTGCCATCACGCCAGCAGTCGCCTCGAGAAGCTCTGCAACCGCTTTCAGCTGCGCGACAGAAGCCTGTAGCAGCAGGTCTGCTGACTCGGCCACGACACGCATGCGCTGACGGCAGCTTTGGAGACGCATGGCTGCGCAGAAAGGTGAGACCAGTACTGCATGGGGACCGTCACCTAACCTAAGCTCGACCGATAGATGCGGGATCTCAAGAGTCATCTTCCTGCTCAACAACAAGTGCAAGCCGCCCGCGGTCGATGCTTGGGCACTGCAGGCAGCATCGAGACGAAGCCTAGCGTGGCCGACATCGAGCTCATCAGCAATGACGAGGTGCGCCATTCCAACGGTAAAATCGACCGCGAACGGCGCGTCCGAAGCGGCTGGCATCTCGATGACGAGCGCCGTGCGAAGCAGTACTGCCAGTGGCACCAGCTCCACCAGCTGGAAAGGGCACACGTGAAGATCCACTTGCGGCCACATCACACCGACAGTCATGGTGCCACTTGATTCTAGCACCACATCTATACGTGCCGGCTCCATTTCACTGCCACGTGAACCGATGCGCAGTAAGCAAGTGCCACACGCGGGCTGCTCCACAGCAAACGTATCCGCGCTCAGGCTGCAAAGTGCGGTGAAAGGCTCCGTGCGATGGGATGCATCGAAGACAAGTCGGATCACTTGTATGGCCACCAGCGGGCGCACATCCAGGGAGATGCGACCCACGCTGAAGTGGAGGATGAAGCTGGGAAAGGGTTTTGCAGGGGGGGCGACGGCCGCATCGGCAGCCGGAACTGTTGATTCCCACAATTCACTGGCACTGGCGAGTACGGCCAGAGCGCGGCTGCACTGCTCTCGTTGCACCTGCGTGAGCTCAACGAGCAGCTCGCCCAAGTCCACTCGCAGAATGCCCGGCGAGGACGACACAAGTAGCGGCATGCTACCACTTGCATAGAGTCGAGCCGGGTGCAAGAGCATGCACGGATTCTCGTGAGGAATTGCACTGAGCACGTGCAGTTCCTGCACCAGGACCTCAAACTGGCAGCCACCAACGCGGTCGAGTAGGATGGTGCCGAACGAGTTGGACATGCCCAGGGAGACTGTGCCTGCACCTTGCGGGTAGCTGAGGTTCGACACCATACTGAAGCGCAGCAAAAAAACACCAAGGTCGGCTCGCACCGCGAGCGCCTGCAAGCGCGGCGACTGGCCCTCTTGGCGAGCCTGGCCCTGTTGACGAGACGTCGCTAGGCCCACGGCGACGCTCTCATGATCGAATTGGCGCACCACCTCAAGGCATGAGCAACGGAGCCTGTCCGCCAGCCTGACGCACGTCTCTGCATCGGCAACTGCCAGCTCGACACCATGTGACGTCAAGCTCAAATCTTGAAGCAAGCTGTCAACTGTCATCGAGACGGCTATTGCAGATGTATGTGGAGTGCCCGTCAGTGTGCAAGCAGCCGCTTCCTCTGCACAGCCTGTTCGGGCTATGAAGGCTCGAGCAGAGGTGACTCTGGCTTCGCTCTCCGTCTGCGTGAACCTCTGCGAATGAGAGCATACGATGCCCTGCAGACGCAGATGCAGCGAACCAGCATCTGCACTTGAGATTCCGAGGTCCGCGTCAAGCCGTGCTACTGTTAGCTGCGCCGCGGCGCTCTCCAGTCCCGCGCCCCTCCAAGAGCCCGATGCCGTGCCGACCAATTCGTCCACATCGACGGCAGCAGTCAGACCAAGGCTCGAAACACGCGCATGGAACCCTTCGAGCTGCACGTTGTAAGCACGCTGTGCCGCAGGCATGGCGCTAACTTGCATCACTCCTAGATTGGGCGGTTGTTTGGCCGGTTGCGAGCAGACTCCTGCTGAGCTCCCAAGTTGCAACGGCTCTCCTGTGAGCGCGCGTAGCGCTTTTCCCACGTCAATAAGGTCCATCAAGTTGCACTGCAACTTGATCGCCGATACGCGTGCAGTGAGTTGCTCTGTTCTCATATCTGCGGCCCTCATCATGACCAGCGACACGGTGAAGGGATGTATGAGGCTCCGCACTTCTGAGTGGCCTGCGGGTCCACGTTCTCGCAAACGAAGAGACACACTGCGAAGCAAGAACTTCACTCGCGTGTGTTGTGGTAGAACATCGCGTTGGAAATCCTCGAAGGTAGCGCCATGCTGAGCGTCATGCTGAGGATCCTCTGATGTGGCGGGCAGGTCGCGCGTCTGCAGCTCCAGCTGGCCCGTGTCGAGCTGCAGGATGCCATGGCCTTCGCAAGGCAAGAGCATCATGGAGGAGCCCAATTTGAGGGCGAACGAGCTATTGTGAGGCGGCTCTGCCAACAGTGGGCCGCACGGTGCCTCGAGCGCCAGTCCGAACCGGTCGACAAAATCGAGGAGCTCGCGAGCCACCTCGGGCTGCACGTTGACGCAAATAGGAATCACGCTCACATCGAGTTGCGAGCCGGCATTGCTGCCAGCTCTCATAGTAGCACTCTCAGGTAACCATTCGCCCACTGTTGCTGGCCACGACCGTTGAGACACAACTATTGCAGCCGTCTGTGCCCGCGGCGCAGACGCCAAGGCGTTGATGATCGGGTACGTTGTCCGTTGAGAGCACTCTTCGCTTGTCTCGTAGGCTTGTGCACTGAGTGCTAATGAACCGACGGTCAGATGGCTCGAAGCACTGCCTGCGAGATCAGACTGCTCACCGAGCTCCAGCATGCCAAGATCCAGCACGAGGCCGGCCGGAAGGCGGGAGATCGTCTGGGTGCTGTCGAGCAGCACGGAATCCCACTGCAGACGGACACGCACCGCATGCACATTTAACTGAAGCTTCCACTGCGCAGGAGCTTGTCGAGCCACCTCATCAGCCTCGGCGTGGAGCACGCCGGCGCGATCCATCCATTGGCGGAGCTGCTGTTGCTGCGAGTGCGACACGTGCACCGGCGAGTACCCATCGCCCTGGAGCCCGTCCTGCGCCCCATCCTCGTCGACAGAGGCGCTTGCACTGCCAGAGCTCGCGTGCGCGTCGGAATCTGCACCCTGGCTCTCTGCATTTGCGCGTTTCGCGGCTGGTCGGCTGTTCCGAAGCCAAAGCTGCCAACCAGCCAGGCGGATGCGCGAACTCACTGCCGCGCTGCTATCCGCACCGCTCGGTGCTGGCATTGGGGCACGTGCGCCGTTGTCCTTGCTGCTGCTGCTGCTGCTGCTGCTGCTGTGCCGCCTCAGATGCATAGCGGATGCCATGTCCCGTTCGGAGCGCGTGTGGGTCATCAACGTTTCTTGAGCGGCAGGCGCTGCTGTGAGGTCCAGATGACCGTCCGAAGTCGATCGCGGGATTTGCGGCAGCGGTACGGGTGTGGTACGGGTGCGGTACGGGCGCGGTACGGGCGTCGCCGTCTCCTCCAGAGCGTGCGTGCAGCCGCGCCGCGCGAGCGCACGGAAGAGCAAAATGTCGCGCAGCTTGAGCTCCTCTTCGAGGTCCACGAGGCGGCGCGACGCTCCGGGCGTCGGCGACTCTCCTCGAAGGAATTGGCGCCACAGCGGCAAGTATTCGCGGCGGCGGTGACCGTGGGCGCGTGTTGCTGCCCATCCACGCCAACGCCTTCGCTCCTCAAGCTCGCAGTTGACGCAGTCAGCAGCGTACCGCCAGAGCGCGCCAGGCAGGGGCGGCTGCGAATCGCATGCTGTGATCTGGGTGCGGAACCGAGCGTAACGCTCGCGTTGTGCGAGCCGCGACAGATGGGATGAGAGCTGCAGAAGCCGCACGCACTGACGGCTCGTGAGCTGCACATCAATACGTCGCGCGAGTCGACAAGTGCAGCTCATCCGCGGCTCTGAAGGTGCGGCACGTGCGCCGGCACGGAGGATACGAAACATCAGTTCGACATCCGTTGCCGGCAGCACGACAGACGTTCGGAGCTCCCTCGTTGGCTCATGGCTGCAACCTTGGGACGATGATGCGGCTCTTGCTGCTGTGGCCAGTGCTGGGGCATCGGCAGCCAGTGCTGGCGCATCGGCAGTCTGCGAGTAGATGGAAGCGCCAACGAAGATGAGCACTTTGTGCAGCCATGGCTGGTCGCTCGTGAAGCGCTGGTATTCGGGCTGGCCGTCACTGCCGGTCGATTTCATCTCGAAGCGTTGCAAAGACACACCCCAAGCCGAGCCGCTCGCTTCCTCGCAGCGAAGGTCGACGCGCACCAATGTGAGCCGCAGGTTGTCGAGCATGGCTCTGCCGAGCCGCCCGAGGAAGCCTTCGGCGGGCGGGCCGGCTGCGGATGGATGCCCTCCATCGTCCGCGCCGACGCTCTCTCGAAGGCCGCGCAGCAGCTCATCCGCGTCGAGGTGGAGCCGCTTCTGCAGCCGCTCGCGCCGCAAGAAGGCCTCCGGGTCAGGCGTTTCGGAGAGCCGCACCTCAAGCACGACATCCTCAAAAAGGAGCTCGATCGATTCCGATCGCAGCCGACTCCACGGCACGCACAGCTGCATGCGGCCGACACGGCCGCGCGTGAGTGTGAGCGGCAGCTCAAGACCATCGAGAGCGTCAGGCCGCAAAGCGACGTCCGTCAGCACGATATTTCCCTGCCAGACGCCAACGCGCAGCTTCTCGCGGCGAAGTTCGGAAGTGTCGATATACGGGTGCAGCAGCTTTTCGACCAACGGTAACAAGAGAGATTCCAGTGAGGTGCTAAACGGCGCGGACCACGCCATCTGCTATGGCAAGGGCCGGAGCTCCGGCTAGTTATGCTGGACTTGTCCTAGTGTAAACATGTTGGCAAGTTATTCACGAGGGAAACATCGGGTGAGTTCGCTATAGAGAAGACTTGTAGGTGAGTTTTCTAGTTACGGGGAAGTGTGCGAGGTGGTGTGAAGCAGTTCGCGGGCGGCTGCCGCATGGCGAGCGCATCGTCTGCTCGCACAGTAGTGGGCGAGAAACGGCAGCGACCCGAGGCCGTGCCGCCCGTTTTGCTCGGCGTGCGCGGTCTCAACAACCTTGGTAACACGTGCTTCATGAATAGCGTGCTGCAGGTGCTGCTACACTGCCCGCCTTTCAGGAACTTTTTCCTTGGCGACCACCACAATAGGTTCGCATGCATGGCACGCGCCCGGCAGTCGCCGGCGAGCTGTCCCCCGACCGATGGCGTGCTGGGCGACACCGAAACGCCGCCGCCATCCGCGGTGCGCCGGCCGTGCCTCGCTTGCGAGATGGATTCGCTTTTCACACAATGTTATTCGGGACACACGGTGCCGTGCAGCCCACATGCCTTCCTGCATGCGATGTGGTGCAACGCCGAGTACTTCGCCGGCTACGAGCAGCAGGACGCGCACGAATTCCTCATCGCCGCGCTTGCTTCGATCTACGCGGGCCTCGCGCTTCCGGAGAACCCGACACGGCCGCCGACGCCTGCCGACCTGGTAAAGATGCGTGGGCCCTCATCGGCGCAGCGCCCGCTGGGCGCGGTCGATCTGCAGGGCATCTTTACCGGTGTGCTGCGCTCGGACGTGGCCTGCTTAAAGTGCCACGGCAAGTCGACCAAGTATGAGGAGTTCCAGGACATATCGCTCGACCTGTCCCGTTTGGCCGCGGAAGAGGGCGGCGGCGCCACGGGGTACCACACGACCCTCGCCGGCTGCCTGCGCTCCTTCACGCGTGCGGAGCGGCTCTCGTCCGCCGAGAGGTGCTGGTGCCCGAGCTGCGGCGCGTTGCAGGACTCGACCAAACAGCTCTCGGTCCATCGGCTGCCCAACGTGCTCTGCTTCCACCTGAAGCGCTTCAAGCACTCAGCAAATAAGCAGCAGCCGCCGAGCAAGATCGAGTCTTTCGTCGAATTCCCCTTGCACTCTCTGAACATGCGGCCTCACACATCATCCTACATTTGCTCGCACAGCACGCACAGCAACGGCCAGCAGCAGGCGCCTGCCCTCGAGCCTTTGCCCGAGCACCTGTACGACCTCTTTGGAGTCGTCGTGCACCATGGCACCATGCAAACCGGGCACTACACGAACTATGTACGCTGCCAAGCCGACTGGTTCCACTGCTCCGACGCGACGGTTACCCCGGCGAGCGTGGAGGAGGTGCGCTCAGCCATGGGCTACCTGCTTTTCTTCCAACGGAAGCGCTGCGTGTGATGTCCGCCCCCAGCGCCCCAATTCAGCAGCGTCGAGTGTGCATGCCAACCAAGGCAGGGGACGGGGGAAAGGTGGTGTGTCAGTCGGGCGATCAGCCGGGGTGTGTGAGAGGTGACACGTGACAGCGTCTCAGCGAACGTGCCAGCGCGGCGTTGTACGGTAGATATTCGGTAGGATACATCTAAGGACCGCAAACAGTAGTAGTATCAAGTTCGAAGTTGGAGGACCGACCTCGAACGGCCGCGTTTAAACACAGCCGCGCGGGGCTAGACAAGTTTGTCTTTTGTCTCACCCCGGACTGTACCTATAACGAGGCGGGTAACCGTTCGGGCGGCTAGTGGCTAGAACTCCCGGCTCTTGGCAGGGGGCGGTTCGTTGACGCCCCCTGAAGGTGGACCACAAGTGTAACGGCCGGTACGGTCTGGGGCTCGTCACTATGATTTGAGTTCAATTCATGTTGCGTCAATTGCACCAGCCTCCTCGACACAAACTTCCACTCAGCCGACGGCCTATCCGGATAGGGAGCGCTCTCCGCGCGGTGCGGGATGCCTCCGGCGGTCGGACCGAAAGGCCCGGGTGTGGCCCTCGCATATGGCACCGCAGGCTTCCGTGCCAAGGCGGAGCTGCTTGACTCGACCTTCTTCCGGATGGGCGCACTGGCCGTGCTGCGCTCTCGGTCGCGCGGCGGCCTCGCCGTAGGGCTGATGGTCACCGCATCGCACAACCCAGAGCGTGACAACGGCATCAAGCTTGTCGATCCGGACGGCGGCATGCTCGACCAGAGCTGGGAGGGGCATGCCACACTGCTCGCAAATGCGGCGGATGACGCAATTGCAGCGACTCTCGAGTCGCTCGCGGCGGCAGTCGGCGTCAGCTTGGCCCCCTCTGCCGTCTTGGCAGAGTCGATCAGCGGCAGTGAGTACCTCAAGGCGCACGGAATCCATGAGAAGGTATCGGTCGCGGTCGCCAAGGTGCTGCGGGACCGACCCGCCGACCCGGTGCGGGCCATCGGTGCGATTCTCGCTGACCATGCTGACGATACCTCGCGCCTGCGCGGCCGCGTCTACATCGCGCGCGACACGCGGTCGCACTCTGCGCGGCTGGCGCGCCTCGCCCTCGAGGGGGTCGCACACGCCGCTGGCATCGGCACCGACTGCGGCATCCTGACGACCCCGCAGCTCCATCACATTGTGCGCCACGTCAACGGCAGCGCCGCCGCAGGGCCGCACGTCGGGCCGGCAGCGTGGGCGAGCGAGGCGGGCTACTACGAGATGCTCGCGAGCGCCTACGCCGCTTTCGTGAGCAGCGTTGACGCAACACGCCGCGGGCCACTGTGGGTGGACACGGCGTGCGGCGTGGGCGCGCCACAGCTCGCCGCACTCCAGCGACGGATGGGGAGCGAGCTGCTGCCCTTGACGCTAGTCAACGGCGTGGGCGACGGCGCGCTCAACGAGGGCTGCGGTGCCGAGTACGTCCAAAAGGGACGCAAGCCGCCGCGCGGGCTCGAGGCGCCGCCGACAACGCCGGTGCGCGCTTGCTCCGTCGACGGCGACGCCGACCGCATCGTCTTCCACTACTGGCAGGGCACCGAGTGGCGCTTGCTCGACGGCGACAAGATCGCGGCGCTCTTTGCTTCCTTCGTGTGCGAGGAGCTCGCGGCGCTCGCGCTCAAGCCCGCGCTGAGCACTGTGGTCGTGCAGACGGCGTACGCCAACGGCGCGTCGGGTGAGTATATCCGCTCTCTCGGCGTGCCTGTGCGCCTGGCCAAGACGGGCGTCAAGTACGTGCACCACGTGGCCACACAGTTCGACGTGGCGATCTACTTTGAGGCCAATGGGCACGGGACCCTCCTCTTCTCGGACGCCGCCGTGGAGGCCATCCGCGGTGCTCAGACCGCCGCCCAGATGAGCGGCGACGCAGCCCGGGCAGGGGCGGCGGCGCGGCTGCTCGCGGCGCGCCAGCTCGTCAACCAGGCCATCGGCGACGCCATCTCCGACCTCTTGCTCGTCGAGGCCATCCTTACGAGGCGAGGCTGGGAACTCAACACGTGGGATGCCCTGTACGAGGACCTACCCTCGAGACAGACGAAGCTCGCCGTCGCCGACCGCACCATCGTCACGGTGACGAGCGATGAGACCCGAACGACCGCACCCGCGGATCTCCAACCGGAACTCGACCAGCTCGCTGCCCGGTTCGCGCGCGGCCGCTGCTTCGTGCGTCCCTCGGGCACGGAGGACGTTGTGCGCGTGTACGCTGAGGCCGCCACGCAAGAGGACGCCAACGAGCTCGCCCTGCTCGTCGCACAGACGACGTGGAAGCTTGCCGGAGGTGTCGGCGACCTGCCGACCTCGGTCGTTTGAGTATGCGACCTCTGGCGTTGTGACGTATCTCTGACTCGAGGAATGCGTGTGGACTGTGGTCAGCTCCGCGCGGGGCTGTTACGTATAGCGGCCAGCCGGCGCCACAGCGCGCTCACAGTCGACAGTGATCCCGGGTTGCTTGATGCTTCGCACGCCCAGAGCCCTGTCGGCCACTCGGCCTGTCCCTCCGTTTGCTTCATATTTTGTGGGGGGAAGTGACGCTTTGGAAGGTATGGGTTGATTTGACACTTTTCTTCCGCGTGCGACGGAACTTTTAACCAAGCTGGGAGAGACCGACCTCACTAGCGAAATTGAGTAGCCCGAGCGAGCGAGTACTCAGTACTTGTGTTGACCGAGGGGAGCGGAGCCGTCCGTCGAGACGGTGGTGGAGTGAGCGTGGGGGGACCGCGAAGAAACTGAACTGAACTGAACTGAACCAAGCGAAAGCGCGCCCCCAATCGATTCTGAGGACTCTGATGGGCTCGATAGAGACCGTCATCAGACCTCCGTATCGCAGATCCGACCTGCGCAAGCGCATTGTGGACGAGAACGTGGTGGCGCTCTACATGATGGCATGGATAAGAGCTTCGCTGCTGCTCGGCCTCGTGACCGTCTCCGGTGGCTCGCGCTCCGCCGTTCATCAGCAGCCCCTGCAGACCCAGTTGCAGCCATGGTTGTCACAAACCGTGGCTGCTCGTGACGGCCCGACACTCTCAGCACATCGGCGGCTCGAGGTTCTTCGGGGTGGTGCCGCGCCCGTTGGTGCCCCCGCCGCGCAGCTTGACGAAGCACCGCTTCGCGCACCACGGCGCACGAAACCCGCGCAGCAGCCACCGGCCGCCAAGGCAGCCAAGTCTGAGCCCTTGGCGGCCGCGCCAGTGCCGCACGTGACCAAGAAGCTGCAGCATGTTCTGGTCGTCGAGGCGGGCGAGGCGGACCAGGACGGTAGCACCGCTCTGCTGCACCCGAAAAAGCTCGCCCAGCTCGGCCTCATGGAGGGAGACATCGTGCGCCTCAAGGGCAAGCGCGACCGCGACACGCTCTGCACGGCGCAGGAGTCGGCGGCTGTGCCCGAGGGCTCGGTCGTGCTCTCGGCCGTGACGCGCACCAACCTCAACCTCAACCTCGGCGAGACGACCAAGGCATACCGATGTGATTCGGTCAAGAACGGCGAGCGATTGGTGGTGCTGCCCTTTGCGGACGCGATGGGCGGCCTGAGCGCCGAGGAGGTACACGAGCAGCTCGTCAAGCCCTACTTCCTGGGTGCCGAGGGTGAGGAGGCGCCCTACCGGCCGGTGCAAGAGGGCGACTTGCTCCGGCTGCGCCATGGTGCTCAGCTTGTCGAGTGCAAGGTCGTCGAGTGCGAGCCGCCCCGCTGCATCGTCGCGCCCGAGACGACGCTCGAGCTGCCCGAGCGGACGCTCGACCGCGCCGAGGAGGCGGCTGCAGACGAGCTCGGCTACGATGACATTGGCGGCGTGGACAAGGAGCTCAGCAAGATCCGCGAGCTCGTCGAGTTGCCCATGCGCCACCCGAAGGTCTTCACGAGCGTCGGCGTGCGCCCACCACGAGGCGTCCTCATCCATGGCCCGCCCGGCTGCGGCAAGACCATGATCGCCAAAGCGGTGGCCGCCGAGACGGGCGCCTACTTTTTCCTCATCAACGGCCCCGAGGTCATGTCCAAGATGGCGGGCGAGTCGGAGCAGAAGCTGCGCCAGGCGTTTGAGGAGTGCGAGAAGAATTCGCCCGCCATCCTCTTCATCGACGAGCTCGATGCCATCGCGCCGCGCCGTGACAAGGCGCAGGGCGAGGTCGAGAAGCGCATCGTGTCGCAGATGCTCACTCTCATGGACGGCATCAGCCCCAAGTCGCAGGTGGTCGTGATGGCCGCCACCAACCGGCCGAACGCCGTCGAGCCAGCGCTCCGCCGCTTCGGTCGCTTCGACCTCGAGATCAACATCCCAGTGCCCGACACGGCGGGCCGCCTCGACATCCTCCGCATCAAGACGCGCGAGATGCGGCTCAGCCCGGAGGTCGACCTTGAGGCCCTCTCGCAGGACACGCAGGGCTACTGCGGCGCCGACCTTGCACAGATGGTCTTCGAGGCCGCCATGCAATGCGTGCGCGATAAGCTGCCCGAGATGGACCTCGAGGCCGACCGGCTGCCCAAGAAGATCCTCGACTCGCTTCAAGTGTCGCCCGAGCACTTTCGCAGGGCGCTCAAGCTCACCAACCCATCGACGCTGCGCGAGAACGCGATCGAGATGCCCAACGTCAAGTGGGAGGACATCGGCGGCCTCGAGGACGTCAAGCGTGAGCTCAAGGAGACGGTGCAGTATCCGGTGCAGTACGCAGACAAGTTTGAGCTCTTCGGTATGAACGCGGCCAAGGGCGTGCTCTTCTACGGCCCGCCCGGCTGCGGCAAGACGCTGCTCGCCAAGGCGATCGCCAACGAGTGCCAGGCCAACTTCATCAGCGTCAAGGGGCCCGAGCTGCTCACAAAGTGGTTCGGCGAGTCGGAGGCGAATGTGCGCGAGCTCTTCGACAAGGCGCGCCAGGCCTCGCCCTGCGTCATCTTCTTCGACGAGATGGATTCGATCGCCAAGGCGCGCGGCTCGGGCGGCGGAGGAGCTTCGGAGGCGGGCGACCGCGTCATCAACCAGATTCTCACCGAGATCGACGGCGTCGGCGCACGCAAGTCGGTCTTCGTCATCGGCGCGACGAACCGGCCTGATATCCTCGACCCGGCGATCATGCGCCCGGGTCGCCTCGACCAGCTCATCTACATCCCGCTGCCCGACTTCGACTCGCGCCTCTCGATCTTCCGAGCCAACCTGCGCAAGAGCCCTGTGGCCCCCGACCTCGACCTGCGCGATCTCGCCAACCGCACCGAGGGCTTCTCGGGTGCTGACATCACCGAGGTGTGCCAGCGTGCTTGCAAGCTCGCCATCCGTGGCGAGATCGCCGCTCAGGAGGCGGCTGAGGCCGCAGCGATTGCCAAGGGCGAGCCGCCGCCCGAGGTCAAGGCGGAAGGCTTGCTCTCCAAAGCCCACTTTGACGATGCGATGCGCACCGCGCGCAAGTCCGTCTCGAAGACGGAGCTCGCGCGCTATCTCAAGTTCAAGAAGGAGCTTGAAGGCGGCAAAGGCATCGCGCAGGCCATGGCGGCTGGGGCGTCGGATGACCCAAGCGAGGAGTCGAGCGCAGCTGCGCCGCAACCCTCGCCGCCGCCGGCAGCAGCTGAGTCAGGCAAAGGCGATGACGAGGACCTCTATGCTTGAGTGATTGAGCGCGCCGCGGCTGATTCGCGGCTGATGACGAGGCTGCACTTGAGGCCTGCACAGTCCTGAGAGCCACCGAAACATTCTCTATGATGACTCCTGGACTCACTCGGACCCTCTCACGTCTCACTGTCACATGCATGGATGTTGGCCCCGCCCGGCAAGCGCTGAGATGTGCATGTATGCGGGCGGCGCGCGATGTGTGGTGCTATTCGGGGTCCCCGGCCTATACCGCGCTGTCATCAGTAATGTTACACGCGCGCGGCACCGGACGCGGTCACGGCGTACGCGGTCAAACCCATCGGGTTGGCCTTCATGTCCTGAAGCCCCTGAGTGGTGTTTCGCGGAGAGGCAGGCGAACTGGCAGGCGACACCGGCATTCTCCTGCCGCACGAGAATGTGGGTGCCGCTTACCGAGGCACCACCCGCGGCACCACCCGCGGCGCCGCCGGCGAGTGTGGCGCCTGGTCCGCTCGCAGCGTTCGCGGCCGTGCATCGGCAGCTGAAGGAGAATGAGAAGAAGCTTATTTCGTTTGGTGGCGACCTGGAGCAGATCATGTTCACAATCGATGAAAAGGTGAGCCAAGCGAGCAGGCGCGTTGAGCAGGACGGGCGGCGGCTCCGTGCGGAGACGTCCGACATGTGCGCGGACCTCGAGGAGCTCTGCCTGCAAATTTACGAAGAGCACGAGGCGGCGCTTGCCGAGGAGCGATCAACGAATGACAAGCTGCGCGCAGCCTTGGAGTCAGAGCAGGCGGCGCACCGGGCAGCCCTAACCGCGCAGCAGGGCCAGATCGACGCTTTGGCAGCCGCGCTCAAGCGACAGCAGGACCTGCTCGATGAGCACATCAGGGGCACCGACACGCAGATGAAGGCGACGCAGGCCGAGACGAGTGAGCTCCATCGCGCCTTCAGGGCCCAGGGCGCTGCCGTGCAAGCGACCAAGGCGTACATCGGGAGCGTGGATGAGAAATTGACCGCGCAGCTCAGCGAGCAGGCACGTGCCGCCGATGCGGCCGCCACTGCCGCCACGACGTCATGGAACACTCGCCACGCCGAACACCGCGCGATCCTCGAGCGTCTCCTCGCCTGGGAGCCGCAGATACGTGCCAATGAGGAGGCGATGCGAGGGTGGCGCATCGGCGTGGACGAGGCCATCCTACGGAGCGAGCAGCGAGGCACAGCGGCAGTGCAGGCGGCGCAAACCATCCTCGATGGCGGCCGTCTAGAGATGGCAGAGGCGGTCGGCAAGGCGTTGGCGAGCGTGCGTGAGCTAGAGCAGCGGTGGCCCGAGTGGGTGGCGGAACTTAGGGAGCAGCAGACGACGTTGAGCGTCCGCAAGGCGAACGCAGCGGAGGTGAACGAGCGGCTGGAGGAGATGGAGATGCAGCTTGGCTCGCTCACGCGCCAGATGACGCATAGCATGCCCGGCATGAATGAGCGGCTCGTCCGGCTCGAAGAGCCGCGGAAGCAGCTAGCTGCCCAGATGGAGGAGGTCGCTCGTGCCCTTGCTAAGGCCTCGAACGAGCTGGCGGAGATGCGCGCCGCTTTGCGGCATAGCAAGGCGCAGCTCGGTACGCTCTCGGCAGAGCGCCAAACGCACGCCACCGCGCTCGCATCGCTTGAGACGCGGCTGCGACAGGTGGGCTCCATTACTGAGGAGCAGGCGCGCTATCTCGTGACGCTGAGCGATGCGCTCCAGGAGAAGGGTGTGTCCGCACCCAAGTATCGCGTCTCATACATCTCCCAGGCTCGAGTGGCGCCCTCCATGCTGCCAGACGCCCTCCTGCCCACGTGCGCGCATGCATGCAGCAGCGAGGATACGGGGCTGGCGGGAGGGAGACCAGCTTCTGCGACCGTGCGGCGGGCTCCTGCGACCGGTGGCTTGGGCGCAGGCTTCGAGCTTGGCGGAGTGCAGACACCAGCCCCAGCGTTCCGCGCGTATGATGCGGAGAGTGCTAGTGAGACCACGAACGATGAACTCGGAGCCGGGCACATCTGAGATCTGATGCAGATCGGGAACCGGTCACGGCTCACCCGCCTCACGACCGGAGTCAGACCCGGGGTTTCACAAAGTTAAGACGCGTAAGAGGACGATGGCCGTGCGATGTCCTCATCGTATTTAGTTCGAGTAGCGTTATGCACGCACGACATTGAAACGTGACGACCAACCTTAACCGCGAAACTTTGAGCCTCCTGAGACTTCAGACAAATCTGCTACCGCCTAGTATACCGCCACTGTGGCTGCCCCTCGGGCACTGATGATGATGCCGCTCGCAAGTCAAGGGTCCACGTGACAGACGCACGCAAGTGCGCGCCGGGCTGCAGGGGCGGGAACGGCGGCATTGGCGAGGGCGGCGGGGATGGTGATGGTGGAGGCGGAGGATTGGGCGGTCGCGGCGGCCAAGGCGGTGATGGCGATGGAGGCGGCGGAGACGGAGGTGGTGGCAAAGGTGGCGGTGGTGGTGGCGGAGGTGGAAAAGGGAATGGCGACGGCGGCGGTGGCGTACAAGGTGACGGAGGCGGCGGCGCCCTCGGGAGGGGAGGTGTCGTTGGCGGCGCCGATGGAGGCATAGGCGGTCGTTGCGGCTGGCTCGCAAGCGTCGTGCCTGCCGCGAACACGAGCGCGCCACCTGTGCACAGGGCGATCACAAACCCCCGGGGGAGGGGCAGCGAATGCGGAGCTGGCACGGGTGGTGGAATGGGCGGTGTCTTGAGCGGCTGCCTGGTAGAAAGTGCCTTGCCGTCGTCTCGCCATCGCTCGTCAGCAGAATCGCCCTTCCGCTCAAGAAGAGGAAGCGACTCTGACTCTCCGAGCTGCTGCTGCTGCTGCTGCTGCTGCTGCTGCTGCTGCTGCTGCTGCTGCTCCTCCTCCTCCTCCTCCTCCTCCACCACCTCCTCCACCTCCTCCTGCTGCTGCTGCTGCTGCGGCGGCGGCGGCGGCGGCGGCGGCGGCGGCGGCGGCGGCGGCGGCGGCGGCGGCGGCGGCGGCGGCGGCGGCGGCGGCGGCGGCTGTGGCTGCGGCTGCGGCTGTGGCTGCGGCTGCGGCTGCGGCTGCGGCTGCGGCTGATGCTGCTGCTGCCAGTAACTCTTGCGAGAGCCGCCAAGCACCACATCTGCGCTCGGCGCCGAAACTCGCTTGCTAGCCAAGCGAGGAGAATACCACGGCCGGCCGAGAGTGGTTCTCTCGCTCGATGCCGACAGGCTTTGCGACGGCGAGGGTGAGGCCGGCTCTTCGGTTGCGTGGTCGGCGTAGCGTGGCTTTCGCGAAGGCATGGTCTCGCGTGCGCTAAAGAACGGTCTCAGCGGATACGAGTAGTTATATGGGTAGCCCAATCGATGACTCGGCGATGGATAGCGATAACGAGGGGAGAGCGGCCCACGCAGGCCACGACCGCGCTCACTGCCTGTTGGACTCGTGCTAAAAGATGGACTAAACCTGGGCGGTGAGATTCGCTCTGCTGGGAACATGTCCTTGCGTGGGTCGGTTCGTGGCGGGCTGCCGTCATCCCGCTTTTTCCACTGCTCCTTGACCGATGTGTAGCCGCTCGGCAAGAAGCTCGCGCTTCGCAAGAAAGACGGCATGCTTTGCTTTTTCCGCCAATCCAAAAAACTTCACGAAAACTTGATCATGTCCACTCATGGAAATCCGCACAGTTCCTTACTGTAAACACAATCCTTTCTCGACCTGCCTTGCCCTGACGCCTCGAAACTTGATGCCGTGTGTGAAAACCCAGAAAACTCGAAAGGCATGTCGGCCACGTTTCTAGCTGCGGCTGCGGTCCGCGCCGCCTCGGCCACCGCCGCGACCACCGCTTCGGCCATCTCCGCGGGCGGCAGGAGTGGCGGCCTGCTAGCAGTGCCTGGGTTCTTCGACCGTGAAAAGGGCGCGCCGCTGTTGCGTCGTAACGCTGGCTTCCTCAGCCCTGAAGGACTTCCTGACGGATGGCGCGCGCGCCTCGATGGGTGGCCCGCGCTGGCCGGTGCCACCTTGCCGCCAGACCAAGCCGATCCTGGCTGTGAGGACGAGGCTGCGCTTCGCATCTTCCTCCGAGATGCGGAGCGCACCTTCCAGGACGAAGGGCACCGCACGCAAATGATCGAGCTGCTCAAACGAGTCTGGCCCGAGAACCGCGACTATCATCAGGGACTCGGCTACGTGGCTTCGCTGCTCATGCTCTTCTTTGACACGGAGACGATCGTGCGCATCTTGCTTCGCCTCACGCATGACCAGCGGTACACGCCAGGCTACTGGAAGGCCGCGCCGGAGGCGTACGTGCGCGATGCAATGGTCTACGCCCGGCTCGTGGAGGAGCGGTTCCCAGCGGTGGCCACAAAGCTGCAAAGCGCGTGCATCGTGCCCGAGGCGTATGCCTCCAAGTGGTTCATCGGACTGTGCGTGCACGTTCTTCCGTACGCTTCCCTTCTCCGCTACATCGAGGCATTCCTCACTGAGGGCTACGTCTTCCTCTTCAAGTTCGCCCTGGCGCTCGTCGAAACACTGTCTCCCAAGCTCCTCGCGCTGAAGGCATCAGACGTCAACATCATGCTCGAGCTGCTGCGTCTCGACACTTGCCACTTTCCCGACAATGAAGAGAACGAGGCCTTCTTCCTTCGCCTCGTCGCCGATGCGCAGGCCGTAGAGCTCGACCGGGCGCACGTTGACGCGCTGCGTGTAGAGGAGGGCGAGAAGCTTGATGCCAAAATGAAACGGACGCGTGAACGCGAGGCTCAGCTCGCCGCCGAGGCCGAGGACGACGAGATCGTCTTCAGCGATGAGGTCAGCAGCCAGATGCCTTGCTCGCCCCTCGAAAGAGTGCTGATGCCTCGCTTGCCTCTGGGGCTGCCAACGTGACGCTCTGTACCCTGTCCCTTTGCTCAGGAGGACGACTGAATCGTGGACTGAATGATGCCAGACGCCGATTCCCTATTTCTTTATCTCTCACACACCCATGTTCCCGCCCCCCCCTCCCGCCGCTGCCGCCGCCCGACTAAGTGCTACACATCATGTAGAACTCTCTGCGGGTTTCGTCGACCGCGATGAAAGGCGTTGGAACCCGCGGTGACCATCATGCAACCCCCCCGCCGGGATATAATATCTCGAGCGCGTTCGACGAGGGGGTCCCAACGGCGGGACGTTGGAAAACCAGGTTCGGCCCGTCGGGAAGACCGCTCGATATTAAGAACAACTCGTATATACTCATCGGTGACCGGGCCGGGGGCGCGACTGAAAAACACTGAGTTATCGTAACGTCGCGCGTGCAGCTGAGACCCAACCCCTGCTGGGTCTGGTGGTCTATCTAAACTTGAAGAGCCGCCAGTAGTTGACATGCTGCTGTACTAAGACGTACTGGTTTCACTGTTAGTATGCTCCACTGAGCTGTGCACTGGCGCCACTGCGCACACGCACAAAGACAAGGACCACCATCGAGGTCACTGTCGTCCAGTCACGGAGCAGAGTCCGCGACTGGTCCGACCCGGATACTTGCCCGGAAAGGCAACCGGACTACCTCGACCATGTGATGATCGGTTACAGACACCCACCACTATTCACACACGAACACGGTTGTGTCATAAACATAAAGAGTAAAACCGGAGGTCAATCCTCATCTAGATGGACGCCGGCTGGGAGATCTGGCGGTTTGGCGAGATTGCCAGCCTCGTCGAGCACAATGGGTGGCTCTGCATCTTCCCACGGGCTGAACTCACCAAGCTGCGCCTCGTCGGGCTCGAAGCACGTCGCCTCAGCGTACGCTCGCAGGGCCTGTTCTGTGACGAGTGGGTTCGATGCGTTCAAGTTTTGCTCGATCTCAATCACTTGCTCCGTGGTCAGTGCATAACCGGGGTTCAACGCCATGTAGCGGGCGACTGCCTCTCGAGCTTCCGGCTCATAAAAGTCGAGTGACGCACGCCCGTAGCAAGGATGGGTGTAGTTGAAACGAAGCGCGCTTCTCTGCAGATGCTGGCCATTGAGCATGAGGTGCACGGGTACCAATCGAAAATCTTTAGACGGCGGGCTGTAGCAGACAAATTCATTCACTTCGTGAGTGAGGTTGTTGGTGCTGTTGTGCCAGGCAGGGACGATTTGCGGCACGCCGCCGATCGTCTCGTCCTCACCGAACTGACACCGAGTCGGTCCGAGCGCGGCGAAGCCTGCGCCGCGGACGGTGACCGCAGTCCCGCCACGAATGGGCCCCCGAGCTGGTGTGAGCGAGCTGACAACCACCTGGCTGTCATCAATGTAGAAGAATTGCATCTCATCGCCAGCAGGCGAGAGCGCGCGCTCGTTCACTTCGCCATTGATGCTCACGCGCACTAAAACACGTCCCGGCTGCGTAGTGGCAGGCGCAGAGCACTCCAAAGCCCCGGACGGGCTAGCCGATGCGAGCACCGAGGCGTTGCCAAAGGCGCAGCGATAACCACCAAACGACGAGCTCAACCCCCAGCCCGCTATCTGCACTTTCGTGCCACCCACGAGCGGTCCGCCGATTGGGCTGACGCTAGTTACCATTAGGTCGATGTAGCTCCACTCCACGGCACTGGTCGAGAAGCGCGAGCCGTCAAGGGACACAGTCAGGCGTACGCTGCTGAGCAGCCCGGGTGGAGCGACGCACGTTAGCAACCGTCCGGCCTGAATGGTGATCGCCGGATTGGCGCGTGCGTGATGGGCATAGGCTCGAACCCGAAGTGCTGACGATCCATCCATTGCATGAGTGCTGCCGTTCAGCCCTCCCACAACTGCAGGAACTGAAACTGATCCAAACCGGCAACGGGGCTGACTCCCAAAGGCGAGCAGTCCTTCGCCTATGATGCTCACTGGTGTACCGCCAGCTTCCGGACCGCCCCACGGTTCCACGTAGTCGAGACGCGGCACGCTTTCGTGATAGAGCATGTGCGCAAGCGAGGTGGGCGACGCATTCCCCACGTCCCCGTTGACAGTCACACGAACGACCACAGCCAGCACACCAGCGGCGGCATACGCGGCGTCGCCACACTGTGGCATGTGACCAAGGTGAACGCACCAAGCTCCCACAGGCTTTGACAACCGGCGCAGAGTAACCTCGTCCGGAGTCAAGCACGTAAGCTCGTCTTGTTCCTCACCGATGGACGCTGGCACCAGCACTGATGGCTCCCGGCCAGATCCATCGAAGACGCATGCAAGACCCGTGCGCACATCTTCCGTGTACTCGACACCAACGGCAACCTTGTGCAATTCGCAGTACAGGGTGTCATCCAACGTGCAATTGGTCGAAGCTTGGCGTCGGTCCTCGAATCCCGAACCGCGTACAGTGAGAAGGACTCCGCCAGCCTTCGGCCCACCCCATGGGTGAAGCCCACTGAGAATGGGAGGATGCGAGTACCGAAATTGAAGGGCGCCGTCGCCACCAAGTCCGCGCTTGTCAGTATAACCGTTGAATGTCAACCATACGGGAACGTCTGAGGAACCCATAGCTTGTGTTGGCAATGGAGGAGAGATGCAAGATGCCTGATGAGTAGACACGATTGTAGCTGGCACCACGTTGGCTCCAAAACGACACTTCGGACCTTGAAAGCCTGCTGTGCCACCATAATCGAGAAATCCAATCCCAGTCAGGTTCACTCGTGTCCCGCCGGTCAGTCCACCACCACTTGGCCGAAGGGTAGCAAGTGGCATGCGGCTCAAGTTGTAGTACCAGAACGGATACGCAGGACGGCTCGTGTAATCAACTCCGTTTAGAGTTATGTCAACTGAGCAAGCCGTCGGAATCGTTGGCCGTGACCCGCTGCGCCCAGCGACGAGTTCCTCGTAGGAGGGGGCGACGCACGTGATCGCCCCCGCATGGTGCACAGTACCTGGCACTGCAACGGTGCAGAATCGGCACCGCACGTGTCCTGCACAACAGAAAAAAGACGGTCAAGTGCTTGAGTGTGCTATCACGCTTGGATTCTCCCAGTCGGCGGGGAGCGCGCACCGAAATTGTGGAATGCGGCGCCGCTCACAAGCACGGTCACATTCCCGCGGATGTCAGTGCCGCTTGGCGTCAATCCCAAGATGTGCGCACGGCCGTAGCGAGGACCCCATGCTTGAGAAACAGCTGGCAAACCTACATTGAAGACGACCTCGCCCTGCCAATCTGTGTATGCCGTTGGTGCTGCGGCACCGGACAAGGAGGCACCGCTCATGACAGAGAGAGGGTCGAACGCGTCTTGTTGAGCGGTCGCAACAGAGTCGCAACCGCGCAACGCGACGTGACAGTTGAAAATCTTGAAACAGCGGGAAGCAGGTTCCATCGTCGCGCTGCGGTCATCGGTGTCTCCAGGGTTACTTTTTGGCAAGGACCAAACAATGACCGGTACGGCGCTATGTTTCTGTAAAAGTTTATAATGCAGCATGCAGTCGCGGTGCTCGGCATGGGCGGGACGATCGACAAAGACTATCCAAGACACACCAAAGGCTACGCCTTTGAGATCGACGAGCCAGCAGCTGAGCGCGTCCTGGCTGGCTTGCCCTTTCTGGGAATTACATGGCGCGTGCAGAGCATATGTCGAAAGGACAGTACCGAGCTTGTGCATGAGGATCGACAGGCTCTCGTCGAGGCCGTGCGCGCTGCCACTGAGACGCGCCTGATCGTCACCCACGGGACCGACACGCTCATTGAGACTGCTCAATACTTGGCCAAGTCTGGTGCGGGCGTCGGCAAGGCGATTGCCTTCACTGGAGCTATGAAGCCAGAACGCTTCAAGGACTCGGACGCGCCGTTCAACTTGGGAGCGGCGGTGGGTGCCACAGCCGTGCTCGCACCTGGCTCCGTTGTCATCGTGATGGGTGGCCGGGTCATTGAGAGCTCAAGGTGCTTGCGCAACCTTGATTCCGGACGCTTTGAAGAGGAGCAGGCAGAGAGCGGCAAGACTGTGACCGCTCTCGACTAAGCGCGATTCAAGTGATGGATCCGCCACACGATGGCCGATGAACCGGACGCGCGGGTCGCTCGCCCAATGCAGCACGTAAAAAGTATCTAGTGAGTCAGCAATCCTAAATCCATGATTCCTGAGACGACACACGGCACACGCAGACGGTGTCGCGGCACCCGCGACCCGCGGACACGGGTCACGGCCGTCGAGGCGATCCGGGGTGCGCGCGGCGCGAGGGCCGTCCAAGCGGATCCCCGGCCCCGGGAGGCACACGCTCTTTTCCACGAGAGCACGAGGCGCCAGCGAGGAGAAACAGGACCGCGTGCGCTTCCCATCCCCGGCTTAGAAGGCGATCGTTTGCGGCTCGTCTCCGTGGCGCCGCGGGCGCGCACCTGCCGCGTACCGCGGCCCTCGGAAATCTTCGCGTGCGGTCGACCATCGCCTCGGTATGACGAGGCATCCTTGGCTCGTGTCCGCTCTCTCTCGTCTCTAGAGCTCCTCTGTGGCACTGGCCTATCTTGTTCGTTTGAAAGCGGCTATTCCGGTGTCGCTCCAACTCCGCGATTCTCCCTCTTCTTCTTCTTTTTGAGCACCTTAGTCAGCGACGGCTCGCTGTCTTCGATGCTCGTGCTGCTACTCAGAGCTCTGCTCATCTGCACACCCGAATCCACTGTCGCGCGCTGGCGCTTCTTTTCGATCGGCGCTTCCACCACAGCATCGGCCTCTTCGGCTGCATCGTCCGCCTCATCGTCGCCACCCTCGGCTTCTTGGGCCGCGTTTGCGCGCTTGTTTGCTGGTGCGACAGGGGCTGTGGACGGGGGCGCTCCCTCCCGAGGGGACGGCATCACGACGCGCGCGGGCGTACTTGCGGAGATCGCGGTCAGCCGCAGCCGCGTCTCGATCGAAAATAGGCGCTGCAGTGTGGCCGCACCTGCCCTGGTCTTGCCGGACTGACCACCTGCGCTCGTCTTGCCGCTGCTCAAGGCGCTTCCGCTACTTGTCGAGAGCCGCCAAACAGAGACGATGCCATCCGAGCATGCAGTTGCGAACGCGTGATGGCGGGCACCGCCTTTGCCGGTCGAGGCGACTTCTTCGCTCGGAAGCTGTGTGATTCCCTTGATGCGGCGAGCGTGCGCGTTCTTCTCTGTGTGCACGCAGTGACCTTCGGCGACACTCCACACGCGCAGCGTTCCCGCGTCGTCTCCGCTGAGGAGCAACCCGTCCGGCGCAAAGGCGAGCGCTAGAGGCGGCGAGCTGTCGTGTGGAAACGAGTGCAAAAGTTCGCCTGAGCGCAGCGCGTGCAACAGAAGCGCGCGGCGCGTGTCGTGCACGTACGACTCACCGTCAGCTGACCACGATAAGAGGCGCGCGGGCTCAGCTAGAGCCGCCGTGTAGTTGCACTTTCCCGTGGTAAGATTCCAAAGCATGAGTTTGCTATCGGCAGCGACTGAGAGCGCTGCGCGTCCAGAAGGGTGGATGGCGATGGCGTGAACCGCGCCCTTGTGGCCTTTCATTCGCAGCAAGCACTCCCAGTCTGACGCACGCCATATGCACAGCTCACCGTCGCCTCCGCCGGAGACCAGGTGGGACTCACCAAAGAAGGCGAGGCAATGGAGCGTCACGCCGCCTGCCTGCTGGAGTAACTTGCCTTGCTCACGTAGCTTGCGCAGGTTGTACACAGATATGGCGTGGTCCGTACCGCACGTTGCCATGTAGGAGCCTCCTGACGCAATGGCACGAAGGCAGCCGTCGTGGGCCTTGATCGCGAAGGAGGTGGGAACCGCGGCTCGCCGAAGTTCCGCGTCGCCCTCGAGTGCCAGCGCCGGCGGGTCGAGACGGTAGCCGACGAGGTGGCCCTCGTATGAGCCGACGGTGAGGTACGTGGGCCCCATTGTTCGTCACGTCGCCGAAAAGCTCGGCGACGAAACACATCTTAATCACACCTCCCAACGTAAACTTGACTGTTTTCATAGTGCCTCGGCTTCGAGGCAGCATGGCGACCAACGGAGGCTCGGCCGTCGCCGGTGTTGACGCCGATCAGTGTGCTCCAGCCGAGGATGATGCAGCCGCACCCGCGCTAGCGACACGGCCGCGGCGATGGATCTCAAAGGTCGTCACGCTGAGGACGCTCGGTGGCGAGATGCTGGTGCGCAAGTGGGTATCAGACGAGGCGCCCGCATTCTCCGTGGACCACTCCTTCGGTGAAGGCGGCCAACCGCAGTTCTGCCCGCTCGAGGGCTGCGGCAAGGCGTTCGCAGATGCGGCTTCGCTGCGCAAGCACATGCACACGCACGGCGAGAAACAGTACGTCTGCCAGGTTGAAGGATGTGGCAAGCGCTTCCTCGATTCGTCAAAGCTCAAGCGGCACTCGCTCACGCACACGGGCGAGCGCCCGTACCTGTGCCCGTTTGAGGGCTGCGGTAAGCGCTTCTCCCTCGACTTCAACCTTCGCTCGCACATGCGCACGCACACGGGCGAGCGACCATTTGTGTGCTCCTTCCCGGGGTGCGATAAGCGATTCGCACAGGAGTACAACCTGAAGACGCACCTCAAGTCGCACTACAGCAACAGTGGGCCGTCGGACGTCGGCGCGGCCGCCGCGTTGATGTCGTCAACGGGGCCATCAATGCCGTATGGAGGGATGCCGGATGGAAAGCGCGCGCGCCTCGACGCCGCAGGGGCATACGAGCAAGGAGGAATGGCGGAGTTCAGCGAAAGTCTGTTATGGGCCGGAGGAGGTGGTGTCGCAAGGCCTTAGCCGCGAGGCCGCTGGGGACGTTGAGGACGTGGTGCAGATCGAGATCGCTCCAAGTGGGTTCAGCGTCACGTACCTCTCTGCGGACCTACGGGCGAATGCGAGGAAGCTCGAGGCGGAGTTCGGCCCGCGCCCGCGCCCGGTGCCGGCTGCGAGTCGGCGAGCCGAACGGCGGACGTCGGCGGCGCAAAGACAGGAGCGCGAGCGCAACTCGCAGCAGTGGCGGGCTCGGCTGAGAGATCGAGCACCCGCATCCGGTCTGGGAGTACACATTACACACAACACAGTCACAGTCTCACCGCTCGAGCGTTCGACTGATCCGAGATGACTTTCATCAGATACCGTACACTCGACTGCACAAGTAAATACAAGTGACAACAAAAAGGTGTCGACCACACGGTCTCTGGATTTTCATCAACCTGATATCTTTATGATATCTTACTAAGCGTCGTTCAAGCACACCGACGCGCGCGACGCCAGGGGCACGAGGCCACCGTCGTTCAATCCCAGAATCGTGACACGGGCACACGTCTCCGCGTCCGGGGCATCCACGTTTCACGATCACGCATTCGCATGCGTGGCGAATGCCATTTGCCAGTGGTCGCCACGCGGGGTTCTGCTCCCACCTGAAACAATGAGCAAGAGTGTAGCTCCGTTAGCGCCGTCTTCACGATCTTATTGTCTGCCTCTTGAAACAAAGGAGTCGGAGAGCTGCGCGGCCGCCCCGACCTGCATATCGACGCGAACGCAAAGTGTGGCCTAGAAGGTCCTATGCGCATTATCCGTATCATCTCATGCCCATTGACGCTTCGTCACAGCTTGCGGCCAGCACCAGTCATCTTTGATGTCACTTGGACTGGTTCAGCCACCGCAGTGGTATTCGTGTCGACAGGCTTAGGCTCGATGAGTACGGTTTGGGAGGAGCCACCCACGTCCGTAGAATACTCGTTGACATCAGAATCTGCCACCCGAGGACATGCGAGTCAGCATGAGGCGAGTAGAATGTGCATCTCACATCACACCTGTGGCCAGATCGTGCAGTGTTGCTGGCTTGCCCGCGTTGCGGCGCTTGCTTGCGCAAAGGATGACGGCCCTTGCGCCGCAGTCCTCAAATCGCGCACCGTCCGCCACACGCGCCGACGGTACAAGCAAGACTATCATCAGCCAGATCCTCGCCATTATCCTCACCATTGTTTTTGTGAACAAAATTTCGTCCCGCAATTTTCAAACTTCGTCAAAAAACACAAGTGAGTTTTGTCACTGTATTAAAGAACGCTCAACTGATGGCTGCGCAGCCACACACAGGTCCACAGCATACACGCCACACCGCACTGCGCGCGTCGCAAGCTCATACGTCATGACGTCCGATCGTGAGCGCAAAGGCCGAAGGCGAGGCGGGTCTCTGGACGGGCATACGCTCGACGCCGCCATTCCTGCTACATGAGCATGCTCCATGCAGAGCCGCGCGGGTTCGAGACGGCTGTGCAGCGAGTCGCAGCACAGGTGGTTCCACTGAGGCGTGTCACTCGAGGCTGCTCCAAGCGTGACATCCTCCGCCTCGCCGCTAGTGGTCGCTGTCGGGGTTATCAGGCTCATCCCTCGCGATCTGGGCCATGGGTGGGAGGCGTCCGGGCATGTGCTGGTCGCCCACGTGGTCGGGCGGCGGCAGCAGCGCGAGCACAGAAGCGTCGACATCGTGGCCGCCACCCGCATTGGGCGGCATCGGCGGGATCTCGCGCCCGTTGTTGGATGCTTGCATCACACCCGCGTGTTCCTTTTGTTGGCGGAGGAGGAGCTTCTGCGCGTGCGTTCGAACCTGGGTGGGGTTGCGAGTACCAACGTGCTGCGAGATGGCCTTGACGTCTTTCCAGCCAAATCGCTGTACGGCCTCCACAAAGAGCGTGTGCTCCTCGGGCGTCCAGTAGCGCGGCTGGCGTGAACCATCTTCGTCATTGAGCGTTCGCTCGCGCTCGAGGGCGCCAAGCTTGATGCGCAACCTCTCAATCTCACTCCAGGCACGCTGCAACTCATCCTCGAGCTGCACGATACGCCGCTGCTGCTGCACGAGCAGGCTGCCTCGGAGGGAGAGCTCAAGCTCGAGCTCCGCCTGCGCGCTGAGTGAGATCGACGAATGCTCAATCCCTCCTTGCGCCATCGGCGGCGCGTACTGAGCGTCCATTAGGAAGTCGGGGGGGGCAGTCGGGACGGGCAAGAGCGAGCTCGAGGCCAGATCGTCATCACTTTCCCACACCACAGAAGAAAAGGGATTTTTGCAGGAGCTTTCGCCCCTCACTTTCATAAATTATGGGTCGCAACCGAGGCTAGGCGAGAGGAGCGTGCGCTGCCGAACCACGGCATCCGAAACCGCCGTCGTCCTACTTGGGGAGCGCCACTTTCATTACCGAGCAGCTTGAGGGCCTTGAGCGGCACCTCGGGCGGAACGGCCGGAGCGACAGCCGTGCCGCATGCGGCCAGAAGATGACCTTGCGTCGCGTCGCGAACCACCTCCTCGTCTCCCTCGTCAGGGAAGAGCACACTCGCTGCTGGCAAGCAGCCCGCCCGTGCGTCCGATTGCCCCGTCGGATGTGGCCGGTTGGAGTATGTGCCCGCATCGGCGGCGTCCACAGCTGTGCGGCCTGACGCTGCGCGATGGCTGCGGCCCACCTCGTCGGAGAGGCTTGCCAGTACATACGGGTTGAGCACGAGAATGATGATCGCATCACCAGTAAGGCCATCTGCGTCGCGTTGCACGCACACAACAGCCACGGCATCAGCACACGGTGCAGAAAAACGGGACAGCGGTTCGAGTTGCGGCCGATCAAATACAGGATGCAAGCGTGTGCTGGTCGTGCTCCGGCCGTGACAGGTTGAGAAACGAAGAGGTTGAATAGCCTAGCGTGCATCCTCCCCAGATGAGGGCCTGGGCCTCTACGGGCGCACTCTCGAGCGCTTCGATCCTGCGTTTGATGTCGATGATCGTCTCGCTCTCGCTGACATCATGGAGCGTGAACGTGCGACTTGTCATCGTTTGCACGCTCAGCCGCATTCCTCTTCGTTTGCAATAGGGAAAGTTTATTGATAATTAATGGACCAATTATCCAATTCAATGTGAATACTTTTCGACGTCGGGCGATGTTTCAGCTATCAATTCTAACCATTGCACGCACGTCTTCGAACAGCATCGCCTTTTTTAAGTACGCCTGAACGTGAAGCCTCACTGAGTTATGGTGCCAGGCTCCCCGCTCCCGGGCCCGGGAGCTGGTGCCAGGCTCCCGGGCCGAAGGCGAAGCGGTCTCCTGTCGAATATCAGGATAGCGGCCTCCTGGTCGCTGGTCGGTGATCTCATCGTCTCGTGGGTTGCCTGAATCGTTCACGAGGCAAGGATGGTAGCGGCGTCGGTCTTGAGCACGGAACGGTACAAGCCGAGTCGGATGGCCAGTGCGCGTGCCTCTGCGCGCGAGGAGATGCCCTCCTGCTTGGTCGCGTGTTGCAGCTGCACCACTTCCAGAAGCTGCCGCCGAAGTGCATTGATCTCTTCGACGAGGGCGGTATTCTGCTCGCGCAACGCAAAGACGGCGCGCTCGGAAGCGGCATGCGCCTCAGCCTCGCTGCGCGCTTCGTGCCCGAGCTGTTGCGCCCACTGCGCCAACCGGCGTGCCTCTTGCTCAACGTCCTCGGCTCGGTTCGCCAAGGCTTCGTTGGCCTCGCGCGCAGCGTCGAGGGCGCGGTTCGCCTCGCGGCACTCCGAGTGGAGCTGTGCTGCCTGCGCGCGTGCATCGCCGAGAGCTCGGCACTCCGCGTCCAGGCTCCCGCGCGCGACCGCCAGCTCCGACCTTGTCGCCCTGTGAGTCGCGATAAGCTCCTCCCGCTCCTCCTCGCTCCTCTGGAGCTCAGCAGAGAGCCGCGCCGCTTCCGCACGCAGGTCAGCAATGTGTTGGCGCGCGGCGCCGAGGTTCGTGCGCCCCTCGCGCAGCTCGTCGAGCAACCAAGTCTCGCGCCGCTCCGCCGTCGCCAGCCCCGCCTCCAGCAGCATGGTTCGCTCCTGAAGGCGAGCGACCTCACCCTTCGCGTTGGCCGCGTGCGCGGCCTCTTTTGCGGCGCGATCGTCGGCATCTGCAGCCAGCCGCGTCTCCAGATCCCCAACCATCATCGCGAGCCTCAAGGTGTCGCGGCGTGAGCTCTCGCGCGTCTCCTCCAGCTCTGCTGCGAGTTGTGCGTTGTGCTCGTAAGCCGCATCGGCTTTGGCCTGCAGGATCCTGCACGTGCGTTGCAAATCGCGGAATGAGGGCGTGCAGTAATGGCTCGCTAGCTGCTTGGCGAGCGCCTCGGGCGCCGTCTGCGGGGCTTCATGAACTGCTTCATGCCCCATTCGAACCGTGGATTTGAAAGCGAGTTTTGATCTCGGTCACCCCAAAAAAGGTCGAGAAACATGTACGAGAAGAGAAGCACCTTGCAAATGAGCTCGCGATCATCGTTTTTGCTACTACATGTATTCACACACTCTCTGTTTGCCTCAAACTTCAAGTTGACTGAGTGACGGTGATTGCTGGCAACTTTGCTGACCGCGGAGAGCGGTCCCGGCGAATATGGAAGCTCCCCCAGCGAAGCGCGCACGCACGGCCGCATCGTCGGAGGGCTCCGAGCCCGGCAGCAGCGGCGCCGGCGCGAGTACGCCAAGTGTCCTGGGGCGCCTTGGTGCCTATGGTGCGGGGGACATCCTAACCACGCTGGCGAGCCTCTTCTCGTCGCGCAAGCGTGAGCATGAGGAGGTCGCGCAAGTGCAAGCGGTTCCGGTGGCCGAGGCGGGCCCTTCGGACTCCCCGGGACCCTCGGGTGCACGCGCATCCATCGAAGTGAACCGCGAGACCAAGCGCGTGCTCCTGGAGCAACTTTCGTGCCCCGTGTGCCTCTGCTCGCCCCTGCTGCCGCCCGCGAGGCAATGCCCGAATGGGCATTTGCTGTGCGACGCGTGCTCTAAGCAGCCCGCGTGCGCCAAGTGCCCAACGTGCCGCTCAGCGCCCACAAACATCCGGTGCCTCGCTCTCGAGAAGGTGGCTAGCGCTGAGGGCATGCAAGCGCCGTGCCCGCACTGTGGCATTGACGTGCCTTTCAGCTCGTACTCGGAGCACACGGCGACGTGCGCGCGGCGGCCGACTCTCTGCCTCAAGTCGAGCCTCGCCGCCTTCGCACGTGGGCCCGGCACGCGAGGGCGCATCCGCCGTTCGGGACAGCACGAGGCCCCCGACATCGTCCTCTCCCCTATGCGGCCCGTCGCCTTCGGTCGCTCATCGGCTTCGTCGACGCGCCCCCTTGATGTGCGCATCCACCACTCGGAGGTCTCGCGCCGCCACTGCGAGGTCGGCCTCGACCCGACAGGCGCGTGGATCGTCGACCGATCGTCCAACGGCACCTACCTAAATGGCGAGCGCATCCCGCGTGCGGTGGAGGTTCGGTTGCAGCACGGCGACAGGTAACGTCGTGCGATCCGCGCGCGCGCGGCTGGCCGTGGGCTCTCGCGTCGCCTCGATGCCCTGCCCCACTCACACCCACGATCTCGCCGCACACACCCTCGCCCTCTCGCTTAACATCCATCGGTCTCCCTCCCCCTCGCCGTCGTTACGCGTGCCTAGGATCACCTTTCTCGATCGCATGAATGTCGAGTCGCTGCCTACGTACACGGTTCTTGCGACTGATGCCCCCCCACATGCTGAAGCCGCGACCGAAGCGGCGCCCTCGCCGCTTGCTACAGTTCCAACGAGCCTCTAGGAGGGGCTGAAAGGTGAAACGTTGACTCTACGAAACACCGCGTTATCGGTGTTTCGTCCTTGGGGGCGGGGGGGGGTCGGAACACGAGCTAAACCCTACCGCGGAAGAGCTCGTTGATGAATCAATCTCCGAGAGTCGAGGAACGGCTGGAGTGGCAGTGGGGGGAACGTTTCCTCGAAACTTGCGTAGACCATGCGATGAACATGGGCCGGCCTGCCCGGCGGCGACGGCGGTTTCACAGTAGACTTGTTGACATTGCTCATGCACAACAAAAGTTGTTGCAAAAAGTTCTGTCCCTCTGTGAACTGTGATGCCGCCCGAGCATGCTCGTGGCCTCTCTGGCGGCAAGAAGCTCACTGTTGATAATTTGACACTCTTGGTTGGATGCTGCTTCGTTCTCCTGAACGCCGTCGTGCTCTACCAGATGATGCCAGCTTCCGACGCTCACGTCCACCATGCTGTCACACCTAGCACTGCTCTTCATGGGCCGAACATAGGCGCACTTGGCATCGAGCACGACCATCGAGCCTTCGGCGAGGCTATCTCGGCACCGCCTGCACGTGTGCCGCTGGACACCAGCGCACCTGCAGTGATGGGACAATGGCTCACTGCGTGCTCTCAACGTCCGCGATGCGCCTGCTTGCAGCACGGGATTGTTACAGAGTCGGAGGCACTCTTTGCTGCCTTTCCCACTGTGGCATTCTTTGTCATCCTCACGGGAGCAGCCGCACCGCCGCTTGCTGCTCGGCTGGCCGCCGCCAACCTCACTCATGTTTACGTTCTTCGAGCCGATCTGCAGGCACTCGGGCCGTCTCCGATGATGAACGACGTACTCAACCCGCGCGGCGAGAAGCTCAGGGCACTGCAGGCGTTGCGCGTCTCAAATGAGTTCTTTGACCTGCAGCTGGTGCACTCGTCGGCGCCTGGCTGGCTGCTCGAGCCGACGCCAGCCGACGCGCGCACGGTGCTCTCGCTCGCCGCCTGGACGTTGCTGCTGCTTCCATCGGGCGCTGCGCTTGCGGCATGGGACGCGGCGCTTGCAACCACGGTACGGTCGCCTGGAGCCGAGAGCAACGCGCTGCCAAGCGAGAATGCCTTCGACTCGACGTTCTCGGTTGAGGCGGCGACCTACGCGACAGGGTGCAGCGGCGACGGCGGCCGCCATCGAGCAGGCGACGTTGGCGACGAGGGCATTGCGGGCAGCGGCGGTTGCTCCGCAGGCCGAAGCTTGGCACCGTTACATGATAGCGGCGCTCAGGTGGCGCTGCTCGTTGAGCTCCGAGCCTTGAGGCGGCTCAACGCCCACCATTTCAGCTGCTGGCACTCTCCACGGTGCCACCAACGAATGTACGTCATGGACCTCCCTCGGGAGCTCCCTCTGGACCTCCCTTATCCCACAGCCAGCGCCGAGGGCGGCAGCTCAGCTGGTACCCCCCCGCGGACGATATGGCAGCCGCGCGTGCCGGCGCTGTTTCGGGTGGACGACGGCACGTCCTTTGGCGCCCACCAATTCAAAACCCTCGAGGAGGGATGGCGAATGCGCGGCAAGAATCTCGGGTTCGACACGGGCGGCATGAACCTCGACACGGCCATCGGCTTGCAGATGGTGGCGAGCTCGCGCGCGCGGCTGGCAGTCGAGTTCCTGGCGCTTCCGGTGGGGCGCGACATGATGCTCTGGAACATCATCGTTGGCCGCGACGGCCTGTACGCCATCGACCAAGAAGGGCACGCCTTCGAGGATGGCAAGATTCCCTGGGGCGATCGCGTGTGGCCGTATTGCATCTCCGTGCGAGACTGCTACGAGAAGGCTCTTGGCGCCTTGTGCGGGCGCCAACGGCCGACGCAGCCTCTGGACGAGTGCTTCGCCGCACTCACGCGCCTCGAGATCTGCCCCGATCCGACGAAGCCTTTCCCTTGCCTCCACGGGTGCCGCGCGTCCTTCCTCGACTGCCAGCGGCGAAAGAAGCCCGCTTCCGTCTTTGTCGGGCGCAATCTTCGGCAAGGAGCGCACCACGAGCCCAATTGACCACTCCGACTGCTAGCGGCGGTATTGCTGCGTGGTTGGTGCCAGAGTTGGCGACGTGCAAACTTCAGAGACGGTTCGGGACCCAGTTTTTGAGCCGCACGGGGCAACGTTTATAGGCACAGGTTCTTAGCTGCTGGTCCGGTCTTGGGCCGTGTTCGACGCGCGGCCACAGCGGATTCAGTCGCGTGTCACGCCGTACAAAAAAAAGGTATTGATTACACTTTATACCAAATTAATACCGTTTCCGTTAACGTATCCGCTCCATTCGTACGCTGGACGCTCGTCGGGTCGACGAGCCGGCGCGGCGCACGAGCGGTACGCTACCGCCGCGGTCCGACGCCGGCGAGTTCCGAGTGACGGTTCCGAGGCAACGAATCGAACGAAACTGACTAACGTGCCAACGTGGCATAACACCGCTAGGGCCTAGGCACACTCCGTAGTGCATGTGGAGGTGGAGCGTGTGGAGGTGCGCCAAATCCGAGCTGCTCGCCTAACGTCCAGTTTGCTCTTGGCTCCCGTTCACGGCAGAATCCCTCAATCGCCATGGCGTTGGCCTGCAGGTCCTTGATATTCATCTCAAGCCCGCCGACTATCTCCTTGCGACGGCTGCACCGGTGGTAGGCGCCGCCCCTACCACGGGTACCAGCGCTACTGCTGCTCACGCCGATGCTGCTGCTGCTGGGTTTCATGGGAAGTTTCTGGTACGCGCGGCAAGACACGTGGCCGTCAGGGCGGCTGCCGGTGCTCGTAGCGTTAAGATACGCGGAGATGGCCTGACGGCCGCACTCGGTGAGGGCAGGAAGCAGCTTGAGATGCGCCTTGGTTGGCGAATACCTGCGCTTCTCAAAGGCGTGCATGGCCGAAAAATTGTCCGCCCTGCCGAGCTTGACGACGCGCTTGGCCCTGTCAAACGGGTTGCGCACGTACACGTACACAATCCAGCTGTCGGTGTACCAATTATCAAGCTGCAACGGATAGTACTCTCGGAAGATGCGAAGATGCGTTCGATGCACGATGTCGATAGTCATACCACCGTGCATTTTGTTGGTCACGCCGTCACCGTACACCTTGGGACCCACGATGCCAACGTTTGGCGGGCTTAAGCGTCGCAGCGCGCGCACGGACGCAGTGAGCCAGCCGGCCGACAGGTACCGAATGTCGTCATTGGTGCGATGATAGTATTCGGCACCATCCAATCGCGCGCACTCGGCAGCCTCGCGGCTTGGCACCCGATTCGGCACCTTTGGCACGAGAATCATCCGGATGCCAATGCGTGCCGGAGCTGCCGCCTCAATGGCCGGCCAGTGCGTCCGAAACGTCTCGTCATCATCGTCGGCGCATAGGTACAGGCGCACAGTCCACTGGACTCGTTCCAGCGGCGTTATCGAACTTTCAATGGATGGCAGGAAAGTCCGCATGAGTGACGTGCCTTCCAAGGACTGCAACGGCGTGCTCCGGATGCAGGTGATGATCGCGAACAGTGGCGGCTCGGTTGTCGCTCGGTACGGGCCCGATCGCGCCAGCGCACGAGCATGCATTCTGTTCACGACTCACATTTGCCCGAAGCGAATTCTGATCACGACACACAACACACAAACCCAAAACAAACCATCCTCACCGACGTTCACATCCTGGAAATTTCTAGGCCTACAACGAAAGATCCCCGCATCTTCGCACCGACGGGAAACAGAGAAGTGAGCTTCACTGTTGGGCCGAAGATATGCTGCCGAAGATAGCCGCTCTCGTCTTCTTTGCACCATGGACCTTCGTGGCGGTCGTGAACAATTTGCCAACGGACTTGCGATTGCAAATTCAGAAGTCCAAATTCTTGCAATCCGGTACGAAGATGCGCACCGTGAACAAGTTGGAGCCACCAAAGGTGCGAGCAGCACGATTGCCGACTGAAGCCAAGGAGCTCACCGAGAGCTTCAAGAAAACCTATGCCGCAAAGGATTTGGAGATCCTTTGGGGTGCGATGCTCAAATGTTACGGCAGCCAGGAGTTCGCACTGCAGGCCGCACGAGCAAACCCGACCTTGATCAACCCGAGCTACTCGTTCTGCAACACCATGCTTGAGAGCAAACGAGTCCTGCTCAACAAAATGGGCGAAGAGGACGCCCTCAGGGTCATGCTGCAAAACCCGGCTGTGCTTCAGTGCGGACCCTCTCTAGAGTCAATCGGGCCGACGGAGATCAAGGCGCTCGCCGCCGTGCGTGGCATCGGTGCGCGATTGCCGAAGGGGACCGAACTCGTGGTGTTCGCTGCTCTGGTTTCGGCGGTATTCCTGCCTGTCGCTGGCTCGCTCAATCCGGAATTCGCGGACTCGGAGCTCCTCGCAGCCTCGAAAACCGTTAGTGGCGTCTTCGTCGCGCCCTTTGCGGCTGCGGCCATTCTGTATCTGCTGCGCGCGGGCGGTGGGTGAGCCGGTGCGCAGAGCTCATCTCACTGGAAACTGCCTGGGCCTTGATCTTTGCATTCAGGCTATCCGTGCGCTGGCTCCATTTCAGAGAGGAGAGAAGGTGCGCCATGGGGGGCGTTGTGTGTGGGGGGGGCGGTCGCTCCTTCGCATGCTCCGACCAGCGACCGGGGACCGACGCGGCAAGAGACGGAGAGAGACAGTGAGACACCTCCCGGCGTCGCTCCTCACCCAGCATAGCCTTTCGAGTTCTTTGTGTCGAGATAGTATCGCGACTATCTTTGTAGCTTTGATCATGAAGCCCCACACCTTAGGCTTAGCTTGTGCACCGCAACAGTGACCGCTCAAGACGTCGAGCAGCCGCGATAGCGCTAGCGGGGCCCCGGCCGCCGGTCGAACCAGAGAAGCTGTTGAAGCTCTGTCCGCGGTTCGTTACGCACTTTCGAGTTTCGATTGGCTTTGGGCTGTGGCACTGCGCCTTACGGCCTTAGCGCCTAAGAGACTGCGCCTCGAGATCACTTTCGATCGGAAAGCTGGAAGCTCACGAGGCATCACACGTCAGGCGCCGTCACGAGCGTGCAATGGGTGGACACGGCTTCACCGATGCGGCTGGTCCGAAGCCCCCGTCGTGGCTCTCCGACTGCGCCGTGCTAGAGCCGACGGAGTGCATCTCTCGGCCTGAGTGTGGCTTCTGCTTCACTTCTTTTTCGTGCATGCCTGGCAACGCGAGTGGGCCCGCGGTGGGAGCGCTGCCATGCATTCCGAATCCGGCCGACCCGACGATCCAACCGCCGGATCACACCTACGACCCTGCCTCGGCCCGCTTCGGCTGGCTGCAGGCCAACTGCTCGTGGGCATACGACAATGCAACCTACGATGCCATCCTCGCCAGGCACGACTTTGGCGGACCTGGTGGGGGCCCAGCTGGATACGGTCCTCTGAAGAGCTTTGACACGATGCGCCCTCCGCGCTCGCCGTCCATCGACTCGGTTCCCCCCGAGTGGGACGCGCCGTGCACAGCTGGTGGCCAGCGGCGGTGGGATCCGCTCACCAACTGCAACCCGTCCCAAAAACCGGACGATCCGTGGCTCGGGAAATGCAAGGACAACACCTACGCGTGGGGAGGCACCCGCTGCCTGTGCCCCGAGGGGCGGGTGGGCCTCACATGCGGCGGCTGTGCCTCCGATGCCGGCTGCGGCGACGGGTTCCAGTGTGACCTGCCGGCCTTTTCCCCGGTCGAGGAAGTGCACCTCGGCTGCATAGTGCCGTCGCGTTCGAGCATCTCCTTGTCTCCGGTTGTTGACCCAAAGTACATCTTCGGCTTCACAGGCACAGATAATGCGCAGCCGTCGTTCGACTTGCGCCTCGGGCCAGGCACGTGGCAGGCGACACTCAAGAAAGCCATCCCGTGGCCCCTCGGCCAGATCGTGACCTTCCTGAGCGTCAAGCCGGCGCCGCCCCAGGAGGGCAAGTATTCGCGGCTGCTCTCCGGCATCTCCTTTGTAGCTGCGGTGCACAGCGAGCAGTACGTCACGGCGATCTCGCACACCTGCCCAGACAAGAAGGCGCTGGGGTTCGACTCGCCCTTTGACAGCGGTGCCACGTGCCTTCGGTGGACTGTGAGCGACAAGGTGAAGAGCGACGACTTCTTCAGCACCTCGCCGAATTTCTGCCCAGCGAAAGGTCCATGCCGGCTGCCCAGCTCTAGCTCCCCCGGCGGCTGGGCACGCTTCGATCAAGACACGAAGTCGATCGCGACGTACATCAAGCCGCCGCTCTCTGTCGACTGCCAGCTGCCGCGGACGCACGACTCCACGCACACAGTCTGCTCGCTCCAGACGAATTACAAGATCCTCGGGTCTCCGTTCATCATCAACATGGATTGCGAGGTGGCGGCGGGCCGATGCAATGCCGCACGCAACTTTTCGTATCCGTCACCACCATCCGCGCCGCCGCCGCCGCCGCCGTCGCCACTGAACCTCCTCGAGCAGTGTGCACTGCCCGAGCACTCGCGCCGGTGCACCTGGGGGGCTCTGTTAGTGCCCCTCGGGCTGCTGCTCGTGCTCATGGGCTCTGTGGCCTTGTGCCACCTGCTCAGCCACTGCTACGACAGGCGGGACCACGGTATCGCACGCCGCCGCTCCGCGCGAAAGCCCCGCCCCCTTGGCAGCCGCCGCCACCGACGCGCCGCCGATGTCGGTACGTCGTCCGCGTCGGCAGACGCCCCAATGCCAGTAGTCAGCGTCCCGCCGAGGCGGGCAGCGCGTGTGAAGTGGGCGTCGGAGAGTTCCATCGCCATAGAGCTGCCCTCCGACGCGAGCTCGGCTGCGCTGGTGTCTAGCTGGGCCAGCCCGGCGGGTGGCAACAGAACTCAGCTGACCACCGAGTTTCGTCAGCAGACCACCCTCTCCGACGGTGGTGCATCACTCAACGCGGCGGAGGGCGGTGGTGGCGCCGCATCTCCCGCCGCCGTCGCAGAGGCGGGCGGACGAATCGGTGCAGACGAAGCGGGCGAGTGTGGGCAGATTGCCCAGCGGTGTACGACTCTGGGCGTCCTGCCCGTTGCGGCCATCGCCACCTGGCTGCCTGTAGAGCCATCGCCTCCGAAAACCACGGCGACGGCTCCGCCGAGCTCCCTCGCCGCATCCATGCTCATCCCCCCCAACGCCTCCATCCGGCAGCTCCCCGCGAACACGACGTCCTCCTCGCCCGCGGCCCTGACAGCCGCCGCCGCGCAGCCGCCTCCCCCGCCGCCGCCCCTCAGCTGGCATCACGTGAGCTACCGCGCGGGCAGAAACGGCCCCCGGCTGCTCCAGCCGTGCACTGCCGAGCTCCATGGTCGCGGTGCGACCAGCAGTGGGCTCTGGGCTATGATCGGCCCGAGCGGCGCGGGGAAGTCGACACTACTCAGCGTGCTGGCCGGCCGTCGAGAAGAGGTCTCCGTCGAGGCGGGCGCCGGCGAGCGTGCCGAGGTACGCCTTTACGGCCAGCGCATGGGGAGCGCCGCCCGGCGCGCTCGAATCGGTTTCGTGACGCAGGAGGACGTGCTGCCCCCTACCTCGACGGTGCGTGAGCATCTCGACTTCCACGCGCGCCTTCGCGCTCCATGGCTCTCGCGCCGCGCGCGCCGGCAGCTGGTCGAGGCCAGCCTAGGAGCGCTCGGCCTCGGACCGCTCGCTGATCGGTGCATCGGCGACGGCTTCATACGCGGGCTCTCGGGCGGCGAGAGGCGCCGAACGTCCGTAGGCTGCGAGCTCATCGTCGCGACTGCGCGCACGGCGCATGAGTACGAGCGCCGTGTCGAGCGCATGGCTGATCGGCATGGCACGAGCGCGAGTGCCCACATGTCGAGCGCGCCGCGCGTACCGCTGCTGCTACTCGACGAGCCCTTCTCAGGCCTCGACTCGCTCAACGCGCGGCTACTTCTCCACGCGCTCGTCAGCATGGTGAACGGCAACGGCGACGACGCGGCCGACGCGGAGGTTGGCAAGGCGACGAGCATTGGAAGCGGCCAGGCGGGCGTGGGCGCATGCGTGCTCCTCTCAATCCATCAGCCTACCGAACGCTTTCTGTCCTGCATGCAAGGAGTGGTCGTGATGGCGCCGGGCGGCCGTCTCGTCTACACCGGTCCGCTCCGACTGGCTGACGGCAACTGCGCGCTCGCAGCCGCCTTCGATGCGTCACGAGGCCATACTCCACGGCTGCGCGACATCTCGCCCAATCCGGCCGAGGCGCTCCTCGAGGTGGTGAGCGCCGTCGGCGACGACGGCGGCGCGGTCGAGCGTCGGCTGCAGCAACTCTACGCCGAGTACGCCGCGTCGAGCGCCGCGTCGAGCGCGCAGTCGTCGTCGACGCGCGCCATGTTGAGCGCCTCGGCCATCACCGATCAGGGCGCCGACGCGGCGCCGTGCCTCGCGGGCTTTGGCCGGCAGCTGCTCGCCCTCGCGAGCCGCCACTCGCTTGTCGTGCTACGCGACCCCCTCCTCGTGCTCACGCACCTTGGCTCGGGGCTATGCGTGGCGTGCGTGTGCGCGTGGGCCTTCTGGCACGTCGATCTCGAGCTCTCGTCCGGCGTGCTCCAGCGCCTCGGGCTCCTCTTCTTCCTTGGAGCCCATCTGTTGCTCACGGGGCTCGCCTCGATGGGCGCGTGGCGGCAGGATCGGCTCCTCTACGAGCACGAGAGCGGCGTCGGCTGCTACGGCGCCGCGGCCTTTGTGCTCTCACGCACGCTCGTCGCCGACGCCGTCCCGATGCGCATGCTGCCCACCTTGCTCATCGCGTGCATCGTCTACCCGTCGGCCGGGCTGGCCGGCCTCGCGTTCGAAGGCAGCAGCGAGGAGGTGCAGCTCGAATTCGGCTATAAGAAGGCGCTCATGTTCGTCGCATCGCTCTGCCTCGCCAACCTCGTCCTCGCGAGCACGTTTGCATGCATCGGCATCGTCGCGCGCACCTCGGAGGTGGCGGTGCTCCTGGGCGCGCTGTACGCCCTCTTCACGCTCGTCTTCAGCGGCTTCTTGCCAACGTCCAGCCAGATGCCCGCGGCGCTCAGCTGGCTGCCGTACCTGTCGGTGCTACGCTACACGTTCGAGCTCGTCCTCTCGAACGAGCTGCTCGGCCAGACTGTGATGCTCGTCGAGGAGTGGCCCGGCAGCCCCGAAGCGGGCCAGCCCAAGCTCGTTGACGGAGCCACCATCGTCAACTCGAAGGACTACCTCGGCTTCAATCCGTGGGGCGAGGGCGAGTGCCCCTGGGGCGGCGTGACCCTCGACGGCGGCGCCAATGGCCTGCGCGCGGCGTGCTGGTTCGACCTGTATGTGCCCGCGCTCTGGTTCGTGGGCGCGCTCGGCTTGGCCATCGGACTGCTCATGCTCGACGAGCACCGCAGGCGCGGCTGACCATAGAGGGGGGATGGGTTCACCCAAGTAAGGGGTCGTTCCGTCGAGGGATCGCGACGAAACTTACTAACTAACTGACCTCGACGAAACTGACTTGGAAACTTTTTGTCATCAAGCTGCGTAAAAGGCTCTAGGGCTGGAGCGCGGACACGTCCTCCTCGGAGTGCGCGCCTCGGTGGATGGTTATGCTCAGGGCTCTATCGGCATTGGCGGCCGTAGGCTCCATATGCGTCACCGGCTGGCTATTCCGCAGGGTCTTGGAGCTTGAGAAGGCTCTGGCGGCCGTCGAGGCCAAGTTAGTGGCCACAACGGAGCAGCAGCGCTCGGTGCTGGAGTGGCTGACCCAGCGCGTAGGCAACATTGCGAGCCGCCCGCAGTCGCCGCGGGTGACGTCGCGAGGCATCGACACGCGCTCAAATCGCGACTCGGACAACGATTCGTCGTGCTCACGCTCTGACGTTGGCGGGTACAAAACTGCCGAGGAGGAGGACGAAGATGGGGCTGAGGTGCCTATTAAGGCCGCGCATAGCAAGATGAAAGTGTCGACCCCCGCCGCCTCGAACTTCATAGGCACCGTAGCAATGCCGTTGGTAGACGAGCCCAGCGTTCCCGGTCGGCAGGCGGATAAGGAGTGGGCCGCACAGTCGGTCTACATTGGCGACAAAAGCTCATCGTGGAGCTGCCTGAGCGAGGTGGCGAGCAGCAGCAGCAGTGCGGATCCCATGAAAGCCCCCGCCGGGAGCTCGGATGCGGCAGCGGCAGCCGAGGCGGCCGAGGCGCGTGCCGCAGTGGCGACGGCGGTGCTCGAGCGCGCGGACGCCATGTACGAGGATGGCCAGTACAGCGACGCGAGCGATCTCCTCTCGTCGCAGGAGGCGAGCGTCGAGGTACTGTGGCGGCGATGCCGGCTGCTGAAGAGCTTCGCGGACATCGCTAAGGACAAGGGCGACACCAAGGAGAATGAGCGCTGCCTGCGTGAGGCCCATAAGCTCGTGAGCGAGGCACTCGAGCGCGACGACACCAACTGGGCCGTGCATAAGTGGTATGCGATCACGACCAGCCTCGTGAGCGCATTTGGTACGCGACCCGCGCGATGCATGCTCGTCGGAGGCCCTCCAGCGTGGCGCGTGCGCATTCGCCCTCCCTCGCTCCCTGAGCGCTCCTCTACCATAAGCTTCACTAGGCTCCTCTAGGCTCCTCTCACCCTCGTGCGCCGCCCGCCTGCGTACGGATGGCACCGTCTCACCCGCTTGCGTTCGCCGTGCGCACAGATGGCACCAAGGCCGCCATCCAGCAGTCGTTTGTGGTCAAGGAGCACTTCCTGCGCGCGTCCGAGCTCAACCCGCGCGATGCAACCACGCGACACGCCCTCGGCTGCTGGTACTGGGAAGTGGCTTCGCTCTCGTGGGCCACGCGCAAGGTGGCAGCCGCCGTCTTCGCCTCGCCGCCAACAGGAACTTATGACGAGGCGCTCGCTCATTTCACCCTGGCTGAGAGCCTCTCGCCTGGATTCTACGTACGCAACCGCCTCATGATTGCCAAGTGCCAGCAACAGCTGCGCGACAAGGGCGCGGCCAAGCGATGGGCCATGCAGGCGCTCGAGGTGCCCGTCCTCAACGTCGACGACAAAGGCGCTGCCGCCGAGGCGAAGCAGCTCCTCGCGTCCCTCTGATCTCAATCCAGATGACACGAGGGAAGGTGGGGCGAGGAAGAGGCGAAGGTGGTGTGCGCGCCTCGAAGACTCTTGGACGAGCGCTGGCGCTTGGAGAAAGCGCGCGCCAGAGCTCGAGACAGCCTTCTGCCCTCTGAGTCTGACTCGGACGCGGCCCGCGAAAACGGTTTGGGGTCCGCGGGGTCGCGATGTGTCTGACCAAGTGTCGGCCCGCGCGCGGAACGCGGCCGTTTGTAGTGCGTACCGGGGGCCGATTCGGATATATTTAACCTTTTCAAAATTATAGCCGGGGACTTGGGGCACGAAGCACTATAGTCACTAAGGGCGAAGCACGATCCTCGATCGCGCCGGAACTCGAGCCGCGGACGCGATGATCCTCGCGCGCGGGGGGATTACCGTTTCAACTCGCTCTCGCGCTCCGGGTTGGCCGTCTCGCGCTCGCGCTCTAGCACACCAGCACTGTGCGTCGAAGGTTCGCTCCGATAACTTCCGTCGCCGCGACCAATCAAGCGGCGCCCAGCGCGGGACGGTGCATGGTGGGTGCATGAAGCAGCCCTCGACGTGCGACGAGTCCAGCCACGCTATGTGGAAAGAGCTCTTCGGCAGCATGTGAGTAGATTCTGCCTGGCTGCCTCATGCCAGATCGAAGATGAGATCATTGGAGAGGGCGAAAGCAGGCAGCTTGGGCGGAGCTGCGGGCACACCCACACCCACCTTGGGAGGTTCGGAATTACCGTCAGCAACAGCGCCACCCTTACCGTTAGGCTGGGAGGCTGGGGCGGGCGAAGACGAGCGCGATGGTGACTCCGCGTGGACGTCCGTGTACTCGTCCAGCCGGAACGGCGACGACAGGCTCGATTTGTCGGCGATAGACTCGACGGCGCGGCGTGGTGAAGCAGGCGCGGCGTCCAAAGAAGCAGGCGCAGGCGCGGCCACCTTCCCGGCCGGCTTGTTCAGGCTCCATTGGGCGAGTGCCGCTCCAAGGGCACTCTCGGCGTTGCCTGGGTCCTCCACCGGCTCGGCCGCTGCGTCCGTGGCGTCGGCAGTTGCGGCAGGATCGTACGCCGGCGGCAGTGACGGCCCGATGACAAGACCTGCGCCTGCCTCCTCTTCCTCTTCCTCGTCCTCGTCCTCGTCGGCGATCGCTAGCTTACGCATCGGCGGCGCCGCAGTGGAGGGAGCGACTGGCGCCGTCGCGATGTGGGCCGGAAGGGCCGGCGGAGCGGCCGGTCGCGCCGCCGCCGCCTGGCGCGCCGCCGCTGCCGCGAGCGTCTGCTGTTTCGCCATCTCGGCGTATTTCTTCATTTGGTCCTCGGTCCGCTTTCGCAGCGCCTCGGTCTCGGCCGCGAGCACCTTCTCGTCCTCCCATGTGGGCAACGGCTTGGGGGGCTTCTTCTCGGGCAACTCCGCGACGGGTGCAGCCTTGTTGGGCCCATGCACGCTGGACACGGCCGCTTTGGCCGCCGCCATGTTGTCTGTCGACGCTGCGCCGCTGCTCGGTGCGAAGGGCTTCGGTTTCGGCTTCGCCGTTTCCTTGGCCCGCATCAACCCCTTGGTGAGCGAGACACGGACGGCACCCTCCGCGCGTTTGAGGCCCGTCTCGAACACCTCGACCGCCTCGGTCGTCTCGCCCAGCTCCGTCAGCGCCTCTCCCAGACGAAGCCACGCCTTGGCAAAGCGCGGGTTGCGCCGCGTCGCCTCTCGCGCAGCGGCGGCAGAGGCCTTGGCGTCACCGCCGCGGAGCCGCGCGATCGCGAGGTTGGTCCAGTGCGGCGCGTGGTGCGGCTCAAGCTCGGTCGCGCGCTCGTACTTCTCGCACGCCGTCGGGTAGTCACCCGCCTCGAAGGCCGATGTGCCCGCCGCTCGAGCACTCTCGCACTCAAGCTTGGCCGCATCCTCGAGCGGGGGCACATCCTCCTCGACGACGGCCGGACTGTCCATTGTCATCTTTCGCGGTGCCGCATCCTGAATGCCCTTCTCCTTCTCCTTCGCCTCCATCTTGACCTTGAGAGCCTCGAAGAGACTCTTGAGCTCTGGATCCTCAGCTACCAACTTGTGATATTTGGATTGATCCTCCTTGAGCACTTTCATGGCGCCCATCACCTTTTCGTTCTGCATGATGCCCACTACATCCAGATCGTCGAGCAGAGCGTCTCCCACTTTCGGATCGAGAGGACCTGAGGTTGCCATGATCGCGACGGCCGTTGCAAGAGTTCTGGGGTGCTCGGGTTTTCTATCTGAACCTCTTTCGAAACCCTTATAAACCCGATTACAATGCGAGCGCAATACAGATGACGCGGTGCCGCGCATGTGGGCCCTACAGCAGCCCCGCGTCGTTGACGTACTTGAAGGCCGCGTACGCAAAGAAGAAGAAGGCCACGTTCGTCAGCCGGTCCTTGTTGCGCGCGGCGAGGGCGAGTACCTCTTGCGCGTCCGACCCCGACGCCGCGGCGCCCGCTGCTGCGGCGCCTCCTGCCGCGGCACTTCCTGCAGCTGCAGCGTCGCCCGGCGCCGCGCTCGGTGCAGGTTCCACAGCTCTCTGGGCATTAGGAGGTGCGTTGAGCGGCTGGAAGCCCTGAGCCGCGAGAACCGAGGCCGTCTCCTCGGCCGCGATGGCGGCTGTTCTGGACAGCGCCCGTGCGCGCGTGCTGGGCCCGATCGCGGCACCATCCTCGAGGGTGGCGTTGTTGGTGTTGAGCGACACGCGGCACGCGTCTGGTAGTGGCACCTTGGAGGCCATGAAGAAGAGCTCGTCCACTTTGATGTGCATCTCCTCGAGCCGCAGCTTGTTGACCACCGAAATGTCCATGAAGAGCACCTGCGAGATCATGCGTGCGCCGTGCATAAAGGGCGGGAAGAGCTTGTGCAGGAGCTCAACCTTCTCGTGCGCCGTCGAGCTCGGGAAGACAGGTGCGAGGTAATCAGTGTCGAGGATGCGCGTCTGATACTCGTACACGGCGAGCGCGAGCAGCCCCGAGAAGGCCCACGTGCGCCCATCCTCGGAAGCCTTGCCCATCGTGAGCAAGTAGCCCACCACCAGCCAGATCACGTAGAAGATCGAGAGCGTGCCAAGCTGGCTCGCAACGTCGCTACCCATCTGCGACTCGGTGGCGCCGAATTTGTTGTACGACGTGCGTTTGCTCGCGTCCTTGAGCACCTCGTACGCTGTCGCTGCCTGGCGGAACTTGTCGCCCGCTGACTTGTCGTCCGGATTTTTGTCCGGGTGATACTTGAGCGAGATATCCTTGTACGCTCGTCGGATCTCAGCGGCCGTCGCGTCGGTGCGCACTCCGAGAGTGCAGAAGTGGTTCGGATCGCGCCCGACGAGCTCAAAGGACAGCTTCGTGCCCGCGATCGCCGCAAGCAGCAAAGTGGCCAGCGCGATGCCGCGGATTGAGCCAGGCCGGCTCGGGTTGACCTTCGGGCTCTTCAAGCACCACTCGACGGCCGGGCCGAGCACGAACATGTATAGGATGAAGTCCACGATCTCGGACGTACCCTCGCCGCCCTCGGACATGTCGGACTCGCTGCCTCCCCGATGAGATGGGAGCTGTGCGCGTTCTCTGCTGAGCTCTCTCGTTCTTCCCACAGCCCGGGTTGGCAGCCGAGGGACCGTAAACTTGGTCGCGTTGTGGTTTGATATGCGGTTCATCAAACTATACAAACGGCAGCCTAGTGGAGAGAAGGTCCTGTGGGCGCTCTTCCTCTACCGTGGATACAAATTTCGTGGATACACGAGTCATGTGCTTTCGCGTTTCGGGGGTCTCTCAGGCGGTCAGGGCGAGGTCGGAGAGAAAAATAAGAGGGGAAATGTCAGGGAAAATGTGCTGTGTTTTCACAGTATCTAAAGTATATAAAAGTATATACATTTAGGCGTTTGCATTCAACATCCTACTTTCTCACATGAGACATGGCACACCGGCAAGCAAAAGCCGGACCAAAGCGGTTGCCTCTCGCCTAGCCGTCCTTTTGTCTATTGTGCCGCTCCGCTCACGCGTCGCGCCTCACGGTCTCGACGTGTGGCAAGGGCCCGGACTCGCGGACTAAATCCATTCAAGATCGCCGGCTGGGTAGAAGGTGCCAGGGCAACGTACCCATCGATCGCGCCGCCGCACCGGCGATCGTCTCGCAATGCGCACGGTAGACGAGCCGGTCCCTGTCGGCCTCGCGCGCGCCGACGCGCCCACTCTCACTGAGAGGCCACGCTTTGTAGCAAATGCGTGCCTCGATGAGTGCGGCCGGAACCGCGCCAAAGTGATTGCTGTCTCTGCTGGCATGCTCATTGTCGCCCTCGACCCAAATGTGTCCACGTGGCACGTGGACCTGGCTCGCAGACGCATCTCGCGGCCGCACGCAATCGCCGGGCAGCCCTATGACCCGCTTGGTGAGCCACTCCTTTGGGTTGTTCGGTGATCGAAGCACGACAACTTCGCCTCGGCTCACCTTCAGCTGCCGCGCACTCCATTTATCGAGGACGGCGAGGTCGTTGAACTGGCGGCCACGCGAGTTGAAGGTTGGTTGCATCGAACGACCGTCGACAAGCTTGAACGAGAGAACGTAGTGTTCGAGGCAGGCCCAAACGGGTATCCAGGGCGCGACTCGTCCGGCGTGGAGTAACGCTCTATGCGCCATCTCTTGCCACATCAGTGCGTGTTTCGGTGGCCGTGCAGATGTGGCGACCAACGAAGCACACCGCGTCGTCGGACCACATTCGAGATTCGCGAAAAAAATTTGTGCGGATGGCCCAGCTGACCTTTTCAACTGTGAGTTGGTGCCTTCTCGGGTGTGGGTACGCAAGCTCCGGCTCACAGCCGTTTTACACAGAGCTAACGCGAGCGAGAGATTGTGGGAGCGCACACCGACCTAACAGCCCCTCCTTTCTCATCGTCGATTGTGAATTGGAGGGCTCAAGTTGCTCCGACCTAACAGCCCCTCCTTTCTCATTGTCGATTGTGAATTGGAGGGCTCCCCGCTCGGCGCTCACCCTGATGACCCCTCACAACATCTCACCTCCTTCCAACGTCAGCGCCACGCCTCATGCCCCAAGTGGACGGCCGAGCCCAAAAGGGAGCGTCTCAAGCTCGATACGGCGCTCAAAGTACTCTTCAGCGGTGATTGCGGCCCAAAGGAATGAGTGCGGCGCAAGCGACACATTGATCCGGATCGAGTAGTCCACCAGCACCCTGGCAGCCGACTGAGCGGGCACTGGCCATTTGGACGGGTTGAGCAGCGAGCCACCCCACTCCAAGGCCAGTCGCGAGCCTGGCAGAGCGCCCGCGTAATAGAGTGGCAGCCGCAGCGTGGCGACCTTCGTGGCCGCCGTGGGATTGAAGAGGTTGAGGAACGCAATCGGCTCGCCTGCCGCCCGGGCGCTGGCGTTCACGTGCATCGCGGCTTCAACGCCCCGGCCCGTCGGCCTCGAGATGTGAATCACGTCACTCGACAAGATCGGCCGGTACCTGATGAGGGAGGCAATCAGAGGTCATCAGAGATCATCAGAGGTCATCAGAGGTCATCAGAGGCCATCAGAGGTCATCAGAGGTTATCAGAGGGACAGGATCGACCGGTACCGTTTGTAGTGGGCCGTCCAGAGCTTCCACAGCTGCTTGGCTTGTGGGCTGCCATCGTCGTACATCTCGGGCCCACGGTAGCACGGAATATTCCCCTGCCCGAGCAGCGACGCGAGGGCCTCCTCGAGCGTCTCGAGATGGTCGTCGAGCGGCGGTGGCGTGCGGTACATCTCAAACCCCAGCCACCCCTCCGTCGTCGGACTGAAGATCGACGAGTCGTAGAGATACAGGCGCGCCATCTGCAGATACTCGGCCGTCGAGTCCACATGATTCCAAGCATCCGTGTACCCGGCAGGCTCGCGGTTGGTGCCGCCGCTATTCCAGTAGGGATCCGGAACGGTCAGGAATGTGTTGAACTCGCGCTTGAGCTGCCGATAGAAGTCAACGTTAGCGGCGTACTGCACGAGCTGCGAGTTATTTACGTGGCGGAAGCCCGACTTGCTTGTGACCGCGCACGTGGCGCCCTCATAGGGGCCATCAGTCTCGAGCATGGCCATGCCGGTCTTGTTGAGGAAGGAGACTATGTTGTCCCGGTACTGCTGATGGTAAGCGGTGCTGAAATCGGCAATGTCCACGCTGCTACCGGGGCCATCGGGCGAGATACACTTGTCATCGCCCGTGACGCCCCCGTACGACAATTGCATCAGAGTATACCCGCCCATCTCGATGCCCAGCGATTTTGCGAACGACGTGTCGGAGGCGACGCTTGCGATGTAGGTCGGATCGGTGGAAGCTGGATCGAAGCCTGAACCAAACGAGAGGAGCATCGCCTCGAAGCCCACCTCCGCGGCCTGTGCGGCGACCCGACGAATGCCCGCCGAGGTTGCATTCGTTGAGTAGAAGTAGAGAAGGCTTTCGGTCACCTGGGGAAAAAGTGTGCGCATGACTCGGCGGCGGGTGAGCCATTGGCGCTCGGCCTCAGTCGTGTCGCAAATGGTGAAGAACATCGTCATGAACCGGTAGGCACCGCCATTGGCCGCGAGCAGCTGCCACGGCCCGAGAGGGTACTGAAGCTGCAGGAGCAGCGCGGTCACTGCGAGGTTGGCGTGCAGTGACTGGTCGTTGACGTCATCCTCATAGTCAGGATCTATCCACCACGTGGGATAGTTCATGCGGCTCCCCTCATACGATCCAACATGAGGGTCGGCAGCCGGCGGCTGCGCATACTTCCAAACGGTTTTGCGTGGCATGTAGTCGGTCTCGACCAGCAACCTGTCCTTGGCATCCTCTGCGACATGCAACTCCTCCGTGACGAGCGTCTCCACCAGCACCTCGTGATCACCGCCGTTGCTCACCTCAAGCCACTTGGAAAAGGTAGGCAGGCCGTCGTGCAGCTCGTACACGACGGTCACCCGCACGCCGCAATAGCAGCCGCAGTGCCCCGCCGGCGGCATGAATCGCACACGGAGCTGCAGACCTAGCGGGGGCCACGCAGCCATCGAGGAGTGACGCTGCCCAGGAGTCCAGGCCCATGCCGCCTTGGGCTGCGCCGTCTCGTGAGACTCGTACACAAAATCGTCCTCGCCGACGGTCCAATTCCAACGATCTTCCTCGTAGATCGCGTAACGCATCTGACCACGGAGCCCGCCGATGGCAATGCCCGCTGAGCCGATGCTGCTGCCGGTCACGTTCGGGTCGGTCTGTCCCTCGAGCGCGTCCGCCGCGTATGGCAGCAGCCCCCGCCGATGAGCTGCACCCTCATCGGGGCAGCTCAACGTGATACGCGCCTCAGGGCTCACACCTCGTAGGACCTCCAGGACTCCTCCCGTGTCAAATGACGCCTCCGATCGTAGGGCCACTGTGGCAAAGTTGGGCGTAGTAACAAAGCGTCTTGATATCAGACCGTTGGAAAGAAGCAGGGAGCCATCCGCATCCTTGGTGAGAGTGGATGATACAAGCGGCTTATCGACGAGAAAATCCTCTGACGGGAGGTGACCGAGAGCTTGGAACGCGAGGAGCATTGCACAAGGACCTAACATAGTTTTGAGGGCCTGTGGTGCAGAAGAGGGACCCTGTGACCAAGCTGGGAGCTGTCATGATGAAGTCATTATGAAAACACACAATTCACAGTCAATGTTTATAACTCAAAGTACACGTAAACAGCATACAGGACTATCGAAATGAGACACTAGCTGGCGGAGAGCTGAGAAACAGCCAAAATAAGAAAGTGCGGTGAGACCCAGAGAATGAACTCGCGGCAGGGAGGGCGCCCGCGTCGACTTGGCGCCGGTGAACCCCCAGTTGGGCGGTGGGTAATTTCACGGAAACCTAAGTTTGCATACACCCAGCCGATGAATCTAAAGTAAGAACCCGAGCGACCTCTGACACTCTCGCGCTCCGCCGCGAGCGAGACTATCTACGATATGGATGTGCTGCTGGCGCCGGAGGCGTCGGCGCCGCTCACCGCCGGGGCGTCGGTGCGGTAGATCGGCGCCTCGCCGCCCGAGGCGCGCCGCTCGTAGAGCTGCGCGCCGCGCGCGGCGACGCTGTCCATCTGCTTCGCACGCCGCTCACGCGCAACTTCGAGGTTTCGTCTCGCCACCTCGTACTCGGGCTGCAGCTCGAGCGCGTGCTCAAAGTCGGCAAAGGCCTCGGAGTACTTGCACATCTTGAGCAGCAGCGCACCGCGGTTGTTGTACGACTTCGGGTTCGAAGGGTCAAGCTCCACTGCCTTTGAGTAGTCATGCTCGGCGCCCTCTATCATCGAGGCATCACGCGCCGACAGCTTGCGATAGCAGTTGCCGCGATTGGTGTACGACTGCGCATAGCCCGGGTCGAGAAGGATCGCCCTGTTGAAGCTCTCGAGCGCCCTCGGCACATCGCCCAGCTCGTAGTAGCACACGCCTCGGTCGTTGCACGTCTCGGCCGACACCTGCCCCAAGTGGATCACGATCTCGAGATCGGGCAGGGCCTCGGACCACGCGCCCTGGCTGAGGTACATGCGCGCGCGGTCCAGGAGCGCCTGCCAGCAGATCGGGTCGTGCTCGAGCACCTGCGAGTAGATGGCCTCCGAGCGCGCCCCATCCCCAAGCTGCCAGTGGCACCACGCGCACTGTAGCCGTACGTGGCTCGCCACCTCGGAAGGCACGAAGGCGAGCACTTGTTCAAACTGCTCGAGCGCGGTCGCGTACTCTTGCACCTCGCAGAGCAGCTTGCCCGTCTCGTAGAGCGCGGCGAGCACTACCGGCTCCTTGCTCGTGGGCCGCTGCCCGTGCCCCGACAGCTGCAGCGCCCGCGAGTACGCGGCCCTGGCCTCCTCGATGCGCCCCTCGCGCGAGAGCATGTAGCCATCGGAAACGGCCTTCCAAGCGGCGGCGGCGGCCGGTTCGAGGCCACTCGTCTGCCCCGCCTCGACGGCGCTCACCTGCTCGCGGTACGTGTCCTCTACGCAGCTGTCTGCGCCGCTGCTTATCGCGCTCGCCGGCTTGGATGAGCGGGTCGCCGCGAGGAGAACCTGCAGCCACTCCAGCTTTTCCTTGACGGTGTCGGCGTATACGATGAAGGGTTTCTTCTCGGCTGTGTCGAAGTAGAAGGCCGTCGGCGCAAGCGTCGTATCGAGCGACGAGCCGCCCTCTGCCCGACGCAGATGCCGCACGCGCGTGATCGTTACGGTGCCCTTGCCCTTGCCCTTGCTCGCCGCCGCCTGGTCCTCGTAGTACGAAAGCTTGCAGTTGGCGCGCAGCACGAACCAGCGCCGCTTGAAGTCGGTGTTGAACGCGTGACCCTGCTTGTGCAGCCAGCCGCGATGCTTGTCCACTTCCGCCATGTCGTAGTGTGAAAACTGTGTGAAATTGAAAGGACAATCCCTAGAGCACAAGGAGGAGACAAGGGAAGTCGAGTTGAGTCGCGCGTTTTGCCGGCGATTTCGCATCGCCGTAAGTTCGACAACTTCGTCCGCGGTCAGCAAAGGGTGCGCTTCCCTGCTGTGCGCGGCGCCAGTAACACCAACCTTGCCTGACGCGCCGTCGCACTCTGGCCTGAGCACTGCACTCTGGCCCACCTGCAACGACGGCTCGCTGCTGCTGATTGCACGCGCCTGGCGCTTTGCTGTGGCACCGAAGCCTCCACCGGCCACTTTCTCGCCTGCGCCTCAATCAATGTGCTTCAATCCTGCTGACCAGATCCCGCGCGCGCACGCCCCGTAGGTGTCCAACATGGACGACGATGATTTCGGCTCTTCGCCCGCGCCCGCGCCCGAGGTCGGTGGTGACGAGTTTGACATGCCTGTGTCTGCGCCCAACGACATGGGCGGCGCGAACATGGGCGGCATGGACATGGGCGGCTCGAACATGGGCGGCATGGACATGGGCGGCATGGACATGGGCGGCATGGGTGGCATGGGCATGAGCGTGGCCCCAGCCCCGGCGCCTCCGCCGATGCCGATGCCGCCAATGGGCGGCATGGGCGGCGGCTTCGTCGCGCCGATGGAGATGGGTGCTGTGGCCAAATGGCGCGTCGAGCGCGACGAGAAGGTCGCGGCCAAGGCGGCCGCCTCGCGCGAGGCGGAGGCTGCCAAGCTTGCAGAGGCCAAGGCGGCGCTCGATAACTTCTACGCCGAGCGCACGAGCAAAATCGCCAAGCGTGCGGCCGAGAACCGCACTGCGGAGGCGGCGTACGCCGCTGAACGCGACAGCGCCATGATCGCCAACTCGTGGGAATCGGTCTGCAAGCTCGTCGACCTCAAGGAGAAGGCGGGCGCCATTAAGGACACGTCTCGCATGCGCTCGCTCCTCACGCAGCTCAAGCACGGCTGAGCGCGAGTGCCCGCAGTGGAGAGCGCCCCCCTCCCGAGCTAGCGACGAGAGGAGAGCGCGCGTGCATCGCGAGGCGGCGGTGACGCAACGCACGAGATCGGGAGGGAATTTTATGTGGAGGGGTTGGCCGGAGGAGCGTATAGTATGCCTGCCGGCTCGGCAATCTGTTGAACGAGGTCAGAACTGGGGGGGATGTCGGCACAAAGCGTGCCAAGAAATTGAAACCCAAACCGGACGGCTCTATTCAAACACCCGGTCGCAGAGAGTGCAGACTGAGTGGCTGCCAGGGAGGTGCAGTGGGCGGCCGCGGCGAAGCGTCCGACCGCGTGGACGGGACCGGTCCGGAGACGCGGGTTGACGCGGGTTGCCGGGTCGTCCCTCCACGCCCCAGCCGCCCGCGCGCCCCACGCACCACACACCTGCCGGACGAGTTTCGTATCGCGGACTTGAACGTTTCTCCGTAGGCCGAGGGCCTGCATGGCACGTTGTCCTACTCCTCCTGGGCCTCGTCCTTTTCCTCGGCCGCAGGCTCGTCCTTGTCGTCCTCCTCAGCGTCCTCGTCGTCCTCGCCACCCTCCTCCTCGTCCTCCTCCTCCTCGTCCTCGTCGCCCTCGTTGTCCTCTTCCTTGCTCACCTTCTGTTTCTTCTTGGCGGGCCCGCTGCTGCCGCCCCCGAGCGCCGCCTTGAGCGCCGCCTTCTTCTTATCATACTCCGCCTTGAGCGCCGCCGCCTCGGCTTCGTACTTTTGCCTACGCTCATCCGAGATGCCCTTCCACTTCTCAGCGAGGATCTTCATCATGTCGGTTGCCGAGGCGTCCGGGTTCTCCTGCTTAACCTTTTCGCGCTTGTTGTTGCAGTACAGCAAGTACCCCGACGGCGGCCGCTTGAGCTCATCCTTGGCCTTCTTGCCTTTGCCTTTGGCCTTCTTCTCGGAACGTGCGCGCTTCTCGCCAGACTTGAGCGCGAGCGACTTTTTGCCGCTCTCGGCTGGTTCCTGCAGGAAGGCGACCAGCGCCTCCACGTTCTCAGCCTTCGTTCCTGACGTCGGCTGGTCGCACAGCGCGAGCAGCGTCTTGATCATCTTGCCGTCAAGCTTGGACACGGAAGCCTTCTTTTTCTCGAGCTCAGCGCCGTCGAGAGTAAAGCCCGAAAACTCGCGCAGATTCTTCTTCACCTCGGTCTGCTTGCCCGGCCGGCCAAAGCACACCGCGTGGAACTTCTTGAGTTCCTCACTCGAGGCCGGATGCTTGTCAATGAGGATCTTCACATTCTCAATGTCGCCGAGCTTCGTGCCTGCGCCTGCGGCGATGGTGAATTCCTTCACTTCCTTCTCCTCGATCTTGAAAGTATCGACGGCCTTCACCTCACGCTTCGGGCGCTCGCGGGCGCCCGTCGCGACGGGCTCTTTCGCTGCCGCGTCGGCCATATTTGCGTCCGCGGTGGCGCCAAAGTTGACGAAGATGATTCTATCGCTTACTCAAGCTCTCAGGCTCGGATAACGAACTAGTTTCTTCCGGCTCGGATCCCCGAACTCTAGCGCGAATCGAGCATTCCCGCGCTTACCGGTACGATGCGGCTTTGGAAGGCGCGGACGCGCTCGCCTAGCCTGACGCTCTGGTTCTTCGCTGCACTCTTCCTGAAGCATGGCGCAGCGGACCTATGGCCCAACATGACGGCCGTTGCGTGCGATCGCGAGCCGGCTATTTCGGGCACGACGCTCGCCCACTGCAACATCACCACGCGCGACCGCTTTGGCCAGCCAGTGGGCGGCGCTGAGGCGGACAACTTCTACATCGAACCGACAACAGAGCTGACGCAGCAAGGCGCCATCTACGGCGGACCCATTCACTGGTACGTGGACTTTGCCACGTGTCCCGCGGGCACGCACAATGTCACGGTCTCGGTCAGGCTGGCGCCGTTCGATGAGGTCAACGTGACAGGCGAGGTGCTGGTGGTGGGTGGCCACACGACCAACTTCACGATCGACTGCGGGCGATTTCTTGCGGGAGGGGTGGCCGTAGCAGGCGATCCGGTCGCGTGCGCCATCACTACGATTGACGCGTGTTCCAACCCGACCGCGACTCCGTGGCCCCACTCTGCAACGGAGTGGCACATCGAGCGCTACGGAAAGGCGCTGCTGGGGCCGCACGGAGACGTGGTGCTGCCCGTCGTGCAGGGCGCGCCGTTCTTCGTGGCGGCGAGCGGCGGCACCGCGGGCGGCGCCGTCGTCGTGTCCACGCAGCCGCAGACAGAGGCGTACACGACCGTCTTCGGCACTGGGAGGTACTGGGATGAAAGCCTCAATTACACAGAGGCCGGGACAGCCGGCGTGACCGTGTCGCTCGTGACGGCCAACTTCTCGTCGACGTTGAGCTCGGGCATCCTCATCCGCGCGGCGGCTCTCTCCGAGCACCAGACGGTGGTCCACTGCTTCCCCAACCCGCTGCCCATTCGGCACCAAGTCACGTGCCTCGTCAGCACCTTCGACCGATTCGGCAACCCGCAGATTGGCGCCACGCCCGACCAGCTCCAGCTCCTGTATCTGCTCGACCCAGCGGACCCGAACGAGAACACGCCCTGCTGCCGTGTGGCACCGGGTGGCCCACTCGTGGGGCTGCAGCCGACGGACCGCCTCGACACCTTCTCGGTCAGCTACATGGCCGTCGCGCGCGGGCGGGCGGGCATTCGCGTGTCGCACACGTTTACGATCGGCCAGCCTAACCAGGTGAAGAGCCACCACGTGGAGGTCGTGCGCACCGACCTGTTCTTCTCACCCGACACGGCAGTCATGCGGCTGCCGCAGACATTCACAGTGAGCCTCAGCACGTACGGCGCCGCACATTGGTCGACGATGATTCGCTTCGTACCCGGAGGCCAGTCGGCGGTGGACGCGGGTTGCTTGCAAGCGCCGAACTCGAGGCTCGCGCTCGTGGTCGACACGTTGAATCAGGCAACGTCCAGCCCGGTATTCCGATTCGACCTGCCGGGAGCGTACGGCGTGTGCTTCTTTGTGAACGCGAGCACCAGCCCCGCCGGTCAGGGCACGAGGCCCTCCGACTACCTCGACGGTGGGGCGCTCGAGGTTTTCTACCCTGTCCAGACGATGCAAGGGGGACAGACAGGCCTGGATCTGCTCGTGAACGCGGAGCTCTCGCTCACGCTAGAGACGCCGACCATCGGCCAGAGCACATACGATCTGGGCGGTGACCTCGTGAAACTGGTGCCCGACGGCGAAAATTGCACGTTCGCGGCCAATGTGAGCGACGGCGGCCTCGTGACACGTTCTCTTGTTGGCGCCAACACTATCTTTTCGATCCCAGTGCAGCTCATGGTGCCGGCCGTCTACACGTTGTGCCATGCTTTCAAGCACCAGTTCACCCGTCAGGTGTGCCGAATGACGCCGAAGGCGCCGCCCCCCGCGGCCCCGCCTCTGCCGCCTGCGGTTCCGCCACGATCGCCGTTTCTCCCTTGCCCGCCCTCGCCGCCGCCGCCCTCGCCGCCGCCGCCCTCGCCGCCGCCGTCGTCGCCGCCG
>Ga0210240_100012_pt1 | contig 88197 bp, 62 predicted proteins | sample ChrtobMetP5a_4mM_FD_155463 | JGI IMG/M metagenome (GOLD analysis project Ga0210240, IMG submission 155463) | Chrysochromulina tobin associated microbial communities from unialgal haptophyte culture, Seattle, Washington, United States - P5a_4mM | ecosystem: Host-associated > Algae > Haptophytes >...
GGCGGCGGCGGCGGTGGCGGCGCTCAGGACGGCGCGAGTGAGGGCGCGCCCACTGAGCGCGGAGGCGGAGGCGGAGGCGGTCGCGGCGGTTGCGGCGGCGGGCGGGCACCCCCAGGCAAGCGATGGCGTCGACCAGGCACGCGGCCCGAGATCGCGCACGCGCGTGTCTGAGCACCAGTTGGGGCCGTTGAGCGGCGGCGCGGCGGCGGGCGGTGAGGGGCGTGCATTCACATGCTGCACGTGTGAAAACGTGGGGCGGTAGGGGGAGGTCGGGTCGCGCGGCGAGTGGTTCGGTGAGGTGAGCGCTGTGCTGGGCGCCTTGGCAGGGCGGAGGCTGCTGCTGCTGCCGCCGCCGCCTTCCTCGCGTTCTCTCTTGAGCCCCCCGCCGTATTGGGCGCCGCAATGGGCGTTGTATTGGGCGCCATCGGGCGAAGAACCAGGACGGGCGTTGTATTGGGCGTCGTATTGGGCGTTGTATTGGGCGCCATCGGACGAGGAGCCAGGGTGGGCGCCGTATTGGGCATCCGCTGGGTACTCGGCGCCGCTGTCAGTAGCGGCAGCAGCCGCGGCGCCGTATTGGGCGGCCACGGGCGGCGGCGACACGGGAGCGCTGGCCGCCCGATACGGCGCCGCGACGGCGGCGCTGAGCCATTGGATCGAGGATTCGATTGAGGCCGTGCCTGATGAGGGAGGCAGTTAGAGGTCATCAGAGGTCATCAGAGGTTATCAGAGGTCATCAGAGGTCATCAGAGGTCATCAGAGGTCATCAGATTCAATTGAGGCCGTACATGTAGCGGTGGTGGAGGCGGCGGAGGCAGTGCAGTATTGGCTCGTTAATTGGCGTCGCCACGTGTCTCCGGTGGGTGGCGCCGCGGGGGGCTCCGCTTCAGCGCTGTGTTGAGCGTTCGGATTGGGCGAGGTCGTCGTGCTCGCCGCCGCTCGCGCCTCGATACCAGTCGCCGCGAGCCATTGCAGCGCCGCCTTGGCCTGCGTCTGCGACTGCGTCGGTGTCGGCGGCGGCGGCGGCGGCGGCGGCGGCAGCGGCGGCGGCGGCGGCGGCGGCAGCGGCGCCGTGCGTACACGCGTCGTGCTGAGCATGGCCTCGAGCGTGGCACGACCGACAGCATCGGAGGTGCGCACGCCCGCGCACGCGAGCTCGGCACGTAGCTGAGGCATCGTCATAAAGGAGGGCGGCAGCGGCGACGACGACGCGCTCGACGTGGCGCCGCAATGCGCCCCGCCGGTCGCGGCGACCGGCGAGCAGGCGGTGCTCGGCACGGCGCCGAGCGCCTTGGCGGCAGCGGCCGCGGCCGAGTTGGCGGCGGCGGCGGCGGCGGCGGCGGCGGCGGCGGCGGCGGCAGCGTCCGCTGGCGGTGCCGGCGGCGGCGGTGGTGCCATTGGCGGCGGTGCCACCGCGCCCGCCGCCGCTCTCTTCTGGTTCTGGCGTATCACCTCGGCGAGATTGTTGGCAATGTGCTCGGCGAGCAGCTGGCGCGCGCGGGTGCCGAGGCCGTGCTCGGCGCAGAAGGCGGCCGCGAGAGCCTCGGGCGCGTCGCCGTGCCGCACGCGCACCTCGCCCGTCCGGCCGTCGCCAATGTCGACCGTCATCCGAAGGAGTAGTACCTCCCGACCGCCGTGCGCGGCGCCAGTGGGTGCGGCCTTGGCGCCGTCGTCTTCGCTAGCGCCGTCGTACGTGCTCGCACCGGCGCCGTGCGTCGTTGGCGGCGTGCGCGCGGCGAGCCGGCCTTGGCCCTGCGCCGTCGTCGCCGCCACCGCCGCCGCCGCCGTCCCGGTCGGCCCGGCGGCGGCGTCATCGTCGAAGTCACTTGCGCTTCCGTCCTTGCGCCGTGGCACCGAGCCACCATACGGCGGTGGAAGGCGGCCCTCGCCCGGCATGGGCGACGAGGCCACGTCAAATAGGTCCTGCTCATGCTGCAATCGGGCGAGCTCCGAGCGGTTGCGCTCGATCCGCTGGGCGATCGATTGGCGGAGGCGCTCCTCCGCCTCGGCGATGCGCGCCTCGAGCTTATCACGGTCTACCAGACCACCCGCCACCATGATGGCTGACTGTTGGTCCTTCTCTAGCGCCGCGCGTGTGTGCGTCCTACTGGGAGCCGCACTCGCAGTTCAAGTCGACAGGCACGCACGAAAGAAAAGGGTGCCCGTCGCAGCGCGCCCTGAGTGGGACCGGTGTGTCGTGCCTGGTGTCGTGTTCATACCTGAGATAGGCGCCGAGCGTGTTCCTGCCATGGTCGTTCGCGGCGTTTCCGTTTGACCGTTGTGCATGCGTATGATTGCGTGATGAAGCAAAGTATAGGTCACCGTAGAATGCCACCAGGCTCCTCTGAGTGTGATTGACCCTGGGAGGATTGTGTGCAAATCCAGCTTTTAGCATGTGTGCTTCCGAACTGGACCAATTACCTAGAAGGACTAAAAATGCCAGTGCACGCCCTAAGGTAAGGAATGCGCGAATGCCACTGGGGCGCTTTTGAGCGGCCCCGTCACGGTGTAGTCTGGAGGACGGGCTCGTTGATGCCATGCTTACGCTCGGGCACCGGCATCGTGGAGGGCGGCTGCGTGGGCTGCCCAAAGAAGATGATCCCCATCAAGTGCTCCGTCTCCTCGCTCACCCCCGCAGCCTCCATGAGCTTGGACGCAGGTACGCCAATGGCGCCCGTGAGCCACTTGGACGCGAACCCTTCGGAAGCGAGGCTCAACATGAAGCTGCCACACGCAGCGGCGACCGCACGCGCTCAGAGGGGAAACGCACTCACTCAGAGCGCACCAGAAGCGCCTGGCCCAAAGCATCTGACCCAAAGGGCCCAGCATGGGCTCCCAAGACACACGCGAAGGCGCACGGCCCGCTCGCTTCCTACCGACCTCGCTCGTGCGCAGGGGAGCGCGCACTTTTGGACGGCACACGCGGTAGCCGCGTGGTCCTCGAGGGCCTTGACATTCCACTTCGACTCGCCCGGCGTGGGCACCACCGACACCATCAGCCAGCCCGGGACGCTTTCCAGGAGCTCTCGCTTGCTTTCGTTGAGTTGGAGGATCTTCTTCTGCGTCTCGGGCCCGAGCAAGCGGAAGCGCCACGGCTCGTTGAGAAAGTGGTTGGGCGCGTGGATCGCGGCCCTGAGTGCTCGAAGCACCGCCGGCATCGGAACCTTGCCTTTGAACTTGATGACGGAGCGCCTATCCCTCGTGATGACCTGTTGCACCAACTGCTTCTTGGTCGGCATGTACAGGTAGACGGTGACGCATAGCACTACGATTACCGCAAGCACGATGCGTGCACTCGCCTTGATCAGCTGTTCCTTGAACGCGTCCAGGTTCTCCGCCGGCGCCACGCCTGCTTCGTCCATCTCTGTGAATCTCAGGAATCGTGTGAATTCGTTGATACCACACCTTACCGCCAGTCACCTTGCGACATACGCACCGTGCAGAGCGTCTTTTCGAGCGCGTACAATGTTCTTCCTGGTTTTGGCCTTCGCGCCTGCCACCCTTGTCCTTCGCGCGCCCGTCTGCCATCCACGTGTGCAAGCGTTCGCTGTGATGATGGCGCCACTTCCAGACTCGCCTCCCGAGCCGTCCATCGGCAAGGAGCTTCAAATCGATGCGGATGCTCGCGGGCTCGGAGTTGCTGTCTTTGCTGCTGCAGCTGCTCTTGTCCCTGTCCTCGCCTTCGTCGTGGCGACCTCGCTGGGGATGGGCATGGGCAGCTCCGGAAATGACGGGCTCGGTACACCATTGTCGCTCGAGGAGTCGCGCGAGCTACGAGCACGAGCTGGCGTGCAGACCTCCGCCGAGGAGGAGGAGCGCCGCATCGCTCGAGGCCTGACCGCCGAGGAGGCACGCGAAGAAGAGGCACTCGTGAAGATATTGCGTTCGGAATCGCTTAGAGGTCGGTAGCTCATTGCACCTATCATTAATTCAGCTTGTTTTCGATGAGATCAAGGATGCGTGCATAGTGGAGACTGGAGTATACGCCGCGGTGACGACGAAGCAGCATCGAGCATGAGAACCGTAACCGAAAACCGGGCGCAGGCCTGACAGGCGGCGGGGTCCCCTCCGTGGCCGCTCAAAGATTCACGGCAACACTCACTCCGACGTGGCTCCAATGCGTTCTCGCGCGCCGACACTGCTGCGTCAGCCTCAGAGCGGCATAAGATGGCACCCCAGCAGCCCATTGCCCGCCCAGCGCCGCGGCTGGAGCTGCAGAGCTAGATTGCTGGCGCCTCGCTGCACGAGGAGCGTGATGGTCTCGCCCTCGGAGCGCTGCGTCAGCCGCGCGAGCGCCCGTAGCCCATCGTGGTTGGACGCGTTCACACCGCCGAAGCGAAGCAGACGATCGCCCACAGCCACACCGGCGGCAGCGGCGGGCCCGCCCTCCGCCACGGCATCGATCTCCGCAAACGGCTGCACGTCGCCGGCCTCGACGACCTCCATTGGCACGGGCGCCGTAGACGTGCCGAGTGCGGGCGGCGTCGTACCGGTGGCGGCCGCCGTCCCAGGAGCTGTTGGCGGTGGCGGCGGCGGCTGAGGCGGTGGCTGCGAGGGCCGAGGAGCTGGGGCTGCGACGTGCACCGACCTTGAAGGCGGCGAGCTTCCAGTCGCCTGTGGCGCAGCGTGCAGCGCGTGCAGACCCTGCTCGATCCGTGCCATCAGCGCCTTGTGGTCAGTGTTGAGCACGGCGAGCCGGTGGCGCATGGTGCGCGTGGCGAACACATCGACATCGGCGCGCGGAAAGCCTTCACTGTCGACGAGCGGCGTGGATACGCCACCCATGTTGCCCGCCTGGAGCGCCTCCGTCAGGTCCAGCATCTCCTTCTCGAGCGCCTCGCGCTCGCGATTTAGCGCCAAGAGCTCCTCCCTCGCCGACATCTTGGGCGTCACGTCGAGCGATTCCTCGGCGGCGCGCGAAGCCGGGCGCGGATCGCGGTCATGAGGGCAAACACTACTTGTTTCCGTGATGAATTGAATTGACGGAGATTCCAGATCCGTGATTTTTCGGCATGTCGATTCTGTTGGCGCGCTTGATCTCTGTGCTCGCGATGCTCGGCGCGGCGAGCGCATTGAAGCTGCCATTCCTTTCCACGTGCGCCACTCGCCGCTCCGCGCTTGGCCTCGGCGCGGCCGCGCTCGTCGCTCCACTGGCGCCAGCCTTCGCCAAAAGCAAGGCGACGGTGGCTCCCAACAAGGTTGAGGGCGTTGGTGCAAACGCGGGCGCCTACTTGAAGGATTCCTTCAAGGCGGAGTACGAAGGCATCAAGGGGGACAAAGGCACGCGCGGGGTGGCATCCAAGGACTTTGACAAGAACGACACTGTTCAGCGCAACCGAGTGAAAAATGGCGGCCTGGCCCGAGATGCAGACGGCAAGAAAAAGGTGGCTGCGAACCGGAATCGCACGCCGGAGGAGCTCGGCTTGAAGCAGTGGACGGGCAATTAGCGGGCTCATTCGCCAGTAGATATCGTTGGCGTGCCTCTTTTTCGGAGAGTATGCGTACCACAGAGCGTCTAGGTGTGGCGGTTGCGCAGTATGTGGTACCGGCACTGTCTGGTCAGGTAGGTAGACAGGGGCAAAGAGTCTGTGCCCAGTAACTAAAAATGTAAAAAATTCACGTGTGCATCCGGCGGCACTGGTCCTTGACCGTCACAGCGCTTTCAGTGTTCACATTCCGAACTTCCGACAAAGCGACAGCCTCAACACCCCACCCCCTGCCAACCCCTGCCACACCTACAGTGCATATCTGGGCCCTACGCCCCTCCTTAATCCTGCGTACCCTACCATGTTTACTTTCTCACTAGGGATCCTATTCACACGAAATTGAGCGCGACATTCACGCGCTCTTTTCATGCAGTCCGTCTGCCTCCTTCCAGATCTCCACTTCTCGCCACCTCTCACGGCAGACGACAGCATCCACATCCAACATATTCGGACGGCTGTGGCTGCCCAGTGTGATCTCTTGATATATCTTGGCGACATCCTCACCATGGATCAGTGCACTTCCATTGCGTCTTGTGCCAGTTTTTACCCGACTGTGCGTACGGTTGTCGACACTATTGGCATGCCGTTTCTCTTCACACTTGGTAACCACGATGGCGACCCATCCTCTGCAGAACGCACCCAGCTCAAAGCAGTGCTCAACGCAAGCGCGCACCACGTCGGGATCTGCGATCCGACGCTTGATGCTTGTGTGCACCCCGTACTGGATGTGGCCACCCTGTATTCAGGCAAGGAGCACTGCCACCAATACACGCATTGGGGCTGTCCATCGGCCGTGCAAGCAGCCTGGATCGACGCTGCCTTGAGCGCACGACCCACCTTCTCGTTGCTTGTCACGCACATCCCACCACCGAACGTGCTCGGCCTCGCGGTGGACGGAGTGGTCGGAGAGTTTGTCTCGTGCTGGGATGTGTTCGCCGACGACGACGCTGTGCTGCCCGTGCGCCGGCCTGCTCTCCACGCGTTTGGTCACGATCATTCCAATCTGTTCGTGAGTGCCCGCGAGTCACTCACCAATGTGACGTACGTCGCTACGTTCAAGTCCGGCCGTCCACCAAGTTCCTACGACGCTGCCTTCTATCCGGGTTCCTCTGGCTTCACGGTCCTGAGCGTGCCCACTCCGGGCGAACGCAGTGCAGCTCGCCTCAACCGAACATTCACATTCACAGGGGAGGATCTGGGCCGATTCTATGTCCAAAGGGCGACGGTCACCCAAGCGAGGTGCGATCTCCTCTGATGACCTCTAATGACCTCTGAGTACCTCTGAGTACCTATGAGTGCCTATGAGTACCTCTGATTACCTCTGGTCGCCTCTGATCGCATCTGATCGCATCTGGTCGCCTTTGATTGCATCTGATCGCATCTGATTGCATCTGATTGCATCTGAGTGATCAGGTGTGCTCCGAACGTGTCTCCTCTCCTCTTCCATCCGCCACCTCCGCTACCCTCTCCCCCTCCCGCGCCTCCGCCATCGACGCCACCGACCCCACCACGTACGTCGCTCTTTCCGTCACTGCCGTCACTGCCGCCACTGCCGCCACTGCCGCCACTACCGGTAAGAATTCCTGCAGTGTCTGAGCATGTGTCCGAGTCTGATACCGGGGCCCTCTCGACCGGCCACGTCCTAGCGATCGCGGCCGGCGCACTTGCGCTTCTGATTGCGCTTCTCATCGTCGTCGCGATTGTCACGAGCCCCTGCTGCCGCAACGGCTGCGAGCAAGCGGAATCTCGATGCGGAATCTCGATGCGGAATCTCGATTCCGGCCCTAACGCCGAAACGGTCCGAAACGGTCCGGAGCGAAAACTAGAACACAGCCCTCAGCCGGGGACCGTCGAGGCACGTCAGACAAAGGTGTAGGGAGAATTAAGACTTAAACCTTGAGCCTCTGCGTATTTTGCCATTTTGGCGATGCCGGCTCTGTGGTCTGTCGCCGCTCTCACGGTCCGCGCCGCTTCGTCCTTCGAATTTGGCAGACCCATCCTCGCTGACGCTGCGTGCGCGTAGGAGACGAGACTAAATCGACGACCGTAGTTTTTAAAGTTCTAACGCCGGAGCTCGCGCCTGGTTCGGTGGTCTAGAAAAGTTTGTCGTTTGTCATCGTGTCTCACCGGACCGTACCTAAACACACCGGACCGAACCTAACGAGGCGGGCGACCATCGGGCGGCTAGAACCCCCCTTTGGCAGAGGGCGGTTCGTTGATCCCCCCTACGAGAAGCCACCACAAGTATAACGGCCTATACGGCCCGGGGTACATCAGCGAGATGACACCCGGCGTCCCCTGACCCCCCCCATCCCGATACATCGGGGCGCATGCCGACTATGCTCATTTCGTCTCCCACCCCCTCGGCGCCGCCCGTGTCGCTCACCCAGTTGGCGAGCGCGGCCGATCGCGCCGCGGCCGAACGGGACCACGGGACCACCTCGCCCTCGGCGCTTCGCACCCTCACATCGTCGCCGTCGCCGCCGTTGACGTCGCCGCCGCCGCTGTCACCGCCGACGCCTTCCTCTTGAGACACACGAATTTGTGTTTTGCCTTCCAATCGGTAACCTGGTGCTCAGAGCAGCAGTAGGCAAAGCTGTGGCACCCAGCACAAAGCCAGAGCTTGTCCTCACTCTTGGCACAGAATGCGCAGGCCTTCAGTTGATAGTTCTCGAGGAACCACGTCGCAACGTCAGCGCCTTTCGGCATGTTCCGCATCTCTGCTGCCACCTGCTGGTCGATGGACGGGTCCGCGCAGAGCTCTGAGAATCGGACCATGTCGTAGTAGTAGCGATAGTTGGTCAACGCAGTTCGGGACTTCGAAACAGGAATGCCATAATTGGTGACGTACTCGACGACGTTCAACTGCCGAAGATCCTCTGGGCGATACTGATAGTCCATCTTGAGCCAACCGGGACGGTACTCGATCACCCTCTCCAGGACGGAGTCGGTCGATTCTTTGCGCTCGACGACGTGCAAGCTCATCTCAGTCCAGGGGGCGCTTACGCTTGCTAGCCAGCGCGCGCACTTGGCGTGCTGGCCCCACTCTGTGGCACTGTGGGAGAGACCTTCCTAATCCATCGAAAGAGCCGCAACCTTCCTAAATAAAATCCAAAACTAGGTTGCGGTCTTCACAGCTGAAATATAGTCGTTATCGGGGGCGTTAAGGGCCGGCGGAAGTGTGAGAGGCAAGTTCGTAACGAACGTCGAACCGAGCGACAAAAAGAAAACGCGACGCGCGTTGTTTTGAGCACAGATCTATTAGATGCCTGGTTACCTGCCTCCCGGGTGGTAACGTAACCCCTCCGTAACCCCGGGGCTCTCGGGGGCCACTGCCGTGAAAACCAGTCAAACTTTCTTGCGTGACGACCCCTGCACAGTAGAAGAGTGTTGGAGCTGCTGTGTTGGGACTGTAGTACCGTGCGAACCAGACGCTCGGGGGAATCGAAACAGAACTGACGTGCGGTGGTCTCGGCCACGGCTCGGGCCCGACTCGTGTTTGTGGTGAGCACATTCAAACGTGCTGCTGCCACGCTGGCTGGGAGACGAAGGTGCCGACCAGTCCCGGGCCGCCACGCTCGACCATCCCAACAGGCAGCGCCGAGCGCGTCCTCGTGGGCGCGCGAGGCTCGAGGCCGGCGAGGCGCTGGCGCTCGAGCTCAGAGGCGATCCGCGACTGTTGCTCCTTCACGTCGCGCTTGCGCTTCATGAGGACCATCCTGCGGCGTAGGTCCTCGCGGTGCACGCAGTGGCACTGGCGCTCACACGGCCCAGGCGCATCCGGCTTGCGACGGTAAATGTACACGGCGGGCGCCACGTTCTTTGCGTGGATCCAGTTGGCTGAGACTGAGCCTGGCACGTAGAAGGCGAAGCCGCGGCAGAGCTGGTCGTCGTGGTGCACAAGCTCGTACCCCTCGGGCTGGTAATTCGTCGCGGGCATGATGAGCACGAGCAGCCGTGGGCGCATGCACAGCGCGTGCTTCACGAAGTCGATCGCCGTCTTGTTGAGGTGGCCGAACGGGGGGTTGAGACCCACGACGAGCTCGCCTGGCGGCATCTCGGCTGCGCTCACGGCGAACCAATTGCGACGGTGAAAGTCCGACGTGTTCTCAGCGGGAGAGAGCACGTCGAACGAGACCGTCGGCAGCGTCTGCTGCGTGAGCGGGTCGCGCAGCAAGCCGCCAAACGAGTTCTGGCCGCATGCAAAGTCGACGAACGTGTCGCCCGGCCGGAGCAGCGGGTTGAGCCTTTCGGCGATCTTCTTGAGCACGCGGTACGCCGTGTAGTGGCGCGAGAACGAGGTGTACTTGGCGCGGTTGAGCATCACGCCGTTGAGCGCCGAGCGGAGCGTTGACTTGAAGCCCGCCAGGCGCGAGCGAAGCTGCGGCGTGAGCCCCTGACGCGCGAGGAGCTCGAGCACCTCGGCGAGATCGCGCGAGCTCACCATGTCGCTCGTCGACGGGTTGGTAACGGACGAGATGTACACATCGCCACCGCCGCCAAAGAGCGGATCGCCAGGCGCCGTGACCAGGCTCGGTTCGATGGCCACTCCGCGCGTGATCAGGCAGTGCGCCGCCGAGCCAGGCCCAGAGGCCTCACGCATGATCGCATCAAGCTTGCACGACAGCAGCGGGTGCTGCACGGAGCTCGGGAGCGCTTCGACCATTTGGCCATCGACAAGATTCGGCAGCAGCCGCGAGACGAGAAGCGGATAGAAGCGCCCACCGAAGGGCTCGGCGCTCGGCTCGCCCACCTCGACGCGAGTGCGCGAAGGCGACGCGACGGCCCAGACGCCCGCGCCGGCGCTCGCGAGCGCGCCTGTATTGTATGGTACCTCTTCGAGCTCCTGCCGCACGCTCGCCTGTGGCAGGCCACCTGCGGGTACGCGCAGTTTGAATCGCCCACCCTGGAGCACCACGCTGCCCAGCCGTGCGGCAGACGCGTCGCCTCCCTGCAAGTGGCGAGGTACTGTGACCGTACCGAGCGAGGGCACGCGACCGGCCGCGTGGCACTCGCGCAGGCTTTTCGCGCCAAGGGCGAGCGTGTGCTTCTCACTCGCATCCAGGTACGCCGCGAAGCGCTGCGAGGGCAGCTCGTGCAGCCGCGTCATCGGCGAGTCCGCCGCCGCCGTCGCCGCCGCAGCGTGCAGCGCAAGCGCGACACCCAGCATCTTGGCGGGCGGCGGCGGGCGCGCGACGGACGCGACCACACCGAGCCCCGCTTCGTAGTCACCTCGCTCGGGCAGCATCAGGTCTTCGAAAGCGGCGCCCCCGCGCGCCTCGTCAAGCACTGAGGTCATGTCGCTCGGACGGACCCCATGGAGCGCGCGCGCGAGCTGGTGCTGTCGATGCGTCTTGTCGCACAGGATGTGACGGCCGCCGAGCCCCGCCATGCGCTGTGACGACGGGCGGCAGCTCGCGCGGTCGCAAAAGGCCTTGGGGCATGCCCAGCACACGAGCATTGGGCGACGCTCATCGTGCGGGCGACGCACATCGGGCGCTGAGCACATGAAGCACGCGTGCACCGGGCACGACCAGCCCGCGACGGCGCCGTCAGCACCGTCGCCGTCGAGACAGGCACGGTGGTAGGCGCGCCCGCATCCATCGACGGCGCAGCGCACGAGCCCGCTCTCTTCCGAGTTGACGAAGCCGTCCTGGTGGCAGACCTCGCACGTGGCCTTGCCCATACGGCAGTGCGAGCACTCCCACTTGCTCTCGCGCTTCAGCTGCGTGAGCATCTCGCGGTTTTGGAAGGAGCCCCCGATGCCAGCGCAGTCCGGATGGAAGGCGCGCCTGCACACGCCACCGCAGTCGATGAGCGCTCCGGAGCCCTCACCGCACACACCGCACAGGCTCACGTCGCCCGTCGCGTCGGCTACCTCTTCGAGGAATGCACTTGTCGAGAAGTCCACGCCGCCCATGCCGCCGGCACCCATGCCGCCGGCACGCATGCCGCCGGCACGCATGCCGCTGGCACGCATGCCGCCGCCGCCGCCACAGCCGCCGCCGCCACCGCCGCCACCGCCGAGCCGAGAAACGTTGTCGAGCATCGCGGCGAGGAAGTCGTCGTCCTCGCCGCCTTCGCCTGGCATGCGCACCTTACGCTTGATGCGGTAGCGCTTGGCGGGCGCAGCGCTCTGCCGCGCCTCTTGGCGCGCGGCCAATGCCGCCTCGCGCTCCTGTGCGGCGCGGCGCTGCCGGTGGCGCGCGGCCGCATTCTCGCGCGAGGTGAGTGGAACAGCTTCTTCGTCGTCCGAACCTGTGTCGCACGAACCGTAGAGCTGGTGTCGCACGTCCTCCGCGCTCGCCGACGGCAGCGCGCCTCCTCCGGCATCGGCGGTCTTGGAGCCGCTCAGCTCCCAGCCCCTTGCGCTCAGCTGCACAGGCTGCTCGAAAATGCCCGAGGTTTTGTCAATGCTGGGGCTGGCGGACGAGTCGTAGTAGAACGTCCACGCGACGCCACGCGCGTTCTCGCGTCGTATCGTCTGGTCGCACTCGTGCATGATGGTGCGTGTGGGCTCCTGCAGGCAGCGGCACTTGCCCATGACCGAGCTGACGTCCTCCCAGTTGTAAAGCCATTCCGACGGGTCGCCGCCGCCCACACGGTAGAGTAGCGGCACGGGCGCCGTCGGGTAGCGCTCGCCGTACCCCTTGCCTAGGGGCGTCGAGAGCCAGGGCGGCGCCTGGATGTCGTTTGCACGGATGAACCAGCGGCAGAGCACCTCGATGAAGTGCAAAGGCGGATTGCCGTGTCGGTCGACCTTCCGTTGGCGCGCGCCCGCGAAGAGGGCGATGAGCGGCAGAGATTCGAGGCCGGCAGAGTCGTTGCAGCACACACCGTCGCCGACAGTGAACTTAAGCATGGCCTTGCGCGCCTCCTTCTCGGCTTCCACCATGTGCATCTGCGCCTCGAAGTCGGCCGGCGAGAGCATGCCTCCATCGCGCAGCTTCTTGAGCTCCTGCTCCTTCTGAATCGTGTCGAGCGAGAAGCCCTTGGAGTCCGCAAAGTGGCGTAGGCCGTCAAAGTAACGGTAGCGCTTGCAGCAGGCGTCGGCGCACGGTTGCATTGGTTCCTCCACGCACGAGCATGGCTGCTGGTTGGGCGCGAGGAAGACGGGCGGCGGCGTCTCCTCGCCGACGGTCTTCGTGTCCTCCTTGATCTTCTTCACAGCGACAGCCGCCTTGCTCAGAGTGGGCGGCGCCGGCGCGCTCGACTGCTTCGCGCCCGGCGACCCCTTGGGTTTAGGTTTGGGTTTGGCTGCCTTCTTGTGCGCTCGCAGAGGCCGGTCCTCGTCGTCGTCGTCCAAATCGACGACTTCGAGCGCTGCCTTGCGCTTCACGCCAGCAGAGGGTGCCATTCCCTCCGTAGACGACGCCGCTGCCGAAGCCGTGCTGCCGAGGACGCTACTCTTCGCGATGTGCTTGGCGAGCCCGGGCTCAAGCAGCTTGGTGCTCTTGACCCTAGGCTGGTTCAGCGGCTGAGGAGAATGCTTCTTGAGCTCAGGCTCCTTGCGCTGGCCGGGCGGAAGCGCCGGCGGCTGGCTCGTGGGCCGCTGACTCAGCTTGCCCGATTGGCTGAGTGTCGGCGCGCTGTCGAGGAACTCCCAGCTCTCCGCCGGGTCCCAAAGCGAGTGCCACTTTTCGTCGCCGTCGCTGTACAGTATGAGCACCGTGTGCGCCTTTGGGTTGACGCGCTTGATCTTGCCCTTGAACCACATGTGGTTACCACCCCAGTAGAGGCGGACCCGGCGGCCCACCTGCGCGTTCGCATACTCGAGCCGATCCCACGGCGGGCATGGGCCACGCGTGTGCCTGCCGTCGCACAGCGGACAAAGCGAACCCTTGACAAGCCGCGAGCGCACCGGCTCGTACTTCCCCTTTTTCGTGATCACCATGTCTTCCTCCGAGTCATCACTTGGCTCGCCTTCATCGTCGTCGTCGTCTTGACGGCTTGCAACTCCCTCGCCCTCCTCCGCGACGTCCTCCTCGTCGTCGCTCTCCTCTGCAAGCACTTGCTTGGTCTTCTCAGTCGCTTTGGCAGATGCAGCCCGCACCGGCGGCGCCCGCTCCGAGGCCTTCGGCGTGGCCTGCTGCTCCTGCGCATGCCCATAGGCGCGCTGCAGCTCGTGCACGAGCTCGAGCAGCTGCGCAGCGCTCGTCGCCTCTTTGGTAGCCTTGACCCAAGCGCGGTGCCGCCCACCGTCTGTCATGCGCCAGTCGGGGCTCAGGTATTGCAGGGTACCAGACAGATTGGTCTCGAGAAGGCCGGTGCGCAGCTCGCGCAGCTTCTTGGCAAGTACGGCGAGCTGGCCCGCGCCTTCGGCACCTGCGCGGCGCACCTCCTTCTGCCACGCGCGCAGATTCTGACCGAAGAGGTTCGTCACCCGAGCCATCGGCACCGAGTCCTCGAAGTTGAGAAGCGCATTCGATACGTCCTCATATCCGGCCGGAGCGTCTTCGGCCGGCGCCTCCGTCGCCGTCGCCGGCGCTGTCGGCTTGGGTGCACCGCCGCCGCCTCTGCCGCCTCTAGTTTCAAAGATGCTTCCGATGCGCGCGTCGCCGGCCGGCAGGTTGTGCGTGGCCGCGGGCACAGGCGAGATCGTCGTCGGCGGCGGCTGCAGCCCTCCGAAGGCGCCTTCCGCGAGCGAAGCCATGTCGAGCTTCGGAGCGATGAACGGCGAAGCAGCGGGCTGGCCACTGCTGGCGGCCAGAGCGGGAGCCAAAGTGTCCGGTGCGCGAGCCAGAGTGACCGTCAGAGCGGCCGGAGCGGCATCGGAGCCGCCATCAGAGGAGAGACCAGCGCTGGCAAGGCCAAGGTGCTTGCGGAGCTTGACCATAGAGTCGATCCGCGCGGACTCTCCGCGCGGACTCACGGCGCGCATGTCGCATTGGCCGCCCCGGGGTCGCACGGTTAAGGTGAGGTGCCAGCCATGCACAACAGCCGTGGCCGTCGTTCTGGCGCGGCGCATCGCATCCATCGCGGCCACCACCTGCTGCGCCTGCGCCGCCGAGAGCGGCGCAGCTGCCCCCTCCTCAGTCAGATCGACGCTGTTGACGGCGTGCAGCACCGGTTTGGCCGCCTCCGACACGGTCGCCGCCGCCGCCCCATTCGGCGTTCCCGCCTCCTCGTCGTCCACATCCATGGGCGCTGCCGAATGTGCCGAGTGTGCCGAGGGTGCTCTGCTGCCGGCCGATGCTTTGCGCTCAGTGACGTGCAAGCTCATCTCAGTCCTGCCGATGCTTTGGCGTGCTGGCCACACTGTGGGTGAGACCTTCCTAATCCATCGATTGCCGCAACCTTCCTAAAAAAAATCCAAAACTAGGTTGCGGTCTTCACAGCTGAAATATAGTCGATCTCGGGGGCGTCAAGGGCCGGCGGAAGTGTGAGAGGCAAGTTCGTATTCGAACGTCGAACCGAGCGACAAAAAGAAAACGCGTACGCGCGTTGTTTTGAGCACAGGTCTATTAGATGCCTGGTTGCCTGCCTCCCGGGTGGTAACGTAACCCCTCCGTAACCCCCGGGGCTCTCGGGGGCCACTGCCGTGAAAACCAGTCAAACTTTCTTGCGTGACGACCCCTGCACAGTAGAAGAGTAACTCATGGAGCTGCTGTGTTGGGACTGTACCGTGCGAACCAAACGCTCGGGGGAATCGAAACAGAACTGACGTGCGGTGGCCGGTTGTTCATGGCCGATTGTTAATGGCCGGTTGTTAATGGCCGGTGGCGAAGCGCCGCCCTGAGCGCCTCAGTGCGGTGGCCGGTTGTTAATGGCCGGTGGTGAAGCGCCGCCCTGAGCGCCTCAGTGCGGTGGCCGGTTGTTAATGGCCGGTGGCGAAGCGCCGCCCTGAGCGCCGCTTGCCGCCGGAGCAGCGCCGGTTCGTTGTGAGAAGTAGTCTGCCATGAACTGGGTCGAGTTTTCAGGACGTGTGGTGAGCAGAGCTATGAGGAACTGATCGATCTCCGCCTCAATCCCGGGGATATGCTGCTTCATATATTCGTCAAGCGGCGGCACTGCCTGCAACGGCGCTGAAGGCGGCGGCGAGGCCTCTGCAGGCAACCGTTGTGTGGCCGGCGTGCGTGCGAGCGGCGACGCGGAGGACTTCTTCTCGATCTTCGTGGCCGCCTTCATGCCGTTCGCCATGGCGACAAATTCTGCGAGCGAGACTTCTTTGCCTTTGGTCGCGCGCGCCAAATCGGCCGCATCCGCGGCGCTTATGAGCTTCACGCCCGCCGCGGCAAGCTGCGCCTTCGTCGATTCGACCTCGCTCCGATTCAGCGGTCGGCATGCATCCTCGACGACGTACCTGATGAGGGAGGCGAATAGGCGCACTCAGACGCTCTCAAACGCAATCAGACGCAGTCAAACGCAATCAGACGCAGTCAGACGCAATCAGACGCAATCAGACGCACATCTGGAAGCCCGCCTCGGCGCCGTGCAACGCCGTGGATTTGACGCAGATGTCAAAGACCAGGCCGACGCAATAGCAGTGCGTCACACCCTGCTCCTCGAGATACCCGAGTAGCCCGCAGTCGTTCAGCTTCATGTTGTCGTAAAACGCGCTGTACGAGTCGATATTGGGCTTCTGGCCCTTGTAGATGCGACCGTCCGTGGGGCTCACGACCAGGTCGGCATGGTTTTCGGCGCCCCAAGTGCCTTGGACCGCGTGCCGTGCGAACACACACTGTACGTGTTCCGGTCGGTCGGCATCAGCAGCGAGGGTGACGAGCGCGAACGGATCGTACGGCGCTGCGGGCGTCACGATGGGCGTCGCGCCATCGTTCGCGCTCTCAACAAAGGAGCAGTGGTTATGCGGATGCCAATCCTGCGACACGACCACCACGTCCATGGCGCTCCTCAGCTGGTTGATGAGTGGCACGATGTCCGTGGTCGTGGGGTCGGCGTTTGCCAGCGTGCCGCTGATGAAGTCGTTCTGCACGTCGATGATGATGAGAGCAGACTTGGTGTGCAGTGTCTGCGTTTCCGTACTGCACATGCGAAGAAAGGCTTTGAGCTCAACGAGGCCGACCTCGCCGCTGCCATCCGCATCTACCGAGTCCAGGAGCGCTTTGATGTCCTCCTCCCTCAGGATCCCGAAAAGATCGTCGACGACGCGCGTAAACTCCTCCTTTTGCAGGACGCCATCACCGTTGACGTCATACTTGCAGAAGATTTGCTCCGGCGTCAGCGTGGACGCCATCCCGTTTCCCGACCGTGTTCTCGGTGTGAAAACACCGGAAGTTCAGGACAGTTTAGTCAGGCCAAAGCACTTGCGGAGAGGAAATGAGGTTTCCGAAGACATGACTGGTCTTGACTTGACTTGACTTGACTTGACTTGACTGGACTTGCCTCAACGTGGTCGAGCCTTGGGATGCCCGGCCCCTCGGAAGCTCGATGGCACGAGCTCGCTGTGGGCATCGCTGCTGCGGGCTCGGCGATGCTGCTACTCGCCCACTGGCACCGCTGCCGCCGTGCGCAGCCTGATGCGGGCACAACACCATCGCCGCCGTCTGTCACCGACAGACCGCCGCCAAAGCCTGCCAATGACCGACCGCCGCTGCCTCGATGGCACTGCGAAATATGCAAGCTACATTGCCGATCGGCCTCCAATTTTCGCGAGCATCTCAAGGGCAAAACGCACGCCCACAACGCGGCACTGCTGAGTGGAGCTGCCGTAGCAGCCGTAACTGAGAAGCGGCTGATGAACGCACCAATGAGCGAGTCGGTCACAAATCGCACAGTGGCGTACGGCAGTGAGCAAGTCGTACGCCACTGTGCGATATGTGACGCGTGGGTGCCAAGCCACGACACTCAGCATGAGCAAACTCGTGCGCATAAGGCCGCAGCGCGCGAGAGCGCCGCCGGCACAAGGAGTCGCCAATTCTTTTCCGGTATCCACGTGGACGAGGAGGCGGGCAGCGCGATCGGCGTGATCACTTGCGATCTGGAGCAGGAGGCGAACGCGGGCGCAATCTGCCGCGTGCTCGCCAACTTCGCGACCGCTGGCGCGCGGCTGGTGCACGTGACGACCGGCACACGCGAGTCAACGCACCAGCTGCTCATCTCGGGACGAGTGCGCCGTGTGGCGCGCAACTGCGAAACCAAGCTGGAGCGAACACTGCTGACGCTCGGCGAGTTCGTGGCGGCGATCGGCACATGGGAGCGGCCCATTGTCGCGGTCGAGACGGCGACCGGCGCAGTGAGCATCTGCGACTTTCGCTTCCCTCCAGAGTGCGACCTCCTCGTCGGAGGCGAGTCGCTGGGAGTTCATGTGGACATCCTGACGGCGCTGCGCCCAGGCATTGACCACATTGTCTTCATCCCGATGGCGGGATTCTACCAGTCCATGAACGTGAGCGCCGCCACATCGGTCGCGCTCTTTGAGTTTCGAAGGCAGCATCCAGGGTTAAAGAGGGCTTCCTTGGGCGACACATAGTACGGTACGCTTTACGAGCGCGCGTTTACCACCCGCTATCATCACCGCACCTCCACGTGAGAGATTATACACACACTTTACCGCATCGGTTAGGAGCCTAGCGCGTTCGGCCTTACGGTTCAGTTGTACCGTAGCGGTACTAGATAGGATAGCGATCACCGGAATCCGGAACATACTGCAATACCGTACCAATTTTCCGACAATAATACAATGCGGTAATACAACCGTTTGCGAAAACCGACGTAGTACGTACGGTCTCGCCGCCGTGAGCCGTCCACATATTACCACAAAGATCGAACGTGGTCACATACCGCGCGCGTAATTGGTAATATACAGTCACGGGGCGACTCTCGATGCCCGAGCTCGACTGACACACGTTGTCAACGTGACTCGAACCGAACACTGACGTGACTAACCGAAGACTCCGAACCGTGAGCTACAACTGGAACAGTTGTTACAACCCCAACTCGACGTCGAACTTGTCTGATTGTATCTGACTGACCGAACACTGACGGGTGACTAACCAAACCAAACGTCCCGCCGTTTCGTTCCGTGTGGAATGGTCGTGTGTGAAACGGAACTCGAACCGCAACCTGACGTGATGTGGCGCCTGGACGTGGTCGCATGGGGTCGCGAAGACGAGAGTTACAGGAAATGAAGGAGGTGAACAAGTGAACATGTGCAAGGCGGTGCACCAAAGTTGATGATTAGCCTGACCACTGAAGAGTGCGAATCACATTGGGATTACTTTATTTGTTCCAGCAGTGTAGACTCGACACTGCGTTCCATTCACAATGAGCCTGTGCACCACGGATGCGTACTTGGTGTCGAAGTCAAAGCTCAAGTCATAAGCGTTTTTCATGTAGCTTGCGCGAACGCTCGCATTCAGGGCGAGGCTGTCAGTGAAGACCTGGGCCTTCCAGCCCCATTGAGCGCAGTTTCTTGCCGTGCGCCTCTGGGTGTCGTCCCTGCCGCACACGCGCTTCACCATGGAGACGAAGAGCCCCAGACCCTCGTCAGTCGTGTGTTGATATTGACAAGGCCCAGCATAGAAGGAGAGCATGTCCAAACATGTGCTGTCAGAGAGTGGCAAGCCCTTTGCAAAGTCCACTGGAACATAGCAGGGTACCTGAAGGCCGCTCTCCGTGTCCAACGTCTGCTCAACAGTCGCGGACGTTGTTGGCGCGAAAGGGAAGCGGACAGATTCCATCATGGCGACGCGCTCATTGACGGCCGTTGGCTGGCTGTTAGCTCGCTCGAGCTCCGCCAGGACAAGAGCTGGCAGCACGCCTACGAGATGCAAGACTGCAATTGCACCGTCGTCACGCAGCACTCTGACGACCTCGGCAGCAAGTGCTGGGAATTGTTCTGGAACGAGTTTGCCCTCATTCAAGGACTGCTGCGAGAAGATTAAGTGGCTGCTGTTGCTCGAGAATGGCAGCAAAGAACCCTTGGAGTAACGGGTGTAGCCGGTCACATAGTCTCCATAGCGAACGTCTGGCCATTTGGGCGGCTCTGGGAGTTTGATTTCGAAGAATGCGGCCGTCGCACGCCATGACGCATTGGACACGACGAGATGCGTCTTGTTGTTCGCATCCGTCACCACGTCTGGCCAGGTGGGACCATTGCCACAGCGCGCCCCTCTGGTGAGTCCAGCGATACCACACATTTGAGCATACTTCCTTGAGTTCACGCAGAGCGCATCGACCTCAGGATAGCGCTCTTGAACCTCCAACAATGCGTGCGCCTCTCCGCAGCCGAGCTCATGCAGTGTTTTTCCTGCACCGCGTGTAGACGGCTCGCCCAGAGTGCGCGAGAGCAAGGCCGAGAGCGGAAGACCCGTAGAATTTAGGACGTGCTCCCACGGCCCCAAGCCGCGGTTCGTCCATTTCCCGGCGACATGGCGCGACTCCATCATATGCGAGGTCACTCGCGACGGACGCGCCTTTTTTGGTACGTATTTGCCCGCAGGGCGCGACGAAACGCACACGAGGAGTGAAACGACTCGAGTGGAGACCCTACCTGGGTTTGGCCTTTCCCCCCCAGAACGGTGTGTTCTCAGCTCCTGGAAGCCTGGAACAGGAAGTAGGATGTGTGTGAGTAACGTTCGCTGAGGTGTGAGGAGTGAGGTGTGTCTAGTGCACATGTGCACTAGTGGTGACATCCGACCATGCATGTATGCATCCGACATGCACATGGACATCGAAAGGTCACATTGCATGATCGCTGCGAATGACCATTTTTCGGTTTTCGCAATCGGCACGCAGTGAGTGCTGTATTAGTACTTCATACTCTTTAATTTATCGATGACGAATTTCCTACCGGCCACGTCCGGCCTCGATCCACGGTGCGCTCCCAGAGGAGAGCCAACGGTCGGGCCCATGGTCTTCCCATGGTCGGGCCCAGCCAGTTGGCTGTTGGCGTTGCGCGGAAATGTTGCAGCCACGCAGCGGCAGCACCGTGGCTACTCTCCGTGTTCCGGAAAAACGAAGCCCGGGTAGGAAGAGAGAGACTGCGAAACCACGAGACGAAGGAGTTTAAGGGCCGGCGCGGCGGCCCAGAAGCTGATGGGCCCCGTGTGGAATCGGCGCCCGGCGCGGCGCGAGGGCGGCCCTGGGCCTCGTGTGGAAGACTAGCTACGGACTTTCCGACCCTGAGACGAACGCGAGGAGGGCACGAGGCATCGCATGTTGGTCAGCGTAGCGGGTGGGCGCGCGCGCAGCGCGCGCACGAGAAAGAGAAATAGAGAGAGCGAGAGAGAGGGGGGGGGGAGAGATAGGAGGGAAGCGGGAGGCTGGTGAGGTGTGCGTCTCGCCGGTCGGTCAGTCGAATTCAGGTGGGAATGTCGGGTGTCTCCAAGGTGTTACCACCGGATCAGACTGGGGCGACATGTAGTGACATCTTCCCGGCAGGCTCGAGGTGAGGTCGTGCGTGTGGTCGTGCGTGCGGTCGTGCGTGCGGGTCGTGCGTGCGGGTCGTGCGTGCGGCCGGCAGCGCCCAGGGCAGCGCCATGCAGGGCAGCGCCCAGGGCGGTGGGAGGGGTGTCGGGAGGCTGAAAATCACACTGCCCCTGGCTACGAGTGCTCGAGCGTGTGGGATGGCCCGCCCGGGATTGTGGCCACAGCAAGAACATGATCACGCGACGTGTGCGGCTTCGAGCGCACAGCCACGGTGGTATGGTGGCGGGAGGGCGCAGGGGTGGGGCGGCCGAAATGTGCGCGAGGCGGGCGTATGGGTATGCGTGGCACGCCCGGGCAGCGCCCGGCACAACGCTCCTGAATAGGCAGGTGGCGCTTGGCTTTGGAAGGCGCTCGGTTTTCGATGGTACGTTCATCGTATGCGGTTGGATTCCCTTTCGGGCCCGCCCTCGAGAAGGGGAATCCGATCCAATCGATTGTCGTCACCGCGTATGGGCCAAGGAGGGCATGCGACGTGCAGAGGCGCAGGCAGCGGGCGGAGGGCGGGCGGCGGGCGGGCGGCGGGCGGACGGGCGTGTGCGGCGGAGGGCCGACGCGTGGCGGCACTGACCTACGGAGCTCAGATAAGTTAGAATCTTGAGATAAAGGGTCAGCAGATGGCTGGGCCATTTGTCGTTCGCATGAGGCTCCTCAGTGCTCCTCCTCTGTGCCCTGGCTCGACTGAGTCGGCCGTGGTGCCATCGCGTGGTGTGTGCGTGCACCCATGAGGACCCATGGCAGCAGGCTCTCACCTGCATGAGGTGCTGAGTGCGATGGCATAGAGAGCAGCTGCTCGAGGTCGACGAGGTCTGCCCGCACTTGAGATGAGGAGGAGCCTCCTTGGAGCAGGGCCGTTGGGGATGCCCGATGGCGCCACCCGGAGACTGAAGTATGTTCGCATCCTCGGCAGCCAGGACTGACCGGCCGCAGAGTCCACTCTGCGTGCGCACTTAGGTCAGGAAGCCCGCTGGTCGCGTTGCTCTGAGCTCAACGCTGCATGCACGCACGCCGTTGATGATGGCAGCAAGACTCTGACTGGCCAGCAATGCGACGGCTTGCGGCGAAAAGGCACGGCGACGTGGCCATTTGGACGCGCGAGATGAGCCAGGTAATCAGACGATTCATTGATGTGAATCTAAAGGAAACCCCCTTGTGAGCCGGTGTGTATCCCGGCTCCCCCATGGCTCCTCCCCGAGTCTTTTTCTGCACATTGCCCAAACTCCGTAAGTTTCCCAAAAGAGTTTTTTGGCACCCTCATTGTGCAAACGGGGTTCCCGTAGCCGCGACTGCAGAGGCGACAGCTGCGAGGGTGAGGACTCCTTTCAGCTGCTCCGTGGTCGATGGCCTCTGCGAGCATTTGCTCCCCTCGGCCAGCAGTCGCTTTGCAGTGCAAGGCCCATGGCAAGGGTTTGGAGACGGCCATCGCCAAGCGGCGAGCGGCGTTCACGGTTGAGCTATGCTCGGCGGATGGCAAGCGCTGCGCGCAGGGCGGCGAGACGCTGACAGTAAACGTGACGGGCACCTCTGTCTGCCGCGCACGCGTCAACGACAACGAGGACGGCACGTATTCCGTCGAGTACAAGGCTGCCGCGAGTGGGTCATACCAGGTTTCCGTCTTGCTGCACGGCGCACCGCTGCCGAACTCGCCGTGGAAGATCTCGGTGCTGATGCCGAGGCCGGATCCATCGCAGTGCATCGTGCGCGGCGACGCGCTGAGCCGCACCTCCGCTCGCGAGATCGCCGCCTTCGAGGTCGGCTTCATGGACGCGTTCGGTCAGCCGACGCATGCCGAGGAGCTCGACGTCTGGGTGGAGCGGATCACGCCGCGAGACGAGGCCGGGACGGGCAGCCTGGAGCTGCTGATGCACACAAATGCCGAGGCGGCCGCGCTGGCCTGGGCGCGTGAATGGGCCATCCTGCGCACCGCCAAGCAGAGGGGCATCCCGGCCGAGGACTTGAGGGCAGAGCTGCGGCGACTCGAGCTCGAGCGTCGACCGCCTCCTCCTCCGCCCCCGCCCCCCAAGGACGAGCACGTGCCCGTCTCCGAGCTCCAGGGCAAGAAGAAGAAGGCCCCGAAGGAGGATAAGGGCGCAGCGGCGGCGGCGAAAAAGGCAAGCGACACACCAGCCGCGCCCAAGGGCACTGCGGCGGCGGCGGCGGCGGCGGCGGCGGCGGCAGCGGCGGCGGAAGCGGCGGCGGCGACGGCGGCGGCGGCGGCGGCGGCAGCGGCGGAGGCGGAGGCGGAGGCGGAGGCCAATGCCAAGCCCGTCGGCATCGGGCGGCCGATGGATGCGATTGAGAGCCTCGACCCACCCAAATATAGGACGTCTGTGGAGCGAATGGTCGATGGGAACCGCCCGCTGATTGTACGTCTCCGTTGCGGCCTCGACTCCGAGCAGACGGGCATGATCGCGCCGGGCGGCAAGCTGCATGTGCTAGAGACGCGCCTCGCGGCCGACGGCTCCCTCCGAGCCTTGGTACTCGTCGACGCGACCCAGGCGACCGTCGTGATGTCGCCGCGCGAGCGAAGCGGCCATGCTCCATACGACGCTCCGCCCTCGCCGCGCTCGCCACGGCGCGCGCGTGTGCGCCCGACGGTGCCGCCGGACTCGTGGGTCGCCGAGGGTAAGTGGGATGAGGTCGAGACTTTCGACCCCCTCTCTCCATTCTCGTCCGACTCGTCGCCGCACGCCCTGAGCAGCTTCAGTCCGGTTGGGACCCCTTACGGCACCTCACGGACGCACCGAGCGTCCGTCGAGCTCTTCGCCCGTGATTTCGGTCCGCCGGTGGCGCCCTCCTCCCTCCGCGGGCATGACGGGCACCACGCCTTTCGACGGACGCGAGAGCTCTCGGAGCCCAAACCGCCTCCAGTTAGCGTCGTGCCGGGCGCGAGGACGCGCAGCCCCTCGCCCGCCCTTCAGACGGGCGCCGTGTCGGGCGAGCCGTTGGACGAATTAACAGCGGCAGTCGAGTCGTTCACAGCGGACGTGCTCAGCCTCACGCACGGCTGGGTGACCGCCGCGCGTAACGGGCACGAGCTGCTGGCGCGCATTCACCAGGGTATCGACGCGGGCGCGCGCCGCCATTCGATGGAGCTCTGGGAGCGTCGCAAGGCCGCGGACCGTCTCCTCTCTAAGGTAGTGCAGCATATCGCGTCCGAGGACCGCGGCACGGACGACGCCGGGTCCAAGAAGCTGAAGCTGCACACGGCGGACATGGCTGAGCGGCGCGCCGGCCCGTCCCTCGCTCACGAGCTCACCAGCATGGCTGAGGATCCAGACGGCATTGGCTTCGCATTCGGTGGCGCGGATCCGGGCGTGTTGCACGCCCATGGGCAGGTGAGCAGCGTCCTCTGATGACCTCTGAGTGTCCTCCCGATGACCTCTGATTATCCCTTCGGACCGGTATTGCATGCCCATGGGCAGGTGGTCAAATTCCATACTGTCCGTTACTCGATAGGGCTCGCCGGCCGTTACTGGCTGCACGTTGGCCTGCGCCAGCAGGAGACCCGGCTGCTCGGCTCGCCTTTTTTGCTCGAAGTGTCGCCTGGCGCAGCCCACGCGCGCTCGTCCCCCTTGCCGGCGGACGCACTCCCTCTCACTGGGCTGGTGCGTCCTCTGAAAGGAGGAGAGGTGAGTTGTGAACTGCTCGTGACGCTCCGCGATCGTATGGGGAATCGGTGTACGAGCGGTGGCGCGGCGCTGACTGTGAACACCGTGATCAACGTCGCGGGCGAGGAGAAGAAGAAGCTCAAGGAGAACGAAGCGGCCGCCGTCACCAACGTCGTCAGCAAATGCGTCGACAACAAAGACGGGAGCTACCGGCTTGGCTGGACCTCCCAGGTGGCGGGCGTGTACTCGGTGTCGATCACCATCGACAACGTTCACCTGGTCGGCTCTCCGGTGATGATGACCTTGCAGGCGGGCCCGCCCGAGATTGACCAGATTCAAGTGTCCGGCGACGGCACCCAGCAGGCGCAGGCGGGTAAGCCTGCCCTCGTCGTGCTCAAATGCAAGGACTTTTTCGGCAACGTCGCCTCGACGAGTGGCTCTGCGATCTTCTTTGGGCTCCGACTGCTGATCCGCGACCCCAAGGAATCCAAGGTGATTGCCACTGATGGCCACTGATGACCACTGATTGCCACTGATCGTCCATGATTGCCACTGACTGCCACTGATGACCACTGATGACCACTGATTGCCCCACCCGAATCGAAGGATGCGTGGAAGGACACGTTCCACACTTTCACCTCGATGGCCTTCGAGACGACGGTCGTCGAGGACCAGTACCAGATCTGGTACAACGCGCAGCAGGCTGGCGATTTCGCGCTGCATCTGTGGACCGACTCGGTGGCGGGCGGCAAACGCAAGCTCCTCCCCGGCTCGCCGTTCAACGTGCGTGTCACAGGCGATAAGGCGTCCGCCTCCGGCTCCTTTATTCGCGGCATTGAGGCGTACAGTTACGGCCCTGCCGAGGCGTCCGACCTCCTCGCGGTCGCGTCGGTGGCGCGGAAGCGTCACGGCAGCACCGAGATCCCCGAGATGCAAGTCAAGGCTTCGGTCGTGGCGGGCGATAAGCTTCAACTCTTCCCACAGCTGCGCGATGAGTTCGGGAACGCATCGTTCGCGTCCGACCAGTCGCCGTTCGTCGCCTTCGTCGAGCACCTCACGGGCGCCGAGTCGGGCACCCGAAACGACGTGCCGCTCAAGCAGCTGCGCGATCTGGGCAAGTATGAGGTGACACAGGAGCTGACGAAATGCGGGCTGCACCGGCTGAGCATCCTTCTCGACGGGCAGCATGTGGGTCAAGTTCCGGACAAGTTGCCACCAGGGATGGTAGGCTCCCCAGTCTACATCCTCGTGAGCCCCGCGGCGCCGGTGGCGAACAAGTCGATCCTCAAGCCGCCAGAGGAGCCGCCCACTCAGCACTCGACATGCACGCTCACTCTCGAAACGTTTGACAAGTTTGGCAACCGCATGAACAAGGGCGGCGCGACGATCGCGGCGCGCACGGTGGGCACCGGCTGCTCGCCCATCACCGTCGTAGATGGCAAGGACGGAACGTACTCCCTCTCGTTCTCGTGCTCGATCGTGGGCGAGTGCAAGGTGGTCGTGCGCCTAGATAACGTCGAGATGCCGTCGCTGACCGTCGGGTTCGTCAAAGGCGAGGACCTTGAGAAGGATTTCGAGAAGGAGAAGGAGCCGGAGAAGGGGAAGCCTGGCGCGCGCGGGGCCAAGAAGAAGGAGATATCAGATATCTGAACAAGGAGAAGTAGATATCCGATTCCTCGGATTCATCAGAGATGCAAAGCGAAGACGTCAGATTCATCAGAGATGCATATCGAGCAGAGGTGCTCCACTCATCCCATGGCGCATGCATGAGGCATGTATGTGCGCGTGATGGTCGACGGTGTCAACGTGTTCAAACTCGGAATGTGGCTGCTGGCTCGCGATGCAAGCGGGAGTGCAATTGTGCAGGGTCCAGGGAGTAGCAGCTAGCACAGTCGGAGTATCATAGTTGGCAAGGCTGGCCGCTACAAGCAAGGCAACGAGCGCTAGCGGGAGGTTTTTGTAGCTTGTACAGGTCCGTGTGTGTGTGTGAAAAGTACAGGCTGCAGGAATCCGTGGGCCGAGGGCCCCGCGCCATCTCACAGCCACGCAGGGGCGTCGTTTTGAGCGGATTCGCCAAACCTCACGCGGTCCGAGAGTGCGTGAATCGGCCAAATGGACATGATGCAGGCCGACAAGAGCGCGCCACCGGCGAAAATCGCTGTGGCGCTCCTCTTGATCGTGACCATCGTCGGCGCCATTGTCTTCTCGCTCAGCACACTCACGGACGAGATCGAGGAGCATTACCACATCTTCCACCCGCAGGCCAAGAAGGTTGACGACCACGGCAAGTCGGGGTCCAACCTCATCTTTCTCATCGCGCTCTACCCGATCTTGAGCGTAATTGGCCTCCTGCTCGTCATCCCGCTGTTTATGTACATAACGGACCACTCTCCCTTTCAGAGGCTTAATCTTCTGAACCCGTTCCACTTTGCCAAGCTGCTCAAGATGGTCTACACTGCGTGGAGCCAGGCTGAAAACGGCAAGATGAAGAGCAAGGATATGTAAATTAGGTCGTACTTTAGGTTGCGTGCCAGTAGCTTCTTCCGGGAGCCGGATTGCAACGCCTGTAAATGATAACTTGCTGCCAAATAAGCAGAAATGTGGCGCGGTCCTGTCGCACAATCGACAACGTTGGGGTCAATGCACATCCGTCATCCCATATGTGTCGTGTGTGATCCGATCGGCTGATCGCGCCCCCCGGGGGCCGCGCGCAGTGCGTCGGGCCGGGCGGTGAAGCCGGGCTGCGCCCGACAGGTCGCAATATTGGTCGCAATATTCTTGTTCCGCGGCCATGCGACGAGCGTCCCGCCCGCGCCGACCGCTGCGAGCGGGCCCGTAGCGTACGTGTGTACGAGAGGTGGATACGCGCCGGCATGGCATGGGCGTGGCGCGGTACGCGCCCGTGCGGCCCTGCAGTTGTACAACGATCAACGTGGATTAAGCGTGCCGGATGACGACCGGAGCACATGCCGGAGCAGCGCCTTCGTGGAAAAGTCACTGAAGTCAGAGGTCAATCTTGAACACTTCGCAGGTGGAGCTCCGCTATACGACCACCTGAATCCATGCCTGAATCCAAATCCTATCGGCGCGCGACACCTGTGCCTCCACCCTCCACTGGCACTGCCTCCAGCGCTTGTCGACCCCGCGACCCTCCGCACACCGTACACGCCGGACATGGTATAACTCCGCTAAGCGTGAAACGGACCGCAGCGTAGAGCACTCATGTTACCTACCCCTTTTAATCGGAGCTCAGCTCGCTACCGATGGCCTTCGTCAACAGCGCAGCTAGAAAGCCGAAGAGACAAGCGACGCCGATCATGCTGCCGCCGTGCTCGAAGGCCTCGGGGAGAACAGTGGAGGCGATCATCGTGAGCATGGCACCGCCGCACATGCCCTCAATGCCCGCGATCGTCATCTTGATGCCGTCGCTCCGCCCCTCGGGTCCCACGGGAGGGAAGGCCAGAGCTCCGAGCCCTGCTCCGATGCCAGTGCCGATGAAGATGGCGGTCCACATGAGCATGATGACGCGAGACTTCATGCCGTAAGAGGACATAATGGCGGATGAGGACATGGCCTCGGGCAGGTTGGCGAGGAAGACGCCGACGACGAAGGTGATGAGCGAGGGCATGTCGCCCGCGTTAGCGAGGATCCCAAGCACGAAGGACTCTGGGATGCCGTCCAGTCCGATGCCGAGCCAGATCATGATCGCCGCATTCTGTGGGGGGGATATGGGAGGGGCAGGGGGCAGGGGGTAGGGAGAGATGGGGGAGATGGGGGAGATGGGGGATAGGGGAGATGGGAGGGGCAGGGGGTAGGGCATGGTGCACGCCCCCCGTGCACATCCATATTGGGCGTCTGGCGGTAGCGGAGGAGAGGCGCTGTGTAACAGACAGAAGCTCTGGGCAGACCAGAGGATAGCGGAGGAGAGGTGCGGGGCAGCTGTGTAGTAGCACTCTGACGCGCCTCACCTTGCCGTTGCCGCCGTTGCCGTGAGCATCTTCAACGTGCTCGTGCAACTGCTCCTCGAGATTCTCGCGAGATCGCAACCCTTGCGTCTCGTCGCTATGCAGCTGGAGATCGTCGAGGAGGTTGGCGATGTGCCTGTACAACTTCTGCGTCTCAGTCGGCGGCAAGTCGGCGCCCGTGGCGAAGGGCATGAACTGGCCCAAGATGCGCGCCTGCTTGGATGTTTGGATGGCTCCGCGCGCCATCAGCTTGATCCATCCCGCGTCGCTACGTGGCGCCTCGACTTCGGGCTCGGCCTTCCAGCCATAATCGGCGAGAGAGGGATAGCCGTGCAGGCACTGCTTCAAGCGCGGTTTGGTGCATCGCAACGAGAGGCCCCGCATCTCGCCGCCGGAATCGAGGTCCTGCACACGGCTTTCGGCGAACCTCAGCGACCTGTTGATCGTCGACGCCCTCCGACTGCGCGCCGGGTTGGGCACAGGCTTCTGTTCGCGAAGGGCGCCAGCGACGCCGGCCAGAGAAGACGAGGAATCTTGGCGCAACCCCAAATCGACTTGCGCCGCCAGATCCTTCGGCTTGGCCTGGGACTCTTGCCTAATATGGGTCTCTTGAGCCTTCTCTTGCCTAATATGGGTCTCTTGAGCCTTCTCTTGCCTAATATGGGTCTCTTGAGCCTTCTCTTGCGCGCGCCCGAGGGTGTTGTCTTCAAAGAACCGAAGGCGCTTTGGCTGGGCCGTGGGCGGCGGCTCTCCCGAAGCCCCCCGAAGCTCCCCCGAAGCCCCCGAAGCCCCCGAAGCCCGTTCCCGCTGTGCGCGGCGTTTCGCGCCGCCGGGCGCGTCGTCACCTTCGCCGCTGCGCCGGCACACGCTGCCCCGGGACGCCATAGAGAGCCGTTGGAGCTTCTTTGAGCTCCTCATAAAGCTCAAGCCGCGAGTGAGGCCGTGATGGAGCGAGAAGCGTGCAAAGGAAGGGGATATGGGCTTGTCTCCCCCCTCAGGCGAGCCTCCCTGTGGCCCCTGAGCCTCGGGAGGCACTTGTGGCGCGAGCAGCCGTCGAAGCAGGTCTGGGGGCCAGCCGGACGGAGGCGGCGGCACATTGCCGTTCGGGGCGGGCGGACCATTGAGGGGCGAGGCGAAGGGGGGTGGCGAGACGAAGGGGGGGAACCACGCCAATCGCACCTGATCCGAAGCGGCCGGATCAGGCGAGGTGGACGCCCGATACAACGCGACCGCCTCCTTGAGTGGCTGATGCTTGGCGGTGAGCCGATCGAGGTCGGCGCGGGCGATCGTCAGGATCGTCGAGGGCACGCGCACGACCGCCTCCACGCGCAGCTCCTGCCCGTAGATATAGTGATGCAGCCCTAGGATGTCGTTGGCGCGAAAGGCACTACTAGTCGTCGCATTGAGCTTCAGGTCGACGATGCCGAGCAGAATGAGCACCATCGGGCTCTTGTCGTCGATCGCCTCGAAGAGAACGTCGCCCTTGCTCACCTCCGAGTCCTGCATGCACCCCGCGAGCTCGGCGAGCACTGCCGGCGGAAGATCCCTAAAGACGCGAGTGTCGCGCAACCGGGCGGTACCCATCTCTCTCATGTGGCGACGCACCTGATGAGGGAGGCAATCAGAGGTCATCATCAGAGGTCAATGGGAAGGGCGGTACCCATCTCTCTCATGTGGCGACGCACACGCGGATGTTGAGAGACCCACTGATGCAGCGATCTCGATTCGATCTGGAGCACCTTCGTGTTCGGGCTGCTCGTGGTCACTTCACACGCGGCGGCGATCCCGCTCAGCAGCCCCACATCGCCGAAGATCCGGTCCTTCGACAAGTAAAAGTCCTCCCTGGGCCTCGTGTCGGCGGCGGTGGCTGACGGGTCGGTGTCCTCGTCTTGGTACATTGTGACCCGAACGGAGCCGCGCAGCACAAAGAAGATGACCGCGTGGTGGTCGTTCACGCCGTCGTGCTGGTCGGCGTACGAGAACACCACGCTCCCCGTCTTACGGTACACCTTGCGGCGCATCTGATGCGTCAGCTTCTTCAGATCGCTTGTCGGCAGGTGGTGGAACATCGGCACGATCTTGAGCCGGTCGATCAACGCCACCTTCGTGCGGTTGATCGCGCTCATCATGCCGTGCTTGAGCGTCGACCGCTTGCGCATGAAGGCGCCCTGATCGTTCAGCACCTTGTTGAGTGCGCTGAAGAACACCCCACCGAACACCGCCGCAGCAATCGCAATCAGCGTGCCGCCGATTCCATCCTCTTCCTGATGGTGCATGATGGCGCCGAACAGCTCGATGGTCAGCGCCTCGATGAGCGCGCCCCCACCAAAGGCCATCATTCCAGAAGTTACCATGGGGCCGGGCTTCGCGACGATGCCGATCGCAGCACCGATTATAAGCGAGAGCGCCGAAACCAAGCCCCAGCCGCACGCGACGCCCATGTTGAATACCGTGTCAATTTCCATCGCAGTGTAGTTGGCGTATCCAGAGCCCGAGCCCGAGCCTGAGGCCACCATCGCACGCGCCGCGCCTCCCGTGCACAGTGTGGGTCAGTGGGCCCGCCACAATTCCTCAAAACAGGGGGAGTTGAATCGAAACTTGTTTTGGCGAATTGAAAGTTACATGCCCCCGATCTTTCGCTTGCTTGCTTGCTTGCTATCGCCATAGGATATAGCCTCCGTAGAATATAGATAGCGTGAAGGTGTGCTGCGGCTACCGCGCACCAACATAAACCAATTAGAGGGAGTGCCCGGGTGCGGCGGCGTGGCAATGCGGCGTGGAGTGTGGGCGCGCGTCGGGGCTGGTGTGCGCTGTGGGTCGGTTTGCGGCGTTTCAGGCGACGGCCGGACGGCGGGACCAGGAGATGTGTGTGATATGTGGCTTGTCGCTTGTGGGGGAACATGTGGGGGAAGGAAAAGGCACAAGTCGGGGTCCCGTCACCTCTGCTCCTCTCGCTTTATTGTAGATATTGGCCGCGTCGCGTTTTGAATGTCGCGGGCCGCGTCGCCGCGAGGCGAGGCGTGATGGCCTGAGACACGTGAGGCTACGTGAGGCTCGCGATACATCGGTTCTGGCGGTCCGTTAGGCCCCGTTTGTAGCGCCCCCCGTCCCGTCTGGTCTGCTCCCGGGACACAACGCGCCGCCCCGAGGTCGGGTGCTCTCCCGCACGGCAGCTATGGACACGCACAGCACAGTCTGACTGCAGAGTTCCGCCACGTGCCCCCACCACGGCTGACAGGCCTGACATCGCACATGAGCTGCACGCACGAAAGCTGATGATGAGCGTCCGAATTGACGAATCGCTGATGATGAGCGTCCGAATTGACGAATCGCTCGCGTGCGCTCCTCACGGGCGTCCGAATCCCGGCGCCCAGACGACCTCGCCATTCCGGCGGGGCACCTCCGGCATCGGTAGCGTGGGTGCGTGGGTTTCATCGATGGCGAGGCGGCGCAGCGATGGGGCACTCTGCGTGTGAGCGAGGGGCTCCCCATCTCTCGAGTCGAAGCCGGAGCGACCGGCTTCGAGACGCTCCTCATCATCCACAGAGTCCATGTGCGGATCCCACGAGCTCACCCCCGGCAGCCGGGCGTAGCCGCGCCCGTACATGAGCGATGGAGCCACTCGATCGCTCCAGCGGGCGGGGGCATAGCAACGGAGAGGTGTGAGCATAGTCGACGTGGAGGTGACTTCCCCGGCCGCCCTCGCATTGGCCAGGCGCGTCCGCTGCAGCCGCTGCTCCTCGCGTCTCGATGCGAGCGAGCGCACGGAGCCACGGGACACGTCGGCACGCAGAGGGCGCAGCCGCCCCGGGGAGGACGACGAGGGTGAGCCCGGGGGCGAGACTGGGTTGAGGAGTCTCCGATCGTTATTCGAGGGGGAGGGGGAGCGTGAGAGCCTCGTGGGGCTCTGGGAGCGGGAGGGGGGCGTGTTGAGGCGGAGCGCCTCGAGCTGCTGATGGCGCACGGGCGTACGAACCTGGCTGTCCAACGCATGCAGCCGCGCCGCCGCGGCGTGTGTTGCCATCATGCGTCCCCCGGAATGCGTCGTGATCGGCCGATACTGATCCGGACTGGGCGTGATGCGATGGCGCACCTCCCGCGGGACGCGCGGCTCGGCCACGCAGATGGGCGCGAACGCCGCCGACTTGTTGAGCTCGGCGCCGTTGAGATCATGCATGTTCCATTCAGACCCGTTCGGCCGGAGCAGCGGGGTGTAGTCATGGGGAGCCGGGTAAGGCTTATGGCGGATCTCCGAGGGCACGCGCGGCTCGGGTCCGATGCGGATCGGCGCGAACGCAGCCGACTTGTTGAGCTTGGGGCCGAACAAGTCGATCATGTTCCACTGGGTGCCATTCGGCTGGAGCAGCGGCTCGTAGTGGTGAGGCGCCGGATACGACTTGTGCCGGATCTCGACTGGCACGCGCGGCTCGGCGGTCCGGATCGGTGCGAACGCAGCGGATCGGTTGTAATACGCCCCACCGAGCATGTCCCGGCGACGCGGCGGCGAAGGCGAGGCCGGCGCGTGGAGCGCGCGCGGCGCGGCGGCGGAGAAACACCGAGTGTGCGCGTTACCTGGGAGATGGAACAACTTTTACCGCAAGTTTGCCATACTTGTAAAACGTGTCCTGGTCCCCACAGGCGCCGCGGGACTCTGGTGCGAACCTCGCCTGTGCTGTTTCTGCTCAACTCCGCCGACTCGACTAATTTGATCGTCCTCCCGAAATCATCCAATGAATTCTTTCCCTTCAATATAGGTTCCATCTTGGGATCCCAAGTACATGTATCTTGGGTGTCCCTACATGTAAGCCCCAAGTATCTTTCTAGAAGCTAAATTTCACATATCCGCCGCCGCGATCACTAATTGGGGTCCTGGAGGCTGGTCGCGCTATCCCCGCAAGTATCTTGACTGTGCACTGTCGCTAATTTTACTGATCCGCCGCATCGTTCACTAATCGTGAGCCTGGAGGCGGGTCGCGCTATGCTACACTCTCCGCCGACCACGACTAATTTGATCGTCCTCCGCCGGCCACGACTAATTTGATCGTCTTCCCAAATTCATCCACTTCGTGGGTGGCGCCGCTGTACCTGAACACCAATTTCGTTTCTCTAGCCTCTGTGCAAGTCACGCTATGTTCCGGGGGAAATTGCACGCCATTCCCAATCGAAACTCTTCTCCTGTTTCTTTTCGCTCCCGAATTTGCCTGACCCAACGCGCTCGAATAACGCAGCCATCCACATGCGCCTCGATGAGCTCCGTTGCTGCGGCTGCCGACGCTCCCAGCGAGGAGTTCGCAGCGCTCGCCGATTACGCTGTCGACCAGATCATGTAACGTTCCAAACAAGAGCACCGCCGCCCGCCGGTCGTGTCGATCGCGGCGGTGAAATTCCTGGCGCTGAAATGCATGCTGTCACGTACCAGTCAAGTTTCTCGTCTCCCGTGATCTCCCGTGTCCTTTTTTTGTGTGTGTGGTCCATTTCTCTCCCTCATTTCTATCCGGAACAAGCTTTGGTTCAGGTCTCCGGTGTTCGCGCGTTGGAGACGCGGATGGCCGACGTGGCGCTCCGGACCGCGGATGCGTCGGAGCTCGCAACGTACCTGTCTCACGTGTACCGCCAGCCTATACCCACCGACCATGTCGCCATGAGAAATGCCAGCACCAGCACCATGCAGTGGCTCTGGAACTTTGCGCCACTGCCTCTGAAAAAACTGTGCGTACACAGGAGGGAGACAAATGTCACCGTATTGTGCGCAGCACATGCCAGACTGCCCGCGAAAGCTGTCGGAATTTCGATGATGAGTCCAAACCTAGGGCTTATTCGACTCGAAAAGTTCGGCGTCGCCTTACCGCAGTGCATTCGTGGTGCTGGCAGCGTTGCGACGCTGGCGTTGTTGCCCATGGGCACGCCTGGGGCACGCTGGGATGCTCCGGTGGTTCGCGCCGGCGAAGAAGCGTTCGTGGAGGTCATTCGCATCGACTATGCGGCTTATGTGCGGGGCAATGACTTTTTCGCTACTAGGGCTCAGCGGGAGGGCAGAGGTAAATCGGTGACCGCCATGGACAAGGAGGGTGGTCCGAATGGCTGCTGGTTCTTGACTCAACGTGGCAGTGGTGTTTTCGTGCGTGCTGGGCGCGTGTTGCGCGTCGCCGACCGCTCCGAGCTCGTCGAGCGCCTAAACATCAGCCTCGTGCATCGCGGCAAGCGCCATGGCCGCGACGACCTCAAATTCATCAATAGGCTCGAGGACTTCATGCCACTCTGCCCGCATGTGCGCTCGCACGGCTTCGACACTCTGATCTTCGACAATCATGGGGGCTTTGGGGCCAATGGAGCGCTTGAGCTGGTCAGCTGCCAAAGAACGTGCATCGATCACAAGCTCAATAGTTCGTGCGTCCCTGAACTGCGCACTGGCTGGGGCGCGTCGCTGCCTTGCTCGTGCAACGGCTCGCTGCCAGTCGTCAACTGCGCGCTTACTGGTGTGGACCAGGTGGGCCCATGGCCAGCTATTCGGCATCACTACGCGGGCGGGTTTCAAGCTCCCCTAAATGTTGGCAGGTGGATCCCGCGCTGGCCGGTTATGCCCACGGTCAGGCTGCCGATGTGCAAACATGGGTGAAGACTGGCTAGAGTGGTTGAATAGTAAGATTCCCCGCGTCTATAACCGTCTTGCGTCTACTCGAGTACACAAATAAGCTGGCTCTCCCTGCATGCCCTGAAGGACAGACGGCCACCCCAGGTCAACACAAGTACCTCGAGTACTCGCTATTGACTCGCTCTTATCGCTCTCCAGGGAAGCAGGTAGCGCTCTGAAGGACGCTCTAGTGGGCTTGTACGTCAATATGTTGCTCGAGTGAGATCGTCGCTCTCCCAGCGCAAAAGGTGATCCCTGCCGCTCGGTGGGGCAGCCACGGAAGGAGTGATAGTTTTAATATTTAACGAACATGACGTGCCCCCAACCCCCACGGGCGCACACGGGCACACGGATCACACAGACGCTGAGTATCTTTACTGTCGCTTCCCGTTTGACAGGCAAGGCTCCGGACACCGTGTTTATCTTTGTGCACTTTTACCAAATGATCGAGCGCTCAGCACGACGCAAATCGGCGATGACGTTCTCTCTCCTGGGAGCTCTTCGAGTCTTCATCGACCTGAAGCGCGACATCTCGGCTCGCTACCGTTTATACCGTATCGCTAAGTTCGCTACCATGCCCACAACTCTCCCGCGCAAACTCCCGCCGCGAGCATACATGTATGTTAGGGACCTGACTGTGGTGTAACTGTTGTGTAACTGTGGTGTGCACCGTGTGCTCTCGTTCTGTGGTGTAAGTGTGTGGTGTAACTGCGGTGTGTCGCGCACGAACGCCCGGCCGAGAGATAAAAGCTGCTTCCCCCCTCCCCACCTCCCCCAACATCCACAGCGAGGGATCGGAACCGAAAACGACCGCACAAAACTTCACCATGTCCTCACTCGGATCATGATCTTCTTGAGTACACTCCATGGGTGCATGTGAATGTGATGCGGCGCTGGCCGTTGCCGCCCCGAAGGGAATCGGCAATCGGGGTCTTCTTCAAGCATGCATGCTCCAAAATTCCAGCCCAGCCCAGCATGCAGCCCAGCCACGTCGCCACATCAGCCTTTCGCCAGTCCAACATATTTGAGACGGTTACCAGTCCATCCAGACGGCATCCCACTTGTTCGTGTCGTACCCCGGGTCATGCACGATGGGCTCGCCTCGCCAATCGATGGGCCCAAAATTGGCATCGTCGTCCGAGCCTGTCAGCTTGGGCACAAAGGGCGGCGGCATCGCGCCGCTCAGCAGGCCGTCAAAGTCAAAGCCATGGAACCAAATATGCGCCTTGACATCTGCGGCATCCTCGGGCGACGAGCCGAGCCGAATCGGCTCCGTGGGAAGACGGTTGGCGCTCCCATGGTTGGCACTCGGGAGGGCGCTCCCTTTGTAGTTGGCGATCGGGAGAGATGGTCGGAGCAGGGCTGCCACAAAGTCTCGCACGCATGCCGAGGGAGGCGTGTGCGGCCCCACGGGGGCCTTGGAGTTGGGCGTGCGCCGCGGCTCCTTGGGCCACGTGCATGCTCCGCGCTTGATGGCGGCGAAGAGGCTGCGGTCGCTGCCGTCGGCGCTGTTGAACGGCAGCTCGCCGTTGAGCATCTCGAACACGAGGACTCCGAGGGCCCACCAGTCGGCCGCCTTGGTCGCCCCTTCGGCCCGTAACACCTCAGGTGCGAGGTACTGCGGTGTGCCGACCACCGTCATGGAGTGCTCGGTGCGCATTGCCAGCCCTAGGTCGCACACCTTGAGGTAGCCCCGCACGTCGAGGAGCAGGTTTTCAGGCTTAAGGTCTCGGTAGATGAAGCCCGCATGGTGCAGGTGGCCGAGCGCGAGCATCACTGCGCCCGCGTAGTACTTCACGGCGGGCTCCGGGATCATTTCGAGCTCCTCGATGAGCGCGAAGATCTCCCCGCCGATGGCAAGCTCCATCGCGAAGTAGAGGTGCTGCGCGTCTGAAAACGTGCCGTACAGCCGCACGATGCATGGATGGGCTGCGCACGAGAGGGCCTCCTTCTCGGCGAGCACCTGGTGTACCTTGTTCTTCTTGACGACGACCGACTTGAGGATGCACTTGAGCGCCATCAGCTGCCGGCGAGGGCGGGGGTGCAAGGCACAGGTAATGTACAGGAGTCCAACGTCAAAGGGATCGTGTGAGGGAGGGTGTGTGCGTGCGCAGCGCAGTCGGAAGGGGGGCGGTCCACATATTTTACCGTGCCCGTCTCCTTGTGGCGGCACATGAAGACGTTGGCAAAGGCACCCGACCCGAGGAACTTCACTGGCTCAAGGTCATTCGGCTGCGTCGGTGCCTTGGAGGCGCTGCTGGCGGCACCCGTGACCGTGGCAGTGAGATTGGGCGCCGCCTCCTGCACATCCTCCACGTTCTCGGCGGCCTTGAGCTCGAGCGACGAGTTGCATAGCGTGACGGAGGCCCAGCTCGGGCCGTATGGCAACGGGGGCCGCATAACAGCGACGGGCGACGGCTCGGGCACCTGCTGAGGGGTTGGATTCGAGGACGGGGAGGGCAGGTACGAGGCGGTCTCGGTCGCCTTGTAGCTTGGCCGACCGGTGATGGGCGCGCCTTGGCACGAGCGCGGCCTCGGCGGCAGCGGTGCCTCGGGGCGCGATGACTTCCGACGCAGCGCGGCCCGATGAGCCTGGATCTCCTTGAGGTCTTCAAAGGGGAGGCAGGCGACGGGAGAGCCTGCGATGACGGCGATGGCGCACACCCAGGCCCACAGATACGATGCGATCCCGTACGCCTGGCGCACCTTGTCGTAGCTCACGCTCGTGAGGTGCACCTCGAGAGGCGCGAGCTGCGCAGCGCTGATCGAGTCGACCTCGAGGGTACGCAGCGCGTGGCTCGCGGCGATCGGATCGAGGGCAGCCCATCTGGGAGGATGCAATGCCGCCTCGGCCGCGGGCACGCGGCTGGCCGGCGGCTCAAGGGCTGCGTTGTTCTGGCGGATGAGGGTGGGCTCGAGCAGGACGAGCGCCCCTTTGATCACGTGCGCGAGCAGCTCGGGCGGCTCCTTGATCTGGAGGATTAACTGAAGCGATTGCGGATTGAGCGCCTCGACCGATCGAGTGATGACATGGTACGCGGACACAACGCGGCTCATTTCGGCTTCCATGGCGATTTGGTCGATGAGCAGATCGCTCAGCGCCACATGGCAGATGCGCAGCCCGAGGGCGGCCGACGTACGCACTGCACGAAGCGCCGCACTGTCTTCCAGACCATCCTCCTCCCCCTCGAGCGGCTTGGCAGTGGGCGCGAGAGCTGGCTCAGGTTTGGGCGGCTCATCGATGCAGAGCGGCTTGACAACGGACCCGCTCGGCATGCCGCCCACAATCGAATCCCTTCGAAGAGGATTGTGCGACGGAGGGGCGCTTGAAGCGCTCGGGATGCCGGCCACGGTCGAACCCCTTCGCACAATATTGTGCGCCGCGGGCGCGAGGTTCGAGGCGAAGCCCGCCGCCATTGGTGACTCGTCCGCGCTGGCGATCGACATCCTGCGAGGTCGTACCGACATGCGGAGTGCGTTGGTCTTTGCGGCCAACTGCGGGCGAGCGCGAGCGAGCGCAAGCGAGCGCGTGTGAGCGGCATCCGTTGCAAACATGACGACTTCGAATAGAGAGGCGCGGGCGAGAGGCATGGGCGATGGGCTCGCGCTAAGATAGCGCTAAGACATTGGGACGAGGGATTACGCAGCAGCGTACCGCGGCGCCCATCTCGGTTGCGGTCACCACTTGCTGCGTTGGCAACGGCGGCGTACTAGAGGGCGAGGGCGTCGAGGAGTTCTTGGAGGCCGAGCTCTCGAGGAGGCGAGCAGCGACAGCGGCAGACTCGAGGGCCGCCAACTTTGGCAGGCGAAAGTCGACGGCTGCCGGGTCGACTGCTGCCAGATCAACGGCCGATCTTTCAGGCTTGGACAACGAGAGAGAAGATAGCTTTGGCGAGGTGTACACTTGCTCGGGCATGGCGGTGCTTCCGAGTAGCTCGGCGAGGGACGGCCAACCATGGACATTGGCGCCATCCTCGGGTTTAGCGACGAGATTGAGCGACGGAGACGTGGCAGTTGATGCGGTTGCTTCAGAGCCAGAACCACTGGTCTTCGAGCTGTCGGTTGGGAAAAGCTTTCCCTTGGACGACACGCGCATCGACGGTTGTTGAATCCCCGCCGGCGTGGCACTCTCCTCATCAGCCCACGGAGACGACTTTGGCGTGGCACCCGTGTTTCTCACTGCCATTCTTGCATACGGTGTGCGCGACGGCTCCGTCGGTCTCGGGGAGTGGGGTGGTGTGCTGGAGACTGGCGAGTATTTGACCCCGACGCGCAAAGAGTTGTTGCGAGCGAGAGACGGCAGCAGGGAGCCCGCTGAGGATTTGAGCGCGGCTGCCTCGAGGATCGCGACGGTCGTCAGCCTTGGCGTTTCTAAGGCCGAGCGCTCGCGTGCCGTCGCCACGTTGGAGCTCGCGGCCTCGGCATGAGTCTCGGTCAGCATGATCATGATGCAATGCGCGCAACGAATGGCAAACTTTGTGCGCCGCGCGTGCGGACGAAGCCGGTCTCGCGCGGCGTCCATGTTTGGAATTCCTCGCACCTCGTGGCGCGCTATGTGCTGATTCACGTCGGCGCAAGAAATGACGCCCATCACGGCGCTCTTCACAGAAGGAGCCCTACCAACGTCCGTGGTCCAGTCCGTGTAGGTAGGAGAGCGGGTTCAGCTCAAGGTCAGGCATGGTGCCAGGCCGCTATGAGAGCCTGGGTTGGGCCACAGGCCAGAGCAAGGCGTGGCAGGCTCATGCTTCACAGCAGGAGCTCGCGCAAAAGTTGGACGACGACCCAGCGCCACGACGTACACTCGCACGCCCGCAATCTGCGCCGTCACTTCGCAACGCGCCGACGCTGGGTGAGTCCGCCACACCGGAGCGACCGGCGAATCAGCGCACTGAAGTTCAGCGCCCAGGGACGGCCAATGCAGCCACGCGCAGAGCTACGCAGCTCAGTCGGGCTCCGAGCGCGCAGCAGCTCGACCCACCTCCGCCTCCGCCGGAGCAGCAAAGGCCAGCACCATCTCTGCCGAGCAGTGCGTCGACGGTGATGAGGCCGCAACTATTGGCGGTTGCAGGGCCCGCATCGGCCCCGGCACTCCTGGCCGCCGAGGCGGCCGTTGCGGCCGTCTCCTCCGCGCAGTCGAGCAAGCCCAAGCACCGACCACCACTCTTCCATCGGCCCGCGCCGCTGCCCAGCTACAATCCTCGCGGTGATCCATTCATCCGGCCCGGGCAGCGGCTGTCCGCGGCGTCGTCGGCGGCCATGCATCCGCTCGCTGACCACCTGCGCCCGCCGGGCGCCAGCTCCGCCGAGCCACCGCCTCCGAGGAGCATTCAGAGCACCCGGCCTTTTTTCCGGGCTGCCGACGACGGCCGTGGCGGAGGCGGCATTAAGGTGAATGTGCGTGAGATGCTGATGCTGCGCAAGCAGGCGGATGCGGGGCGCTCGCGCCCGCCCGCGCACATCACCAACCCTCCACCGCGCCGACCCAAGGACAAGCTGCCCGGTACGAAGCGTGCCCAAATGGAGGTTTTGTCGGCGAGTCTGGACTACAAGGAGGTCATCGCCCGCGCCACGCGGGAGAGTCATCGCGGGAGTCGGTTCGTGCTGATTGAGAACAATCCGCTCATTGAGGCTGCGTCGCTGCCGACGAACTTTCCACGAACTTTCCACGAACTTTCCACGAACTTTCCACGCACCCCAGCTCGCATGGAAGTCGATGGCTGTGAGGGAGCGGTCGGCGACGAGGTCGACGAGGAGGCGGAGGCGGAGGCGGATTGGGTCGCGACGCGAACAAAGTACGCGCCGCCAACGAAGTGGGCCGCTGCGCTCGACGACTACTACGACGAGCAGCACTCCACTTTGGGCCAACGCTCGGCTCCTCCCTCGGATCTGCTTGAGCGCTTTTCGTGCGCGTCAGCTGCCAACGCCGCCGACGAGGGGTGCGGCACGACGGACGCATTCCGCAGCACGGACGATGCCGCGGCCGAGGCAGCTGAGCGTGTTGACCTCAGTGGACTGCCCTCCTTTACCTTTGGCGAGCTGCGGATGCTTCGGCGCTGCTTTGGGCACTCTCGCGAGGGAGCCGCTGACTACGGTGGCGTTGCGAGTGCGGCCGCGGTACGTGAGGCACTCCGGCGGGTCTGGCCGCAGCTCAGCGCCAGGCAGCTGGCGTCTCTCGTCGACCAGATGGCTGGCAGCATGCCTGGGGGGGGATCAGATGGAGGGCGCGAGACGGATTTGGTTGGGGAAGGTGTGCCTGAGGCGAGCCTGACGTATCGATGCGTGCTCGACTTTCTCGCGCGCCATTGCCAAAAGCTCGCGATCGCAATCGATGAGCGCACCGCACCACTCTGCAACACGTTCGCTGAGCCGCCCGACACGGCGCCACCCGCCTGGTACACGTTGCATGCGGCGCCGCTCAGCCAGATCCTCGAGCTGCCCGCCACAGCGCGCTGCAACCGGCACAAGTTGCTCACGCACTCGTCTGACGGCGTCATCGGGCTGTGGAGTTCATCCTCGCTCCGACCGAGTACCACCTTCAGCGTGCGCCGCCACGGGCAGCTCGACGGGGTCGGGATGTGGAATGCGAACGAGGACATGCTCAACGTTGCGCGCCGTCCGCTGTGCGCCGCGTACGTGGCGCAGCACGAGCTGGCTGTGCTCGGCTGCGTCGATCGTCATCTGTACCTGTATGACTGCGAGCACATTGACGGAACTGGTGAGCGCTGTGCGCATCGAGTGTGAGTGCATGCTGATTGCATCTCTGAGCACATGCTGAGTGCCCCCTTCATCAGGTGAGCTCAGTGCACATCGAGTGGGTCATTGGCCGCTTCCCGCTCTGTGCGTGCCTACGTGCTTGACAGCCTTTCTGGATGGCAAAGGGCACGGCAAGCTGGCGATTGGCGACAAGGAGGGCGCCGTGACGATCTGGGACTCGGAGGCGCTCGTGGCCGGCGCCAAGGGTCTCGCGCGTGGCAAGCGCCCAGCTGGGGGTACAGATGGGGCATGCGTCTTCCGTCTCCCCAAGGCCCATGCCGATTGGGTCACTCAGCTCACGTACACGACCTCGTTATTCTCGGGTGCCCTGCTGAGCTCGGCGATGGACGGCGTGATCCAGTGCATCGACCTTGGCGCGGGGGCGGTCGGACGCTCGCTTCGAGGGCATACGAAGGGTGTCTATACCATCGCCATGTGCGAGGCCTTTGGAGGCGGCAAGCTGGTCTCAGGCGGCCTTGAGCGTGATCTGTATGTGTGGTCGCTCAACACTCCCAAGCCGCTCGCAGTGCTGCCGGGCCACCGGGCGCCCATCAGGCAGCTGGCCTCCGACGACGACTTCCAGCAGGTGATCTCCCTTGATTCGCTCGGAGCGATGCGTGTGTGGGACTTGCGCATGATGCGCTGCGTGCAGTCGCTCAACGCGCCGCCGGCCGAAGGCGAGAATGAGCCGCCGCCACCCATATTAGGCAACGGGCTCGCGGAGGGTGACGTGGGCGCACCCTCGCACAACTCGCTGCGCACAGCCGTTTCGGCGATCTGGTATGACCGGGGCCGGCGCAGGCTCATCGGCGGCCATCAGCACCTGACCGCGTGGCACTCGCACATGCCCCCCTCCGACCTCTCCCCGCCGAGCTCCCCTCGCGCGCGACGGAGTCAGTCCTCCTTGTTGGAGCCGCCGGTCCAAGTACGGCTGTCGCAGGCGAATGAGGCGGCCATCGAAGAGGCCGAGGCGGCGCTCAAGGCGGCCAAGGCGGCGGCAGCCCGGCCGAGAGCCACCACAGCGAATTTCCCCACACGGACCCTGGGCCGTGAGGCGGAGGCGGCGGCAGCGACGACCAAGGCACCGCCCACCAAGGCGCCGCCCACCAAGCCGCCGTCCTCCTCACCGGACGACGAGGACGGCGACGGCGACGAGGAGAGCGGTGCCGTAATGGGCGGTGCCGAGGATCAGCCCGCGGCGGCGCCGTCCCTGCCCTCTCCGCGCACCCTTGCCCAGATCCGCCTGGCAACGACCGGTACGCCTCTCACACAGCTCGTGTACTGATGACCTCTGATGACCTCTGATGGCCTCTGATGGCCTCTGATGACCTCGGATGACCTCGGATGACCTCGGATGACCTCGGATGACCTCGGATGACCTCGGATGACCTCGGATGACCTCGGATGACCTCTGATGACCATCCTCATCAGGCACGCCTCTCACTCGGCTCGTGTACGCGCACGCGTATGGCTTGGTGGCTGTGGGCGACGCGGCTGGGGTGCTGAGCGTCTGGGCGGTCGCGACGGGGCAGCTGGTGCGCTGCGTGCGCGATGCCCACGGCGGCGCTCCGATCACCTCGCTGAGTACCGACGCGCCCGGCCGAAGACTCATTTCCGGTGCGCACGACGGCTCGGTGTGCACGTGGACCCTGGCAACGGGCTGTGAACTCAGCTGCCGCCTCGCGCCGCACGACGTGGGCGACGGCCTGGGCACCGAATTGACGACGCTGATCCACCTGAGCGTGGCGCGAGGTGCGATCTCGTACGTGCTCGGGAGCGGTTGGGGGCGGCGCGTCGTCTTGTGGAGGGATGAGGTGGCGCCGCAGGGCGTCTGCGCCGAGCCGGGCGGCGGGCCCGAGTGCGTGTGGGCCTCCCCCCCCTCCCACACGGATGACGTCCTGTGCATGGCACACCACGCGCCTTCGACGCTCGCGACGGCGCCTTCGACCCTGGCTACCGGTACAGCGGATGGCGTTGTGGCCTTATGGGAGCTCGATACGAATGCATTGAGTCAGCATGGTGGCATGGGCCGACCCGTCCAGGCCCTCGACAAAGGAGGCACCGCCTCGTTGAATGCGATGCGAGTCAAGCGCACGTTACGTGTGCCTCCGGCGGCCTCGGTGCCGGGCGCCTCCTTCGCCGCCGCCGTCTGCTCGTCGCCGCCGATAGCCTTAAACGCGGATCTCGTCGATGCCAGTGCTGTGGAGTGCGTCTGCTGGCTGCCCTCGATCGCGCCGCCGCTCGTGCCGCTCGTCGCCGCGACAACCGACGGCCGGCTGCTCGTGTGGGGAGCCGTGACGCGCCTCCAACCCGGCCAGCCCGCCATCATCGACCTGCACGAGTCCTTGGGCCATTGCGATGAGGACGCGCTTGTCGCTCTCGTGACCGATGAGCTCAACACGATTCTCGTGAGCGCCGACGGCGGCGGCACCATTAAGGTGTGGAGTCTGACGAAGCTCGCCGCCCACCTCGAGCGCAGCTACCAGTGCTCCGTCCTGCGGGCCGGGGGCACTCCTCCAAGCCCAGCCAAGGGCGGCGGCTCGCATGCCGAGGCCACCGGCTCCACGCTCCCGATGGCCTCCCTCGGGGAAGCGCTCGCCTTCTGGCGCGTGCGAGATGGCGGGCTGGTCGCGATGGAGCTCGTGCCCTCCAGATCGCAATCTGGATCTCCCCTCGTGCCCTCCAGATCGCAATCTGGATCTCCCCTCGGGCCCTCCAGATCGCAATCTGGATCTCCCCTCGGGCCCTCCAGATCGCAATCTGGATCTCCCCTCATCCTCACTGGCGCGGCCGACGGCACCACCTGCTTGTTCACGCTCAGCGGCGCGCTCGTGGGCACATTTGGCGCCAATGCGATCGGGTGGCGGCTGGACGATCCCAACACGTATGCATGCCGCACCGCCCAGTCGCCGAGGCCGTTTTGGCAGCGGCGCCAGAAGCACCTCGAAGACGCGAAGCTGTCCAAGCGCGCGCAGCGCCTGTGGGGATCCGCCAGGGTGCTCGCGCCACCCCTGTGGGGATCCGCCAGGGTGCTCGCGCCACCCCTGTGGGGATCCGCCAGGGTGCTCGCGCCACCCCTGTGGGGATCCGCCAGGGTGCTCGCGCCACCCCTGTGGGGATCCGCCAGGGTGCTCGCGCCACCCCCGGCGTCGGACGAAGACGTGATGGCGTCCGCCACGGCGCTGGCCGTCGCGACGGCGCTCGAGGCGGCGGACGCGCCCACGACGACGCGAGCTGCAGGGCTCCATCACAACTCCACCGCGCGCGCGGCGGCGGCGGCAGCGGCGCGCGCGGCCGCGCTTGTGGCGGTGGCGGCGCCGGCGGCGGTCTCAGAGGCGGCAGCGCCAGCGGCGGCGGCAGCGACAGCGGCGACAGCGGCGGCAGTGCAGCGCGCTTCGAGCGTCGCCTCGAGCGTCGCCAACCCTTCACCGCCCCCCTTCCGCTCCGGCGTGCGTTTCGTCAAGGGGCCGAGTGCCGCCGGTGGCGTACCCACCCGTCGTGCCGACCTGAGCTCCACTTGGGAGAATACTCTGCATGCGCAGTCGGCGCTCAGCGGCGGCGACCTGGCGGCGGCGCAGGCGGCGGCGGCGCAGGCGGCGGCGGCTGCGCATCGTCAGCACGTGCTGCGCGCCAAGGGCTTCGAAGTCCAACGGCCGCCGCAATCAACGAATGAGATTCACAGCTTCCTTAAAGGGAAGTCCGGTGCCCAGCTCGGCGCGTCGTATGAGGGGGGCGTGGGCCCGACGGTGGGTGCATCGTACACGGCCGCCCGCCCACCCGTCCCTCAGCTGCATGCAAGTGCTCACCACGGCGCCTCCTCCCTCTCCCCACAGGTGGGTGCATCGTACACGGCCGCCCGCCCACCGCCGCTCGATCCAAATCGGGTCGCCGATGCCTCGATCTCCCTCGAGCGAGATTTAGAGAGGGTGCTCCATTCCACAGCAGTCGTCGGCGGTTACCATTCCGGCCCGGCCATGCGCCGCACCCGATATGGCGGCCGGCCGGCGGCGCGCGGCGAGACCCCAAGCATCGGGCCATGGCGGCAGGTGCTCACCAAGCAATGGGAGGCACCGCCCGACAACCCGCGACCCGCGAGCGTCGGCGAGCTTCGTCAGGCCGTCGCGAGCGCCGTACCGGTGCCCGAGTACGCGAGTTGGGCCTTCGGCTCGACTGGGCGCTCCAAATATGGCGTGGGCATCGCGGCAGAGAGCGAGCCGCAGAGGAGGCCAAAGGACGTCGCCTGGGGTCTCGCGGTCTCGAACACACACGAAGGTCTCGTCGCCGCCTCGGATTCGTGATCATTTACCTTCCTGCGAGAAACGAGATTGTCCGCACACGACAGGCGCGCGTTATTGCGCGTACACTCAACGCACTGTGATCCCACGCAGCTGTTCCTGCGCTGTGTAGCATTTTTCTGCGTCGATTCCAGTTCTTTGCAGTTTCCAGAAGCGCGTTTGCCGCGTGTTAGTAGCCGCTACGCGCTAGAGTTACGGATAATTCGGATTCAAAATCACACGCTCCACGGGGAGGCGGGAGCCCGACACGGTCTCTGCCGCCGCACCGCGCACACCGTCGTTCTCGTTGGTGATGGTTAGGTGATGGTGACCATGCATGGTGTAACCCAACAAGCGACCGGACATACAACATACATGATAGATGATACAACATACCGGCGGTACAAACCGGGCCGGTACGGCATTAGTACGGCAGACCGGGCAGAGAGAGATCTCACACTGACTCACGAATGCACATGTTACCGAGCCACTCGTTGCACTCTCAGACACACAGATAATGGCGTGGTTCGTCAAAGGGTGCACTGGTGGGTGCCCGCCTCGATGCCCTTACCGTACGAAAACGTACGATGCCCAGCCCTTCGACCCCGCGCACGGACCGGCGCACGACCCCGCCCGCAGCGAGGCGCACGCAGGCGTCAGCTGCGTACTACTTGCTGAGGCGACTGACGTGGCGACCCATGCTGCGTCCACGTTTGCGGCGAGGGCTTTCGCCAGATTGGTGTCGTTGTCACAATCTTTTCGGAGCGCGGCGGCCGTGGCGAAAGTAGCAAGTTGTACGCCTGGTTATACGAGACCAATGGCGACTGGCGCTCGACGAAAGCTTCGGGCATGACGGCCCCTGCGATCGTGAGCGGCTTTGGGCCGACCCGGCGCGGCGAAAGCATGATATCCCCGCGCCATTCCGCCTGTTGGCACGCGCACACGCACAGACACGACGACGGGTGAGCGGGGGGGCGGTATTGGGTGACGGGTGGGGCCTTTATTGGGGCGTGAGCTCGTTGCGAGCTGGGGGGGCTCCACAGTGTCTAGAACTCTCAAGTGCTCTGGACCAGCACGGACCTGAAGACGGGGCGACTGCATGGTGCTTGGCTTGGGCATCCTGGACGGCTGAGGAGAGGCACGGCCCGTGGTGGCACGGTCTGTTGGCGTTTCCATGACGGGTTTGGGAAATCTGTTACACGAGAATGTGTCGTTACACATCAACATGCAAATTTGGGCAACACAACACCGATCACTACGACGCAGCTTTCTACAAGATCAGAACGGGAGGCAGCCTGAACTTTTCTGAAATTCACGAAACCAAAACACGAGCACGAGGATGGTTGGCTCCGTGTGAACTCTGTCGACCAGGTCGTCTCTTGATGCGCTGTGTGGAAGAAGATCAAACCCTCGGCAGCCTCACTCCGTGTGCGACGTCCGACGGCAAGATCATTGTGCTCCCGTGGCGTAAGCACCACGAGGAAATCGCTCGACTAGTCGGGGCCGCCTTTGCGGGCACGGAGAAGACAGCGCCAGAGAGGCCATGCAGTTGGTGCGTGGGACCAAAGTTTGCCACCATTGGTGACCCGGCTCGTGATCGCATGGTGTCATTTTGCATGACACTTCACCTGTCCGTGAAAGGACCGAAGAGCACTATACTTTCGGTTCGCGACGGGAACTGCATTGCTGCAGTTGCCATCGTTCAGAAGCTAAAGCGTGTGCCACCCCCAAAAACCTTCATGGACGGCGTGCGGATCTTTGGCACGGTTGCCTCGCTCCTCGCAAGGCGGCGCATGCCTCGTGGCGCAACTGCACTTCAGAAGCGCGGCGACATCATCGACCAAGAGTTCCACAAGCTGCACACAGCTGCATGCGTTGGGCCACACATCTACTTGGCCATCATCGCGACCGCTCCAGCACAACAGGGCAAGGGGTACGGTGGAGCGCTCCTGCGCGCCATCAATCGCGTGGCCGACTCGGAAGGGCTGCCCGCCTACCTCGAGACTGGCGAGAATAACCGCAGCCTCTACGAGCATTTTGGTTATGAGGTCGTGGGGCGAACGCAGCTCGACGGCGGCCATCGCAGCGATGAGGAGGGTGAGTGGCCGCCCTGCCCGTTGCTCGGGATGGTGCGACAGCCTGTGAAGTCAGCATCAGCAAGCTCTTTGGTCGAGACGACTTCCGAAGGAAATGCTTAACACAAGCCTAGGCGAATCGAATGCGGCCCGCTCGGCCGCTTAGACGGATCGAATGCTCGGCCGGACCAGGCACTTGCCCGTTGGATGGTTCTCACCGAGCTCCACCGTCACGTGTTAGTGTGTGCCCCCTGAGTGTGGCCCTTGCCCCTTTGTGGCCCCTGGAGCGTGGCACCGCGCCCCGATTGCCTAATCGGGCGCGAACTTAGAATCGCGATCACTTCCCGCAAGCGCGTGTTTTTCCAGGCGTGAGTCGGGGGTTGTTTGTCTAGAACACCCTTTGCGCACTCCGCGCGCGACGTCTAAGGTTACTCACCACTACTCAAGTAGTCACTCTTTCCCGCGGACGACACCTAGTACCTAATCGGTAACGAACCGGAGTGCGGAGAAAAACGGACGGGCAACGGACGAGTGAAGCGAGACTTTGCGATAGCCGCGACTGAGCATCGGTATAGGCGTATACGTGTACGAGTACAGCACTCAGCGTGAGCGAGCCAGGTGGTCAGACCCATACATGTACTAGTACAGCACTCAGCGCGAGCGGAGCCAGGCGGCCCATTCGCAACCGCCCACGCCTCGATAGTGCGTTAGTCCGCGTGAGCCCTCTCGGCCACGTGGCCCGCGCGTGCTTCGAGCGCCGGGTCCGCCCACGCCGGCAGCCGATCGGCCGCAGGGCCGTCCGCGGCGTGGCCAGCAGCAGCCGACACGTCCTTCGCCTCCCACCCACTCTCGTACTCGCGGTACGAGCCCATGATCCGATCCCAAAACATCACGTACTGCGCATAGTTGGTGGTGGGCTTGCGGTGGTGCGTCTCGTGGCTGCGGACTGAGTAGTCGATGCCGAGGAAGGTCACACGCACGTCGTACCCCGTGTGGTTGAAGCACGCGCCCAGCGCCTTGAAGCCGAAATGCGCGCCGACTGCGGCCACGTGCAAGCCAGCTGTGAAGGCGACGATGTGAACAGCCATCCAGTGGAGAGTGAGGGCGGAGATCTGCTCGACAGGGTGTTCGTTGGCGGCGTCGATGTACCCGCGCGCCGGGTACGTGTTCCGATGATGATGCTTGTGCACGTACTTGTAGATCGACTGGAGGTGCATGAAGCGATGCAGCGGCGCATAGAGCATGTCGTCGACCACGAGGAGGAGCCAAAAGGCGAGCGGGCCGTTGAGGAGGCCAAGGAGCTCGGGCGCACGCACGATGAACGGCGCGTGCCACAGCAGGTGCCCGATCTGCTGCGCGAACACGTACTCGATCGTCGAGTTGATCAGCAGGTAAGTGACGTCCATGGCGTTGATCTGGTGCTGGTAGACGGGCTTCGGGCCGACGCGCGAGGGCAGCGGCGGGAGCCTCGGCGCGAGGAACCACACGACGCCGTCGACAAAGCCTAGCAGCGCCACACGCACCGCGGCGTAGCCCGACAGCCACACGAGCAGGCTCACCTCCCACGGGTTGAGCAGCGCCGCGAGCGACATCTGTGAGCGCCGCATCAGCGCGGCGGCGATGACGACGACGAGGGCAGACGCTGGATTGAAGACGATCGTCCGCATGACCTCGTGCAAGCTCTGCAGCAGCGGAGGCTGCTTGAGCTTCTCCATGCCACCCGGGGGCAAGCCGAAAGCTCAAAAGCGGATCGCCGCAAAGGGCTTCTTTCTCGCACTTTTCTCTTTTGAAGTAAGACCGGAAAAATGAGACATGTGACACCATTATCGTACTCATTGATTAACCTGAACCTGACACCTGACTTTTCGTGCTGACTTTTGTTTTCCCTATCGCATTCTTATCTCTCCTCTTGAAGTGTGGATTGATGAACTCGCTGCCTCGGCCGACGGCTCTGCGTCAGCGCGCTGGACCCTCCTGTCTGCCCTCGAATCTGCGGTGGAAGCGCACCTCACCACTGCACGTGCTGCGGTGCGGCTGCAAGTGGCGCGACCATCGCATCCCGACCAGCGATGTGCCTACGGCATGTACCTCGTACAGATGCGTCTTCAGGAGGGCGTGCCCACTCCTTATGGACCGTGGTTACACGACTCGGCGCAACCGGGTTATGTTCTCATGCACGGCGTGCTGGATGATCTCATAAGCTGTCTTCGCTCTGCTCTCGCTTCTAAACCCAATGCTCCTGGCACGCAGTTCTACTGGCGAATAAAGATTGGTACTTTTGCGACCGTTACCAGTCCCTTCACCGCTGCGGAGGACCCGGACGCTGCCATGCGACTACCGCTGGCCGGCGCAGCCCTCACCGACGCATCGGCCCCATCATCGCATGCCGTCGTGCCTCATCACCCTTCATTCGAAGCGGCTTTGATTCGTGGTGTTTCATGCGACAGTCCCTCGCCCTCTGCTGATGAGACTGGTCATACATCTTCCTTCGACGCTGCTCTCGCGCACAGCCATGCAGACGCAGTCCCTGCTACTCCTTGCACACCCGATCGGAACGGCCCCGCACACGCTGTCTCCGCGTGGGACGATGAGGAAGCGCTCCTTCTTGCCATTGCGGCCGAGTGCTCTTCACCGCCCTCAAATGCTAGGGCTTCCTTGCCTTCTGCCGCGCTCCCGCGCGATGATGACGACCCGTCCGATGTGCGACCGCCCTTCCACATCTGCGCGACAGATCCTTCTCTCGCTCTACCCGCCGCCTCGAGTTCTGTGACTCTCGCGCCGCGCGACCCCGCTTCAGTCTCCTCCACACCCGCTCGCACCGTTCACACTGCCAACCTGGTCGCGGGCTTGATGCCACCGGTGATACCGCCTCCACCTCGACCGGAGACGCTCCTCGTTTGGAATGCGGCAGGCTGGTGGAGCGGCGACAGGGAGGGCGGCACTGATGAGCAACAAGCTACCGCCGCCGCGCGCTACGATGTGCTCGATCCTCTCTTGCGAGGCCACGACGCACCGACGTACATCGTACTCAACGAGATTAGTGGCTCCTTACACGACTCTACACATTCGCGCGGCCTTCGTGCGTGGCTCAGTGCTGCGGGATACGGTCATTATTTCTATCCTGGCGGGTCGTCCACACGACGGCGCTCTGATGGCACGTCGAGCGCGACCGGCGGTCTTCTTTTGGCGTGGCTCCTGCGCGAGACGAGTGCCTGCGGCTCGCCACACTTCGACTCCAAAGCCATGACGATTGCTCTCGACTTTCGGCATCGACAGTGTTCCATCGACGCACCCCCTATGCGCCTCATCGCCGCCTACGGCTCCCATCAACGCAATGGTAAGAAGCACGCGCTACAGACCATTGCTCGTCATGTCCTGCATACGCGCGGGTGCATCGCCGCTGGCGATCTCAACGTTGTTCCTGGTCCTCAGTGGAAGTGCCGCGCTCGACGGACAACCGACGATGACGACGCATTCGCAGCCCTCACCGGCGGTGGTGAGCTCCCTGATGCGGGTACCTCCATGGTCAGCATTGTTGACCTCGGTCTTCAACATGCTCACGGACAGTTCACACGCGCACATTGGACGGAACGCCTCGCAGACGGCTCTCCCAAGGGCACGGCCACGCTCGACCACGTGCTCACTGCGGGCAGTGAGCGCGGCAGCTGGCGACGACGCGCGGCGTGGTTTGCCTTCGACACCAATCACAGGCTGGTTTCGGACCACATGCTTATTGTTGTCGAGCGCGCTCCACGCTGTGCTCCTACTGATGATCATGGCGTTCATAGACCGCCGCGCTTTCTCGTCGAGCGCTGGACCGAAAAACAACGCGCTGCTTTCCTCACCTCCTTCGAAGAGGGCCTGCTACAACTTCAGGCGAATCAATGGCGTGCTCGACCAGAGGATGCGCGCCAATCTCTAGCCACTGGTGCCGCGGCTATCGTTCAACTCGTTGCCCTTCTCAACGCTGCTGCCCTTTCTGCAGAGAGCGTCGTACAGGGCGATTCGCAAGGAGATCGCCTTCGCCGCGTGCACGGTGGCGGAGGCGGCATCAAAGGCGTTAAGGCGCAACTCAAGAGGCAGCAAGGAATTCTTCGCGTTGTGCGGACTGCGCGACTTGCTGTTGAACACGCAGCCTCTGCGCTTGCGGCGCTGCGTTCCGATGCTCTTGCCCACTGTCGGCTACGCGCCGAGCTTCGTCTCCAACATGCCCTTGCTTCGGAGCGCGCGCTGTACACGCCTACTTCGTCCACGTACTTTGCTCGCCACGACCGCAATCTTCATCTCGCTATCACACGGCCCTATCGCGGCCCACCGGCGCAAACCACCGCTTCACGTACCTTTGCTGTGGTCTCGCGACTTCAACGTGACATCTCGTACTACAGTCAACAACTACGCAAGCTCGAGAGGCGGGCTGATCGACCGATCTGGCAAGGCATTCAAGATGCGATGGCGGGCGGCGGTCGAGATGCCATAGTCGCCGCGATGCGCCGACCGACACAGCACGATGGATCTCACGGTGGCATCCAGGGGCTCTTTCGGGGAGACCTACCCAAGGTCGTACACAACGGTGTGCAGGTCCCAGGCGAGTGGATCAGCGAACCCGCGGCCGTACGCGCCGAGGCTGGCGCCATTTATCGGAGCATCGATGACGCCAACTATGGCGCTGGCACTGTTGAGCCACGTGTCCTCGGCTTCCACGCTGCTATGTGTCAGCCTCAATGGCCCGAGCTCCTCGGCCGAGACGGCGAGACGTGGACACTTCCAACCGAGTGTGATTACGACGCCTTCTGCGCTCTACTCCAGCGGATGCACTCAAAGAAGGCCACCTCTCTAGATCGTATTTCCAAGGAAATGCTCGAGCTCCTTCCGGAAAATCTACGTCGCCCTTTCTACGTCGCGGCCATGCAGGTCGCCACCCCCGATGCTAACGGCGCTCGACACAAACCGGCGTACTGGGCGCGAGTCCCGGTCAAGCTGCTTAACAAGAAAGTTCCATCGCCGTGCGTCGCAAAGAAACGTGATATCGGCCTCCCGTCACAGTTGCTCAAGCTGCAGGCAGGTCTCTATATGCCTGCGTACGCATCCATCATGGGCCGATTCCCAGGCAATTTCGGGTGGACACCGGGCGTTGCAGCACGCGGGGCTGCTTTGTGTGGCAGCTTCGTCCTCGACCAGGCCCACCTCCTCTCCCATCTGCTTATCGTCATATACGCCGACATCCAACGATTCTTCCCCTCAATGGACCGCGGCTTCGTTCTCCTCTCTGAACAGTGGCGCGGGCTACCGCGCGACGTGCGCGACGCGACCCTGGCTTTGTACCACGACGCGTGTTTCTTATACGAGACGGAGCATGGACTCGCAGAGGGGGTTGCCCTTCCTACACGAGGCCGCGGCGGCGCGGATCTTGAATTTACAACCGTCCAGTCCAGATGCGGCTACTTTCAAGGGTGCCTTCTATCCACAGAAAAGGCCAAAATCTTTATGGCCAGCCTCAGCGAGGCGATCGACACGGTGGTGGGCGGTGGGGGCGTTCGTCTGTGGAACGGCACTCTCAGTGGCGGTCGACGCTACCCTAGCGTGCTGTGCGCCGACGACCTGTTGGGCTGTGTCACGAGCTGGACCGCCGGAGCCGTCTTCTTTCGGCTTCTGGATGAGTGGGCTGACGTTTCTGCAAGTCACTTTGGCATTTCGGACGATGCGTCTAAAACGACTTACTCTGCTGTCACCATCGATGGCTCGGGTGTTCCGCACGAAGCTCCCGCGCCACCCGAATTTCTCGCCGCAGCGGTTATTGGAGGGCGCACTATCCCGCGCCTTGCGTACGACGCCACCTATGGACACATCGGCGATCCTCGCAAGCTTCAAGGAGACCAAAGCCCTGCTCGCAGCAAAATGACTGGCCTCTGTATGGCGTGGCTTAAGCGCATCGAACAGATGTGCCGATGCAGCCCTCGTGAATTTGAGCGTGTTACTGGCGTTGGCCTCGCCGCCGTCATCGATGCGTACGCGCCGTTTGGGCCGCTCACATTCGCAGCGTCTGAGGCACTGGAGAGGGTCAGGCGCTCCATTTACAAACGGCGTTTCCGAGGGACAGTCTCTGCGGCCTGTGCTGATCGATACTTACCAGACGTGTGGCATGCGGCTCCACAATACGGCCTTCTCACCTCCGGGCTGCCGGAAGCTCGGCGTGTGGGCGATGGCTGGATACATTGCGCCTCCCTCAATGCCGCCAGCGTTCACGCGGCCATCTCGTCTGCCCTTTCCGACGGCATCGACAGCCAACTTCGGTTCTGTGCCCGTGCCCTTTTGTCGCTCACGTGCTTTCTGTGGGGCAGCTTTGGTAAGCACCCAGCTGCGTGGTCGTGGGTGCATCTTGAGCACCTTCTTGCCAACCCGGATCCTGCGATGGGATCGTCACCGGTGGGCCGCGTCTTTGCTACCGAGGTGTACATGAAGAACGTCGCCATGGTTCGCCGCCTTGCCGCTCTCTCTGATGAGGCCCTCGCACCTGCGCTCAATTTCACCATGGAGCACACTCCACCGCCGGGCGACCCGTTCGACTACTCCGCTCCTATCTACGCGTCCTTATCTACCGACGACTTACGTCTCTTCGAGGGCGACCTCATCTCCGAAGCCACGTGTCTCCAGCTTGGACGGCGCCGTCGGCCAGTGTGGCTCCTCCTGTCTGCCGGCATCGTTGTACGATCACACACGTGCCGCGATGATGGATCCGACTTCATGACGTTCGATGAAGCTGCGAAGGTCGTGCCTGCATTTGCGCGGCGCACGGACTCCGCGCTCTTTGCGTCGAGACGCGCCTGGGACCAGCTCATCGCAGACCTTCGTGACCTTGACATCGACACCGTACCGCGAGAGGCTGTCATTGACGCGCAATCTGTCTGGCGAGGCACCGCAATTCTCATGCCAGGGGCTCCAGACGGCGCAGCCGCCACGGGACCACGCGAGGACCTCGATGCTCTGGTGCACCGCTTGTCCACCGGAGACGTTGCGGCGGCTCAGGAGTGGACCGATGCCTATCGCACATGGGCAGCGGCACCTCCACCCCCTCGCACGGAGCGCCCCCTGCCGTCGCCCACGACCGACGAGTTATGTGGGCCACATACTCGATACCGAGTACCGAGCCGCGAGGGGGTCATCGACACCATCACCCGAGGCAAACCTGCCCCTGCTTGCTCTGCTGAGGACGCGGCTGAGCTCGCGCGGCTCCGCGCTCAGCAATGGCGTATCGCACCTGACGGACGCTCTATCACTTGCGCACTTGGCACCCCCATACAGCGAGCCTCCGTCATCGTACAGCTGTACGCGGCTGCGCTCCCCATTGCACTCACCGCCTTTGACGCCGCGCAAGCTGCCAAGGTCGCGCGGCGCCAAAAGGTAAACGAGAGGCGCAATCTCGCAGGACTTGACCCGCTACCTCCTGACACCCCGACTGCAGAGGAGCGCTCCTGGATGGGTGGCCCTGGGTTCTGCGTCCAGCTCGCTAATCTGACGCTAGACGAGATGCTCGACGACGAACAGCAACAGGGGTTTGCGTACACCGCCGCCGTCGCGGGTGATGGCTCGTGGGACCCTCGCTCGAAGCGCGTCTCCCGCGCCGCGCTTCTACATGATGGCAGGCGCCTCGGAGGCGCTCTCGCCACGGACGACCTGGTTGGAGGCACTCGCGACAACTATGATGCGGAGCTCGCGCATCGCGTCGACGCACTTGCGGTCCTCGAAGGACGGCGAGTACTCTACGTCTTCGATTCCACCTCCCCCATCCTAGCCGGAGAGCACTTTCGCCGCTTGAGTCTTCCAGCTCGATCTCGCATGCTGTGCAACGACTGGCTCGCGTGGGCCATGGCGCACGAACAGCGGCTCGAATCGATCACATATTGGTGGTCGCACTCCCACTGTGGGCATCTACCCGAGGCGGCGGTGGACGCGATTGCCAAGTCGTTCCTTCCCCGCGACCCCTCCCCGCTTCCCCGGCCCTGTGAACCCCCTCGCCATCGATCTATTCGCCACTACGCCAAGGGATCGGAGCGCGACCTCATGCTGCACGTGCACAATCTGCATGTTGTGCGCACACAATACACTGCGCCTACCTCGATGTACGCGCAAACAGGTCACATCGAGCTCCTTCGGCTCGCTCAGCTCAACGATCAGCAGCGCTCTATGGTCATGGCCATTCGCGATGACCGAGCTCGACTCCTCGGCAGCCGCGTCTTCCGAAACACTGGTCCGTTCTCTCTGGGCGCGATACTGGACCGACGCGGATGTCCCTGCGGCAAGGGCCGTCAGACGGTTGCGCATGTCCTGTGGGAATGCGAACTCGCTAGTGTTACCTCCCGGCGCACCTCCCTTCTCATTCCTGCGTGTGCCACTCTTGGCGCTGCACTCGACCTTTGCGAGCCCGTCACACGCGACCACGCTGTATCTTCCATCGTGCGCCGCGCTCTCGAACGCGGACGTCATCCAGAGGCGTACAGCACCATCATCGGCGTCACGCCCACGCGTGTCACAAGCGAGGAGGCGCGATCTTCTGCGCTTGCGCATGTTCTCGGTATTGTTCGAGAACCCACGGACTGGTTTCGCCCTACGGTACGGCTCGCTCGTCCGCTCCTCCGCGCCTCCCTGGCGCTCATTGCTGCTGCGATACAGGCCTCGGCACCTACGCTTCGAGCCGCCGTTGTTGCCAGTCGCCGCCAAACTGCCCTTCACCGCGCTTTACAGCATCTCCGATACCATACGTGGACGCATCTCAAGCCGGCGGGCGAGCCATGTCGATGCTGCGCTGGAGGTGTTCATGTACTTCGGTCGAGACGACCGATCGATGGGGTGCGCGCGAGACGTGCAATCGAGCAACGTGAAGGGGTGCGCGCGAACGGCCCACCCCAGCTTGCGAGTCTTCATGCCTTTGTGCTTCGCACTGAACGTGAGGCGCAACAGGAAAGCCTGGCCGCGTATACGGCCTCCTTCCAACTTCTCCAGGATACTGTTCCGCTCGACGAGTTGGTCGCCACCGCCCTCGCGCACGTCGATACTACCGGTTCTTACGCCGATGCACTCGAAACAAGCAACCTCCCTTCTGCACAGGCCCGCGCGGATGCGGATCGCGCTCTCGCCGCTCATCGCGCTGCTGTGATCGAGGCGGCCAACGCGATGCGTCTCTCGACCGTCGCAGAGGCGCACTTTCGCGACCGCCATACGCGAGCTCACCTTATTTCCATCTTCTCGAGCTGGGCAGCGCAGACTGTGTCTGGACTCATCCGCGAAGGGCAGCGGGCTGCGGTCAAGGCGCACATGGCCCTCCAGGCGGCAGCTGCCTCGCTTAGAGCTGCGCCGATACCTCGTCTCACACCTGAGGAGCGACGGGCGCTCACCGTCAGGCGCAAACGGCGCCTTCGGGAGGACGCTGCGACGGCCACCGCCATACAGTGTGCCCAACGGGAACGCGCTCACCTGCTGGCGATGCGTCGCCTTGCCGCTTGTCCTGGGGCAGCCGACACGGTGGAGCGCGCTCGACTTGCTGCCCGGGCACGTCGCGCTACTGTTGTAGGACTCGACGATCAGGTACGTGACTTGCGCCGCGCTGCTAGCATGGCCAACCACGACACCCTGCGTGTAGCGCACGAGGAGGCTCAACGAGAGGTACAGGAGTTTACCGAGCGCTCAAGGGCTGCTGCGCGCGCGTGGCGTGCGTCTGCGCTAGCGCGGAGGAGGAGCACACGGGCGGAGTATGAGGGACGGGGGCAGCTGCTGCTTACGGGCGTTACGCCCCCGCGGCGCTCGCGAGTACGAGCTGCTGCAGCTGAGGCCGCCGCCAATAGCGGCCCTATTGGTACTACTGGTATACATTCGGGGGAAGCGGGGCACCTATTTGGCACAGATGCTAGATCGGCGCTCTCTCTTCCCCCAAGCTTCGCCGATTAACGGCCTGTGTTAATACGGGTGTTGTGTTAGCACGGGCTGTGTCGGCCACACCTCCGTCCATTGCGACAGTGGCCCTCGTGCTTGGGGGTCCGGAGAGTGTGCGCGCGTTGTGTTGAACAGCAGCAGCCCTATCGCTGCAATTGCGGCGCGCTTCGCACGCACATGGCGAGCTCCCAATCGTCAGCCGTAGCTCGCCAGAACACGGGCGGTCGCCGGCGGCCGCACCTGACCGACGCGGTGCTGGACGACGCACCTGATTCATCTCAACTGGAGGAGCTCAAAGCTCAGAATGAAGCAGCGCTCAATTGGAGAGAATCCTTGATCCACTTGGGCAGCGGCGTCTTGAGCATGTTGCACGGCTTCCTGCTTCCATTCCGCGCGTGTTTCACGTCGACCACCTGGGGCGAGTATGCGGACCGGCCGGCGTTGCAGTATCCCGAGCTTGCTAACTACTGCGTCTCTCTCTACCTCGTGGACGTCGCTTTCCTCGCACTCCGCATAACTCCGCTGGTGCGCGAGCATGTTCGACGCCGCGCCGCCCGCTCCCAGGGGCAGCTGCGTTCACCGACAGAGCTCGTCGAGCACCGGACGATCGGGGCGGCAAGGCAGGCCGAGGCCGAGGCTGGCGACGACGAGGAGGGCACCCCGTTCTGGCGCTCCTTCCGCCTCTGCCTCGCCATCCTCGAGATCCTCCGCCGGCTGTTGGCGTGGTCGCCCATCGACCTGGTCTTCCTGCTCAGCAACGCGTCGCTGCGCACCTGGACCAATGTGTCGCTTCTGCGCGTGCTGCGCCTCTGCCACCCGCGAGGCAATCCGGTTCGCGCCACTTACTGGTTTCTACGCTTCCAGGCAGGCTTCAATGTGGGCTGGGCGCGAATCTCGTCGTACTTCCCCATGTACATCTTGCTGCTGCATCTGATGGCGTGCGGATGGCAGGCGGCGGGCACCTGGGCCGACGAAGGGCCCGGCTGGCAGGACATCGACATGGTCGCGTTGGGCAGCTCGTGGTCGCCGGCAACGTGTAGCAGTCGCGGTGCTGAGCTCGCACCGCCTCCGTCGGGTGCGCCGCCGCCGGATGTGTGGTGCCCGTCACAACGCGATCGCGCCCGCCACAGCGCGCCGAATGTGTGGTGCCCGTCACAACGCCCAGCACCGCGCCCGCCACAGCGCCCACCACAGCGCGATCGCGTGCTGTGTCTGCTCACCTCGCGCGCGCCACCGCGCTCACCACAGCGCGCGCTCGAGTCTCTCGGTGGCCGTTAGACCCTTGATTGCCACTGATGACCTGCCTTGCATGCAAGTGCTCACCACAGCGCGCGCTCGAGTCTCTCGGTGGCCGTTAGACCCTTGGATCCTCTATGCTCGCTCGTTCTATTGGTCGAGTGTCACGGTGACCACCGTCGGCTTCGGTGACATAGTACCCACCAAGATGGAAGAGTTGATCTTCTACATCTTCTCCACGCTGGTGGCCGTGGCTACGGCGACCACTTCGATCGGGCTGCTCATCCCGACGCTCATGCGTTCAGACGTGCTTAAGGAAACGTGGCTCGCGCGTGTCGAGCGTGCTGACGCCGTCATCAAGAGGCGCAAGATCCCCCCGGAGCTCGCGAGGCGCATCCAGGAGTACCTGCAGTACCAGTGGCTCTTCCTGCGCGGTGCCGACGAGAGCACCTTCTTTGAGGGGCTGCCCGCATCCCTCCGCTCCGAGGTACGCTTCGCTCTCAATCACAAGCTGCTCCGCTCTATCCCCTCTTTTAAGAGCTTGGATGCGGACACGATCGCGGCCCTCGCCGGGCTGCTCTACCCCGTGATCTACACGACGGACGAGCATTTGCTCAAGTGCTCGAGAGGCAATGATCGTGATGGCACCCTCACGATCGTCCCGCAGACGTGCTCGACCGCGTGGCTGCTCGTCCGAGGCAGGGTGCTCGAGTTTGGCATGATCGAGGAATTGGAAGACGTCTCCGTCAAGGGATCTATACGCCAACGCCCAAAGGCGCAGCGGAACTCGAGCGATAATTTAGACTCCGCTGCGAGTACTCCTGCGTCCGCTGCGAGTCCTCCTGCGATGGCTGAACTTTCGTCAAAGCGCAGCCCGTTGGCCGAGAATTCTTTAAAGGAGAATTCGCTCAAGCGCTGGCGGTTCGTTCGTCAAGCGGTCAAACGCCTGCGTCAGATCCACACATACGAGGAGGGCGACTGCATCCTACCTTCCGCTGCGACGAGAGAGGTGGAAGCCCGCACCGACTTCCGAGCGGCGACCTTCGTGGAGGTCCATGCCTTGCACTGTAACGACGTGGTGCAGCTGCTTGCGGCGCGCGAAGCTGCTGCTGCTTCGTCACAATCGCCCCTCGTCTCGCCCAACACACTCGACGCAGCACCCCTCGTCGCTCCCATCACACTCGAAGGTGCTGCTTCGTCGCACGCGCCCCTCGCCTCGCCCATCGTGCTGGACGCAGCGCCGACCCGGGCGAACGGGGCTAAGCCAGCGTCCCGGGTCGTTCGGTGGTCTGTGGGTGCCGGCGGCGATGTGGGTGACGTGAGCGAGCCACCGCCCTCCCCCCCAGCCACACCGCCCGAGTCGGAGCCCCTTTCTACGGAGCCTCCTACCTCCCCCCCAGACGAGGATCTCGATCTCGATCTCGATCTCGATCTCGTTCGCTCCAGGCCTTCAATGCTCGACCGGAGTGTTCATGGCGTCATGGCCGTCGGCGCGGCGACCTTACACGGCGTCGAGCATGCCGTCGAGCATGCCGTCGAGCAGTCAGTTCACGGCGTCATGTCGACCATTCACGGCGTCGAGCATGCTGTCGAGCAGTCAGTGCATTCGGCAACCGGATTCTTCTTTGGTCGTTCAGGCGAACGCGTCGTCATGGGCGTGCAGGCGTCCAAGGGGATCATGAGCCAGGCGCCGGCGGTGGACAACCGGCCGTCGCACGATGTGGTGCTGCCATTCCTTTGGCTCACGCTGCGCTTGCTCACCGCCGGCTACCTCGCCCTCGTGCTCCCTCTCCGCTGCGCCTTTGAGGGACGCGCCGGCCTCAACCCATGGTGGCTGGTCGCCGACGTCGTGACGGACCTCGTCCTATGGCTGCAGCTGTGGAGCCAGCACAACCACGCGCGTGTCGCCGCGCTCCATCTCAACTGGCTCATGCCCCCAGGGAAGCTCCAGCGCGAGGAATTGAGACGGAGCGACAGTTCCAGGCCTACCTTATTTGGAATCGCCGTCGACGTCCTGTGTTGCCTTCCATGGGAGTGGGGTGGGTACGCTTGGAACCCTTCGCCGTCGGGGACGCCGTTCCTCATGCTGCCGCGGCTGGTGCGCCTGCGCTGCACGGGCAGTTGGACGGACGAGATCTTCGACTACATGCACCAGAGCTGCCCGCTGCTCTCTCCGTCCTTGCGCATCCGTCGCATGATCTCCCTGATCTTCGCGTGGCTCATCAGCTTGCATTGGGGCGGGTGCATCATGCTGTGGCTTGGCCTCGTCCGGAGCGACAATGCATTTGCTGGCGCGTCTGACTTCGGGACGGGCGGCTCGTGGCTCACATGGGACGCGATGTACCTGCGCGAGCTCGCGCGAGATGACGAGATCGCATCTCCCGATGACGAGATGAGCCCCTTCCACGCGTACGTGCGCTCGGTCTACTGGTTTATCGTCGCGGTGAGCACGATTGGCTTCGGTGACATCGTGCCAAGGACCATCGCCGAGACTTGGGCTATGGGTATCTTGATCGCTCCCGGCGCCATGCTGTACCCGGCGATCATCTCGGCGATCATGTTGCTACTCTTCGATGCGATCACCGCACGTACCGTGCTTGCCACGACTGTGCGCGACTTTGTGCACCGCAACCGCCTCGCCGAGCCGCTGCGCTCTCAAATCACCCTAGTCACCGAGCTCGGCGAGCGCTTTCGCGCGGAGAGCAAGCTCCTCCGCTCGCTACCGCCCTCGCTCCATGTGCTCATCTCGGCGCATCTATACCTTGGCATGGTCCGCGCGCACTGATGGCTGTTGTTTTGCGAATGAGTGCCTCTGATTGCATCTGTACCTTGGCATGGTCCACGCGCACTCGCTCTCGTGATGATGGCCGTGATGATGGCGGTGTCGTGATGATGGCGGTCATCATCTCGCTCTCGTGATGATGGCCGTGATGATGGCGGAGATGATTGCCGTGAGGAGCCTCTGAGTACCAGTGAGTGCCTCATCAGGTCCGCTCGGTCTCGTGCTTCCGCGAATGTACCGAGGCGTTTCTGCTCGAGGTATGCGCGCTGCTGCACACCGAGCTCGTCGTCCCCAACTCATTCATCGCTCAGACTGGTGACGTGACGACCGGCATTCTCATCCTGACGAAAGGCGAGGCGCACCGACGGCTCAAGCTCCGCAACAGCGCACCGGACGCCGCCGCCGCATCGCTGTCAGCGCAGCACAGCACACCATCCGCCGCCGAACCGAAAGGAGCGCGGGAAGGCGCAGCCACTAGCGGCTCCGTCTCGTCCTTTGATCTCGCCGATCTCGCGCTTTCGTCGGCCCAGCTCGACAGAACTGATCACTCCATCGACAGATCCACACAGCTCGACAGCAGACCCAGCCCACCCATGCCGGCTCTCCCTGCAGGGATGGATCTGTTCCAGCAGGGTGGCCTGGGGGTTGGGGGGCGGGGGGGTGGCGGGCTCGCCTTGGCCTTACCGGGCCCTTTCCTGGACGGCTCTCCTGGAGGCTCCTTGGCGGGTCGCTTCTCGCTTGAGAAGCTCGCCCGCCTCGAGAGCGTACTCTACGGCGACCGCTCGTCCTACTCGCCCGGAGGCACAGCTCGGCAGCCGACCCCCTCTTTACAGCAGACCCTCTTCACAGCTCGGAAGATACCCTCTTCACAGCAGACCCTCTTCATTGCTCGGCAGCAGATCCCCGCGGTCGCTCCTGCGCGGACGTCCATCTTCTCGCTGCGTCCGGGCGCCAAGCTGACAGACATGGAGGCGGACAGAGTGTCCAAACTCACAGGCATGGAGGCGGACAGAGTGTCCAAACTCACAGGCATGGAGGCGGACAGAGTGTCCGAGGTGTCCAGCAGCGAGGGTCGGGCGACTCCCACCGTCGACGGCTCACCGAGTGTTAGCTCGACTGCCCCGAGCTTCAGTTCGAACATGCTTCGAAGGGCGCCCGACCCTCTACATCGACGGGAGGCCGAACCGGCTTTACCGCGAGCCGCCATGCCCGATGTGATGGTGGATGCGATCGCGAATACGATCCTGATCGAGAAGGTCGATGAAGGCGGCAACATCGGCGCGGAAGAGTTCGTGTTGGGCATCACGCATCGGTACGACATCCTCGCCGTCCAAATGTGCGAATGCATGCAGCTCCGCCGCAAGCCCTTTAACGAGCTTCTGAGCCGCTTCGCCGAGCTCGGCCCGACGATCCGAGCGAATGCATCGGACGCCATTCGAGCGAGCTCCGAGCGTGACGAGGCGGCCGTGCGCAACTTCATCAAGTCGCCTTCATCAAGTCATCAAGTCATCAAGTCATCAAGTCATCAAGTGCGCAACTTCATCAAGTCACCTAAGGTCCTGAAGCAGCTCGGCGTCGGGAGCGGGGACCTCGGTGTGAATGGCCCCAATTCCCTTCGCATTTCGTTACCAGGACCGGCACCGGTGCGGCCGGGGCATCGCCGTAGCGGCAGCGCCGGCAGCGCCGGCACTGCGCTGGCATCGCTGCAGCGGCATCGCCGGCATTTGTCCGACGGCTGCACCTCTGTAGGTGCGCCTGAGACTGGTGCGGATGGGCGTGCTCTCGAAGACGCCGCTGGTACAGGCGGCCAAGGTGCGGATGGGCGTGCTCGCGAAGATGCCGCCTCCATCGCGGTCGCCGAAGTCCGCGACCAAGAAGAGGCTATGGCGGCGCGCGACCGTGGGCGCCGCCTGCATCCATGTCACCGGACCCTCGTTTTCGCTGTCCAGAGGCTTGGCTCCTCGCATGCCTGGTCGCTTCTGCTGTTCATACTGCTCCTCTACCGGATGTGCGGCGACACGTTCCGGGCGAGCCTGCACGAGCACTTTGCTCTGCCGATCGAATGGTCAGAAGCGCTCCAACTGACGCCTGCCTTGTACCGCGACCGCCTTGAGGCCAACGAGGCCTGGGGCTACCAGCCTTGGCCCCTCTATCCACAGCCCACTGGCGTTCCCACAGCCCAAAGCCCATCGGGCATCCAGGTTTGCGACCCTAGGGGCCCCGGCGCACAGCAGTACTACGACTCGGTCGGGCTCTGCGTCTTCGACTTTTTCGTCGACGTGGCCATCGGCATCGACCTGCTCGTGGCACAGCTGCATACAGTGGGCGGGAGCGCCGCCAGCACGGCGAGGGCGGCTGACGCGCCCACGACGGCGCGGCGCACGGCACGCCACATGCTCTTCTTCTCTTTGCTCTTCCTGGTCGCGGTGCTTGTCCTCGACATACTCTCCATCGCGGTTGCCGGCGTGCGCAGCGGCGGAGGCGCGGTATCGGACGCGGCGGCGCAGACGGCGAGCATCGTCTGGGCCGTACGGCTGCCGCTGCTCGTCCTCTTGCCACGTCACCTGTACAGCCTAGAGGCGTGGCTACTCGAGCGCTCGCCGTCCACCGACATTCAGCACGTGCGCCTCGGCCGAATGCTTCTCGCCATCTTCGTGACCTCGCACCTTGCAGGCTGTATCTGGGCGATCATCGGCTTGCGAGATTTCCAGGCGACCTTCGTGTCCAATACGAGCGAGCACGCGTGGTCTGCGTACTCGTGGTGGGCGGGCGATGTTCTCATCATCGAGGGCGTGGCCACGTGTCAGTCGCTTGCGGTACTGGCGTGGCTGCGCGGCGTTTATATCGCATTCGGCACGCTCCTGATCATCCCGATTGGCGACGTCGCGCCCACCACGATGAACGAGACGTACATCATGCTCTTCTTCATCCTCGTCCTGGCCACAGTGGTCGCAGCAGTCGAGGGCACGGTCGTCAACGTGATCGCGGCAATTGGCAAGGATGAGCACATGGAAGAGTGTGTGCTGGCCAACACGAAGAAGGTCATGATGAGCCATGCTGTCCCGCCGGTGCTCCAGGACCGCGTCATTCGTTACCTAATCGGGTCGGCCTACCGAGGCGTCGGCAAGAATCGCGCCGTGTTGAGCAAGCTGCCGCCGCAGCTCCAGCTGGAGACGTCGAAGGCGATCCGCCTTGAGTTGCTTCTCAAGACGAAGCTGGCTGAGCTTCTGCCGCGGGCCGTCCTCGGGTACATCACCAAGGAGATGAGCGATGTTTTCATCACGCCCGGCGAGCTACTCATGATCGAGGGCGACACAGGCACGTACGACATGTACGTCGTCGTCGAGGGCGTCTTCGAGATCGTCACGACCGGCGGCCGCCTCAAAGTGCTCCAGACCCCCGTTCAGCGCCGCAAGAAAGCCGAAGCCCTCCTTGGCGAGAAGATGAGCTTCACCGAGCAGCAGATCGAACACATCAAGTCGCAGGTTGTCGCCACTGTAAGCAGCGGCGCGGTGCTCGGCGAAGTTTCCTTCTTTCTGCAAGGCACCGCGCGCAATGCCTCGGTGCGCGCGGTGACGCGGGCGCACGTCATCCAACTGACGCGCCGGCAGCTCGACGCGGCGTGCGCGCTCTTCGGGCTGCATCGCGACGCGGCGTTCCTCGCGAAGCTCGAGTCGCTGGTGCGCACGATGGGCGTGAACCAGCGACTGATGAACGAGCGCATCGTGCGTGAAGCCATGGCGGAGGAGGCCTCGCTCCCCGGCACGAGCGACACGGATCGCTCCAGAAATGTCGGTCGAGGTCACGACACGGCGGTAGGGCTGGCGGCCTTGCCAAACACGAGCCATGCGCCCTCGACACCGCTCCACACGGCGCCCCGCTCCTTACCTGTTCGAATGTTGGCTGAGCCTCTGCGTTGGCTGAGCCTCGCCATCCCGAGGCGTGAGCGGCGGCCGCCCAGCACGGCGCCCAGCGCGGCGCCCAGCGCGGCGCCCAGCTTGCAGGTCGTGAGCGTCAGTGCCGAGGACGTCGAGAGCTCAGCTGTGACGCTCAGCAGTGACGCTGGGGTCGAGTTGCCTAATATGGTCAGTGTCGCTGGAGTCGAGCGCATTCCACAGCCGGCAGCGGAGCCCTTCGCTCAGACGGTAGCGAAGCCCTCTGCTCGGCCGCCAGCGGTTGAGGCGCCCGCCTCGCGACAGTCGTCAAGGCGCCCGAGTCAGGAGCGAGCCCTCCCCTCTGCCCGGCGGCCGGCGACTCCCCGGAGGCACGTCTATCCACCCTCGACGCTGCCGCGGATGCTGTGGGAATGGCTGATGACCGTGATCTCCTTCTATCTCGCGATCTCGATCCCGTTCATCATCGCCGCATTCGGTCCACGGAGCCCGGTGAGCGTCGACAGCGCGTGGGCCATTCTCGCGACGCAATGGGCCTGCGACGCGATCCTGCTGTGCGACTCGGTGCTGCGTGCCAACTGCTTCCCCTTCCTCCCTCGCGGGCGCGAGGTGTTCATGAAGTCCGAGCTCACCCACTCGGCGATGCGCGCGCACTACGTGCAGGCCAAGCTGCGCCTGGACGTGCTCGCCACACTGCCATATGAAGCCTTGGCGCCGATCGGGTTTGCGACGACGGGTGATACGAAGACGATCCTGCTCGCCGTTGCACTCCTGCGCCTGCCGCGCTTGCTGCGCTGCTCGCGCTGCCTCGAGCACTTCCGCGTGGCCTTTGGTTGGCTCCCCCCTCAGCTTTGTCTCTCGAAGGCTCAATCACGGATGCTGCTGGTGTGGAGCCTCTGGCTCTACGTCGTGCATGCCTTCACCTGCTTTTTCCTCTTCGATGCGTACACGCTCCCCCTCTCCGCCCTCGGGCGCAATTGGATGACCGAGGACCTCGCCTGGAAGCGTGCGGACTGGGCGCACGAGACCATTGGGCACTCATACGCGCGCGCGGCGCACTTTGTCCTCTCGCACATGGCGACCCCCGGGCTCGGCGACGTGCGGCCGCAGAACGCGTGGGAGACAGGCTTCATCATGGTCCTCGTACTTGTCACAACTGCTCTCTATTCTTGCGTCATCGGCTTAATCTCCTCGTATGCACGCCTCGGCGATGTCGAGGAGGAGCTGCTTATGACGCAGACCGACTACCTGCAGCACTACATGAGAAATCACCCGCTGCCGCACAGGCTGGCCAAGCGCATCACCTCCTACTATCGGCTGCTCTCGTCCAACCCCCGCGTCTCGCACGCGCACCTCCTCCAGGAGCTCCCGATCTTTCTGCGCCGCGACCTCGGCCTATGGATGCACCGCGACCACCTGCTCAACGTGCCCGCGCTCGCCAACCTCTCCTTCTTCCCTCTCGTCGAGCTCTGCGTCGCGCTCCAACCCGAACTCTTCCTCGAGGGCGACAACGTCATCACCAAGGGCGCACCCGCCACCAAGCTCTACCTGGTCGATGTGGGCAAGCTCCTGGTGCACAACGGGAGCGAGCCTGCCGCCCGTGCCCGGTACAGCGAGACCGAGACCGATCTGTCCACGAGCCCGCCGCCGACCCCGACGGCCCGGCGGCGGTCCCTCTTGTTCAAGGACGCTCCCGACGTGCATTCGGCGGTGCTGGGGACTGTGGGGGTTGTGGGGACTATGGAGACTGCGGGGGAAGTGGGGGTTGTGGGGGCGGTGGGGACGGTGGGGACGTTGGGGACAGTGGTGACTGCGGAGACTGTGGAGGTTGGCACGGCCGATCTCTGGACGAGCGATCCATCGAGAGATGGCGTCTCGTCGGGAGATCTCTCGGGAGATGGCAAGGTGGGCGATGGCGAGGTAGACACCATCTCGTCGAGGCGGCACTCGATCTCGAGGGTCGCAACCGACGCGGCCCTCGAGCAGCTGCGGTCAGTCAGCCGCGGCTTCGTCGTCGGTCGCAAGGAGGCCGTCAACTATGTGGGGGTAGAGATGATTGCCTTCAATGGGTCGCAATCGCCCGTGCTGTATGAAAGGTTCGTTGAGGCGGCGACGCACTGCCATCTGTTTGGGCTCAGCCTTGGTGCATGGAAGGGTCTATGCACCAAGTTTGCCGACGAGCTCGGCCCAATCAGCCGAGGGGAGGCAGGCTTCTGAGCTGGAGAGGCAAACTTCTACGTGGCGTCTTGCGTTTCACGGGCGATCAAGGCGGTTGAGTAGACGGTGTACATGCGGTGCAGCGGGCTCACGGGTTGTGAGGTAGGGCAAGCAGTCTCACCTTTTCTTGAGCAGCCGTGCGGAGCGCGATGAGCGCTGTGGTGGGCGCGATCTGCCGTTGGGAAGAAATCGATTCGGATGTGGGACTTCTGAGTGGCTCGAGGATTTCGAAATAAGAGCGCATCTGGCCTTGACTGCGTGAATTTCCCGTCCAGGAGCAAATTTTATACGTATCCCGCTTGTTGGGATGAACTTGTTGAGATGAGTGTGCAGCGCGGCGTGAAGGCGGCGAGGAACCCATTTGCCTATTGGGTCTCCGCTCGTCCCGCTTTCAGGGTCGGGTTCGGGTTCTAAGGCAACCATCGTGGCACGTGGGTTCGGTTAGGGTTCGCGGACCGAGTGGCAGTGGACCCAAGCTCCGTGGCGTCACAAAAATGACAATAACCCCCTCATAATGACATGCCGGTACGGTACTGTGCTCCTAAGAGACCCGGCTCACCGCGCGGGAACGACCGCAGCACCCATGGCGGTCTAGGATCATGGCAGCACACCACTGGGGGGGGACACCGGTCGCATCTCGCATGTTCTCGCATGCTGCTCAAAGACGCATGATGCTCGCTACTCTGGCACTGGCTCCAGCGCCGGCTCCGGCTTCGGCTGAGGCCTCGGCACTGGGCATACCTCCGGCTCACTGATGTACACCGTGGGCGGCTCCTGTGCACCATGCTGGCCCTTGCTGGCCGCCCGTCTCAAACTGAGCTCTGTCGACGCAACCGCGGGATGCCCGTCTGTAGCGGGGGCCGCGTTCGAAGCGGCAGGCAGGGCAGGTAGAGCGGCAGGTAGGGCAGGTAGAGCAGGTGGTAGGGCAGGTGGTAGGGCAGGTAGGGCTGGTGGTAGGGCAGGTAGAGCAGGTGGTAGGGCCGCGTTCTAAGCGGGGATCGGCAACATGTGCGCGCCACCGTCGCCGCGCTGTCGCAGAGTGATGTTCACCGCATAGTTAGCGTCTGGAAGGCGTGTGACAACGGCGTGGAATGGGGCCGCCTCCGCCTCCGCCTCCGCCTGCGCCTGCGCCTCCACCTCGCCAAAGGTAGCCTCGAAGAGGGCAGCCGCCAAGAGCTTCTCCGCCAGCGCCTCCACCTCCGCCTGCGCCTCCACCTCCGCCTCCGCCAGCGCCAGCGCCTGCGCCTCCGCCTCCGCCTCCAACTTGCCAAAGGTGATCTCGTAGAGGGTATCAGCCAAGAGCTCCTCCGCCGCGTTCGCTTGCAAATCGGGCTCTGCTGCGACCTCGGGCTGTGCTTCCACCTCGGCCTGTGCCTCCGTCTCGGGCTCTGCTGCCACCTTGGCCTGTGTCTCCGCCTCCGTCTGTGTTTTCGCCTCGGCTTCCAGATTGCGATCTGCCGCCTCTGCTTCCAGATTGCGATCTGCCGCCTCGGCTTCCAGATCGCGATCTGCCGCCTCGGCCGCCGCGGATTCGAAAGGCGAGGTGTCGCGAGCACGCCCGATTGCGCTCGCAACAGCGTTCACAACAGCGCTCAGATCGTCGCGAGCACCGGCGAGCGTGTGAATAGGCACGCCATGCGAGGCGAGCCACGGTCCGAGCTTTGCATCGGCACCACGGCTCGCATCTCCGGCTTGGACAGCGAGCAGCAGCGGCCCCGCTGCAGCGTGCAGCTTGTGCAGCTGGGAGCCCAAGCGCGGGAAGTTGGAGAGGATCACCGGCGGGGGGGACATTCGAATCGCATGCAGCAAGGCGGGAAGTAGCTGTGGGAAGCTCGGCAGCCCTCCCTCGCTGTCCAGCGTGATCAGCTCGGCACGACGCGTGATCAGCTCGGCGAGCGTGCTACCGACGGCGGCGTCGGCAGCCTCCTCCTCCCCATCAGCACCTTCCCCATCGGCCAGTGCCTCCGCCATCTCTGCCGCCACGCCAGCGAGGGTCTCGACATCGATCAACGTGCCTCCACAGCTGGTCGCTAACCGTCGACTCGTCTCTGCATGTTCAGACCCATAGACAAGGACGGTCGGCGAGGAGCACGGCGGCGGCGGCGGCGGCGGCGCGGGCGCGTCGCCGTTGCCGAGCCCGTCCCCGACAATCCGAACCGAGTAGTTGTCATCAGGTCCGAGGGTGATGACGGCCTGGAAGGGGGAGGGGGAGGGCGCCATCCGAACCGAATAGTTGTCATCAGGTCCGAGGGTGATGACGGCCTGGAAGGGGGAGGGGGAGGGCGCCGTCTCGGGCGGCTCAACGTCCGACGCGTTAGCAGCCGTTGGCTCGACAGGCGCCGTCTCGGGCGCCGCCTCACCGGTCGGCTCGACGGGCGCCGTCTCGGGCACCGCCTCACCGGTCGGCAGAGGGGTCTCCCGAAAGGCGATGCCCGCGGCACGCATGGCTTCCAACACGGCGCTCACCTCCGCCTCCGACGCCGTCGGTGCCCTGTGAACGTGAATGCCGCAGGCCTCGAGATTGCGATTCAAGCCCTCGTCCGTCGCGTCGCTGAGATCGCCAGCGAGCACCACCAGCGCCAACGGCCCCCCGATCGCCTGCTGCATCTTCGTGACGTGGCCGACCATCCGGGGATAGCCGTTGAGAACAAAGGGGGGCTCTCGCACCTTGATCGCCTGCAGCAGCACGGGCAGCACGTGCTTGAACTGGAGTAGGGCGCCGCCTGCCTGCATCGCAAGCAGCGCCGCGCCCTCAACGGTCGGAATCTCCGCCGCGAGATCGCAGAGCGCGGCCAGATCGAGCAGAGTGCCGCCACAGCGCGCTGCCACCGCCGGGCAGAGCGATGCATGCAACTGGCCAAAGAGAAGCACCACGGGCGCGGCGCCGTGATGGGCGCCGTGATGGGCGCCGTGATGGGCGGGCGCCGCGAACGCGACGGGCGCCGTGTCGGGCGCTCGTGTGTGCTCCAACGGCGCTCGCGACGGCGCTCGCGACGGCGCGGCTGTGTCGGCCGAGGCAGTGCCGGCCGTCTCAGGCAACTCAGCGACAGGGAGGATGCGAAGGAGATACTGCCGGCTGCCGTCGGCATCGTCCACCGGCCCGATGCGGGCCCGATATGGGAGAGGAGAGGGGAGGACGGTCCCTGTGGGGAGGACGGTCCTTTTGGACGTCGGGGAGGCGGCAGCTGGGGAGGCGGCAGCTGGGGTCGAAGCGCTCGTCGCGGCAGCCGTCTGCGCCTGCGCCTGCGCCTTCGCCGCCGCGTCCGCCGCCGCGCGCGCGGCTTCAGCTGCTGCTTTCGCGGCCGCCTTCGCGGCCGCCTTTGCGGCCGCCTTCGCCTCTGCCTTTGCCTCCGCGCGCGCAAGCTCGGCGGCGGCCTGCGCCTCGGCCGCATTCGCCGCCGCGTCCGCCGCCTCGAGCGCTAGCGCGAGCGCGTCCGCGATGATGGCGCGGGTGGCCGCCTCATCCGCCTCCGCCGCCAGCATCTTCTCGAGCTCACGAGCCTCAGTGGCGGCCGCCCGATGGTGTTCCACATCCACCTGGCCGCCTCTCCACATGGCCGCCTCGGCCTCGGCCGCCGCCTCCTCCGCCATCTCCGCGCGGTCACTCGCCTGCCTGTGCTGCGCCTCCTTCGCGTCCGCGAGCAGCTTGAGCTCTACGGCGCGCGCGCGCGCGGCCTCGCCTCGGGGAGTGGGCGGCTGGTCGCCCAAGATGGCAGAGGAGCTGGCATCGGGGTCTGGTGGGAGGACGGCCTGGGAGGGGGAGGGGGAGGGCGCCGTCTCGGGCGGCTCGTCGTCGGCGGCGCCGGCGCTCGGGCTCGCCATATTAGGCAACTCGGTACTCTCCAAAATAGGCAGCTGCACGAGCCGAATCGAGCCGTTGACGAATTCGTCCCAGGTGAGATCTCCCGAGCCATCGGCGTCGATCTTGGAGAACATCTTGCCAATCCCTTTGAGGTCCTTCCCTCCAAAGTATTTGGCCATCACCTGCTGGTTCTTATGGACCGCTGAGCCCCACTCCTTGCCGCTGACCTTGCCGTCGCCGTTCTTGTCCAAACGATCCCACAGGGCCTTGAGCTCGGCCGCCCCTTGTTGGCTCTCGAGGGCCTGAGCGAGCCGCACGCTCCAGTCCATTTGCTGCAGCGCCGTCTCAAACTCGCCCCACGTGAGGTCGCCCGAGCCGTCCGCGTCGAGCTTCTTGAACATCTGGCCCACCTCGCCGATGGTGAGCCCGCCGAAGAAACGCCCCATCAGCTTCCAGTGCTGCCCGATAGCCTTGCCCCACTCCTTGGACGAGACGACGCCGCTCCCGTCGGTGTCGATTGAGTGGAACAACCTCCGCAGCTCCGCCTTCCCCTCCTCGCTCTCAAAGGCGTCGATGAACGCCTTCATCGGCGCGGCGAGAGAGCCCGCCGCCGCCGTACCCAGCGCCGTCGTCGGCGCTGCGGGCGAGCCTTGCGGTTCGCTCCCAGTCTCAGGAACGTCGGGCGGCGGCTGCAGAGGGGGCGGCGCGAGTGTGCCCGACTCGGCGCTCGGCACGTCCATATGAGGGCTGCCCTCATCGCCCTCCTCCGCCCACACCGAGTTGGGAAGCGCCGTCTCGAGCGGCGGTTTCGCGTCCCCCGCTGCGCGAGCGTCGTCCTGAGCGTCCTCTGCGCGTCGTCGCGGGCTCCCCGGCGGCGCCACCTTGGGCGGTTCCACTCCCGGAGGACGGCGCATCTGGAGGATCCGCTCGAGCTCGGTCACCTGTGGGGAGAGGGGGGCAATGACGCCGTGGTGAGCACGTGCATGCTCGGGGCGCATCTGGAGGATCCGCTCGAGCTCGGTCACCTGCTGCACCAGCAGCTCGGGGGTAAGCGAGCCGCGGCTGCCGAGGGTGCGGCCCGCGCCCACCACGGCGCCCACTCCTCCGCCGGCGCGTCGGCCGTTGCCCGCCCAAGAGGTCACACCGAGCTTCGCCTGCGCGAGCTCGATGAGTTTGGCCGCCTCGTCGAATCGTAACGTCGACACGTCAAAGTTCGCGAGCGAGCCGCCGCCCGCGGGCGCCGTGAGCTCCAGCAAGATACGCAGCACGCGCGTCGCTGTGGAGGCGTCCACCGTCGACGCGTCGGGCGAGGGCGTCGTCTTGGGCAGCCCGGCGCGAGGGAAGCTCGCGCCGTCTTGGGCGTCGCCCATCGCGCCGTCTTGGGCGTCGCCCACCCCGAGCGAGCTGCTCGAGAGCGCGGCGCTCAGCACGGCGCTGCCGGATCCGCACCCATTTGACGAAACGCCGCGCGGGTCACCCGACGGGCCGCTCGCGTCGTTCTGGGCGCCGAGCTGCCGGGCGGCCTGCAGTGCAGGCGCGGCGCGGCGCGTGCCCTCCCCTCGGCGGCCCCCCTCCCCCCGAGGGCCCGCCAGCTTCGGCGCCGGCTTCGGGGCGCGCAACCCACCGCGCGCCATGGGCGACGCGGGTCGGGTGCCCACAAGAGGACGTGTGAACACCTCAAGAGGACGTGTGAACACCCCGCTGGCGGCATACCCAGCGGGCGCCGTGGTGGGCGCCGTGTGCGGCGCCTCGGCTGCGCCGCCGGCGCTCGCCGTGGTGCGACCAAAGATGGCATTCGGGGGCTCTACGTAGCCTGAGACGAAGCCGGCTGGGGTCGTTCGGTGCGGCAGGGCGTGCTGCGTGCGGAAGGGCGCGAAGGCGCCGGTCGGCGGCGGCTGCTGTCCCGCGTCTCGGGGCGGCGAGGAGCCTGTCAGATGCCCGGTCAAGTGCGCCGTCGAGTGCTCGCGTGGGGAAGCTTCGGGAAAGTAGAACTCGAAGCCCCCAACCGTTGGCGGCGTGAGGCGCGCTGGGGCCGTGCGCCAGAGCACACCGACGGGCTGCTGGGACTCCTTCACATCCTGCTGCTGCTGGCGCACCTGTGGGGAGAGCAGGGCGCCGTGGTGAGCACATGCATGCTGGGACTCCTTCGCATCCTGCTGCTGCTGGCGAACCTGCTGCTGGCGCTGAAGCTCGTGGCGGTGCGCCCGCGCCACCTGCGCGCAAGTAGGACGCATGCATTCAGGCAGGGGCTCTTTGCAAGCAATCACCTCTGCCTCCGTCGGCAACCTCATCTCCCACGGCGCATGCAATCAGAAGGCAGGGGCTCTTTGCATGCAATCACCTCTGCCTCCGTCGGCAACATCTCCCACGGCGTAGGCGTGATGGCCGTCTGGCGGTCATCCCACGCGGGCTTGGCCCTGGGGCGCGGCAGCACGGGCGCCTTGCGCGGCCGTGGCACCTCCGTCAGCGTCGCGTGCTCCGACAGCCTCACGCCCCCGACCGCCGCCGTCCGTGCGCTGCTAGCACCGAGCCGCTGGCTCGCCGCCGCCGCCTCGCGTACAGGGCTGTCAGCGCTCGCCGGATCCACGGGCCCCGAGGCGGCAGAACGCGGGCGCATCGCGCCGTTCTCGCTCGCCAGGAGCGAGCCCTCGGTCCGCGTGCTCGAGCCGCGCGGGGCGCTGTACTTGTAGCGCAGCGCGTCGGCGCTCGCCGACGTGTGTGCGAGCAGGTCGCCGAGGAGTGCCGCCGCCTCCGCGTCAGGCATCAGCTCCCCGTCCAGGAGCCGCGAAAGCGCCAAGTCCGCGCCACGTGCAGTATGGCGAACGGACTCGGCCGTCTGGAAAACTGATGCGAGCAGATCGTCCTCGCGTTTGCGCGACTCGTCTGAGTGGCGTCGCTGCCGCTGCTGCTGGAGCGCCGCCTCCGTCTCGGCGAGCTTGGCCTTGAGCGCCGCCTGCCTCTGCTCGAGGACGGTGATTTCCTTTCCTGGCACGGCGTTCCTCATTCCAGAGCCAACGACCGGCCTAGCGCTGTCGTGAGCGGTTCACAGCGGCACACTCCGCACGCATGCACAACTGCATAAGCCCGAGTTGAACGGCATGGACGGCACCATTTCCAGTTACGATGCCGACACGCGCTACACGATCTCTTGGGCTTTCGATTTTACCTCCATGTGCGAGCGAGCAGCGAGGTGCATGTGTGGGGCAGTCTGCCCTAGTACTGCCCAAGGCCCAATAAAACGATGGTGAATAACGAGGTGAAGACCATGGGCGCGAAACGCAAGCGCGGACGCGCCGGCCAGAGGGTAACACATGTGAATGGCTTTCATCCCCACATCTCGCCACACTACTACATCGCGATATACCGCTCTGAATTGAAATGTAAATTTAATGTTGTACATTGTAATCACGAAAAAACAACGTATTACGTAAAACGTCTCTCTCTCTGTCTTGTCTCCAATTGAGCCCTGCAATTTCCCTATTCAATTTGAGTCTGAGTCACTCTCGGTACACCTACGGTTCAGCGTACACCTACGGTTCTACGGTACACCCACACCCACGGTTCTACTCCACCCAGCACAGCACGGCTTACCCACGGCTACGCCTTGCACTTTCCACTTACGTTGCACACTTGTACTACATGTAAGTGCTGTGTCAAGTGTGCACTGTGCATGCACATGCAGCGCCTGTTGCGCCTCGGCCTGTACAAGCCTCACCCCTCGGCCTTTTATAGCCTTGCGACCATGCGACCCTCGGCCCGCCGATCCGCAGACCCCCCTTCACACATCTCCCCTTCACACTTCTGTGCACTGTGCTCGTCATCTTGTTAAAGTTATGCTCAGACGGCGTTGGGGTCCTCCGTCCTCTTCCGTGGGGTCTGGTTACCCTTGGGTGATTACTAATTGCGTGGACACTCATGTGTTTAGGCGGCGTTGGGGTCTTCTTCGTCCTCCGCTGTTCCCCCCGCCACATTCTTGCCCACAAGGCCCGCCGTGTACGCCTCCTTGAGAGCCTTGTCGAGAATCGAGAGCAGCTTCAGATCGTTCTCCTTCTGTTTGTCGTCGGCCTGTTTTTTCAGAACTTGGCGAAGCGGCCATTTTTTATCAAGCGTCGTATTGATCTTGTACACCTCATAGAGGCTCTGGAATAAAATGAAGGCCGCAAGGAACCCTGCGGCGACTCCGATCACAAATGCCGCCTCCGAAAAGAAAGGGGATGAAATCCGGATGGTCATGACGGACACGATTCCGAAGAAGGCAAACCCCATTCCAGTACAGAATAGAAGGTGAAGGAAAAGGAACGGAACCCGAAGGTTGGAGACGAGGACATCGACTTCCTTGTCGACCTTGAGATCCGTTTGCGTGCCAGAGCACACAATGTAAAGGAACGTCGTGTACAAGACGGTGATCAGCAGGAGCATGGAGCCGCCGCCATTGCCGATGATGAAGGCCAGCTCCAGATTCCATGCACTGAAAAGGCCGCACCTGATGGTCTGTGAGCAGCATTCCTTGTCAGTTCCTTCGATGCTCATAAAAGGATCCCCTCCATCTTTCGTCCACTCACGGTACACGTCGGTGCAGTAGAACTGCGCGCCCCGTGTCCATCTCTGCTTGCTCAAATATCCAACTCCGCCGAGTTTCGTCTGGCTCGTCACCTGGATGGTCGAGTTGCAGGATGCTTTCGCGAACTCTTGGCATTCGTCACTCGTCATCCAGACCCCGACGTAATTAATCCAGGCGTCCGAGCCGATCGCAGCGTAATTTGCAAACGTCATGGTCAGGATAAGCGCAGCGGCCAGGCCGTAGTTCACGCAGACGCTTTTCATGGCCTGCAAGTTGCCCGCTAGATCCATCACGCTTGCCGATACCTTTTCGGTAAGCTCTGCTAAATTGCTCTTTTGCTTGGTCAACTTTTTCTTCTCCCGTGCCTCCGCCTCCGCCGGGACCGCCGCCGCTCCAGGCGTCGAATTCGACGAGAACCGCGTCGACCCCTTTACCGGGCTTGACAAGTTCTGCTTCTCCTGTGGTTTGACATACATGGTCTCCTGCAACTATGCAAGTGAGGGCGTAGTGAGGGTGAGTGAGCACCCGGTCGTCAATCCTCGGGTCTTCTCATATTTTCGGGGCCGCCGAAAAGAAGTTCCTGTTGGAAGTTCTGTAGAAAGTTCTACGCCGAACTGAGGCACGGATGCATGCATGCATGAACCCCGGTCTATTCCTCGCGCGCTTCCTTCGTCCATTGGTTCCACGTCATTTTGAACTTCTTGCGAAAGGGTCAGTTGAATCGACTTCTTGCGTCACTTCACACTTCTCGTGTGATCGCCACGAGCTCGAGCACCGGCTGCCTTGTGTGGCCAGCGGCCCGACTCCGCAGCTCGTCTGCGGTGGACGTCTGCGGTGTGGCTGTCGGCCTGGCAGGTGACTTTGCGACCGGGTACTCGTCAAGAGCCGCATCCTCGAGCCGAACAAGCCGATGTGCAGCCTCGGCGGTGCAGCCTTGGAGCTTCGTACGGCCAGTGCAGGCACGTGTCACGCGACTGGGGCTGACGGCATCCGTGTATGCTTTGAAGAGACCTCCCGTGATCCGGGTGGTGGCTATGCCGGCGTGCAGGGCGGTCTCGTGGGACGTGTGGAACTGCAGCCGCTACTGCACGCTCATCGCAACACGACGACCGGCGCCGACGACTTGTGGTGGCTTCTCCGCGTGAGTGGCCCGCATCCGCAGACAGTCCTGTTTGATGGCACGCGGGGCGGCGATTGGGTCGCCCGCTTTCGGATGTGCAGCCCGGGCGTGTACACGCTCTACGTTCGCGAGGTGCTCCGAGCGCCGTGGGCGCAGTGGCGCGACGACCGTTGGGAGGAGAGGCCCGGTACGCCTCCGTGCGCGCACGGCAACTGGACTGCTGGGGTCCGATTGCGCCGGTACGCCTTTCGCTATCGTCCTGCTGCCTCTGGAGCGCTTGGTCAATTGCTTCGTCGCCCTGCCTCTTGCAGCTCCGGGCTATGGGCATGGTCCCGCAGCGCGATTGAAGAGGCGTGCGACCCGTCAACCGGTGAGCCGTCCGGCCGTGCGCGGGGTGAGCGAGCCCGAGCGCTGTCCCGAGCGCTGACCCTGTTGGAGGAGGTTCAACCGGTCCCTTATCCAGAGCATGGCCTCTTTGGAAACGCAAACGTGAGCGGCGCGCTCGCCTACGTGGAACGCGAGCGAAGCAGCGACGGTACGCTCCCATATTTGGAAGGAGGGACGCTCCCTAATTTAGAAGGCGACGTGCTTCCAAATACGGCTAGCCAGAGGAGCCAAAACTGCAGCAGGAGCAAAAACTGCAGCAGGAGCAGGGCGGGCACCGCTTGCCGGAGGGGTAACGACACGCTCATTTGCCTCATGGGGGACAGCCAGATGCGCACACTGGCGGATGGGTTGCTCTCGTCGAGTGCTATGTTAGGCAACAGCTGTGCCGAGCTCGAGGCCGCAGCCGACATGACGACCTCGATGTCGGCCGAAGGGTCTCTCGAGGCCGTAGGGTCTCGCCGCGCCGCCGCCGCCGCCGCCGCCGCCTGTACCGGCCTACGTCAGTGGCGACGACTCTGCCCGAAGGGCACCTCCTCGCAGCCGCCCGGGCGTCCGAAGCTCAAACAGATGCCCTGCCCGAAGAATGCCCCTTCTTCCGCCGTCTGTCAACGAAGCCTCTGTGACGGCGTCCGCCTGCACTATCTGCGCGTCAACTACGGGGATGAGCTCATCAGCCCGTTTCCCCACAAGCGAGCGACACAGAGCCTCGCGGAGCATGCCGCGCAGCACTGTACGGCGATCGTGCTCAACACGGGCCAGTGGTGAGTGCTCTCGACGGCGCCCTAATGACGGAGTGCCTTTTGATTGCACCGCCAAGTGCCTCCTCTGAGGACCCTCTTCCCCCTATCAAGGTGGACTCCTTCGAACTGATCGCCCTCTGAGGGGCCTCTGATGGCCTCTGATTGCGTCCCTCATCAGGTGGGCCTCGTGGAAGCGGGCGTCTGCGCTACTGATTGCCCTGGATGAGCCTTGATTGCCCCTCTCATCAGGTGGGCCTCGTGGAAACCGTCGAAGCCCGAAGGGGCGCAGGAGCCGGCGCCACCGGGCAGGTATGCGCGCACCCATCGCGAGCGCTACCTCTCGCTGATGAGCCTCTGATGAGCCTCTGATGAGCCTCTGATTGCGTCCCTCATCAGGTACGCGCGCACCCTTCGTGAGCGCTACCTCTCGGTGCTACAGGACGCTGCACGCCGCTACGGCACCCACCTGGCCTTTGCCGCCACGAACCCCTATCCCCTCAATGTGGGAGGGCCCCAGTACGCGTCGAGGCGCTCGAAGCCATATGATATGGCCGCATGCAACCCAACCGCACGTGAGCGGCGCTACCCGCACGTGCTGCGCGAGTATAATCGGCTTGCTCGGCAGGCGTGCGCCGCGCTGCGCATCCCATATCTCGACATGTGGGAGATTGCGCTGCCCATGTTCGACATCAGTGGGGACGGCGCTCACTACGCTGCGGACGCGACGCCGGTCGGACGAGCGCAGGTACGTTGATTGCATGCTGATGGCCTGCCTTGCATGCAAGTGCTCACCACGGCGCGACGCCGGTCGGACGAGCGCAGGCGGTGCGGCTCTTGCACTGGCTCTCGTCGCTCCCTTGCATGCAAGTGCTCACCACGGCGCCCTAGGCGGTGCGGCTCTTGCACTGGCTCGCGTCGCTCCCTTGCATGCGAGTGCTCACCACGGCGCTCTTGATCAGCGTCCCTTGCATGCACGTGCTCACCACGGCGCCCTCGGATCGTTCCCTTGCACTGGCTCTCGTCTCTCCCACTGCGAGGCTGCTGAGTGCTGGCGAGGGTTCATGGTGAGAGACGGTGAGAAGTGCCAGAGCGTCTTCCGTCTACGGGTCGAGAGAGAAAACAGCCCCAGCCCGCCCCGTAAGCGGACCGGTAACCGAAACCGTGCACGCTGAGACCTGTGAATAAACCTACGTGAGTTGCGGTGCGGCCGCTTTGCCTCCCGCGAAAGTAACCGAGTTTTTTGTGGATGCCGATTGCCGTCGTACACGGTTGATGCACACGGATACGAAGTATCCGTTATTCGCGCGCCGTACGTGGGGTACGCGGGCGCGCGGCCCGTACTACGGTACTAGTATTGTAGTATTCGATTCGCGCCCCACACGGACACGCGCGCGGTGAGCCGTGAGCCGATCGTGTGACCCCGGCGAGCACTATCAACGAAGCCCGCGATCCCGGCGGATCTACACACGCGTCAGAGCACATTGTCGGAGAGACTGCAGACCACCAACAGACCATCGGACTCGCAGACCACCGGACTCGCAAACCCACAAACATGGAACGACATGGAACGACCACGCCCTAGTGCGGTACCCGCCATGATGCGCGGGAAATGTGAGTGAATGTGAATGTGTGTCAGTGTGTGCTGCTCACGTGGGTGCTGTTCACATGCACGTGCTGCTCACCATATGAATATTCCATGTGTGATTCCGCGCGCCTTGCACGCCTCCTTCAGCGCAGTCGAATCGCCGTCGTTGTCAGTAAAGTCGAATTTCTTGAGCGCCGGCGCCGCGCCCTCGCGGATCGCCGCCGCCAGCGCCGCAATCCCGCGCGTGCCGATTTCGTTAGCGCTCAAGTCGAGCGTCTCGACGCGCCGCAGGAGCGGCAGCACCTTGGCGAACGCCTCCGCGTCCGCGTCCGTCCACTCGAGGCCGCTAAACTTGAGATCCCGCGCCTCGCCGAGCGCGGCGCAGATCGCGTCGGCGTACAGCCGCGCCACCACCTCGCAGTCGGAGCCGTTGGCGAAGACCTTGCGCGACAGCTCGGCCGCAAACTCGCGAGGGTGCATCGGAGGCGCGCGGTACCCGTGGGTGATGCCGCGCGGCACCGCGGGGTCGGCGAGGCGTCGAAAGGAACACGCTGACCCCCTCTTGACAAAGCCGCTCACGGCGCGCTCAAACGACGGCCACCCCTTGCCTCGGAGCCAGCCCTCGGGGAAGAAGGGCGCGGCCTCGGCCGACCGCGGCCAGCCCGGGGGCAGCTCGCTCAGGATGACCGTCGTCGTCAGCCGGTGGGCGTACCACGTGTTCACGGTCTTCAGCGCGGTTTTAAAGGCGGCTTGCTCGGGCTTCGTCCGCTGCCCGTCGGCGTCCTTTTGGTGTATGCTGCCCCAGCTGCGCGCATCGTGGGACGACACACACACGCGAACCCGATCAGTGCGCGTAAGCGCGCCGAGGTTGCACAACGCCGGGCCAATCAGGCGCGCCGTCGCGGCAGAGGCGCAAGGGGGGGCTGCGGCGGCGTCGAGTGGCTACTTTCGGGGGGGGAGGGGGGGGAGGGGGGTTAGGGGGGGAAGGGGTCGTGCGAGGAAATGGGCGGCGGCGAGAGAGCGAGAGAGAGCGAGCGCGAGCACTCACTCGTAGAAGACGCCAAACTCGCCCGAGGGGAGCTGATCCGCCGTGTCGCCGCACTGCTGGCCGGCGAACGGGATGACGTAGCAGCAGTAGCCAGCACAGAGGCCGAGGCAGAGAGCGTTCCAGCACAACGACCAGCCGACTTCGCAACAGTCTCCCGGGCAGCACCGCCGCTCGCGCTCGATCTGCTCGGCGAAGCGCCTCAGCTGCTCGCCATCCGGGTCCGGGTGCTCGGGCGTGAGCCACCCGTAAGAGATGGCGATGATGCGGAGCGGCTTGTCGGCACGCCAGTCGTCCTCAGACAGCACGAGGCCGCAGGTCTCGCACATCTCGCCCACGTGCCCGCGCGGGAGCGCGCGCACCTCCGCCTCCGACAGGAACGCCTCCTCCGGGAGCTCTTGCCGGCGCGACAGCACCGCACCGCGGCGGGCCTGCTTGAGCAGCCACGAGAGGCGGAGGAGCCGCACGGGCGCGGGGCTGCCGTCGCTCCCCTGGCGCAGCAGCGAGTACATCTTCTCCGGCTTGAAGTAGATCTCGCCGTCGCCGGGCGGCTTCCCCTCGCTGTCTTTCAGATATTGCGCCCAGACCCTCTCGCCAAACGCCACGGCCTCCTCTTGCGACTGGACGAGCGGCTTGGGTCCACCAGAGGCGGGGCCGCTGCGGGCCTTGCCGGCGGACACCGGCCCCTGCTTGGCCTCGCGCTCCATGGCCTGGGGAAAGGGTGCCACATTCATCGTTGCCCTCCTGCGACGGCAGCGGGCACGTCGCGCAGGGGGGTCAGAGAGAGAGGACAGACTCTTGCGCCCTCTTGCGCCTGGAATCACGAGTTTATGAATGAGAGGGTATCTCTTGCCGTCTTGCGCCCTGAGGGCGGGCGGGAGTGCGCGCGCGGCGACGGACCCCGGAGGAAGGTGCCGCCGGGCCGAACAGATGCGTCGCAAGTTTGAGATACCCCACACGGCAGAGTGCGTCTACTTGTGGTGTGAACGTTAACCCCGAAACTTAGCTCTCCCGCATCCCCCCGTCTAGTTCTATGATGGATACCGTCCCTGTAACCTTCACGTTGAGCCAATGTCGTCATCATGAAGGAAGGTAGCCGGCATCTTGAAGAGCCCACAGCGCCGCGGCACCGATCAAGCCAAGGGTAAGCCCCAGCGCCGCATGCAACCCAACATTCCGCGAGGGCGCTGTCGTGGGCGGTTTGGGAGACGGGTCTTCCCTGTGGCGCGCTGTCGTGGCGAACTCCTCCAGGTACGCCTCATCCCTAATTAGGATCGCCTCCTCCAGGTACGCCTCATCCGCGGCGATCGCCTCCTCCTCGGCCGCGATCGCCGCCTCCTCGTCGAGCTCCTCAAATGAGTCCTTGCGCTCCGCGCCCGGGACGACGCGACCGCTGCGGATCCAAGCGTCGTCAACGGCTGCTGCAGCCTCTGCCGCCGCACGACGCGCGTCGGCGGTCCGGCGCTCTGCCGCGAGCACGCGCGCCTGCGCGCCAGCAATGGCGGCCTCGGCCGCCTCGGTCGCCTCCATCTCAGCCAGGCGCCCCTCTTCGGAGGCTAGCTGAGCCTCTTCTGCCTCCGCCTTGGCCGTCGCGTCTTCCATGCCAGCCGCCTCCGCCGCCTCCGCCGCCTCCGCTTTGGAGGCTGCAGTGGCCGCGAGCGCCTCGGCCGCGTCGCGCGCCGACGCGATCCACTCGCGCGCCGACGCGATGCCGCGGATGGCGGCCGCGCGCGTCTCAAGCTCCTCCAAGTACGCCTCATCGGCTGCGATGCCCAACTCCTCGGCGGCCATCGCCGCCTCCTCGGCAAGGTCCTCCTCGAGGCCCTCGAGCTGAAAGGCATCGGCATCGGCGATGCTGCTGGCGTCGAAGTCCGTCGATGCTGCTGATGCGGCTGATGATGTCGTGCCCGCCGACGTGCACATTGCCTCCTTCAGCTTCATCCGAAGAGCCCGTTGTGTGGCGAGGAGTGCCGCTTGTTTGTTCTGAGCTATGGCCGCGTCGAGAAGCGCCTCGTCGGCCTCTGAAATGTGTCCATCACTCGAGTAGGGCGTTTCGCTCTCTGACGCGTCGCTGTGCTCATGGTGGCGCCGACGACCAGCCGGCGTCTTGCCCTTCGGCATCGAAAACACAAACAAAGCGAGTGTGAACTACAGGACGTGTGAACGTTAAAAGCCTCTCCCGAAAGCTGCTGCCCAAAACAACGCGCAAGGCCTCCGGACCCCAAAAGTTGGTGAGCCCAAGAAGGCCGCCACGCCGCCACCGGGCGTCTCGCCGAACCGTGAATGGACTTGACTTGACTTGACATCTTGACTTGACTTGACGTGAATCGACACGCGCACCGCAGCCGCAGGGTCCTACGCTGGCAAGACCGCTATTGTACCACTATTGCTAATGTTGGATCCCGCAGCAGGATGTGGCTCATTTGGCCACATCCAACGCAGCCGCCCTTGGCTCTCCAGCGCCTCGAGCATCACGTTGATGTCTTTCAGCCGGTTCGGATCGACGTGGCCTGACTGTCCTCCGACCACACTCGTTCCAAGCCCAAACGCCCGACCGGATGGCGCTGCCAACTGGTGCTTGACTGCCAGCAGGGCGATCCATGTTTGCTCCACGATGGAAACCAGACGCATCTCACGCGACGCCGTCGCATTGAGCCACGCTTCGAGCACTGACACAGAGAGGTCGCACTTGCGCCACACGGACCACGAGTCCTGCAGGTGCCAGGCGTTGAGCACTCTCGGCGCCTGCTCTGGCGCGATGCCGACTACGCGCAGTACAAGGGGCACATCCTCCGGCCGGCGAGCCACCATGTTGTTTGCGCGCCGCTTGCTGGCGAACCACGTCTGATGGAACGAGTTTGGAAGGTCGAGATAGATGCCGGGCAATCCGACTGGCAGTTGGTCGCGCCGCACATTCAGCCAGTCGATCAGCGGACGCAGCGATCGCCGGAAGTAAGGCAGCGGCTGCCTTCCCGACAGCGCCATGTATCCGGGACGTGCAACATCCGCGTAGACGACAAACCCACCCTCGGGCAGCGCCTTCAGCGCCTCGAGGATGATGAACGGCTTCCAAAGCATATTCCCTCCTCGAAATGAGGCCTCCTCCTGGCCCAGCCGCTCCACCATCTCCCGCCGCAGCCGAGCGAACGCAGGTACCGCATAGAGCTCTCGTGGCGTCCACGCCTTCGCCTGGTCCGCGCGGCCGACCGACACCGCGCTCGACGCCCACCCTGCCTGCCGCTCTTCGTATCGGTCGCCGCGGCACATGGCGTCGACGCAGTTGACGGCGAAGTTCACAAAATGTACCGGCGGTAACCTCGTCGACTCGTCGCACGCGGCTGCGCATTCGCCTCGCATACCTGGCGCAAGCCCACCACAGCCGAGGCTGCGGAATCCGAGCTCCTGTGCTGCTTGCGCAACCATCGCCTCGGGGTTGTGCTTGTTCCACTGCCAGGTCGCCTCGCTGATCGCCGCAAAGCGCGTGTCCCAGTGGTACAGCACTTGGCTCCATATGTGTGGTCGCGCCCAAACGAAATTGTCACCACCGCCTACATCGCCTCGCTCCCTAACCCCGCCTGGGGTCGCTTCCGCCGTGTACAGGGCGCCGTCGACCGTAGCGTTGAAGCAGCAGCTCACAACGCAGCGCGGCAGCGAGCCACCCTGCCGCAGCCGGTACATATCTGGCCTCACACGGACGTACACGTCGAATGGCGCGAAGCCGTGACGGGCCACATGCTCGTCTGCCATGCGTGCTGCAACCCTCATCGAGTAGATGGCAGCCTTGATGCCCGCCACGGTCATACCAGAGAGGGCCCACTTCTCGTGCATCGCCGATGATGCGATGGTCTGGTGCTCAATCCTGAGTCCCGCCGGCTGCAGTAGCTGCACGAGGCGCGTCACATCCACCGAAGCAGCGGCTCGTCGAGCCGCCTTGTAGTAAGTCGTAGTGACGGGCTCCGTTCTATTCCACGTGTGCACAAAAAGAGCATAGTGCGAGCTGGAACGATCGCACTGTGACAGGAAGCGTCGCAATGGTGCCGTCGTCCCCGCGCTCTCGAGCGTGTCACGGAAGTGGCCCGACAGCAGCACGGCAATAGATGGCAGCGCGCGTAGAGGCGCCGCATTGCCATCGTCATGAGGCGACATGAAACCGTTTTGGTATGAACAAACAGCGAAGCCTGTTAGTTTCCCGTTTTAGTCTACCACTTGTCCCCCACACTTGTCCTCGACCAGGCGTTCGATTTCGAGGACGGCGAAGATGGCATTGTCTGCATGTTCAGCCACATCACATTCGGCACGGAGTGTGAACCCTGGGTGTAAATCAAAGTCCAGACTTGGAAACCCCCTTGTGTTGACGAAACTGAAACGGTGGGCAGTGGACGCGAGGAGCTCCTTCGTCTCCTTCTCCGCGAGCGTCGACACAAACCTCATGGCGAGCTCGATCGACTGGCGGCGCTCGCTGAGAGACCGGCCGACGCCACCCATTCGCCAATCCGTTCGCCAGTCCGAGATTGAGAGTCGATGGGAGCGTCAAGCGCTTGGTGCGAAGCGGAAGCCTCGCAGATCCCATTCGGCAGCGGCTCTCGCCGTCCGAGCACCTCAGCCACAGCTCCTCATCGACGGTGATGGCCCTATTGGAGGCCTCACGGTCGAGGAGCTGGCCGAGTTGCGCGCGATCATTGCGAATAGCCCTCTTGGTAGCCTCACAGCCGAGGAACTGGCCGAGCTGCGCGCGATGAAGGCGAATCCGAGCCTCACTGCCGAGGAATGGGGCGAGCTGCGTGCGATGCAAGCGGCTGCCGCGGCTGATGCAGCAGCGCCATTCCCGGAGCCAAGCCCAGCACTCCTCGAGGCGCCGCCATCAAGAGGCACGCAAGGACCTGCACGGGCCCATCCAGAGGCCCTACCAGAACGGAGTCCGGTCATGCTCGATGCGCCACCAAGACCGACGCCCATCCCCGTGCACTCGGGGGCGGGGCACTCGGAGGCGGGGCACTCAGAGGTCGCGACAGCGGCGGTCGTGGCTGCGACCGTGGTGCAGTGCGATGCGGCAGAACCCACGAGACCCGACGTGGACGACGAGCAGAATCATGGCTCCGTCTCAACTGTGAATGATGGCTCAGCTGTGAATGGTGGCTCCGCCTCAACCGCGTGGGCGCTAGATGGCGCCGTGTCGGGCTCCTCGTCGTCCGTGGTGGGAGGCGCCGTGCTGGGCTCCATGTCGTCCGCTGTGGAAGGGACGAGCGTCCGTTTGGCAGCGGGAGTGGCTGAACCTCTGATGAGGGTGGGCGTCGCCGCCTACGAGCGCCGCCCAACATCCTCTCCTGCTAATGATGCCTCTCCTGCTAATGAGCGCCGCCCAGCGTCCTCTCATGCTCATGAGGTATCCTCTCCTGCTAATGAGGTAGCCTCTCCTGCTAATGAGCACCGCCCGGTATCCTCTCCTGCTAATGAGCACCGCCCAGCATCCTCTCCGAGCAAGTTGGCGCTCCATCGGAGCCGTCGGTATACGTGGGACGAGGATGGCGAGGGGCCTGAGCCGTCCACGCGCCGTGCTGAGCAGGAAGCGCGCCGTGCTGAGCAGGCTAGCGAGCTCGACGAGCGCTCCTTTGGCTCCTACCCAAATACGTGGGAGAGGGACAGTGCTGCTGAGGAGCATGCGGCGGGGCCGCCGCCGGAGAGGTCCATGGAGCTGCGTGAGATGTTGTTCTTCTGTGGACCGCAATCTCGACCACAATCTCGCGGGCTTCACGACACCTCGGAGAGTGACTTGGAGTGGCCACTGGCCTCGCCATCGCACCCCTCGCCGTCGCCGTATACGGCGCCCAACACGGCGCCATGGCACCCCGCACAGTCGCCCTCGCACCCAGCGGTGCCATCGCCATCATATCCCTTGCCATGTCCATCATACCCATCGGCGCCATCGCCCTCGGCACCCTCGCCCTCGCTCTTCACACCCTCGCCCTCGCTCTTCACACCGTCAACCCGCTTCTGCTTCGCATGCGGCACGAAGTTGGTACGCACGAGCGCCGCGGGTGGTATCCTAAAAACAGTCGCGCCCCTCTTCTGCTCAAGTTGCGGCCAGCCGCAGGCGCAGCCGCAGGTGCAGCCGCAGGTGCAACCACAGCCATCGGGATCGGGGCACTCATCTCATACGCAATCATTCGCAATCAAGGGATCGGGGCACTCATCTCACACGCAATCATTCGCAATCACGCCGTCGTACGTGGAGGAGGCGGCGGAGAGGCACCCGTCAGCCTCGGGTGACGTGGCGCCCAACACGGCGCTGAACCCGCGCCGTTTTGGGCGCCTCCCCGCCGACGAGCTGAGCGCGTTGTTGCGGGCGCACGCTCTCCTCTCCGACGCCGCGTACGGCGAATTGATCGCGACACTCCGAGCCGCAGCCGATGATGACGACGACGACGACGACGACGACGATAGGGAGGTGGAGCTCGTGGAGGAGCTCCGAACCTGATGATTGCCTCTGATTGCCTCTGATTGCCACTGATGACGATAGGGAGGTGGAGCTCGTGGAGGAGCTCCGAACCTGATGATTGCCTCTGATTGCCTCTGATTGCCACTGATGACGATAAGGAGGTGGAGCTCGTGGAGGAGCTCCGAACCTGATGATTGCCTCTGATTGCCTCTGATTGCCACTGATGACGATAGGGAGGTGGAGCTCGTGGAGGAGCTCCGAACCTGATGATTGCCTCTGATTGC
>Ga0210240_100019_pt1 | contig 86635 bp, 52 predicted proteins | sample ChrtobMetP5a_4mM_FD_155463 | JGI IMG/M metagenome (GOLD analysis project Ga0210240, IMG submission 155463) | Chrysochromulina tobin associated microbial communities from unialgal haptophyte culture, Seattle, Washington, United States - P5a_4mM | ecosystem: Host-associated > Algae > Haptophytes >...
ATAACCATCCCTTTGAGTGTGATGCACAGAGAAGACGGTGGGTTCTAGCGCCGAAGGCGCTAGATTAGTTGTCTTCTGGGGCGAGCAATGTAACTGGGGCGGAGGCGCGGCTGCCCTTCGAGCAGAGCGCGCCGGCGGGCGGGGTATGAACCACACGCATGCATGCAGGAGGATACATACCATAAAGCCCACAGTCCGAACAGTTACTGTGGAAAGAGGGCGCGTCGCCTGCCTCAGGCTTCGCGCAAAAGTCACGCGTCTGTGTGAGGTCGCCGCGCAAGGCGGCTCTCCCACTGCGTGTTTGTCGTGCCCCACCCTCCCGGACCCGTACTGTCTAGAATAGGGGACTCAGAGCCGGCCCCTGGCCGTCTCTGTGGGGGGCTGCTTATTAATAACCATCCCTTTGAGTGTGATGCACAGAGAAGACGTTCATTGTTCTATTCATATGTCACGTCAATCCCTTGCGCGATAAGGACACCTTGCACAGGCCACAGCATATCTGACCATATGACAGACATAACGGGATAACCCAGGAAACATAACAACGGAACCCAGGAAAACGAACAGCAAACACCCACCTGCATATGCATCAACAACCTCAGGACGGCACCACCTTCAAATTCCCGGGTCCCCCACCGCACACCAGGGGATCCCTTCAGAACTGTGGGTCTCAGGGACTGTCGGTCCCGGCTCGCTCCCGGCTCTATCCCGGCTCTGCCGTGCTAGGAAGGGTCGGTTTGAGAAGACTCACGGGTTTGAGAAGACTTCAACGCGAATCGTGTCGCAATCTGCGGCGCCCAGAACTTGCTGTGCCTGATTGGGACTGTCGGTCATACGCAGCCTCATGCCTGATAGGGACTGTCGGTCATGCGCAGCTTCTGGCCTTTATTGTAGCGGTGGTAGGCGATGACGTAGTCGATGTGCACGTAGTTGCTGTTGAAGAGAACAAACTCGCGGTAGCGCACGATATCCTTGCCCAGCTCGGCAATCAGCGAATGGTGAAAGATTTTTGGCATGACACCCGGCACTGCCGAGAGCTCACGGCAGCTGACTGGAAAGATAGGCGCGCCATTGTCCATCGAGGTGACCCGTGCGGCTCGAAGGTCATGTGTCTTTGCCTTTTTGACCAGCGTACGCTGCGTGCGCATGGGGAAGCCGAGGGCCGCGCGCACCACGAGAACGTAGAGGACGTCTTCCGGGTGGGGCATGGTTTCGTCATACAGCCGCTTGTGCAGCTCACTGCTTGGGTCGTACGCGCTGTCGGGGCCTACGTACTGATCCGTCTTGCCAGCGTCCTCCGCGAGGTAGACGCCGTCGCCAAAGGCGGTGCCCGTGTTGATGCCTGCGAAGTGCTCGTTCAGGCCCGTGGACAGCAGGTCTAGCAGCCGATCTGGGTTGACACCATGCAAGAGGATGACCTCATTGCAAGCCTGCGAGAGGGTGAAGCCGCCCACGCAATCCGTCTTCACGGGCAGGCCGGGAACATTGGAGACATCCTTGCCTTTCTTCTCAAGCATCTCGAGCTCCTTCTGCACGCGCTTCACGCCGGTCGTGTACTTGTCCAGGTTGCGTTGATGGTCGACCTTCCACGCACACGCGAGCTTGAGCGAGTCGTACTCGCCGTACTTTTTCTTCACGTCCGAGCCCTTGCCAAGCTCCGAGCCATCTGTCTGGAGCAGCGCCTCGAGCGATTGCAGCAAGTCGGTCCCCGGCAGAAGAGGCCGGAGGGCGAAGCCGTCTTTCTCTTCAGCTTTCTTCGCCTTCTCTTCAGCTTTCTTCGCCCTCTCCGCCGCCGCCACCTTCTCGGCCGCCGCCCTCTCGGCCGCCACCTTCTCGGCCGCCGCCTTCTCTGCCGCGGCCTTGTCGGCCGCCGCCCTCTCGGCCGCCGCCTTGTCGGCCGCCGCCTTGTCGGCCGCCGCCTTGTCCCGCCTGTGGAAGCACGAGGGCGAACGCACGCTGTTTTGGCGCTGTGCAATGCCAAGGCACTCGGTTGCCACAGAGGTCGTCCATTGCGACCAGTCGGCCGCAACCAATCGCAACCCGCCGCCATTCGTTCGCCATGGGAAGGCATAGGGAAGGCAATCGGTGCAACTCACGTGCGGAAGAATGTGCACGACACCCCGCGTCGTCGCCAATCACCCCTCGGGGCAATCAATCAGGCGAAGAAGGGAGCAGGTGTCCGTCCGCAACGTTTGGCGCGTTTATGCTGCTGAATGGACGTCAAGATGGCAAAAGGCAGTCACTGGCAGGCAGAGCGCCCTGCCTGTCGATTCTCTGCGCGATGGCACTCAGAGAGGGAGCGAGGCGCCCAATCGCAATCAGTGGGTGGTTCGTCTTCATCATGCGCACTGAGGATCGTTCGGCGCGTCGTCGTCAATAATGACTTGCCAGGAATCTTGCTCTCGACGACAGCAAGCAACGACAGCACGCAACGACTGCCAGACGAAAGCCAACGCTAGCAGTCCGATCAGTATATAACTACCCAGAGTTAAATTCCAGACTGTGCCAGAGACGCCGGTGAGGTTTGTTGCCCTGGAGACTGCTGTGCCTCCACTGCTGACATAGACATTGGGCCCCTGGGCAGGGGGAGTATTAGGGAACGCGACGACACAGTGGTCACTACGGGCACACAGTGGTCACTACGGGAGATTTAGAGTGTGAGCACGCACATAAGAAGCTGTGTTGCCGGTGATCGAGGAAGACGTTATCGAGACCGTGCCAGAAGAGACGTAGACACCGCCGCCCTACAAACAACGAGCAAAAGGTGAGTCTCCCATGCGGGCGATGGGAAGTTTTCAAGGTCTCTGTGGCACGTACTAACTGGAGTTGACCGAAGCGTTCGCAGTTGTGCAAGCGAGAGTCGAGGCAAGCACACGTCAGAATTTTTCCCATCGGGGCAATGGGAACTTTTGAGAGCGTGAGCGCGCACAGAGCTAGCAGAGTTCCCACTTATGGTGGACGATGAGATGGCCACTGTGCCAGACATCGACGAGTCATAGACACCGCCGCCCTGCAAACAACGAGCAAATCGTGAGTCTCCCATCGGGGCGCAGATTTCCCATTGGGGCATTGGGAACTTTTGAGGATGAGCGCGCACATAGAGAGCTGTGTTGCCAGTGATGGTGCACGAATCAATGGTCACTGAGCCAGACGAGACGGCGACACCTCCGCCCTGCAAACAACGAGCAAAACGTGAGTCTCCCATGGGGGCAATGGGAACTTTCAAGGTTTCTGTGGCACGCACCCACTGTAGTTGACCGATGCATTCGCAGTTGTGCAAAGCGTGAGTCGGAGGCAAGCACGTCAGCAACTTTCCCATCGGGGCGATGGGAGATTTGGAGTGTGAGCACGCACATAAGAAGCTGTGTTGCCGGTGATCGAGGAAGACGTTATCGAGACCGTTCCAGAAGAGACGTAGACACCGCCGCCCTACAAACAACGAGCAAAACGTGAGTTTCCCATGGAGGCCATGGGAAAATTAGAGGTCCTCTGCGGCACGTACAGTCTGTAGTTGACCGGAGTTTCGGCCGCAGTTGTGCAAGCGTGAGTCGTGGCAAGCTCATCAGCAACTTTCCCATCGGGGCGATGCGAACTTTTGAAGTTTCAGGCCCAGATGGCACGTACCCCATACTGGTAGATCGAGGCAGCACCCATCATAAAAGATGAGAGTCGTTTTGGGCATGTGTCAGCAAGGCATCCCATCGGGGCGATGGGAAGTTTTGCACATAAGCACGCACAATTCCAGAAGCTGTGTTGCCGGTGATCGAGGAAGACGTTATCGAGACCGTGCCAGAAGAGACGTAGACACCGCCGCCCTACACAAACAAAGAGCAAAACGTGAGTTTCCCATGGGGGCGTTGGGAACTTTTCAAGTTCTCTGCGGCACGTACCCGCTGTTCGTAGTTGACCGAAGCGTTCGTAGTTGTGCAAGCGAGAGTCGGGGCAAGCACATCAGCATTTTCCCATCAGGGCGGTGGTGATGAAATTTCAGGTCTCTGTGCGGCACATACCCACTGCAGTTGACCAGAGCGTGGGCCGCAGTTGTGCAAGCGTGAGTCAGGGCAAGCACGTCAGCAATAACTTTCCCATCGGGGCGATGGGAAGTTTTCAAGGTCTTTGCAGCACGCACCCCCTGTATAGTTGACCGAAGCATTCGCAGTTGTGCAAAGCGTGAGTCGGGGGCAAGCACGTCAGCAATTTTCCCATCGGGGCAATGGGAAAGTTAGAGGTCCTCTGCAGAACATACTTCCTGTAGTTGACCAAAGCGTCAGCCACAGTAGTGCATGCAAGAGTCGAGGCAAACTCGTCAGCAATTTTTCCATTGGCGCGATCGGAACTTAACTTTTCAAGGTCTACAGTTGGCACGTACATACTGTAGTTGACCGAAGGGTTCGCAGTTGTGCAAGAGTGAGTCGAGGCAAGCGCGTCAGCAATTCTCCCATCGGGGCGATGTGGGATAGTTGTAGGTCTATGCGGCACGTACATTCTGTAGTTGACCGAAGCGTTCGTAGTTGTGCAAGCAAGAGTCAAGGCAAGCACGTTAGCAATTTTCCCATTGGGGTGATGGGAACTTTTGAAGGTCTCTGCGTCACGCACCCCCTGGAGTTGATCAGAGCGTTGGCCGCAGTTGTGCAAGCGTGAGTCGAGGCAAGCACGTCAGCATTTTTCCCAGCGGGGCGATGGGATAGTTGAAGGTCTCTGCGGCACGTACTTGCTGTTGTTGACCGGAGCGTCGGCCGCAGTTGTGTGAGTGAGAGTCGAGGTAAGCGGGTCAGCACAAAAATTTTCCCATCAGGGCGATGGGAAGTTTTCAAGGTCTCTGTGGCACGCACCCCCTTTGTATAGTTCACCGATGCGTTCGCAGTTGCACAAGCGAGAGTCGAGGCAAGCGCGTCAGCAATCTTCCCATGGGGGCGATGGGAACATTTGAACATATGAGCACGCACATAGATGGTGAGGCCTCCCGTGAGTTTGAGCCCGAACAGTTGCACGACGCCCCTCGACCCCGGGCTGATGTACAGCACACGACGCGGACTCGAGGAGCTCGCCTGCGCGTGCAGCACGACCGAGCCTGCCACGGCCGCCTCGATGATCACGCTCCTGGTGATTCTGAGCTCGGCGCTGAGGTAGTAGGTGCCGGAGGCAAGGACAATGTGGCCGACGGTTGGGCTGGCGAGTGCACTGGTCAGGCCGGCGCTGCTTCTCACTGCCGTCTGCAGCTCACGGCGGTGGCTGGGCACAGGATGCTCGTACAGCCCGGGAGCGTCGCTGGCCTTGGTGCAGGGGAGCATGCTGTACAATGCAAGGAGAGTGAGGGTAACCTGCAGCTTATGTTCCTCTCGAGGCCGAGGCCGAGTGCAAGGAGGCTTCGCAAAACGATGATGCCATGCCATGAGCGATCCCATCAGCATGCACCCCCACAGCACCAACTGTCGTGGATTGAGTATGCTGCCGCCGTCCAAATCATGAGCAGGCGCAACGGAAAAGCGAGCAGACGCCACCGAAAAGCGAGCAGACGCCAGCCGAAGGAACGCAGACGTCGCCAAAAGGCGAGCTAGCACCACCACCAACCTGTCAGCAGGCGCCACCAGATTGCAAGCACGCGCCACCAAATGGCTAGCAGAGCCTTTCAAAGAGGACGTGATCGCACCTCGATGGAGCGCCAGGAGGACTTGCTGTTGCTCGGCTTCCAACGCAAGAAGAGCATCGCTCTTTGCCGTGCACCCAAGGAGATAAAGGCTCTTTGCCGAAACCGTGCTACGAAGATCTGGAGCCAGGCGCTGCCCGAGCATCCACAATCCTGGGACGATGGCGTCTGTGGGCCGCTGGTCGCGCACCTGCTCTTTGGCGTCGAGGATCACGTGATCGCCCAGTGCAGCGACCGCCCCATCTGGCGCAAGCAGGTGGTCCCACGATGCGGGGATAAGCGCAGCGTGGAAGGGCAGCGAGCCGACGACTTCTGCCACGACATTGCCTGCGCACACTATGAATGCACACTGCGTGTGAAGGACATCCGTTGGCCAATCACCGAGTGAGCTGCTGGACGAGGACACAGTGTGGGCGCGACCGGCCAGCACGGGGATCACTTGGTTCCTCAGGCAGTCGGATGCATCCAACAAAGTGTCGCCAGACGGATACTGGCCATGCAGAGCGAGAGGCAGGGGTAGCTGCCTGGTGACTGGCCACCAATTGGAAGCCGCCTCCAGCCGCGTCTCCAACCAGATCTCACCGTGTCCATCGGGCCTTTGGGTATGTGAGCGTGTGATCGGATGTGTTGGCGAGGTCGGATGTGTTGCCGAGGTCGGATGTGTCGGCGAGGTCGCAGGCGGTGGCGTCAGGCCAGAGTCCGAACGGCACGGTGGCGTCTTGGGTGGGGGCATCGGCGGGGGCGGTGACGTTAAGTGCCCACGACGGCGCGTGCGCTCGTGGCAGCGCGGGAAGTGCTCGGCGCGGTTGGTGGTCATTACGGCGCGGTTGGTGCTCCCTTCGGCGTGGGAGGTGCTCGCGACAGGGCGACGAGTGCCCATTATGGCGCAAAGTATGCTCACGACGGCGCGTGTGAGGCTCACGACGGCGCGCGGAAGGCTCACGACGGCACGTATGTTACCCATGATGACGAAGCTGCCCTTGAAGGCACGTATGGTGCCCATGCCGGCGCGTGCAGTGCTCGCGATGGCGCGTAAGGTGCCCATGCCGGCGCAGATGGTGCTCACAGCAGCGCTGGTGGTGATCGCGGCGGCCCGGTTGGTGCTCGCGACGGCCCGGGTGGGGCTTGCGACGGCCCGGATGGTGCATGCAACGGCGCGGGAGGTGACGGCGCAGAAGGTGCTCGCGACGGCGCAGGTGGTGCTCGCGACAGCGCGACCGGGGGCGCGCTCGTGACCGCGCGATCTATGCTTGTGACGGCGCGGAGGGTGCTCGCGACAGCTTGTCAAGTCGGTGCCGTAGGCGCAGATCAGGCAGCCGAAGCCGCCATCATCGCAATCAGCGTTGGAGGTGTAGAAGCACGGGGTCGAGCAGATGCTACTCGGCGGTGGGTTGGGTGCCGGATGCGCTGCTGGTGGCCGTGGAGGCGGCAATGGCATGGAGACGCGCGGGCCACAGTCGACGCAGTCGGTGCCGAAGGCGCACGTCGCGAACTTGGAGCCAGGGCCGCCGCTGTCGCCGGCGTTGAGGCAGTCGTTCGTGTACACCACGCCAGAGGAATGTGGCGGCGGGGGCGGCGACACGTTGCGCGCGCCGCAGTCGACGCAGTCGGTGCCGTACGCGCACATCAGGAGCTCGGAGCCGGGGCCGCCGTCCAAACACTCGGCTGATGCAAAGAAGCACGCCGTCGTCCAGATGCCAGTGCCAGCACGCAAGGGGGATGGGCTGACCGCCGGTGGTGGCAGCGGCTGGCCTGGTCCGCAGTCGGCGCAGTCGGTGCCATATCTGTTACAAGGGTGCTCGGCGCCAGTAACAGAGGGGGTCGGCTGCGACGGCGGGGAAGGAGAAGTGGCGCCGAGAAGAAGCTGACGGCTCGCCCAAGGCGCCTCGTCAAAGGGGGCGGAGGTTGCGCTCTCGGCGCGCGCGCCCAAAGCGGCGGCGACGAGTAAGACTCCACCATTCAACCCTCTCATTTGGTGGACTGTGCGAAGACTGTGATGCTGGTGGACGACGCTGGAATAGTGGGCCTGCAGGCTGAGCTTCGCCATTCGACAGCAAGTGTTTGGCGGCGCTCAACTTTCGAAAACAACTTTTCCCCGCACGAGATCACACGTCTCGCTGTGGAGCTTCTGCACGCATTATTTGTTGTACTTTTCCCTTTTTCATCTCAGTACGGTATTTTGTTTTGCGGAATGCAGGACGAGGTGACTTTGTCCGCTCCGCCCGCGACCCACACGCTGAGCCCAGGGAAGCACCCAAACCTCCGCTACGCGCTCTGCGGAACCGTGCGCCCTCAGTCCGTCCGCGCCGTGTCCAAGCGCCTCGTCTTCTTCAAGCTGGACGTGCCTGCGCACCGTGGCCCCAGCATCATCGCCAGCTGGGAGTGCATCGCCAAGTTTCGCGAGGGCTGCCTGGACGAGCCAGAGATTGCGCTGTTAGTGTCGACGCTGCATGCGTGCGCCTCCGCATCGAGCGATGGCGCCGGCGTGGGTTCAGCTCACGTCGAGCTGGTCGGCTTTCCGGAGGTGGCCGAGGACGGAGAGCGATCGTTGCATGTCGTGCAGGTGCTCGTATCGTCGGCCGAGGGCGACGCGGGCGTGGTGACGATTCCGGAAACCCCGCGCGAGCCGGCGGCCAGCAATGCTTCGGCGGCCACGGAACGCGTCCGCTTCAAGCACAGCGGCAGCCACACGCGGCCGAACACGGAGTCGCGCCACCAGCAGTTTGTCGCGTGGCTCGTGGAGTCTTTCGGGCTTGAGACGTTGCGTTCGGGCGCGGGTGTGCTGGACGTGGCGGGCGGCGCGGGCGGCGTTGCCTTCGAGCTCGCCTTCCGCCGCGGCGTGCCGTGTACCGTCGTCGACCCGCGCCCGATGAAGCTCAATGCGAAGCAGCGGCGCGCCCTTCGCAGTCGCGTGAAAGCCCAGGAAGTGCTCGGCGCAGCGCCGCCGCCCGCTGCATCATGGTGGGTCGCCGGGGCGAACGGCACGCGCAGCACCGGCGCGCCGGGGCCGTCGTCGCCGCAGCCTCCGCCATCGACGCTGCCAGAAGCGCCGGCGCCCGCTACGGCGCCGGTGATGGCGGCTGCGGCCAATGGCTGTTCGGGTTCCCCACAGGTCACCGAAGGAGAGGGCGAGGGTGCGGGCGCCATAGCGGGCGATCCCGCTGGCGAGCCCCCTGCCGACGGTGCGGCTGAGGGTGCGGCCGAGGCCTCATTCGGATGTGGCCCGTGCGAGGGGTGCGACGTACCCAGCGCGGATGAGGTCGCCATCCCCCCCTCATGGGCAAGCGCGTATGCGGAGGAGGGGGTGAGTGACGCATGCCTGCCCCGCCAGGTGTGTGGCTGGTTCGACGACGTGAGGTTCCCCACTGGTGCACACGCACAGCTGTGGCGCGACGTCTCCATCGTCGTTGGAATGCATCCCGACCAGGCCACGGAGCCCATCGTGCGCGCCGCCTTGCGCGAGGGTAAACGCTTCGCCGTCGTCCCCTGTTGCGTCTTCCCCAAAAGTAACCCGCACCGGCGGCTGCGAGGCAAGGCTGTCGAGAGCCATGGGCACTTTTGTGAGTACCTAGAGAGCCTCGGCGCCGTTGAGGGCGGCGGCGCGAGCGGCGTGCAGCGATCAGCGATCAGCAGCCTCGCCTTCGAAGGTCGTAACGTCATCGTGCACTCGGTGGTGCCGTCGCATCCGCCTCGGACTCCAGTGTGAGTGAACGACGGAGTGACGGGTGGCGCTCCCAAAATGTGCGGTATGCAAATAAATTCCTTACGGCCTTAGTACCATGGGCGCATGGGCCTAGCCTACCCGCCTCGAGTTCGGTACGAGCTACGACCGCACACCGGTCGCGCTCGATCGTTTGACGCGTATTACCGATTCAGATTCAACATACGAAATTTTTGTTTCGCAGTGATATTGATCTATACTGAGAGTTGTTCTATGAGCGTGTATGCGCGGCCGGTTAGCAATTCTCGGGGTCGTGGCGGCGCTAGTATGCGTTCAGGAGCGCATGTTCCGAAACGGCCGCCGAGCCCTCCTTCTCACGGCGCGACCTGCACCACGTAATCTGCGGGCATGGGCAGCGAGCAGCAGACATGGTGAGAAGAGCACCCCGTGTGGTGGCGCCGCAATGCGCATGTGGCGCCGCGGCATGCTCGTTGTGGCCATGCGCGTACCCTCATAGTGGAGCACGCCAGACTCAGCGTCGACAGCAAAGTGCAAGAAGTCTTCAATCTCCTCCTGCGAGAAGCGCTCGCCGTGGGTCGTCAGCAGCGTACGGATCTTGTCCGCCTCGACGTACCCTTTGTTCTCGGGGTCGAGAGTCCGGAAAGCGCGCAGCAGCTTCTCCTCCGAGTCCCGTGGGTACTGATTTTCAAGCATGATCCTCTGCATCATGCGCTCGAAGCGCTCAAAGGCAATGAAACCGGTGGGCTCCTCCTCCTCAATTTCCGTGATCATGTCACGCAGCTCGATCTCCGTCGGGTTGATGCCCAGGTGCCGCACGATCGTACCGATCTCTCGGACGTCGCACATGCCCTTCTTTTCGGGATCGAAGAGCGCAAAACCCTCCTTGATGGACCTGAAGATCTCGCGCTTGCGCGCAACCACTGGATCGAGGCCATCGGTCAATGCGTGCGCTGCCATCGGTCAATGCGCGCGCAGCCACAGGGCCTTGACGGCAAAGCCAACAGGGCGTTTGCGCTTTTACTTGCGAACTGCTCGCCGCGCTGTACCGAGCGGTTTCTTCCTTTGGCATCAAGTCAAGTCTAGTCAAGTCTACACTCAACACTGTTCATTCCGCATCGGCTATCCGTGCCAGCGCCCTAAGGTCCTGCATGCGCTCCGCGATCTCGCCGGTGATCCTGGCCTCGTGCTCGTGGGCGCGCCCGAGGCCCCGCATCCGGTCCAAGAATTCGTGCCGCTCGGCGATCTCGTCCTCGATCTGCTGCTTGAGCGACCTGGGCGGCGGCGGCGCCTCGGGTGGCGGCTGACTGCTGCGCTTCTCGGCAAGGATCTCCTGGGGCGTCTTGCCGTTGAACTGGTTGCGGAGCGCGAGCTCATCCTTGCGCGCATCGGAGGACTGTGTCGGCCGGCCTGGTGGCGCCATCGGCCGCTCGAAGTTGTTGTGCGCGTACCGTATCTCCTCCTCGGAGCGCCGGTGCGGCAGGCACTCGACAGGGGCTGGCCGCTCGCCGTACACGCGCTGACCCACCTTGGGCACGCGCACGGCGCGCTCCGAAATCGTCGTGTAGCCGGCCGCCGTTTTCTTGGCGAGCTCGTGCTGCTCCAGCGGGTCGAGCGGCACAAGGCCCATCGCTGCGGCCTCTTCGGCGCGCGCCTTGAGCTTGACCTGATTCGTTTTCGAGTACTTGTTGCCAACGCTCTTGCCGGGGTCTTCGCCATTGAGCCGCGCCATCGCGCGCAGCATCGCAGCTTCCTCCTTGTCCACAAAAGTGCTCCGCAGCGCTGGCGTGTTGCTCTTCTCCGGCAGTTGGTCAGCCACGGTCGCCGTGGCGCTCAGTCCCGAGCGAGTGGACGCCGTCGCACGCGCCGGCGGCGCCGTGTGCTGCGCGCCGCCGCCCACCAGCGGCTTGAAGCCCGAGTAAGGCGGCATCCGACCGTTTGTGAACGTTAACCTGTGTTAACACGTCAGAAGCGACAACCATAGTGTGAAATTTCGTCTGGATGCCTCGATCATGCGGGAATAAATGCCGATAGGTTCGTCAACAACGTTGATCATTCCTTGCGGCCTTGAAAGCGTTCGCGCGGAAATGGCCGTCCCGCTACGTGCGATCGTCGCGGAGCGGCAGCTCGGTGCTCGGCAGCTCGAGCGCTCGGTGCTAGATGAGATAATTGCACGTGACGCCAGTGCCGGATGGAGCTCGGGTGACAACGAGCTGGCCAAGCTCTATTATTCACAGCTCACAGAGGCGCTCGGCAGAAGAGTGAAACTCAGGCAGCCGGCAGTCGCCACGGCCATCGTCTTCTTCCGCCGGTTCTACTCGGAGCGTTCGCTGCTTGATGCTGACCCGCTTCTGATCGCACCCACGGCGCTGTGGGCCGCCAGCAAGGTCGAGGAGTGCCCCGTTGCAGCGAAGACGATCCTTCGGGAGCTTTCAGAGCTTGAGCAGCAGCAACCTTATGAGACCGCACAGCTCATCGCCGCCGAGCCGATGCTGCTCGAAGCTCTGGGCTTCGCATTGCTCGTGCCGCATCCGCACGTGCCCCTCGCTCGCCTGTGCAAGCACGCCATCACGGCGGCCGCCGAGGGTGCGGCCAACGAGCCAATGAGCGCCGACGAGCGCGAAAGCCTCGTGCACGCGGCACACGCGCTGCTCACCGACTGTTACAAGACAGACGTCGTGCTCTGGTGCCCTCCGCTCGCCCTCGCTCTCGCGTGCCTCCAGACGGTGAGCACCCACCGCCGCCATTGTTGTAGAGCCGTTCGCGCGCCCTCGCAGCCTGCGGCCATGCACTCACCTGTGAATGTACTGTGAATGCGCCTCGCCGTGTGCTCAGGCTGCGGAGCTGCTCAAGATGCCGCTGCAAGGTCTGTTGCCGACGCCCTCGGACGAGCTGCAGCGCCACGCCGAGCTCGCCACCGGCTCTCTATACGTGCTCTTCGAGCGCTGTGCGCGCTTGCAGCCTAGGGAAGTGAGCGCCACGCGCGAGCGCCTTGACGAGCACTGGAGACCGCGCCGGCCGTGGACTCCACCGCAATTCACGCAACCGATGGCCGAGTGAGGCGCCGTTGAGCACTTGAGGAGCTGCGGCCTATAGAAGAGCCAGAGGCGTCCGCGACCGGCTTTAGCCGCGCAATGCAAACGCGAATCTGCCGTCTCGCACGTGCGCTATAGACGGCACGCACCGACTAACTCCTTTAAGAATAAACGCCCACGGCAGCGCTACTTTGCCGAAATCCCGAAATGGCGTTGGCGAGACCCTTGAAGCCCACACGCCGCGGCCTGCTCGGATGCTTAGTCACGACGGCCTTATCGCGCGCCGCGGATTCGAGCGCCGATAGCTCCGCCAAGTTTCGGTTGTCGCTGCCACCACTGGAGCCGGACTTCAAGAGGCTCTACCTGATCAGGCACGGTGAGACGGACTGGAACCTCGAAGGGCGCATCCAGGGCCTCACAGACAAAGCCTTGAATGAGGCTGGGCTCAAGCAGGCGGTAGCGCTGTCAGACGCCCTCGCAGACGTTCCCTTGGAGCACATTGCCTCGTCGAGCCTCACGAGAGCCTCCACGACCGCTGATGTCGTGGCACGACACCACCCGAGCGCGAAACGTTCCAAGGAGAAGGCGTTCGTTGAGATGTGCTTTGGCGACTACGAGGGCATGCTGCTCAGCGAGTTTGACGATGACTACAAGCAGTACTTGCGCGCGTGGCGCGGCGGCACTGACAAAGCCTTCCCGGGTGAGCGTGGCGAAAGCCCGAATGCTGTCGCACGGCGCGGCCTCGCCGGGCTCCGAGCACTGGGCCTTCTCGGAGAAGGCCCATCGGGAGGCGAGCGCCACGTGTGCGTGGTCGCTCACGGTCGCTTCAACAAGATCTTGATCGCCGCGCTGCAGGGCGACATCACGACCGCCTCCGATTTGAAGCAAGGGAATACGTGTATCAACGTGCTCGACCTCGGCCTCGATGGAAGCTGCATCGTGCGCGCGCTCGACGTGCGAGACCATCTACGCGAGCTGAAGACGACAGGCAGGTCGTGAACGTGGTGCGCCGGTGCCCCGCCCGGTTACGCGTCTTTCCACCGTCTTCGAAACAACTCCGGATCAGTTCCCTGAAACACCCCGGAAAATAGGCCGGGCATTCAATTCCCAAACAGGTGTAGGGGTGGGGCCTTATAAACATGAAAAATAGTAGACCACTCCCCCTTGGGTCAACCATTCAATTCCCAGACAGGCGGTAGGGGTGGGGCCTTATAAACATGAAAATTTTTAGTAGACCACTCCCCCTTGGGTCAAGGGGAAACACGTGAAAATCGTGATTCGGAATAGGATAATGCAAACCCAACGAGGTCACACACGACAAGACTAGGAATGCCTCGCTCAGAGGCATAACACGCAGCATGCGAGATGGCGCTGGGCTGAAAGGAGCGCATAGCAGTAGAAGCGTGTGTGTGAACTCGACAACGCTCTCCCGCGCGGCGCGACACGCCCTCGCCGCGCCCTCGTCGTAAGTAGTGGTGGCGCTCGTCTAGCCCTTTTTCTTGGCGACACCGACGGTGCGGCCCTTGCGGCCCGTGGTCTTTGTGCGCTGGCCACGCACGCGCAGACCCCCTGCGATCGACGAACGCGGCGCCTCCGGTCAGCAGCGGGCATGCGGCGCGGCAGCAGCAGGGGTGGGCGGGCGTGGCACGCACAGTAGTGCCGCAGGCCTCGGTGCGCGCGGATCTTCTTCATCCGCTCGAGGTCCTCACGGTACTTCATGTCGAGGATGTTGGACACCGCCTGCGAGTACTTGCCGTCCTTGTTGTCCTTCTTGCGGTTGAGCATCCAGTCGGGCACCTTGAACTGCCGCGGGTTCTGCACAATGGTCACCAGCCGCTCCACCTCCTCAGCCGTCAGCTCGCCCGCCCTGCGCAAACCAGACCACGCACGGGCACGGGCAACACATTTTCAGCAAGATGTGACCGTCTGCGGCGCGGCCGCCTGCAACCCTCGAGCGCGCCGCGGGGGCGTGCGGCAGCCGTCTGGGCTCTTCAGACGGCTCAGGCAGGCGTCCCGATCCCGGCGCGACTCGCGCCGCCCGGCCAGGCGCAGGGGTCTGTCTGCGCACCGCTTGTTGAGGTCGACCTCAGCCTTCTTGCACGCAATGTTGGAAAAGCGGCGGCCGACACCCTTGATGGAGGTGAGCGCGAACATCACCTTCACCCTGCCGTCAAGGTTGGTGTTGAGCACACGAAGAATGTGCTGGAAATTCGACTCGTTCATGACGAGGGACATGGCTCCGTGTGGCGGCTGTCCAGGGCTCTGGGCAGTCACGTCTCCTGCGCGACGTCAGCGTTTTCGCTGTGAATTTCGCACGAACACTGTGAATATCACTTTGAGTGTTCCCCCTTTTCGGAGCGCACGCATCGCTTGATCGCATTGACGATTCGTCCAAACGAAGCGCTTTAAACGGCGCTTCGAACAGATGGTGGCACATTGATGCGAACCGTCCGCGCGAACCTGACGCGCCCAGCACGCTCAAATGGCGGAGCGCACTCCTGAGCAGATTGCGCGCAACGAAGCTATCCGGGCCGCGCTCGACGCAGTGCTACCCACCTGCTCTGAGGACCTCGTCCAGATGTGCGAGGGCATCAAGCACACCGGAAAGTCGCTGGCCGAGCTGCTTGGCGCGGGTGCGGAGCAGATCCTGGAGGACGACGACGATATCATGAGTCCCGCCGAGCTTGCGTCCGCGCTACTGCTCTGGGCACGCCTGCAGCTCTGTCGCCAGCAGACGCGAAAGCAGCTGTCGGAGAGGGCGATGGCGGTTGGCGCCGTGGCGCGCAAGCTGAAGCAGACGTTGGCCACGGCGAAGCCGATGGCGTGGAATTCCACAGCGCCTCCGGCGATGGTCCTCTACCGCTATGATGATGGACGGGTGTCGACGCGGCTCTACTTCCGACTGCGCGGGATCGTCTGGGCCGACGGTCCGCTCGAGGAGCGGCTGTTCGACAAGGCGTTCCGCAACCAGCTGATGCAGGCTCTACCGGACGGGCCGAGGCCCGAGATCGGCTCGCTCGTCGCCGACATCCTCAAGGCGCGAAGGAAGCGCAATCCGCCCGGTAGCCCGGACGCGGTGCCGATCGCGCTGCCGCCCGCGCCGCCGATGCTCAAGGCGCTCCGCGGCGGCACACGCAACTCTTCAGAGGGGTGCACGGGCGTGCATGCGCGCGACTTCGGCGTGCGCTCGCTCGAGTTCGCGAGCAACATGCGCGATCAGTTTCGATCGGTCGTGCTCGAGCTGGGCGCCGCCGGCGGCGGCGCGATCGTCGAGAAGCCGATCGGCGCGTGCGACGTATGGGAGGGAGTTCGCTGGAGCAAGTGTGCGGAGGTGGGCGCGCCGCTGCAGCAGGCGTGGGGGCTGGCCATCGCCGAGCGCCTCTTCTCTCTTTGGAAGAGCATCGGGCTCGCCGAGGACGGCACCGTCAAGTCCTACCCGTCGCCGGAGGCGCGCGCGCGCCAGGGCGTGCCCGGACTACCCGGCTCCTGGTGCCCGCACCGGCCGCGTGCGCCTTGCCGTTCGCCGACGCGGATGAAGATGCGCGACTTTCTCGGGCTCCTCTGCGAGACGAAGCGCACCCTGATGGGCGAACTCCTCTCTGGCTACCAGCACGTGACCGGCAGCACCGATCCCTCGCTGCTGCAGCAGCATGCAAAACACGTGCTCAATGCGCTCCGGTACGAGGAGCGTGCCAAGGTTCGATGGGTGCAGCTGCTGCACTGGCAGCTCGCTGCCGAGCCGGAGCCCGCTGAAGCGGAGGCCATACAAGACCAGTTCCCCGCCATCGCGAGCGAGCTGCGCGGCGCCCAGGCGAAGCTCGAGGCTCTCGAGAAGCTCCTGATCGAGGGGCTCGCCGAGTACGCCGACGCGCGCGGCGCGTTGCGCATGCATTGCTTCAACCGGGAGGCGGAGATTCCACTCTCGACGCAGCTGGCGATCCGACTGGCGGGCACCCCTTTGGGTGAGCAGCTCAACCAGCGCTTCGAGCAGCTCGAGGCGAAGGAGCTCGAACCCAAATATTTGGGCGCTGGACACATCTTTACCGAGGGCGCCGAGGCGTTGGCGGCGGCCGAGGCACAGTACAAGCAGTGGCTCGCCTATCCCTGCGGCGACGCCGGCGACGCCGCAGTCGAGGAGGCGGCGCCGGAGGAGTACCTGATCCCTGCGTCGGATGCGTCGGATGAGCTCGCCGTCGACAACGTCGAGCTGGCCAGCTTCATCGGCTGCTTGCCCGCGATGGTGCGCAACGCGACGGGCGTGAGCAGCGGCGCCGTCGTGGGCGACCATGCCGCGTATGACCTCTTCCTCTCAGAGAAGCTCAAGCGCCTCATGGAGGACCCGACCACCCTCCAGATGCTCACCATCGGTTCGGCCGCGCGGTACGCGTGGGCAGCCTGGCGCAAGGCCGGTAGCCCCAGCGGACCCAAGGGCAAGGAGCCCGTCCTCGGTGTCTCACCCCCGCCGAGCAACACGCCCAAGCCCAAGCCGCCGCAGCTCAGCTTCGACAAGCTGTGCGAGCTCGCCAAGCTCCTTGGGCCCATCGACGGGCGTGTGCGCGGCGCGATTCCCAAGGGAGCGTCCCCACTCGAGGGGCTCGCTGCGGTCAAGGAGGAGATCGCCGCTCTTGAGGTGGATGCGACGGTGCTCAAGAACCCGAACGACATCGACATCGACCAGATCCGCGACTGCTTGAACGCACTGCTCGACCTCGTCGGCGCCGCCACGTACGAGATGCGCACCAAAAAGGTGGGCGTGTGGGCCGACCCGCCGGTTTCGTCAACCTCCGACGTCGTGGGCGCCCTTCCGGAGCCCCCGCCAGACGCTCCAGCGGAGGACGTGGCGGCGCTCGTGCCCGCGATCGATGCGGCCGCGGCGGACCCGTTGTTCAGCCCGCGAATGGCGGGGATGACGGCGGAGCAGCTCGCCGAGGAGAAGATGGTCAAGTCGCGCAACTCGCGCTCCGTCAAGAAGCTGCGAGATTATATCTCCGAGGCGCTCTTGCAGGCGTTCGACATGTTCACGGCGAGCAAGCTCGACGCAGCCTCGATTTTGAGCGTGGCGGCCGAGGCGGTGGGCGACGTGAGCGTCGAGCAGGCCGATTTGATCCGCTCCATATACAAGGTCATGTACAAATCGAATGAGTGCGGCTGCACCTTTGACATGGTGCTTTTGCAGCAAAAGGTGCCCAACGCGGCGCCGCGCCGCTTCCTGTCGAAGCTTGTGAAGCGCAAGCCGTGCATCAAGGTGAGCGCCGACGAGGCACGGGCCTGGTGTGGCGACCTCGACGGCGAGGGAGAGGCGGCGGCTGCCAAGGCGTGGGCGAAGGCAGTCCAAAAGGCCATCGATGCGTCCAACGCGGCGCAGGCGTCGCTCCTGCACTGGATCACGTACCTCACGGTTGAGGATTTGCAAGCCATCCAAGGCGAGCTCTCGAATCCGCCACCGGGCGGCTCCGCCATCCTGCTCAACGACATGGTCACCTCGGGCATCGGCGGCGTCGCGAAGAATTCGCTGCAGCAGAAGCTCGACACAGCGCTCGTGCCCGATATGGATGAGCCGATGCGGTTGCCCAAGACGTACCGGCTGCTGGCGGGGCGCGAGGCGCAGGGGGGTGCCTCGGAGGCGGCGTACGGGCTTCCCCTCCGGTACGCAGAGGGCGAGGAGGACAAGAAGACCAAAGATCCCAACGCGCTGCAGAAGATCGTGATGATGAGCGCCCGCGCGTGGGACGATTCGGAGAGTGTGCCGCGCTGGACAGTCTTCCGAAGCTGGGACTACACCACGATGTTGCGCACGCAGTCGGGCATGCCTGCCGTCGCAGCGGCGGGTCTTGGGCTACTCGATGCCGGCCAGCGGCTCCGTCCAGATGGCTCCCAGATGAACGTGCTCCGGCTGCACCGCATCTGGACGATGCAGAACAGCGCGGCGGACAAGGCGTCACTCCTCACGATGGAACGCATGCTGGACGAGTTCGTCACCCTCACCGTGCGCTCCGCCTTCTTCGAGACGGTGGCGGGGATCGTCGACCAGTTTGAACTCAAGGGGCGGAGCGAAGTCTTCCAACAGCTCATCGGCGTCAAGGGCTTCGGGGAGCTCAAGGCGAGGGGACCCAACGGCACCAAGGCCATCGAGGGCCTGCAGTACGTGCAGCCGGCGATGCTCACAGACGACGGCCAGACGCGGGTCGTCTTCGGCGCGGGCACGCGCGAGACGTGCGGCTCGCTCTCCGAGCACTTTCGGATGGGCGAGCAGATTACATGGTCACCCTGGGGCACGATCCTCTCCATCTTGCGCGTCGAGAAGCCGCTGGACACGCACTTCGAGTTCCTCGCCTTCTTCAACGTGAACAACTACGCCGCGGTCAAGAAGATGCTTGCCTCAACTGTTGTCTACTACGAGCTGTTCAACCAGTCCGCGCCCGAAGGGAAGCAGTCGAAGCGCTTCGTTGCGCGCAAGTACGTGGGCTCGGCGGCAGTCTTTGGACGGCTCGAGGCCGAGATGGGGCGGCAGAGCGGCAACATCTCGACCGTGTCCGCGCCGCTAGCTGGCGAGGCTCTGAGCGACCTACGCGCGCGCAAGAGGCGCATGAGCGACCCGAGCGTCGGGGACGCTGAGCTGCCGCAGCTGCTGCTCAATGGCGAGAAGGGCGTGCCTGGTGAGCAGATCGACCTCGCGCGCGAGGCGCATGAGCTGTGCCTGAGCTTCGGCAACGGGCCAGAGGGGGGTGCCGCACCCGAGGGCGCCCCGAGGCTCTCGACGGTCCACTATGGCGGGCGCTGGCTGCCGTTGGGGGAGGGCTCGAACCGCAAGGGCGAGTTGGTACTGTGCGTTCGCGAGACGATAGGGTGGAAGTACAACTCAATAGCCTCGTGCAGCGTCGGCTTCCTCTGCCGCGAGATCTTCTGCGACAAGTCGATGAAGGAGCCTCAGCCTCGCGCGCCCGGCTTCATGGCTGCATGGAAGCTCCACATCGAACGAGGCGGCAAGTGAGCGAGGCACAGGCTCGTGAGCTCTGGGCTCACAGTGGTGCCTTCTTTGGAACGCGTCGGCCGCAAGCGCCTGACGAGACGAGACAGAGACAGCCCCGTAGTAGCCCCGACTCTCTGCTGTTCGGTTCAGATCCCGACGCGAAGCTCGTGTTTAGCTGTCACAATTGGTACCCTGTATTTGCATGCACGAATCTCCCCTCGCCTTTATTTGATATCGTGTATCCGGTATCCTAGACGCTAGAGCCTCCCCGTCCCCCGAACAGACGTCACTCAACTCATCGCGCACGCGACGTGTCATCTCACATCGATGTATCCGATCTAGTTCTAGAAGGTGCCGTGCACCCGGGCGGGGTCCGTAGTCGAGGTGCGAGGTCCGCTGAAGCCCAAGGTAGCGGAAGCGCGGGCGGCGACGGTTCGGTTCGTTCTTCTTAAAAAATTGCCAAGGTAAATAAACCGTTATTATCGCTTATCCGTTCGCTAGCGTTTGGGACTTGGCGAAACGCACATTCATGGGCAGAACGTCGAGGTGTGTGCATGGTCGCAGCGAAAGCGTCATGCCGAGGACGGTCGCGCGCACACACAATGCGCAAATATGGAACGGAACATGTGATCATGCATCATGCCAGATCGTGCCAACGTGTGCGCCACTATGCGCCACACGGCCACACCGCCACAGATGGCCTGCGGGCTACCTGCGGGCGCACACTCAGCAACGTACCCTGGCGTAACGTCACACTCACTCACTCGCTCGCCCGCACTCATAGCGCTCAGACAAATGCTCATCCGGCGGGGGCCATGCGCCCATGGGCGGGCGCACGCGCGCACGCCCCCCACACGTTCACACACGGCCCTGCTGGGCGAGGCTCACAAGCCTCATCACAACCTGCATGACATGCTATGTCCTCTCTCTCGCCCCCTCGCCCCCTCACTCCCTCTCTCCCCTTTTGTCGTCACGCCGAGAGGGACGCGGCCCACTTTTCCCAATTGGGCGAGTAGAAGCTCGGACGATCAACCTGACCGTTGCGCGCGCGCGTGGCATGCGATGAGGAGCCGAGGTCAAGGGCGCCGCCGCCCGCCCGCTCATCGTCTGTCGTGTCGCGCGTCGTGTCCCGATTGTAGATGCGCTCGTCGAACACCCAAGGCTCCCTCGTCACAGGCTTGATGCCGCGCAGTACGAAGGGACACGATCGGAAAGTCGAAGAGTCCCATGCCGGCTGAGCTGCGCCCGCGTTGGCCCTCGAGAGGCCGGTGGCCGTCACCTTGATCTCGTACCCGTTGTTGCCGTCCAGCACTGACTCGTCGTTGTATGCATCGAGAGCGCCGCCGTCCATTTGCTGGTTGGGAGCCCATTCGAATGAACGCCCAAACTTGTGCGCGTACACCTTGGCGTCGCGCGACCAGGGCTCTTCGGTCATGGGCTTGATGCCCACCAGCATGGCGGGGCACGTGCGGTGCGGCGTGCGGTTCCAGTCCATCTCGCGCCGCGCATTCCGTGCTGCGAGCTGCGCACGTGCACGCCTTCGGTACTCGCGCGCAGCGTCAAAGTCCCCAGAGGACATGCTCGCGCTCACGCCGGGCGTCCTGGTCCGCTTGTCAGACGAGCCGCTCGATGCACCCGGCCGCTCGAAGAACCACCCGCGAGGTGACAACTGCTTGTCCGATGGCTGCACGTCACTTGGTGGAGGATTTGGCACATTCTTCGGATTGATCACGGGCCGCAACATCGACGTCTCGACGTGCCCGTAACCGGCTGTAGCCAAGGCCGTGCGAGGCGACGGTGGCAGCACGCTGTCCGCCCAGCGTGACGAGCGCACGCTGCTGGAGCGCCACTCGGGCTTCGGCCGAGAGGCCCAGGCGCGCGTGGCGGAGCCGGGGCTGCTTTCGGACGGCATTACGATAATTTTTTGGAGGTGGTTTGTTTCTTGTTTCGCATGCTTCGGCGGTTAGGAATCCTAATAGAAAACTCGCATGATGTTTTTCTCACACGTCAAGCAGACAGGTCAGCTCAATCGCTCGCATGCTTCTTCGTCGTGGTTCTACATGTATCAGTCCATGTCCTGCGACCTCGCATTTCGTTGCGGCGCGCCACATGCAGACAGGACCCCAGTTTCCTCGTGTCCATCGTCCCATTCCGAATCGGCACCAGCGCGCGCGTGCCCGTGGAGGATGAGCGCGTGGCGCATGCCGTCGCTGTCGCGGGAGCTGCAGTGTAGGCTGCAGCGTTGCCCAATGAAGCCGCTCTCCGTGCTTTGACGAGACTCTCTCGCGGCAACGTCCTCGGTCTCGTCAAAGGTTTCGTCAACCTCACTGTCGTCGCCACTCCCACCCGGATCGCAAGCTTGTGAGAGCGGTAGCGGCGGCTCGCGCGCACTGCTGCTGCGGCCGCATCTCCGCCGTCTCGACCACACGATGACCCCCGCAGCAAGCTGGAGCGCCATGAAGACGAGTACAATGCGTGTGGTGAGCACGTCGGCCAGCCACGCCCGTAACCACTTCCGTACGGCAGACCCGTCTGCCGAGACGGCGCTGTCGCCGTCCGTCGGCGAGCGCAGCCTTGGTGCAAGCTGCGCGAGCTTTGCCGCCAATGACTCGTCTTCAACGTCTGTGAACAGCCTCATGCCCATCTGTGAATCGTCTTCAACGTCCGCCTCGTGCACAGACGAGAGGGAGAGGTGAAGCGAATGAAACGGCGGCGGAGGAGGAGGAGGAGGCGGCGGCGGCACACGCAGCTTTCCAAGACGTGCCGCCGCCAACGCCGCCGCCTCCTCTTTGGCAAGCAGGGCGCTCAGCGAGTCATCCAAATTAGGCAGTTGCACTGAACCGTCAGCTGCACCGAGCCCAAGCGCCGTTACAAGCGCCGGCGACGACCGGCTCGGCAGCTCGCCCCGGGTTCCATCGTCGCTAGATGTTTGGTCGTACGAGTTGGTGCCCTCGTCGCTGGCTGGGTCGTACGAGTAGCTTCCTGGCGGCGGGGGCAAGGGCGCGGCGCCGGTGGGCGTCGGGCGCTGCATCGGGCGCACCGGTGGCGGCGCAACATGTTCATTGGCATGCCGTAGACTTGCCATGTAGATTGCATGCGCTTCGGGCCTCTCGCACTGTGGGAGCAGCAGCAGCGCCAGCTGTGCGCCCACTTGCGTGCGTAGCGCGAGCTCGAGTCCTTCACCACTCAGCGTGCCCTGCACCTCGAGTGTGACGCCTGCGACGCCTTCCCGCAAGGCCCGCGACGGCGGGACCGCCCGCCACTCGGGCGAGACGCTGTGGTGAGCACTTGCATGCAACTCAGTTGAGACGCCTGTAACAAGCGGCGGACTGGACCTTGCCAGCGCCAGTGCCAGCTTAGCACCCCTCTCACTGCCCTGAGGGATTGACTGAGGACTCGTCTCTGACTCCCCTTCCCGACGTGCGTTCCGCCCGTGTGACGCTGGCACGTCTACGTCTGTAACGGTGGCTGTCCCAGACCTTGGGAGCGTGCGGGCGTGCTCGTCAGCTGCGGTCACCGAGAGGGCTGCTGCTTGCGCCGCTGCCTGCGCCGCTGCCGCCACGGGTGCGCCTGCGGCACCGTCGAGTGGCGCAAAGTGGGTGCGCGCGTACTCGTCCGCCGAAATGGCGGGCAGCACCGGCACGCGGTGCGAGCCGTGTGTGCGCAGCCACTCTGCAGCCGAGGCGGCGCTAGCGACAGGTGCGCCCTCTCCACCGATGTAACCACCGATGTGGCTTGGGAGCCACTCTGCTGTCGGAGAGGGCGGAGAGGGCGGAGCGTGGCCCAGGCGGACGACGACCTTGCCGCGCTTCTGCACGGCTGGCACGCCGTCGAAGGCCTCCTTGTCGATCGTGGCACCAAAGCCGCCTAGGACACGCTCAAGGTGGACGTCGACGCCCGCCGGCGCGTTGAACGTCACCACGTTCGCACCCGCAATCGTGTCGAGTCCCAGTGTGTACCGGAATTGGAACGCGAAGCTGTGGTCGCGGGCCGAGGTGTACACGTGCGATGCGTCGCTCGGCTCGAGACAGGTGTTCTGTAAACGGCGCGGCGAGGCGCCCATGCTCGGCCATGCCAGAGCTTTTAGCGCTTGCATGGCTGATGCCGGTGCTATTGAGCGAACGCGAGTGCTCCAAGGCGAAACGTGAGAACAATGCCGATAAGAGCGGAACACAAAGCGGCTCCGATGATGATGGCGTCAGCTCTGCGCGAGCCAAGGACGAAGACGAGAAGCATCACTTTTTGTCACACAAAATAGCAAGAGGTTTTTTGGCATGCATTGCAAGTGGCATGCGCACCAAAAATGGTCTATGCACCCAAGACAGTTAAAGACAGTCACCCCCAAAGGCGACCAAAGCACGAGCAGGCGTGCGTACACCGACGTCAGGGACGCGCATAATTCGGGGTTGACGTATGACGAGGAGTGATACAAAATGAGCGACTTGAAATGTCCCGACGCAGAACCGAACGGAACAGAACGGAAGGCGAAGGGATGTGTCACATGTGTCCGAAGTCCGACGTGATGACTGATGTGTGACTCCCAGTGGTGCGAGTTAATGATATTTCTAGTAATGTGCATGTTAGTAGGGGTATCCCTAGTTATTATAACTCTGCCGTGATCGTGCGGTGAGCCGCCCCCGGTCGGGTGAGCGGTGACCAAACGGTGACCATCCCACCCCGGGCATCTTGACCAGGGCCAGAGCGGGGTTGTAGCGGAGCCTGGGAATACGTGTGAGTCGTGAGTGCGCGCCGGAGCCGAAATTTATTGTGAAACCAACCTTCTTTTACTTTACGTGATGAGGGTTAGAGGCAAGGCGCGGCCACGCTCGAGCGCCTCGATCGCTGTCTCGTCACTGCACACGCGACAAAATGCTGCCCTCTTCCATCCATGTCCTTCGCCCCACTCGCCCAATCTGCAATCATCATCCAATTGTCGCTAAATTGTCGCGGTCGGTCGGGTCGCCTCTCTGTATCACACTAGCCGTGCCATCAGCCAAAACTGGACGGGCGTGCGGCAGTAAGGGCAACTCTTCATGCTGGCCGCGCAGCGCTCGCACGCGAGCTGATGGCCACACGGCACCGCAAGGTGCGACTTGGGCCCCACCATGCACACGATGCATGTGGTCTGGCCACCGATGGTCGATTCGGGCGCCTCGTCGTGCACACGGCCGGTGATGTTGCCCACGTCGGCGAGCGTCAGAGGCCTCAAAGCTGGCATCAAACCTTCAGCCGGTGCTGGGGCCGATGGTGGCGCAGGGGCACGGGGCGATGAATGTGCGGCAGTTGGACCACGCCTGCCACGCCCTCCACGCCCCCCTCGCCTGCCGCGGCCAGCGCTCTCTGCCACGGCCACGGCCGCCGCCGCCCTCTCCACCTCCGCCCTCTCCATCGCCGCCCTCTCCGCCTCCGCCCTCTCCGCCTCCGCCCTCTCCGCCTCCGCTGCTTGCCTAATCACCTCAGCCTCCGCCCGAGCCCTGGCTGCCCGCGTGGCCTCCGCCTTGGCGGCCTTGAGCGCTGCTACCCGTACCGCCGCCTTCTCGGCCTCCTTTGCCGCTTGCTCAGCCGCCGCGACAGCGGCCGCCGCGTCCATCTCGGCCTCCGCTACGGCCGCCTCTGTCGCCGCTGTCGCCTCCGCGTCATTCTCAGCCTCAGGGGCCTCTGATGCAGACGCCGCTTCTACGGATGCTGGGCCTGCGGCAGGCGGCGACTGTGTGACCTCGAGCAGTGACAGCTTCGACAGGCTGGCTTGCATCTCCATCTCCGCAGCGTGCTTGCGACGCAGCTTCTGGCTCTCCTGCTTGCGCTTCTTGTGCAAGCGCTCGCGCACTGCCCTCGCCTCCGTCAACACACCCTTGCTCGCGAGTGCGTGGTGCTCCTCGATCGCACCGACCAGGCCCTCGTACTGCGCGGCTGCCACGGCCACACGCAGCGCCTCGTCGGCGGCGGCAGAAGGAGCAGGACACATGAAGTCCTCGTCGCCAGCCGCCGCCGACACCTCGCTGTCCGGCTCGGCGCTGCCACTCGCGGCCGCTGACGCACTCGCTACCGACGCTCTCACCTCGCTCGCCCCTGCCTGCTTGGCTTTGGCTTTCTTGCTCGCTTTCTTCGTGTGCGCATCCTGCTTGTGCGCAGCCTCCGCCTCCTCCTCAGCCAGCAGAGCCGCAGCGGCAAGCTCGGCCGCCCGCTCGGCTGCCGCACGCTCCACAATCGACACCGGAGCGACCGCAGCGATCGTCGCAGGTGCGCTGCGCCGGCTGCGCAGGAATGTTGCAATGATGGTGTGGCCACGGGCCTCTGCGAGATCGAGGGCTGTGCCCGCACCGCATCGCAAGTCGGTGCGTGCGCCTGCATGCACGAGCAGCTTGACTATGTCGCCGTGGCCTTTGTCGCAGGCGGCCATCAGAGGCGTGGCGCCGTTGCTGGCTGCCTGGTCGACGGCGGCGTGGGCGGCGAGCAGCAGCCGCACGCAGTCGCCGTCGCCTTTGTTGCAGGCGGCCATCAGAGGCGTGGCGCCGTTGCTGGCTGCCTGGTCGACGGCGGCGTGGGCGGCGAGCAGCAGCCGCACGCAGTCGCCGTCGCCTTTGTTGCAGGCGGCCATCAGAGGCGTGGCGCCGTTGCTGTCTGCCTGGTCGACGGCGGCGTGGGCGGCGAGCAGCAGCCGCACGCAGCCGCCGTCGCCTTTGTCGCAGGCGACCATCAGAGACGTGGCGCCGTTGCTGGCTGCCAGGTCGACGGCGGCGTGGGCGGCGAGCAGCAGCTGCACGCAGTCGCCGTTGCCTTTGTTGCAAGCGGCATACAGAGGCGTGGCGCCGTTGCTGGCTGCCAGGTCGACGGCGGCGTGGGCGGCGAGCAGCAGCTGCACGCAGTCGCCGTTGCCTTTGTTGCAAGCGGCATACAGAGGCGTGGTGCCGTTGCTGGCTGCCAGGTCGACGGCGGCGTGGGCGGCGAGCAGCAGCTGCACGCAGTCGCCGTTGCCTTTGTTGCAGGCGGTCATCAGAGGCGTGGCGCCGTTGCTGGCTGCCTGGTCGACGGCGGCGTGGGCGGCGAGCAGCAGCTGCACGCAGTCGCCGTCGCCTTTGATGCAGGCGGCGATCAAAGGCGTGGCGCCGTTGCTGTCTGCCTTGTCGACGGCGGCGTGGGCGGCGAGCAGCAGCCGCACGCAGTCGCCGTCGCCTTTGTCGCAGGCGGCGATCAAAGGCGTGATGCTGTTGCTGTCTGCCTTATCGACGGCGGCGTGGGCGGCGAGCAGCAGCTGCACGCCGTCGCCGTCGCCTTTGTTGCAGGCGGCGATCAGTGGCGTGATGCCGTTGCCGGTAGCCTGGTCGACGGCGGCGTGGGCAGCGAGCAGCAGCTGCACGCTGTCGCCGTGGCCTCTGTCGCAGGCGTAGAGCAGAGGCGTGACGCCGTTGCTGGCTGCCTGGTCGACGCTGGCGTGGGCGGCGAGCAGGAGCTGTACACAGCCGCCGTTGCCTTTGTCGCAGGCGGCGATCAGAGGCGTGGCGCCGTTGCTGTCTGCCTTGTCGACGGTGGCGTGGGCAGCGAGCAGCAGCTGCACGCAGCCGCCGTTGCCTTTGTCGCAGGCGGCGTACAGAGGCGTGACGCCGTTGCCGGTAGCCTGGTCGACGGCGGCCTGGGCGGCCAGCAGCAGCTTCGTGCACTCCATGAATCCGAAGGCACAGGCACGCGCCAAGCAGATGCCAAGGCCGGCCGCGTCCTTCACGCTGTCGATGAGGCCCACGGCCTTGGCCTCGTCGCCGCGCTGGATCGCGTCGCAAATCGCGTTCATGGTCCGCTGTGTGGCTGTGCGTCTCCTCTGCGCGCGCACACACTCGCGAAACATAAGTGGTCAACCGAATGCATGCATTCCGTATCTTCTGTGGATCGTTCCTTTCAGATCGGGGCATATGAACGTCCTGTGCACTCTCCAGGTAGCCCACTCCCCAAACCGAAAACTTGATCGCGCCCCGGGTAACGCCCCGGGGCTCACTCAATCTGGACGCGCGCGTGCACGATGGGATGGTTGCCGCGGACGCACGCGCGGGACGGGCGGGGCGGTGTCATCTATAGTCTCAAGCTCTCGTCGAGACTCGAGACCGTCGAGACTCGAGACCGGACGTCTCGGGACTGAGTGACCGGTCGTGCGCGTGATGTCGCATAGATAGACACGAAATTTGACCGGCGGGGCGAGACGTTACTGGACACGAGCTGTTCACACGAACGAGAAGCGGAACTCCGCAGGCGCAGCAGGCGGCACCGGCGCGGCTGCGCGTCGCGTGCAAGCGCCCGACGAGTTGCGTCTCTCGAGGGCTGCACCGTCCTCGCCGCCACCGCCAGCGCCGTCATGGGCACGACTTCCACTGCCGGCGCTCCTCCCGCCAGCGCCCCGTGCACCGAGCTGGTCTGCCTCTCGCAAAGCCTCAGGGTGTCGCGCAGCGAGCACCTCGGCAAAGCGCTCGTGAAGGTGCGGACGGAGAAGCGCGGGCACGCCCGAGATCAAATCTCCACACGTGGCGCCGCGACGCAGGTAGGCAAGGATGGCGGCAGCGGCACACGCGGGGGCATAGTTTTGCGTCACAGCAATGCTCGGCTCGAGGTTCAAACAGCAGTGCCACCTGATGAGGGAGGCCATCAAGTGTCATCAGTGTCATCAGTGGCAATAAGTGTCACTCAGTTGAGCGGCTCGAGGTTCAAGCAGCAGTGTCACCAGCCCGCTGGTACGAAGAGCAATCAGTGGCAATCAGTGGCAATCAGTGGCAAGCAGTGCCACCAGCCCGCTGGTACGAAGAGCAATCAGTGACAATCAATGGCAATCGGTGGCAATCAGTGGCAATCAGTGGCAATCAGTGTCACCAGCCCGCTGGTACGAAGAGCAATCAGTGGCAATCAGTGGCAATCAGTGGCAAGCAGTGCCACCAGCCCGCTGGTACGAAGAGCAATTCGCCCGGTCCGAGGGTCGCCTCACGAGGCCTGCGCGACGGCGGCGCATCCAACCTCTCCCTAGACAGCAACGAGTAGAAGACGCGAAACCACTCGTAGAGCGACTCGGGGCTGGTGACGCTTGTGCCGTCGGGGCTCGCGCTCACGCCTGGTGGCGGATGGCCTGGGGGCGTGAGGATCCACTTCTTGCGGCCGGCGAGGCACGCGTTCCACGCCGACGTGCCGTTTGGATCCACGTGCCACTTGGAGCCGCTGCGAGTGCCGCCAATGATGAGCCATCGGTGATCGGGGCGCCACTCGGCCGGCAGCGATGAGAACAGGTCGCGCTCGGGCGCAAAGTAGGGCGGCACTTTATACTCGTCGGCAAGGGCCACCGCCGCGGCCGACTGCGAGGCCGCCGCCGCCGCCGCCGCCGCCGCCGCCGCCACCACCGCCTCCTCCGACGCCGTCGCCTCCTCCGACGCCGACGCCCAAGACGACGCCAGCAAGGGTGATGCCGTCGACGGCACGGGCGCAGCGCGCTTCCCGCCAAACTCCCTGTCGAAGAGGTAGAGCGGTTGCTCATCCGTCGTGGTGGTGCAGTAGTCGAAGAAATTAGCAAGGCCCATAGCGTAACCGCTGACGTGGAACTCGACCGCATCGCCGAAGCGCTCGCGCAGCCGCTCAAAAGACCACTGTGAGGCCGCGGGCCACTGCTCGACCAGCCCGGTGATGATCACGGGCTGGTGCGGCGCTTCGAAGCGCTCGGCAAACTGGGCGACGCTCAGGCTTGCTGCGGCGACGCGTGGAATGTCCTGCACACGCGACCATGAGCGCGGGATGGCGGCGGTGCCACACTGCCACGGCGCGTAGAGCACGTCCGAGTAGTAGTAGCAAGCGACGGTGGAGTCAGCATCTGTCTCCAACACGGTGACGGCAGCGGCTGGAGCACGCAAGGCGCCGAGGCGCCATACAAGGTAGGAGTGACGCCAGCCACGGACGTCCCATCGGAGCCGCGTGCACGATGAGAGCTCCTCAAGCAAACAGGCCTTCCAAAGCTCTTCCGTGTACGCGAGCACGCGCATCGCCTTGGAGCAAGCGGCCAAGAGCGCCAGCGTGCCTGCAGCGGCGTCGCTGAAGATGCGCAGGAGCAGGTCATCCGGCAAGGCGCGAAGCGTTCCGAGGGAGACGTCACGAAGGTTGTCGATCGCGCCGCATTCGGATCCTAGGGCGAGCAAGCTGCTGCCGAGCGGCCGCACGCGCAGAGGGTGTGGCTTCACGGCGAGCGCCATGTGTGTACCGGTACGTCGCCGTACCGTTCTAGATGCTCGTCACGGCGCGCCCGCTTCAACTTCGGACATCGCCTCACTGTCAGGAGTAGTGGAGATGGGAGACGCGGTGGCACGGAGTGTGGTCGGATGGGGGTGCATGAGTTTCGTATCTCGCCAGACCCCCCTGGGCGTCTCCAACGTCGCGGACCCGCATGGTCACCACGATCCACGTGGTCAGACACAGACAGCCCAGTTGAGACAGCCTCGCGACCGGAGCGACTCTCATTCCCCCCTTCCTCACCCCTGCCCTCAATCCTTGCCCTCGACCCCCACGAGAGTTGCTCTTATCGGCCTCGCGCATCTGGAATGGTTGGCGCCGACTTATGGTCCATCTTCATGATGTTCAGTGAGAACTCATTGTAGGCCATCGTGCCGTCATGGTTGTCGTCACGTGATCGCGCCACCAGCTCGTGGACCTGCTCAAGCGGGACGACCACGCCCCAACTTTGGACGGCTTGAAAGAGCTCAGCGGCGGTCACCTTATTAGGCTGCGCCTTCTTGATGCGCACGAAGGCAGCGGACGCGCTCGGGAAGCGTGTGTTCACAGCAAGCTCGATTTGAGATTGCAGATGGTCGAGCTGTGAAGACGTGGCGAACGCCTGTTCGGTGGTGGCGCCGTGATGCTGTGCTTGGTTGCTGCGCCTCCACTGCAGCTCCTGCTGCAGCTCCTGCGGCTGAGGGCCCCCCTTCAGGTATTCCCCCTTCAGGTACTCCCCCGTTAGGTCCCCCTCAAGGTCCCCATCCGTCTGCTCCCACGGCTGCCCCCAGGAGGGCGTGGGTCGCAGGCGAGGTGCAGCTGGATGAGGACCCTCCGAAAACGCGACGCCGGGGCCAAAGGTGCCGCGCAGGTGATGGCCAGGTGGCTTATCGCCGCTCGTGAGGCGCGAGGTGGGCGCGTCATCAGGCGACATCAGGTGCGGGGCGGCACGCGCGTGCGGCGGCGGCGCTCGACAGTGGGTCACCGGCCGATCGCCCAGTGGTGGCTGCAGTGCCAGTGGTGGCCGTGCCGCCGGCCGCTGAGGTCTGGCCGCTGGTCTGACGACGACCGGCGGCGGGGCGGGCGGTGCTCGAAGGCCCTTTCGGCGCAAGCCATCGCCGTCCGTGACGTCAGTCGTGTCGGAGGCGTGCCAGTTGGCAACAGGCCGATCACCAGTTGGGTGGTTATCAACGCCCATCGCCTCCGTGGATTGCATGCCGCGCTTGCCCATGGCAGCCGGCGCTACTGTCTCCCTGGCAAGTGCATCTACAAACTCCTCGTAGCTGATGCCGCCGTCTTTGTCCACGTCACAGTGCCTCATGAGGAGAGAGACCGTGCGCCTGTGCACATCGGTGGGGTATCCGGGTGGGGAGGCGCGAGGGGGGCATTCAAAAGGTGAGCACACATGTGTGGTGGGGGGGTCGAGAGAGGTCGAGTCGAGCTCGAGATTCTCTCGAGATTCTCTCGAGCGGAGGGCTCGAGGTGGAGATTGAGGTGGAGGCTGAGGCGAAGAGTCCAGAGCGCTCACTCGTCGATTGGGAGATTCCATAGCTCGAGGGCACGCCGAATCTCGACGGGCGAGAGGCGTCCGTTCCGGTCGAGGTCGATGGACTGGAAAGCCTTGAACATGTTTCCGGTAGCGAAGCGCGAGTTCAAGCTGTCCGTCGCCATTTGAATGATTTTCTCTCGCTCCCGCCGCTCCTCCTGCGACTCCTGCTGCTGCTGCTGCTTGTGGGTCGCCTCGGGGTGCTCCGCACGGTCGGCTGCCGCCGCCACCGCCGCCTCCCGCGCCTCCCAAGGCTTTGTTGCGGCGCGAGGCGCTGCACGGCGCACCGGGCTCTGCGGCCGACGGTGCGACGTGACTCGAGCATCCGGCGCCTCGTCGTTCCGGTAAGCCTTGAAGATGGACTCTGGACGCAGCCTGGACTCCTGCCGAAGTGCGTCGCGCGTATCGCGCTCTTTTTGCAGGCGGCTGAGGTAGTTGCCCGCATCCAGCTCGGTCGCCAACGCAAGGCGGCGCATCTGCGCCTTGCGCGAGGATGCCGAGTGACCCAGCGCGCCGTCTTTGGCCGAGCGCTGCATGGGCGCGGCGCGGTACTGCATGCCGTACGAGCGCTGCCAGCCAAGCTGGTTGCTCGAGCTGGTTCGCCCGAAGTCCACGGACGATTTGAGCACCCTGTCGACTTGAGCCCACGGACGGAGTGACGCGGTTGAGCGCAGCACGTGAAGTTCATGCAACAGTGCCTGCGAGACGGCGTGCTGAGACCGCACGTGCGCCTCCCATGCGTTCCTTGAGCCGTCGCTCGGCGGGCGGCGCGCGAGCGATGTCGCGCTCGCGCTCTTCGACAACTGCGGTGCCGAGCGGTGATGGTGATTGTCCGGGTGGACCAGCGACATCGACTCCCCTGTAGCACGACACGTTTTGAAACCGAACCTTTGCGGCGGCCCAGTCTCGTCTCGTTTCGTTGCATGCATTCGACAGGTTCAGGGGCCTCAGCAGCATTTCTGTGCGTCGCAGAGTGCCAGTGCAAGCGCGTGACGGCCTAATTTGACACGATACCTCTCGCTACTGTGGTACGCTCCGGTCCCATCCACACCGCAGGTCAAACAACAGGTCCGCTCGAGAGCCGTACGCCCCGAGCGTCATGCACGCCGTCTTCCTTCTCGCTGCGTGCTGGGTACATGTACAGCTCTGGTACGGTACAGCTCACAGCGGTGTGTATACGACCCTCTAAACATTAGGTACTATTGTAGTACATGTCGTGTACATTTACGGGTTTGAACCCGGATTTGCATACAGTCCACAGTCGCACAGCCACAGGTCGTGGACCGGACAAACGACAATCGGGTCAGACTTGACAGTGAGACCGAAGATCGGATAGGTATTTGCACCCCTTTGTCGATTTGTTCCATCGTGACCTATTCGTGACCACAAGTTGGAAGTTGCGTAGACCAGTGAATACTTATACTAGTGGTGTCATCATAGGCGGATAGGGGAAAAAGAGGACTGACTAGAGGTGTCTCTTATTGGATCCGATTTGTTCGCGTTCTTTTTACGCATACCGATCGCGCCTACATCACAGAGTTCTCCCTTACACAGGCCCCAAGATCATGTCCAAGACTTGTACCATCTGCCGTGCACATGTGCTAACAGTCCGTGTTCTCAGACCTGCTGTTGTGTATGAAAATCCAGGTCGTGTTCAATTGTAGGCCGCAAGTCAATCCGCCGCGGCAGCAGCCGTGCCCACCAGCCCCATCGAGGAGCATGTGACCTTGCAGGAGGAGGGCAAGGAGGAGGAGGAGGGCACGGAGCATATTGAGCATCTTGAGCCTCGTTTTGAGGTGCGCAAGTCCCAGCTCTGGACGATCGACGTGCAGGAGGAGCGCAAGTGCCACCTTGACCGTGCAGCAGCATGTCGACGATCTTCGTAAAGTCTGCCTCCCGCTCCTTGAGGTCGCCCTTGACGCCCAGATTCTCCAGAGCCTGCTGCGAGAGCCGGATGAGCTCCGGAATCGCAGGGACGCTTCCATAGTGCTTCCTGCACACATCCAGCGTGTTTGCCACCACCTCGGTGAGGAGGTTGTAGTCCAGCTCTTGCATTGTGTTCGGCCGCAACACCGTGCCATTGTTCTCCATGCTGCCATCTTTGAACAGGTTTGGAACTCGATGACGCCTGCCATGTGCCGCCGAGTTGCGACCACCACGGGGTCGCCAGCTACTGGCCTGAGGTGCTACCTGAGGATCGTCAGCTGCCGCCGGTGCGCCCTCCCCGCAGCAAGGAACACATTTGGCTTGATCGGATCCCATGATGCGGGCAGACAGCAAAGCCCCAAGATCACGTGGAAGCGAAATTCTGGCCTCTCGCTTGTTCGCGCGAGGGCGAACGCGAGGGTCGATGAGCTTCCAAGGCTTCCTTGCCACGTACGTAGCTCGAGCGCACGTGCAAAGGAGAGGTATAGAACAGAACCCAGGGAGGTGCTGGGACTAAAGAAATGTTTGGAGCCCGCGTCGCACAAGAGTCGTGGAAGAAGTTGTCGTCGCTGGAATCGGTTTCGCACCGCAAGATTCAAAAACGCCGGGGGGGGGCGGGACACACGAGACAGACACACAGATACCGGTACGATACTGACTCCGCCCACCAGCCCCATCGAGGAGCATGTGACCGTGCAGGAGGAGGGCAAGGAGGAGGAGGAGGGCACGGAGCATATTGAGCATCTTGAGCCTCGTTTTGGGGTGCGCGAGTCCCAGCTTTGGACGATCGACGTGCAGGAGGAGCGCAAGCGCCACCTTGACCGTGCAGCAGCATGTCGACGATCTTCGTAAAGTCTGCCTCCCGCTCCTTGAGGTCGCCCTTGACGCCCAGATTCTCCAGAGCCTGCTGCGAGAGCCGGATGAGCTCCGGAATCGCAGGGACGCTTCCATAGTGCTTCCTGCACACATCCAGCGTGTTTGCCACCACCTCGGTGAGGAGGTTGTAGTCCAGCTCTTGCATTGTGTTCGGCCGCAACACCGTGCCATTGTTCTCCATGCTGCCATCTTTGAACAGGTTTGGAACTCGATGACGCCTGCCATGTGCCGCCGAGTTGCGACCACCACGGGGTCGCCAGCTACTGGCCTGAGGTGCTACCTGAGGATCGTCAGCTGCCGCCGGTGCGCCCTCCCCGCAGCAAGGAACACATTTGGCTTGATCGGATCCCATGATGCGGGCAGACAGCAAAGCCCCAAGATCACGTGGAAGCGAAATTCTGGCCTCTCGCTTGTTCGCGCGAGGGCGAACGCGAGGGTCGATGAGCTTCCAAGGCTTCCTTGCCACGTACGTAGCTCGAGCGCACAGAGCTCTGAGGGTGCAAAAAAGGTGAGGGTGGGATACTAATTGGTTGGAACCTCCTCGTTCGGGAGTTCGTGGATGAAGTCGAAGTTGGTTACATGTTTAGGTAATGCACCGGTAACAAACACCGATGGACAGGACACATCCGGTTCACACACTGCCGGTTCTAAAACACCGGGGGGAGCCGGACACACGAGACAGACACACGAACCACACAAAACCGAACCCACTCAAAACAACCTCAAAACCAACCCACCCACCGACTCGCGCGCCAGACCACACCCGAACCCCGGGACGCACGCGTCGCCACAAACCGCACCACTCACCCGATCAAGCGCGGTGGTGGTGATGGAGATGTGGCGACGGCGCCCAGATGAGGGAGCGGCGAGGGCGCGAACCCTATACGGCATAGGTCATGCCTGCAGGTGTGAAGTGGGCGAGACCGAGACATTCAATTCCCAAACAGGTGTAGGGGTGGGGCCTTATAAACATGAAAAATAGTAGACCACTCCCCCTTGGGTCAACCATTCAATTCCCAAACAGGTGTAGGGGTGGGGCCTTATAAACATGAAAAATAGTAGACCACTCCCCCTTGGGTCAACCATTCAATTCCCAAACAGGTGTAGGGGACGTGGGGCCTTATAAACATGAAAAATAGTAGGGGGTGGGGCCTTATAAACATGAAAAATAGTAGACCACTCCCCCTTGGGTCAACCATTCAATTCCCAAACAGGTGTAGGGGTGGAGAGAACTTTGTAACTTACTGAGCTACCTACACATTGGCAGGACCCCCTGAATTGCGGAGGGGGGATTTGAGGGGGATGTCGGCGTGAGAGTAAGGTGGCATGCGAGAATACCGTCTTTTTTCTGAAAGATGGGGATCACGAGACCAGAGACTCTCGTCCAAGAGGCCCTCACGCCCGAAAAAATGGCCGAAGCTCAGCACACCGCGATGGGCACCCGCACACGATCCCCATGCCCTGCCCTCGCCCTCCAAAACGCGCCTCAAACAGACGCTATCCATGAGGATCGCGCGCGCGCTTTCCAAAAAGAGAAAACATCATGCCAGGGCAGACCGATGAAGGCTCACGCACTCCCATGCCTGAAGCCTCTCATGATCTGCACCCTGCCGCGCAGCCCTTACGCACGACAACATGACGCGATGCGCTGCTGCTGCCACGCTCATGGACCACGCTACTGCTTGCCGCTGCTGCCACACCACTGCTGCCACTCTGCCTCTACCGCACTACCTTGCACCACCACTGCGTGCTGCGTGTACGCTGATGACGCCACACTGCTGCTGCCCCGCTGCTGCTACCTTGTTATCCTCGCCTCCAACACTCCAACCCACAGAGACTCGCCTAGAGTATAATCAGGCTCGCAACCTTCAACTTTCTGTCACCGCCACCACACCGCACCTGCCGCCTCCATCACCACCCCTGTCGACCTCGCCGCAAACGCCATCGCCTCCACCGCTCTCACCTCGCCAACCAGCATACCTCCTACCCGACCTCATGCCATATCTTATATACGCCACCACCTTGTCAATCCCGCATGTATTCCCCGTATCTCGACTGTATCTCGGCGAATATCTCGCATAAATCTCGCATGATAAACTAATATCGCGCCCGACACTCCTACGCAAAACACAAAACGCAAAAACCGCATGCAAAACGCAAAACGCAAAACGCAAAACGGGTCAAAGTGGGCTGGCCCGTACGCAATACGCAATACGCAATACGCAATGCGGGTCAAAGTGGGTTGGTAAATACGCAATACGCAATACGCAATACGCAATGGGGGTCAAAGTGGGCTGGCCAGGACGCAATACGCAACACGCAATACGCAATACGCAAAGCGGGTCAAAGTGGGCTGGATGTGAAAATTGCAGTCATACGCAATACGCAATACGCAATACGTAATGCGGGTCAAAAATACGCAATACGCAAAATGCTGACAAGACGCAAAAAAAAAATACGCTGCGTATGGCGTACCTCTCACTGATGGGACCACCCCCCTATAAAGGGGTGGCCACGACGTCCAAGGTCCAACACCCGCCACAACAGCAAAAGAAACGAAACCTCCCAACCCACCCCCCGTCGGGAAAGCGGGGTTCGAGGTGTGGGTTCTCTCTAAGGGGGGTCTAGTTAGTGTGCACCACTGCAGACAGTTCTGTACCGTAGTACACGCCCATCGCGTTCGGGGATGTACGTCAGACCCTAGGGTGCGTGCGTGTATAGGTATGGTCCGGTCACCAAAAGCAAACTTTCCTAAGGTGGCATGCGACATGGAACATGGAACGGCATCTGGTGAGGGGTGGGGCCTTATAAACATGAAAAATAGTAGACCACTCCCCCTTGGGTCAAGAGATAGCATGCCTGGGGACAGGGGAGACGCTCTTGCCACGTCATCATCTAATAATAATCTAATAAGGGGACGAGGCTCCACAGGCGAGGCGCGCCGTCTCGTTTTGCGGCCGCTGGCACGCGGCACAGCTCCAGCATGTTCATGTGTGTGGGTTGATGTGTCGGAGTGTGTGTTCGTGCGGTGGAGTCTTCGACTCAGAGGGGCACGACGGATTGTCCTCAGGTTCCTCAGCGATCTCAGCGATCTCAGCGATCTCAGCTTCGTCAGTCCACGACGGATTGGACCGGGGCGGTGCGCTGCCGAGTCGCCGCCTCCTTTTCCCGATCTCGACGCATTTGCCTCTCGTGCTTCCGTTGGAAGGAATGGCTCGGACTCCGCTCGCTCCAGTGCCGATGCCAGGCGATGGGAGGGGGCAGGAAGGAAGAGTTTGGCGTCCGAGAGCCCGATGCCGGGGTCCGAGCTCCGGATGCCGGGGTCCGTCCGCCGTCGCTCGGAGTCGCCCTTTCGGACCGACGTCCTCTGTAGGCTCCCTCATCGTCGGAGGATCCGTACCATGCCTCGTCACGCTCACGGGAGTCCCGTCGTTCCTGGACACGTTTGACGACATTCTCCGCCGCCTGCGCGGTGGCAGCCTCGAGCTGCCGCCGCTTCCACAGCTCAGCTTTCTCTGCCCTCTTCGCCATCACCTTCCAGTCGGTGAGCCAGTGGGCAAATGCTTCGTTGAGCTCGGGCTTCTTGACCCGGCTCGCCACCTTTTGCAGCAGCCGACGATAGTTTTGGCCATGGGTCCACATGTGAAACCAGGCCGCCCAGCCGCGCGCGAGGTCGGCGTTCATGATGCGCCGCGTAGCTTGCCGGCGGAGCAGCTCAACGCGTGCGGCGCGGAGGAGCGCCTCGCGATGCTTCGCCTGCGTCTCGGCGAAGCGCAGGGCCACGGTGTTGACAGTGTCGGCCGTCGTCGAGAAGGTGACCTGGCTAAGGTCCTCCTCCTTCGTAAACGGCCACAGGTTCCGGTACTTCTGGCGGCCCATGAAAAACACGATCCCGATGAAGATGTAGAGGATGGATAGCTCGAGCAGCGGGTCGCTCCCATCCCTAAAGTAGCTGTCGGTGGTGACGAAGATGAACGAGAAGATGATCAACTGCGGGATCACCACCAGAGGGAGGAAACGAACTTTCCAGGCCTTCGGGTCATCCTCTCTGCGCCCGGCCCAGATCTGGTAGCGCAAGGCGCAGATGCCGACTCCCTGGCCGATGAACTGGACGAGGGTGAGCATCACGGTCATCGCGCCCACGACGACATCGAGATCCAAGAAGCAGAACAGTGAGGAGAGCGTCCCGAGTGCGAGGAGCGACAGGGTGGGCACGCCTTCAGAGCACCCAAGGGTGGAGCGGCGGGCGAAGGCCTCGATGAATAGGCCGCTCTCTGCCGCTGCTCCAGGCAAGTACATCATACCGGCCATGTTCGAGAACACAGAACCGAAGATGACGATGCAGACAACGACGGCGGAGAAGCACGCAAACGCGCGGCCGGCGAGCTTCTCCGAAAACTGCGACACGCCGAACCGAAGGCGCGCGAGTGAGTGTGAGAGGGTGAGGGTGCGAGGGCTGTGGGCAAGGGCTGTGGGAGTGCGCTGGGCGAGACGCGGATGCAGCGCGGGATTCGGTCGCAGCGAGGGAACCTCCGCCACGATGTACACCGCGTCGTCGTTGGCCGCGCGAGTGGCGAAGCCATCGTCACCACCCCACGGCAAGTAGCCGAGGATTGAGATGTAGGTGAGCATGTATACGCAGAGCAGCACGCTGCACGTGATGATGCACGACCCGGGGATAGTGCGCCGTGGCTTCTGGACCTCGCCGCCCATGGTGCAGACGTCGTAATAGCCGGTGAAGTCATAGATGCCGAACCGGCATGCGGCACCAAGGGTGGCAATCCCGTTACGAAGCGGTTCGGGAGGCAATTGGAAATTGTCGCCGTCGAAGTTGACAAAGCCGGCGATCAGTACGTATAGGATCGCTGCGATCGTAATCGCCCACAGCACGTAGATCATTCGTCCCGAGTTACCAGGCTTTTGCATCAGGATCGCCATGACCAACCAGTTCAGGCAGAAAGCTGTGAGAGACAGGGTCCAGTAATCGTTATTGCCATGGATGTATGAGGCGTAGTTGGCGATGGCGATGAAGCCCGAGGCACAATTGGCGGGGCCGCTGATCCAGGACTGCCAAAGGAAGATGAACGCCGCCAGATCGCCCCACTTGCCCACCCCAAAGCACTCACGTAGGTACACGTACGTGCCGCCCGAGTATGGGAAGCGTGAGCCAAGCTCTCCCCAGATCCACGAGTCGCAAAAGCATGCTAGTGCGGCAATTGAGTAGCCGATCATGGCGTGCGGACCGGGCGGGTCCGTCGACGCGATGCAGTAGGGCATTGAGACAAAGGGGCCTGTGCCGAACATCATCATCGTGTTGAGCGCGCACGCCTGCGTGAAAGTGAATTTGTGGGAGTCATCCACTTCAATCTCTTTGCCATCTTCATCAAAGCCGTCAACGTCCTCTCGTTCTCGCGGCTTGTCGCCGATGAATCTATTGAGTATCCCCACCATGAGCCGCCAAGTCAAGCGAGGCTCCGCTCTGGAAGGTCAGAACGGTCTGCCGACCTCAGAATCAGTGAGATGCAGCTCAAAAAGGAAATTTCGGTTACAACGCATTCGAAGCATGCATGTGGGAAACGGGGCTACTCGCTGATGAGACACTTATAATCACCATGCAAACGCACGCACACGGTTGGCACACGCGTGAGCAACCGATGCCTCGCATGTATCCCATATGATCCTGAATTTCCAATATTTCCCTTTATTTCCGCGTCTGTGGATGTGGTTAGATACTTACATCACGGAAAACATATGTTGTCTCGCGCTGTCTCCGGATTCCCCCACCACCTTTGTATCTCGCTCTCGGTCGCGCTGATGTCGCTCCTCCTATTGTCCCAACGAGCTGTCTCCGCGGGGTGGTAGCAGGTAGCTGGAGGGGCTGGAGTACCCCCGGTAGCCGGGTAGGCTCTACGAGTCTAGACTCTAGAGAAGTCTTCAGAGTTCAGTCTAGTCGTCCGAGGTACCGGCCCGTCCGGCCGCGTATCCCCACCCCACACGGACACGCCCAGAGGTGCCCACCTCGACACCTGTTTTCGAAATTCGAACTGATTTCCACGGCAACTCCAAGTGGCGCTGCCGGAGTGGGCCAGCCCGGGGGCGCCCAGCCGCCTGCCAGGCGCGCCCCAGCGCCCGCAGCCCAGGCCGCTCCCGACCCGCCAGCATAGCGTAGACGAGGGTACCTACTGCTGCTCCGGCTGGGACGCCCACGCGACGACGCAGCGCGCAGCCGCAGGGGGATTCATTCATTCATCTTTCTGTGATTACACACTTTCCCAACTTGCAACTACCTTTGAATTCAAATCTAGTGACGCGGGTCATCTACAGACCCGCTCCATCCGGCACGATCACACGCTCCAACACATCACCCCCCACAAACCTTCGACTCGCGTGCCGATCTCCGAGTCGCGCAGACTCCGATTGTCTGTACATGAACATGCTGGAGCTGCCGCGCGCCAGCGGCCGCAAAACAAGACGGCGCGCCTCGCCTGTGGAGCCTCGACCCCTTATTAGATGATGACGTGGCAAGAGCGTCTCCTCGATAGCCGTGTTGCACGCGCGCGGGATCGCCGCCAACTCTGCTGCCGCCGGCGCTGTCAGCTGTCCTCACGGCGCGTTCCTCACTCGGCGCGCGCCTTGGCCGCCGCTTCCCTCGCGCTGACCGCGGCAGCCCTCGCCGCAGCCGCTGCCTGTCGCGCAAGCTCCGCAGCCGTTGCGGGAGCATGAGCAGCAGCAGCAGCGGCGGCGGGCGCGGCAGCGGTGGCAGAGGAGACAGCGCCCGCGCCCACCTCGTGCGGCTCGATGTTCGTCTCGTGCGCGACTGCCATCCGCTCGATGGCGACAGCGAGGGGCAACGAGCCCAGGTCGCCTCCTCGCCTCGAAGTGAGCGCGAGGGAGCGACCCTCGACCTCTGCGGCGCCGACGACCGCGTACATGGGGATCTTCTCCTGGTTTGAAATCTTGATCTGCTTGCCGAGCGAGCGGCCGCCAATGTCGACCTCAGCGCGCACGCCCGCGCGCTTGCACGCCTTCACCACCTCCTCGCAATAGGGCTTGAAGTCATCCGACACGGGCAGCAGGCGCAGCTGCGTGGGTGCGAGCCAGAATGGGAAGTCACCCGCGGTCGACTCGGTCAGTACTCCGAAGAAGCGCTCCATCGAGCCAAAGATCGCGCGGTGCACCATGATCGGTTGCTCCACCTTGCCCGAGGAGGCGATGTACTCGAGTCCGAAACGGTCGGGTAGGTTGAAGTCGCACTGGATCGTCGAGCACTGCCACATCCGCCCGATGGCGTCGCGAATCTTGACGTCGATCTTCGGGCCGTAAAAGGCGCCGCCGCCCTCGTCCACGTCGTACGTCCAACCCTTCCGGTCGAGGGCGTCCGTGAGCGCGGTCGTGGCCTTGTCCCAGATGGCATCGGAGCCGACGCTCTTCTCCGGGCGTGTGGAGAGCATCACCTGTGGGGAAGAGGAGGGCGCCGTGGTGAGCACTTGCATGCCGAGGACGAGCGCGCCGAGCAGCAGGGCGCGTCGAGAGCATCACCTTGTAGTCGGTGAACCCAAATTTGGAAAGGATGGTCTCCGTCAGGTCGAGCACTCCGAGGATCTCGTCAGAGAGTTGCTCGGGCAGGCAGAAGATGTGAGCGTCGTCCTGCGTGAAGCCGCGCACGCGGAAGAGGCCGTGCAGAGTGCCCGAGCGCTCGTACCGGTAGACAGTCCCGAGCTCGGCCCAGCGCAAGGGGAGGTCGCGGTACGAGCGCGGGCTGTCCTTGTAGACGAGCACGTGGAAGGGGCAGTTCATCGGCCGAATCTGGTACTCCGCGCCCTCGACCTCCATCTGGCGGGCGCCGTAGTGGGCGCCCGGGACGACGCAGGGCGAGCACGCACGGGGTCAGAAGGTCAGAAGAGAGGGGGGGGCGGCGGGCTCGTGGGCATATAGATATAGAAGGGGCCTGCACGGCGGCCAGTTAGGCGGCCAGAATGGTGGCCCGCAGCGGGCTGCACCGCGGGCTGCAGCAGAGGGTACGCTCACCTGGTCGAACATTCCGTCCTTGTAGAAGTCGAAGTGGCCGCTCGTCTTCCACAGGTCCAGCGACGCCATGTGGGGCGTGTACAGCAGCTCGTACGGCTTGGGGCCGTTGATGTGCACATCCTTCCAGAATGTCTCGATGGCGTTGCGCATGCGCGCACCCTTGGGGTGCCAAAAGACGAGGCCGCCGCCCGCGTCCTGCTGAATCGAGAAGAGGTCGAGCTGCTTGCCCAGCATGCGGTGGTCACGCCGCTTCGCCTCCGCCTGCAGCCGCGCGTACTCTGCGAGCTGCTCCTTATTCTCCCAGGCCGATCCGTAGATGCGCTGCAGCATGGGTTTGGTCTCGTCGCCGCGCCAGTACGCGCCCGCGATCGAGTCGAGAGAGATGGCGTCCGCGGGGAGCATGCCCGTATGCGCGACGTGCGGGCCCGCGCACAGATCCCACCACTTCGTCTTTGAGTTCTCGTCGCCGATGTGGTAGATCGTGATCAGTGCCGTCGGGTCGCGAGCCACGATCGAGTCGAGAATCTCAAGCTTGTATGGCTCGTTGATTTCCAAGATGCGCCGGCGTGCCTCGTCGGCGGAGACCTCCTCGCGCACGAGCGGCAGCTTCATCGAGATGATCTTGTCCATCTCCTTCTTGATGCGCCGCAGGTCGGTCTCGAGGAAGGCCTCCTTGTAGTCGAAGTCGTAGTAGAAGCCATTCTCGATCCACGGGCCGATGGTCACCTTGGCATCCTTGAAGAGGCGCTGCACGGCCATGGCCATCACGTGCGCGCTCGTGTGCCGGATGCGCAGCAGCGTGTCGCTCTCCTCATTGCTCGGCAGGACTATGGGCTTCACCGCCTCGATAAGCGCGGGCACGTCAGCGGTGGCCTCAGGCGTCTCCACGGCTTGCATGATGACAGAGCTCGCATGAAGGCGGCGCGCGACGATCTGCCGCGCGGCGGCGAGCCGCGATGCAGCGGGAGCCCCGCTTGGCTGATACGCCGCCACCAGCGAGGCAATTGACACGGTGCGCAAAGCTCGAGCCCATCGTGCCACCATTTCGAGCCGGTCGTCGAGCGCAGGTCCTCGCGGCTTGAGATCAAGTCTCGTGAGTTTTCTGTGAATTCACGTCAATTGCCGAAACGTGGCTCGTCACATTCACGACACTGCTTGTAAATTCACATTCACGTCAATTGCCACCACGGCAAGACGCGCAACCACCGTGAACGACCGTCACCGTGTCAACGGTCCCTTCCACGGGTCCATCCCTTCGTTCTTGGCACAGCGCACGAGCGCAGCAAAGCCGCACTATCACCGCCTCCTGCACTCCTAGGCGCCCATCGACTGCCCTTCGGCCTCTGCGTTGGCCAGCATGCGCGCACAGCGGTGGCGGGTTCACCCGACAGCTACATGTAACTCACTTACATCTTCTCCTCGACTCTTCTCCATGTGGATGATGGAGTCAAGTCATGATGTCGTGACTGCGTGCATGATGACGTGCATGCTATCTCGCAGACGATGCATCACATCAAGGGGGAATCAAAGGCACCGCGCCGGTGTCCTCACACGATCCGCGGCTTGGCTCTGGGGCCGTTCTTGGGTGTTGTCTTGGGTGTGGCCTTGGGTGTGGCTTGGGTGCGATTGGCCTTGCTCGCCTGTGTAGGCCTTGCTCGCCTGTGTAGGAAGGTCCCACACACCAACCCAACGTAACACACCAATGTAGTTGGCTTTGCTCGCCTGTGTAGTTGGCCTTGTTGCGTCGGGCATCGACGTTTTCGCGGCTCGCGGCTCGGGATGGCCGGCCTGACCTGTACGTTCCAACTCGGCATTGCAGTACATGCATCTATACACACAGCAGCAGAGGCAAAGGGGGATGAGGCCCAGAAGGCCAAGAAGTCCGAGGAGCTGCGGTCCCTTGACGCTCAGTCTGTCGTTGGTGGCGGGCGGTGGCGGCGGCGCATCAGGCGGCGCGGGTGGCGGCGACGGGCTCATGGTCACGACTTGGGTGACGACGGCGACGACGGGGGCGGAGGTGATCGCCAGTCCGGTGAAGCTTGAGGCGGCAGCGGGGGACGTGAGGGTGGTGGTTATGGAGCTTTGGGTTACGGCCGCCGCGCTCGCATCAGGCACGGTGATGGCGACGGTGATGAGCACGGACGCGCTCGTGACCTCGACCGCAACGGCGGTGGGGTCGACACGGGCGAGCGTCGCGAAGCGGCCGGCAATGTCGGCGCGTTGGGAGGGGCCGAAATCTTGCACGTTGCCAGAGGCGGTCATGGCGATCCTCACCTGCTGCACGAGGGCGCCCGCGACGCCGTGCTTGATGACGCGCACCATTGAGAGGACTAGAGGCTGCGGATTGCCCGACACGTCGTACGCTCGCACTTCGAAGTCGAAGGTGCTCGAAGAGCCCAACGGCCGTACCGGTAGCAGTTCGGCCACAAATGTGACCGTCTTGAGCTGACCGTCGCCCACCGTGCGGATCGGGAAGCCGACGAGCGTGGGCGCGCTACCCGCGGCGGCGGTGTGTGCCTGGGTGAGGCGTACTGAGCCGGCGAAGACGTCGAAGAGGCTCACCTTGATTACGGCGCCGAGCAGCGGGCGCTGGGGGGCGAGGGCAAAGGTGCGGCTGAGAGTGAAGCCGATCACCCCCCGCGGCGCCGTACGCGCGATCCAATCGTAGAGAGCGCCGCCGTCGCCGTCGGTGCCCCAAAATGGCGTCGAGAAACCGGAGGGGGTCTGCGTGATCCTTGCGTCTCGGAAGGTGACGACGCCACCGAGCGTCGAGGGCGGCTCGTCGCGCTGGTACAACCATCGCTCCATATGGGCCACCTCGGCGGGCCTCGCGAGGTGAGGCACCCATTCAAATTGCGCCGAGGCCAGGAAGCACCACGCGTCCGGGGAGGTCGCGGCGGTGCGCCCGAGCTCGAGCGCCACATAGGCGAACAGTGCGGGGTTGACGATGGTGGAGGAAGCGAGCAAGTACGAGACGCGCATCTGGAGCAAGCGCATCGAGCTCATCAGGTACCGGTAAGGGAACGAGGCGATCAAGCCCCAGCGCGCAGTGCCGTTGAGCATCGGCGCCGTAGCGTTCCAACGGCCGCCGCGCTCCCCAGGGGAGAAGGTCAAGTACTCGCTGGCCCAATTCCCTTCGTACTCTTCGTTCTCGTCGCCCAGCAGCCCGCCGCTCGAGAGGATCGGTGCCGACTCGTTGACGAAGACGTACTCGCGCGCCCAAAAGCTCTCGAAGCCCTGCCCGCTCGGCATGTGCGGGATTTGGTACCAGTAGTGCTCGACGAAGCCGTTGCGCGAGCCAAAGCCGAGGGAGAGTCCGTAGTTCGACTCGCCACCCATGAGCACCTTGGACGGAACGCCCGCGCACACGCTCGCCCACGCATCGAGGCGCTCGCGCACGTGCGGAAAGAGGGCCGCGGGGTCATAGTTTGGGTCGTACGCAGTCCCAGAGGTCGCATTCGGGTGTTTCGGCCCGATGTACTCGTCGCCGTACGACGCGGACGCGTAGCCAGCGTACATCATGACGACGGTCTCGTTTTGGCAGAGGCGGCTGGCACCGAGCGCGGCGAGGAAGGCGAGGTAGCGTGCGTGGAACTGTGGGTCGATGGGGTCGTACGAGCCGCCCGCCTCCGCGTTGGCCGCGTCGGTATAGCGTGTGCTGATATTCCGGCCGGCCAAGTACGTTGGCGCCGACCCGATGTGTGAGGTCAGGATGCGCAGACACACCTTCCAGCCGCGCCGTGCGGCCTCGGCGACGTTGGCATGGAGCGGTGCGAAGTTGTACGTCCCCTCGGTCGGCTCGAGCTGCAGCCACGTCGCCCAGATAGAGTAGACGGGCGTCGACCTGAAGAGCATCCGAGACGCTTCTGGCAGCACCATGGCTGACGGGCCGCCAAAGGGCAGGGCCGTGTCGGGGTAAGAGTTGTGAAAGAGCCTGGGCGGCGTCGGCACGTAGTTAAAGGAGCGCTGCATCGCCAGGAGCCCTGTCGGCGAGGGCATCGTGTTGGGCGGCAGGCCCCAGTCATACCCAAGCACGGTGGTATTAGGCTCGTCGCGCCATGGGTCTGGCTCCACGTGCGCATACGTCTTTCCCGCCTCGGCAGGCGTGCACCCGTTGAAGTAAGCCGCCTCCCCCGCCTCCCTTCCGAAACACGAAAAGTTGCCAAACCAGGCCACCGGCCACACATCCTCTCCCGGGTCGACCAATAGGGATTGAGGCGGCCAGAGCGGCGGTGAGAGCGGAGGCGAGGGCGGCGGAGGCGGTGGCGCGGGCACCTGCTTCGCCCACGTCACACCGCCGAGCCAGCGGGCGCCGGTGCCCACCCACATGGTCTGTTTCGGGCAGTTGCCGGTCGGTTTGCTGTACGCATACGAATACGAGAAGAGGTGGCAGATGCCGTTCCAGTACCCAAAGAAGGCGTAGGAACACGTGGCCGACGTGCGGCATGCCTCACGGCACAGCCACGGGTTCGCGTTACTCCTTTCTCCCCGAAGGACCAGCGGGTTCGATCCGTTGGTCGTCTGCGCGCCGCCGGGAAGAAAGTAGACGGTGACGTGCGTGCCCGCTCCCGTGTGCGAGCCTGGCCAGTCGCATGTGCAGATGTTGTTGCCACTGGAGCCGCAGCTCGCACCGCCGCTGTGCGCCGGGAAGCTGTCAACAGTGCTCGCGACCACGCCACTCACAGTGCAGCCCGAAGCGCAGCCTGTGGAGTCGGTCAGCACGCTCATCGTGAGCGCTTGCGGGGGCAACGGCGGCGGTGGCGAGGGAGGCGGCGGCGAGGGAGGCGGCATGAGCACGCCCTTGACGAAAGTGACGCCCCCCTGCATCCCGCCCGATGTACTGGAGCCCACCCAATGGCTCGTGCGCGGGCACGAGCCGCCGCCCGCTAGGTACGAAGCATCCCATGAGAAAATGTGACAGAAGCCTGCCCAGAAGCCGAAGAATGCAAAGTTGCAGCCACCCACGCCGGAGCTGCTTGCGTTGCGGCATGCCTCGCGGCAGCGCGTCGCATCGGCCGTATTCTTCAGGAGCCGGTTGGCCACGTCGGCGTCAGTGCACGCGCTGTAGCCCCACGATGCCGCGCCCGAACTGTTGGAGCATGCGCCTGTTGCGGTAAAGTACACAGTGATCTGGACGCCCCCTGCCTGATTCGGGTTGGAGGCGCTCGGGTACCGTGGCGCGCCGTTCACCCACGTGCCGGGCCAATCGCACGAGCAAATGTTGTTGCCGCTGCTGCAGGTGGAGCCGCCCGCATACGAGTTGACCGATGGCGGGTAGGAGGCGGCAGCCACCTGTGTGCCGACGACGGTAGTCGCCGCCCCACATCCGCTTGGACAGCCTGCATCAGAGGTGAGGACGCCGATGGTCGCCTCCTGAGCCGTGACCAGCTGGAAAAGTGCCGCGAACAAGAACTTCATGTGGGAGAGCAAGCGAGACTGTGGGCAAGATCCCATTTCGGCAACACCTCGAGGTGGTGAGCTTCTCGACGCTTACGATGGGGGATCGGATCGGCGAAGGCGCGGCTTCGCGACCGTCTGGCTCGCGACCCCATTTCGGCAAGCCCTAGGAATCCTTGAGCACGAGAACTTTTTGGGAAAGATTCACGGAACGCAACGCTGGATCACACAATGTGCTTTCGGTGATGCACCAACCCCCCCGAAATCATGAGCGTCGCGGAAGTTCGACCTCGGTGGCGTGATCAATGCCTATCAGAGGTCTGCCTCTACTCCTGCTGCTTGCATCGCCATGCGCCGCGCTAGACGCACCACCGCCAGTGAGCGGTAGGCCCAGCGGCGCCGGCACGCCGGACGCGCCGCCGCCGCTGCCGAGGCGGCCGAATCCGCTGCTCGAGGGCGTTCGCCGTGCCGTGATGCCGCCACTCAAGCTCTTCAGCGAGGCGCCACCGATCACGCGGTCATGGGTGTCGCTGAGCGTGCTTATGGCCGTGCTCTCGTCGTCCAAGGTCCTTGACCTGCGCAGCGTGTGCTTCAGCGAGCGTGCCGTCATGCAACATGGCGAATGGTGGCGGCTGCTGGTCAACTTCTTCTACATGGGCGACGCGGTGAAGTCGGTCTTCTTCTGGTTCCAGCTGCACCACTTCTGGGAGTGCCTGAAGGTGCTCGAGCTCGTCAAGTACCGCTGGGAGCCCGGCGACTTCATCAAGATGATCGTGTGCAACGCCTGCTTTCTGCTGCTTCTCAAGCAGTTCTTCCCTGCGATGATCTTTCTAGGCTCCCCGATGGTGATGGCGTTTGTGTACATGTACTCGCGCGAGTACGAGGTGCAGGTGATGAACCTGCTCGGCTTCTTCCAGATCCGGTGCGGCTGGCTGCCCTTTGCGCAGATGCTGCAGGACCTGCTGCAGGCAGGTGACATTGGCCCCAATCTGCTTGGACTCGTCTCCGGACACACGTACTTCTACCTGATGGAGGTGCGCTCGCGTCTGCTGCTGCCCGAGCGCGTCACGCTCGACGATGTGCTCAACCTCGTGCTCCGCGGCAAGCATCTCGGCGCGGCCGACGAGGCACTCGAGACGCCAGCTGCCAAGAAGGACGAGGCGGTGGTGGAGGATGGGTCGTCGGCGGCGGAGCCCGCGGACGACGGCGAGGCGCCGGAGGCCGCGGAGGCCGGGCAAGCGGCATCCCCAGACAAATGAGGGTAGGAATGTGTGTAAGAGAGTCAGAGCCACGAAGAAAAAAAGAGATCTCTCGTTACGTCTGTCGTCTCTAAGGAAGGTACCCCTTGCCGTGCCCCAGGCCCCAGCGTCTGCTGCGCACATCTCTCCGCTCTGACTATCTGCGCACCAGTGACTCTCTGTGTTCTGGTCGCGTTCACGTTCTCTCGAAAGCGCGACGTCGGATCTCATGCTTCTTAACATGGCAATCTCCACCGCGCCTCGACGCGACTCTGCAGAACTGCACTATCGTCGAACGGAAATCACACCGACGAACTCCGAGGGTACCGGTAACAAGTGTGCCCCGTGTGTCCGTCTGTGTCCCGGCTCCCAGTTGTTTTCATGCCGGAAACAAGTAACAGCCCATTCACGCGAAAGCCCGCGAGTTTGGAGCGAGTGGAAGGATGACCACGATGCGCGAGCGCGTCGGCTGGGTGGTCGACAGATGCCCCGGATTCGGGGCATCTGTCGACCACAAGTCGAACGTTCGCGTGTGCTCGTGCTACTTGCCTGCGTCCTCGCAAATTACACCGCGCCCTGCACCGTGGCGCCATGACCAAGACGCGCTTCTGGCCTCATCAATCTGGTCGCGGCAGCTTGGATGTGAAGCATCTCGATGGTACCGCGTGCCTTGGACCATGCGCGGGTTGGGAACCACGATTATCGCACATTTGAACTCGCTGCTCCCAGTGTGGATAGTACCCAAGGATGCAGATGGGCGCGGCCCGGCCGTAATGCCCGCCGTTTGGACAGAAGAATCGAGCGATAGGTTGTTGTGGGCAGCCGCTGACACTTCGCTTGAATGCCGCACCTGGTACGGATGCTACTGGCAGCATCTGCACACCGTGTGTGCAAATTCGAATTCGAGTGCGAACTCGACTAGAGCGTACGCCCTGTGGACCAATCTGAAACTTCCGGTGCGTTTGGTGCACAACGACTCCCGCACCACCACAATCAACGAGAGAGTTCAGTACTGGCGCGAGCGATATCGGAGCACCTTTGAGGATCGATGGGGCAGCCTAGTACTCGGAGCTGCGCTCCTCGACGTGTGGTGGCGTCCGTCGGAGGCTCTACGCTCATTGGTCGATGCGCGGCTGAAAGAGATCTTTCGTGGCGGCGCTGCTGAGTGGTCGTGTGTCGCAGTGCACGTGCGCCGCGGCGACGCGTGCATTACGCCATGGAGACGCTGCCCGCCCCTCGAGGAATATCTGGTACCCGCGCGCCATCTCGCGCGACGGTACGGCCTACGGCGACTGTTCATCGCCACCGACGAGCAGTCCGTTGTGGACGAACTCGTCGCCACCGGTAAGGGGACTTTCCCCCTTTCCACCGGTAAGGGGACTCCCCCCTTTTCCACCGGTCAGGCTCGCGGGCATCGTGCCGGAGCCATGGCGCCAGAGCCATGGGTCGAAGTGCTCCACCAGCGCATAGATCGCTCATGGCTGGCAGTGGAGAGGAATAACAGCAACGTGAGCAGGTTCGACCAATATGACTGGGTGGAGCACAAGCTGCAGCGGCGCCAACAGGACCAGCAGCAAGGAGCGCCGTCCCGGGCAAACTTCACTCCAATTGTCGACGTGATCACGGACATCGAGGCGGCTAGCCGCTGCACGGCCCTTGTAGGGGACCTGACCGCCGGCATCACTGAGCTCATCATGCTGCGCATGGTGGCACGTCTCGGTCAAGCGCCACCTCTCTACTCTCTCGGGGGCAAGGGATTTTGCCCGCTGGGCGGAACGCCGTTTCGTTGTGCACCGCCGGATCATTTGATCTCTCCAAGCGAGGTCAGAGCGCGCGAGGGGGGGAAGAGCGCGCTCGCAGCCCAGACCGAGGCGAGTAGGTGGCAAGCATGCCGGGACAGTGGTACTTGCCAACGCTTGCCTCGAGGAACTGAAGCAGTGGAAGATCATCACGCAGATGAGGTCAAGCAGTGGCAAGCAGCGTGTGAGGCAAGCGGTGCTCGTGAGGTGGGATGATCTGGACTTTTCCCTTAACTTTTCCCATTTAATGAACGTGCTTCCAACCAAACCTAACCAGCGAGCCGCTTCGCATTCACACGCACACACGACACGTTGTCGTGTGTGTGTGTGTGTCTCCTCCCCGTCGAGTATTAACAGCCAATTCACACACTGGCGGCCGAGTATCAACAGTCAAATTTCGTGACGCGGGCTTTCGATGACGACGACCTCAATGCACACAAATTCCACACTCCTTCCACACATCAGCATCACACTCCGGGACCGTCCGACGTCGACTTCCTCAACGAACTCCATATCTACTCTCCTGGAGGCCGATGCCCCTCCTCAACGCTTAATCCTGTACGCCATACTTACATTCCGAGAAGGTGGCCGAATTTTCACAGTAGACGAGTACCATTTCACACTCTTCTCCCTCGAAGACGGACGATGTGCTCGAGCGAAGTGACACGGGCGCGCTCGACACGGGCGACTCGCAGACTATGTCACCTGACGAGGGATCCGCTTCCGCCGAGGGCTCCATTCCCGCTACCGCGGGTGCGTGGGTATACACATGCAATGTGGGCGTCGAGGCGGAGGCGGCCGGGCGCGCTGTCCCCAAATCATTCCAGGCGCTCCGTCGCGACCTTGCGGTGTTGCCGTGGCTCCTTGCGACCGAGGCCGACCTCGTGATCGCGCCGCCGCCACTCCCAGACTTCATCGCTGCCCTGCAGGCCGCTGGGGTGAGCGGCATGTGCCAGTTTTGTGCGAGCTTGGAGGAGCTGCCGTCCTCTGTGCCGATCACAGGCCACCGTCCGTACGGCGTCGTGGGCCCTCACCTGCGCCGCTCGCTCGTCGGGCGCTATCGTGAGCACGGCGTCGTATGCCACTCGGTGGAGGCAGTGCGTGCAGCCGTGGCGGAGCAGCCCGACGAGCGCGCGGTACTCAAGGCCGAGTTTTCCTCCTCTGGTCTGGGCGTGCGCGTGTGCGAAGGCGCCCAGGACGGCGCGACCCCGATTGCAGCGGAGGGCTCTGAGCTGGCGCGCTGGGCGGCGAACTGCATCGCCCGCGACGGCGCGTTGCTCGTCGAGCCGTGGCTAGACATAGTCGCCGAGTTCACAGCGGAGTATTGGGAAGGGTCCTGGTGCGGTGCGCCTTTCCCAACATGACATGACTTGACTTGACTTGACTTGACTGGTGCGGTGCGCCTTTCCCAACATGACGCTGGCTGATGAGCCGTTACAATGAGCATCGGCGTTAATGGGGACACTGAGGGCCTCTGATGGCCTCTGATGGCCTCTGTTGGCCTCTGAGGGCCTCTGATGACCTCTCTTCGCGTCCGATCGCCCGCGTCATGTTGGGCGTCTGCTCTCCTCAGGTGCGGCATCTCGATGCCCATCGTCGAGCACCGCCGATGGATGGGCCAATGGCTAGGCTCACCCGCAGAGCGATACTCGTCGGAGGTGGTCCGTTTCGTCTTTGAGGAGCGACGAATCGAAGCAGCACTCGCGCCCCTCGACGTGCCAGGCACGTGCGGGCCACTGATGGCCTCTGATGGCCACGGATTGCCAGGCACATGCGGGCTCGAGACGAACCACAGCGATGACCTGCCGCATGTCATCGAGGCACATGCGGGCTCGTCACCTCGACTCGTGGTTCGTCACATCAACAAGTTTCGTCACACCGACTCGTGGTTCGTCACAGGTACGTGCGGGGTGCCCACATGCGGGCTCGACGTCGCTGTGGTTCGAGATCACACGACTGGCGCGCTGCAGGTCAAGATCCTCGAGCTCTTGATTGCCCTTGATTGCCCTTGATTGCCCTTGATTGCCCTTAATTGCCCTTGATCTTGGCGCGCTGCAGGTCAAGATCCTCGAGCTCAATGCGCGCATGCAAGTGCTCACCACGGCGCGTCATCCCCTTTCCCCACAGGTCAAGATCCTCGAGCTCAATGCGCGCACGACGTTCTCGCACTACGCGCTGGCCGCCCAGCGCCGCGTGCCGCGCGCGGTGCGCTTTGAGGTGTTGCGTGTCTCCGAGGCGGCCGAACGCCCCAACCTCGTGTACTTGACCGACCCCCAGGTGGCGAGCATGTTCGTGGCGGTCGTTGAGGTGGCCGCCGCGAGGGTGTGAGACCGAGGCGATGCAGGAGAGCCGTAGCCGTCACGGTACCGGTAGTGGGGTGGCGCAGCACTGTTAGCGCCAAGAGCTCCCGAGGCGCGAGGCCGTCTTCGAGACGGTGGAGTACGTGAGCGCGGGACCGTCTCGATCCTCATGGATCCTCTCGAACTTTGACTGGACAATAGGAGGAAGACTGGAGGCGCGTGCCAGTTCCGGTAGGATGAGAGGCTCGTACAATCACTCGTCGTACAGGGCAGCGAGCACCAGGGACCACCCTGAAGCGAGGGAGCGGGAGGAGCGCGACGAAACTGGACGAGGCGTCGACGTTACACCGCGAACTTGAACAGATGTCGCGCCCCTGCTCGCAGTCCAGGAAGGGAACATGACGGTCCTTCCCATCTCCGACACGTCCGGCGAGCTGCCGGACCGTTTTTCCTCGGGCCAGCGCATCAGCAAGCGCGACTACTTGTACATGAATCAGACCGTCGGCTCTTTGCCGCGGGCTGGCGAGACACAAGAGGGGCAGCAGCTGGCCGACACGCTCCTCGGCAAATTGTCAGCAGCCAGGAGCTCCGCCTCGCCGCCTCGCAAGGCCGCCGAGGCCTTGCCACTCTTCATGCTCCCGGCGCTGAGCAAGCGCCAGCTCGCCTCGAAGGCCGATGCCTTGGTCGAGCAGGCGCTCTCGATCGAGACGGGTCGATTTGCGTCCAACCAGTCGGCGTGGCGGTACACGGGCCAATCGCACCTCGAGGTGCACTCGGCAGTCAGCAGCGACGTGCGCAAGCGGATCCAAGAGGCCGCCATGCTGACCGCCTCCATGCCGTGGAAATCGCCTCGCGACGAGTCCGAGGTGGCGAGCGTGCTCGCGTCTATCGCCGCGGGCACGACGCCCCGAGCTTCGCAGCAGCCCTCGAACGCCACCTCCAAGCATCCCTCGAAGCCGAGCACGCCGCGCGCCGAGGACGGCTCGCGCGCCTCGAAGCTCTCCTCCATCGCCTCAAAGGAGCCCTCGAAGCCAGGCACGCCGCGGGACGGACAGGGCTCGCGAGGCTCTCGACCTTCGGCGCCACCGCCGGCTTCGGATTCGTCAACTGACGACATTGACGATCGCCGTTGGGTCGCGACGCGCGCGAGCGTCGTCACGCCCGCCGCCACCGCCGCCGCGGCGCGCGCGGCGATGCTCGCCGCCGGCACGCGCTCGTTTGCGTGCGTGCTGGGTGCGGAGAGGCTCTCGTTAGCCAGTCGCGCCGCGCTCAGTACGACGCTCGCGCCAGGAGCGCTCAGTACGACGCTCGCGCCAGGGGCGCTCAGTACGACGCTTGCACCGGTGGCGAGCCCTCGAAGCGATGCGGCGCTGCTGGGCGCGATGCGTACGCTGCAGCGCACCGCCGTTGCCGCCGAGGGCGCGACCGTGCTGCTCACGGCGTGCCTGCAAGCGCAGTCCCTCATCAACGCGACTGACGTGTGCTTACTGCTCTGGCGCTCGCCTTCCGCGACCGACGGGCCGACCGTGCTCCGTCCGTCCGAGCCCGACACGGCGCCCCATCGGAATGCATGCGCTGCCCTCTATGGAGACCAGACGGCCCTCAGGCTGCTCGGGCGCGCCGCCGCGGGCGCTCACCTGCTCTCCCTGTGCGCCCAGGACGACGCGTCGCCGGCGGGTGCGGCGGTGCCCGCGGCGGGCGCGCCTGGATCCGTGGAGTTCACGGGCGTCGTCTCGAGCGCACCTGGATCCGTGGAGGTCGCGGCCGCACTCGCCAACGCCGCGGTGCCGCTCAGCACGACGCTGCCGCTCAGCGTGCTGAACCGGTTTGCCATGAGCCTGCGACGCGCCCTCGCGATCCCGCTGCCGCTGCCCTTCCCTCACGGTCCGGCCCTCATGCTGCTCGCGGATGGTGCTCGCATTCCTGCGGCACGAGCGCCTGGCGCGCCCACGACAGCGCCCGACCCACCCGCCGCCGCCAGCGCGCCAGCGGCGCCGCCCGTGGCACCCTACACTGTGGAAGAGCAGCTCGAGATTCAAACGCTGGTCACCGCTGCTGCAGCCATCTTTCCCACAGCTCGGTCGCAGCCCCCCGATGCGCCCACGGCAGCGCCCGCGTCGGCGCTCAGTACGGCGCGCTCCACCGCCGACGGCCCAGGGGCAGCGCGCTCGCCACGGCGCTCGCCGCGCTCGCACGTGCCGACGCATCATCACGTCGCGCACTCGCACCCGCCGTTTGGGCGCATGCGACCCGTCCGAGCCGCCGCCGGCCCGCTGGCCTCGGCCGGCTCTGCCGCGTTTGGCTCCACGGCCGATTTCGTCACTTCCACAGCCTCCGGCGGCTCTGCCAAGTTTGGCGCTTCCGTGGGCGCTTCCGCCGCCACCCACCGAGGTTCGCCCAGGGAGATCGGTTCGATGCGTTTTGCCGGCGGCTCGCCGGGTAGCTCACCGTTCGGTCGGTCGTCGCCGTCGCGCTCGGTGACGGCGAGCGCCGTGGTAACGGCAGGGCTTGCGACTGCATTCCCCGCCTTCCCCGCCTTCCCCACCTTCCCCGCCTTCCCTATCACGGCCCTCGATGAGCCCGTCTTCTTCCGATCGCCTTCCGCCGGGGCTGCTTCGCCGCGGCATGCCGGAGTGTCACTTCACCCGTCCGGAGCGCCGTCTTGGCGCCTGCCCAGCACGCCCCCGCACCCACCGGCGCTCGGCACGGCGCTCGGAGCTCCCTCGAGCTCTCCGATGAAGCCAGGGACGCCGCATGAGCTCGGGCCGTCCCATGAGCCCTCGAAGCCCAGCACGCCGCGATCCGAAATTGGAGCGAATGGTGCGCCCGGTCGGCCGCCCTCCCGAGGCCGCAAGGCAGGCCAGCCGGGGCGAACGGAGCAGATGGAGGTGGCCGCCCAGACCGACGCTGTCCACTTTGCAGACAGCTTCAGCAGCTTCGCGAGCTTCGGAGCCCGCACATACCCGCCGCTGCTCGGCTCGTCTCTCGCGGCATCGGCAGATGCGGCATCGATTGCGTGGGCGCGATCCAGGCTGCTTGGCGGTGGAGGCCATCGCGCGTATCCCTACTAGAGCTTGGGCAGTCGCCGTCGGCAACGGCATGCATGTGAGATGTGTGCGTGCCTGGTCGTGTAGTGTATGCGGCGTACACGGATTGACCTTTGACGCGGGACAGCACAAGAACTTATAAAACAGCACAAGAAATTTTGACACAAGTAGGTAGCCTCATCGCTCATGGATTAGAGGACACGCAGCCGTGGTCGCGGCGGGACGCGCGCACGACGATATTGATGACACCGCCATCAGCGAAACCGACAAAAAGCGTCGTTTCGACAAACACGCGGCGCGGAAAGGGTGTTCAGGTGAAACAGAACTTTGCCGACCGCGCATCATGGCAGCATCGACCCACGGGCATTTCATCGTTGGCCGCTCAGCCGGGTGGACATTGCAGCGGAAGGGGCGTGTGCCAGCAAGGCCAGCAACGGCGCAGTTCAACAACTATGGGAGAAAACAACTGCAAGACTTGCGCTACGTTCAAGGCGACAGCGGGGGCTTTGGACTAGCGGTGAGCCATCCCTCTGACGAGGTACAGGCTCGTGCACGGCCGATGAGTGCATACATGAAGAAGGAAATGGATAGCCTGGTCTATCGGGCCGATCGGGCAGGTTTCATAGTGGATCCTCACACGGAACCTCAGACTTGGCTGTCGCCGGGTACTCAACAGCCGCGTCCACAAAATGCAGCTGGCGCAGGCCGCAGCTTGACAAGGCCCTCGCCGTCTCCTAACGGCAGACTCAACAGGTCCAGCGCTCTCACTACGCCGAACTGGTTTGGTGCTGTCGGTGATATTTACCACCCGGTGCTCGATGAGAAACATGGGTATGAGCACCAAGATTGGTCTGCTATTTCTTCAGGAGTATTGCTCGACAGGAGTGGCCTTGGTGGGCGCGATGCTGCTCCGACGATGGCCGCAGGGTCTAAGTCGGTCGGCCTGGCTGTTGGCGCCACGAAATCCTACTCCGACGAGACGTCTTCGGCTGAGATTACTGGCTACGGCTATCCTAAGCCGATGGCAGGCCACGAATTAGCAGGCCACAAGTCTACTGAAGTTAGCTCGCTGCCAGTTGCCCCTACGAATGCGCACTCCTTCAAGAATGTGACTGCGCACAAGCGACTGCGCTCAATCGAGTGCGCAGCACTCGAGAATCAGATTTTCCCGCAAGGCCATACCATGGATACATCCGCCATGTCACCAAGGTCACGCACGTTATTCGCGCAATCGCAATCGCGAGTGGAAGAGATCTTCTCACCTGTGCGCACCAGCGAGCAGCGCGGCGCTACTTCGATCGCTCAACCACGGTACTCGGGTGCCCTGCCGTCCCATTGCAACACTGGCGTCATGACAGCGCCTTCGATGCATTACGATGCAAACGACTTTGGCACCACGCGCCCTGCCTTTTCCCCAGCAGTTCGCATAGGGACAAACGTGGCCAGTTACGTCACCGGGTACTCTGCCAACTATGCGGCCAATTTTGGAGAATCGCGGAAGGTGCAATCCCCACTGCAGATCAAGATCGGAGATCGGCATTCTCCCACCCATCATAGAGGGTTTTTGGTGAACATCGGCGGAGTCACGACAAAGGCTAACAATATCGACGCCAGAACGTTCTGATGAACATCACATCTTGTGACTGTGCACGCAACTCCTGTGGGACGTTTCGCGATTCGACATTGGATGTCGAAGAGGCGGCTGCCGTGTGGACTATGGTTGATGTTGTGACGGCGCGGCGGGAAAATGTATTGGCGTGTTTGTTGTGGGCGTCGGCGGGCTGGGGCTGCCTCGTGGTCGGTGTGTTCTCATGGAGTGTCGTTGGTAGACCGCCTCCGCGGCGCGTGGCGTGGGCCCGTAGCGCGTGAGGCGGACCAGCTGTAAAAGTGTACTACACGTTCACGTGTGCTTATTAGGTTTGCTGCCTTTACGAAGCGACGCGACGCGTAAGGACGCGGTACGCCGGCCGTGGGCGGCTCGTGGCCGGGTGCGGGTCGCGTGCGTCCGTCGCCGGCGTGACCGTGGCCCAGCGTTTTGCGCTTACGTTCGTTTCACCGAATCTCAGTATAAGGGAGTCACAAGTCCTCCAGCGCAAGCAAAGCAAAGCGGCTTGCTGGCGGTGGCGGTGGCGCCCGTGCCGGTGCCGTTGGCGTGGCGTGAGGCAGGGCACTGATTGAGATTGTAGGTTTGGTCGCATCCTCGTCCTCGTCCTCATCATCTTCGTCTTCGTCCTCGTCTTCGTCCTTGTCCTCGTCCTCATCCTCGTCCTCGCGAGTTTCCTTGTTCTTCGCCTTCTCACGCTGCAGCCGCTGCTGCACGGCCCTGGGCGCCAGCACTGTCGGCGCGCTTCGATGCATCTTGAGTTGATCAATCGCCTCCTCCACCTCGGCGATCTTCGAGTCGTAGATCACCTTGGCTGCCACCGCCTTTGCCCTAACATGGGTCTGCTCCCGCTTGGCTGCACGCTTGGTCAGCGCCCCTCCGGTCGGGCAACCATCCTCAGCGCCCCAAAGTGCCTCCGCCCGGCTAGTCAGAGTTCGAAGGGCCGGGTGTGCCGTTGGCGCGGGCCGCTCCATGAGACACCGGCTCAAATGGGTGCCGAGTGAGGCGAGCTCGTGAACGACCGTCCGGAAGTTGGCCCGGAGGGTAGGGAAGTAGGCGAGGAACTCGTCGCCCTCGCGACAGCGTGCGACCTCGAGCAGTCGCCGCCGTTGCATCCGAGCCTGCTCCTCGCTCAGAGGCTTGCGACGCTGAGCGCCGCCATGCTCCGCCCCACAGTCCTTCCGGAGGTTGTGCTCGCCAATGTGGTGGAGCGCCACGTAGCTCGGCGATTTGACTTTGAGGCGACGAAAGCATCCATCGACCGCCACGTACCCCTCGTGCTCCACCGGATTGAGAGCGCGCGCCGCTGCTTGAACTGCTGCTAGGGACACGGGCGCTGGCAGCCGCGCCGGCGTCGTCCAGCCGTACTCGGCTCCCACTGCCTCCACGTCGAGCTCTTCGAGTCTCACGAGGTCGCGCGCGCCGATGAGCGAGAGCGAGGCCGTCGCGTGCCGCACGACGATCGTGTGCCCGGGCAGGCAGAGCTCGAACATGAAGCAGCGCTGCTGGGCGGCCGGCGCGATGGGCAGAGAGAAGCCCGCTGCCGCAAAGGCTTTCCAGAAGATGCAGGCGAATGTGCCGCCACTGGAGCCGGGCACCTCGCCATCAGCCGCGGGTAGCCTCATGCTTGCGACGTGCCAACAGCCGCCATACCAGTACAGCGTGGTAAGCGAGCCATCGAGCTTCTCGTAAACGCGCGCCGTGGACCAATCGAAGGCCTCGCGTGTCGCCTTTGCGTTGGGCTCGTCGGCGTTGAAGAATTTTGAAAAGGGCATCATGACAACACGCCAGGTATTCTTCTCGAGCAAGAGCCCGCGGCACTCCTGCACGACCGCGTTTGCAACGTCCGACGCTCGCTGATCATAAGAGAGCTGCACAAGCGGCAGCTGCGGGTGGTGCCGCGCCGTCAGCTTGTACGCATCGCAAAAGTCATCGAGGCTCATGCCCGAGCGTAGCTGGCGCACAGTGCGAAGAACGTCGCCATGGATATCCTCAACGGGCGCCGAACAATGCTTGGTCGTGGTCCGCGAGGGCATGGATCCTCTTTCGCAAGACCAGGGCCCGCCCAGAGGCCCGCCCTGCGCAATCCGAGCACACAACGCTTGCCTTCGCAAGTCGCCGCAAGTTCTGCACGTTTACAAAACCAAGGTGTAATGTAAGGAAGCAGGAGGAAGAGCCTCGCACAAAAACTACTGTGGACACCTTATGTACATGCGCATGCTCGATGCGCATGCCCTCATGGGGCGATGCGAAAAAATGCCCTGGCACGCTGGCTCCCGGCTCTGCAATGCGAGACGAGACCAGGGACGAGACGCGCACGCTGATACTCTAAAGACGCCGGAGTGAAGACCGACGCACACGCGCACAGGCGCGCATGGCTTGAGAGACACGGTCTCTCTGCTGGGTTTGGTCGCAGCCCCGGCAGTACCGTCTGGACAGCCTTAGCGGGCGGGCCACGCAGGATTCTCGAGCCGCCTGCCTCCGAGCTGCCTCCCCTTGTGCGTGAAGCTGTGGTTGACGAGCGCCAGTAGCGGCACGCCGAGCGTGTAGAAGGTGCCGCGGGCGCGCCCGCACAGCGCATGTTTACGGACGAGCTTGTGGCACAGATCAAACTCGTCCACCGGCACAGTGTCGGCCCACGCGCCCTCTCCGACGGCGTACTTCCTGTAGATTTTGTAGTCGGCTGCGTCCATGTGAAACTTGGGGTCGAACACCATGGCGGCGATGGCGGTAGATCGGACCTTTTTCGCGAGCACGAATCCAAGCAGCGACTCGAGCGCTGCGTGGTTGCGCAGGTGCGGCGGCTCCTGCCACCACGTGAAGATGTCGGCGTCGAGGTTTGGCGCCTTGCGATAGTCTGAGCACAGCACCTCGAAACCGTTGCCGCCCGCCTGCTTGAGCGCATCCGAGCGCTCCCGGAGCTTGCCGCAGTAATGCGTAGCGAGCTCGACCGCGGTGGCCTTTTTGGCGTACTTGCAGAAGCACGACATGCCGTCCCCGTTGCGTGTGCCGATCTCGATCACCTCTTTTCCGACGAAATGCGGGAGCAGTGACGTATGGACGTCTTGCGGCGACCGAATGGGCGTGCCGTCGACGGGCGAGGAGACGATGACGCTGCAGTTCATGGGTGTCGACCGCAGCGCGGCGGGCCTTACGTTGGTGTGCAGCTCGGCGGCCTCTTCGTCTCCTCAGAGAACTTCACGGGCGCCAAGATGGGCGGTCTCGAGAATGGCGATGCAGTCAGCTCGTGCGTCGTGTGTTCAAGACCTCTGAAATACATAAGGGCACATGCAACACACGAACAAGATTCGAGCCTGGCTGCGCGCCATGACGCATGAGCATGTTGCGACACGGTAGTGATCAGGAGTGCTCGTACTAGTATCTCACTCTGTGTATAATCACTTGGCCCCGGCGCCGGTCAGCTCCTCAGCTGTGATCATCAGGGGTCATCAGAGGTCATCGGCAACGGCGCCCCCGCCCCCGGCGCACCCGCGGTCGCGCCCGACACGGCGCCCGGCGCGTCGATGTGGAAGGTGCGCCTAAGCTCTTCGAGCTCGCCCGACACGGCGCCCGGCGCGTCGTTGTGGAAGGTGCGCCTATGCTCCTCGAGCTCGCCCGACACGGCGCCCGGCGCGTCGATGTGGAAGGTGCGCCTATGCTCTTCGAGGCTCTTCGAGCTCACTCAATTCTGCTGCCGCCGCGGCGCTCGCAAACCCATCGAGCAATGATACCGCCTCGGCCGACTTCTCTTTTGGTCTTCCTTGGCTGTCCTCGGCCTCGAGCAGCTCAGCCACCTGCGGCGAGGGCTGACCGTTGTTGGCGCGGTTCGCGCGTAGCATTTGAGCCGCCTCGACCTTGGCCTCCACGTCACCGGTCACGTACACGTCGCGTGCACGCTGCCGGCGCACGCGCAGGCCGGGGTCGGGTGGTGGCGCGCCCACGCCAAGCTCAAAGACCGGTGTGAAGATGGACTTCACGATGAGCGGGCCGTACTCGAGTGTGAACCGTGCGAGGTAGGCCACAAAAGCGAGCGCCACCTTGGGCGGGAATTTGAAAAAGATGCTGATCCCGAAGAGGATGCGCGCGTCCCACGTGGCATGCTTCTCGTTGCCAGGCAAGCCGTCCCACCCAGCGAGGAAGCCGCCCCACGTGACCATGTCGAGCTTGAAGAAGGCATCAAAGAAGCCCCGGAGCATCTCAACGGGCTGGGCGCCGAGGAACTCGCCTCCAAAGATGGCAAAGTCGCGTTGGAGTCGTCTGCCGTACGGCCAGAGCGCCGCATGCGCCGCCGCTGCCGCCGCGTCCGGGTCAAACTTGTCCGGACCCCGGCGGAGCTCTGCCGAGATCGCCTCGGCGACTTCAGTGGACGAGGCGAGCATGCGGCAGAGCTGGAAGCCGGTCGCGGGGTGCACGGTGTTGGCAGCGCCGCCAAAGGGCACGACGCGCTGCGTGGGCGTGGGCAGGGTACCGCCCATCGGGATGTAGCAGTACTCCTCGTCCAGGATCTTGGTCGGGTCGTACTTGATGCCATGGAAGGCGAGCCGGCGCTCGAGCCGCTTCTTGAGCGTCGCGAACTCGAGCCGGCGCTCGCCTCGGCCAACGAGGGACGTTTCCTCGAAAAAGATCTCCTTGCCGGGCCCCTCGCCTACCGGCATCACGTAGACGAACGAAGGGCGCTCCTCGCCATCGTCGTACAGCTCCGTGCCCGCAAGGTGGTCGGTGCGGTAGTCGAAGAGCGTCATCGCCTCGCTCGCGTACGGCCCCAGCGCGCCGCCCTCGACGTCGACGCACAAGCCGTATGCGATCTGGTAGCCGGGCGGAATCTCCTTCCACAGGCCTCCACTCTCCGGGGCGTCGCGCAGCGTGAGGCGCGACTCGAAGCCGGTGGCGTCGACGACGACGCTCGCGCGGATGATCACGGGCTCGCCGCCACCCGTCGGCGACACGGTCACGCTCGAGCCGCTCGCATCGTGCACCAGGTCGCCATCGAAGAGGTTCACGTTCACAGCGTTCGCGGTCACCAGACCTTCGATGAGCTCGACGCCGCCCGCCACATGCTTCTGCTGCAGCATCTTCTTGAGCGCCCGCCGGTTCACCTGCAAATAGGGCCGGTCCACCCGCGTGCGCTGATCGGCCGGCATTTCGAACGAGCCGCCAAAGTAGAAATCGGTGACGGCCCAGTGCTTGTTGACGCACTCGAGCAGCTCGGGCATCTTCAGCTTCGATGCGAGCGCCTCCCACTCGGCCCGCCACGAGCCGTAATTATTGGGCCACGGCGTCTGCGGCCTCGGATCAATGAGCGCCACCTTGTGCTTGTCGCGAGCCAGCAACGCCGCCATCACGTAGCCGGCCGGCCCGCCGCCGATCACCGCCACATCGAACTCGCTGCTGCCAAGCATGCTCGCCGTGCTGCATCGGGATTTGCACACATCGATGGCGGTGCGAGCGTGGGTCGCAGCATGCGTGGCGAGGCCGTGCGCCGGATGAGCAGCCGCGAGCAACACGGTCAACACCGTCCGCTTCCCCTTCATTCTCGCTCGCGTTGACCTCGCGCAACGAGATTCGACGAATCCAAAACTGAGGGTAAGTACATTCGAGAACTGTGTGTCTTCACCAGCGGCTTGGCGCTACACGGGAATTTCGAACACGTTGCTTCCGACGAAGCCGCGCGTAATTCCGCAGAACTCTCCTTGGAGATGTGTCCTTCGTAAGCGTCCTCGGAGGCGAGCCGCAAGGTGCAGCGAGTCACCACTTCGAATCGCCGGGCGAAGGAGCATGCCGTACGACAACAACGGCAATTTCATCGAAACGTGTGGCGATGCGTGCATATCCAACCGATTTGCCAAGGATTCGGGCAACGCCGCCAAGGTGGACATTGCGCCAGCCGTGCTGTGCGGCTTTGGGTGCGGAGGATAGTAATGAACGGCGCGTCTCGAACCATCGCTCACAACTCGAATCTCTGCCTGACATCATCTATTGCTGCGCGTGCGCAGCGGATTACCGACTCGTGGTGGCATGTGCATCAAGTGCATCAAGTCACGTGGCATGGAAGAGGTTTTCCCAGAGGCAGCTGCTGTGCAGCTCCCAGAGGCAGCTGCTGTGCAGCCTCCGAACCTGATGGACCTCGCAACCTTGGAGCGCACGCAGCCATTCCGAGTAGAAGCACCGCCTGTGTCGCTCGGCACACTTTCACCAGCCCGACCTCCATGAAACTGCCGCCCTCCACCGACTAGGACGTATAGGAGTCGGGATGGGGATCTCTACTTGCTGTAAAGTTCATTTTAGTGAATGTGAAGATGACGAGACTCGAACGACACTTCACCCTGGGACCCAGCGGGGGCTGACGGGTGCGGACTCTCAGGCGCGTGGGCAAAATTGTAATTCCTCCGCTGGACCGCTGCCACCTGCCTCGCGTCGTGCGGCGCCAGCCCTCCGGAAGACGAGGTCGCTATCTCCATGCTCAGTCTCGAGAGCGCAGTGCCTCCGAGCTCAGAGGCCCTCTCTCGACCACTCCGAGTAGTGCTCCGGGTAGCGCTCGAAGTGCTCTCGCAGCGCTGCCCTCTGCTGCTCGCCATTCCAGTCCAGCTTGTCGTACACGTCTGTGAACATGTGGACCGCCGCCGGGCGTGGCGCCTGGCTCGCGACGTTGAGCGATGCGATGGCGTCGCGCCGCGCCTGCGTCCGTAGGTAGTCCTCCATCTGGGTGTTCCACCAGCCGCGTGATGCGAGGTAGCGCCCGAAGCGAATGATGGGCGATCTCGCCTCCCAGAACGCGCGCTCCGAGTCCCACCCCTGATGAGGGAGGCAATCAGGCGGCCATCAGCGGCCATCAGCGGGGTCCCCACACCTCGACCGGAGCGCCGCGTGTGCGGTACTGATCAGGGAGGCAATCAGGCGGCCATCAGCGGCCATCAGCGGGGTCCCCACACCTCGATCGGAGCGTCGCGTGTGCGGTACTTGGTGTCGTCATCGCTCGTTGAGTGCGCCCCGATTCGGTACGTCATCGCCTCAATGAGGCACGGGCGCCCCTCGTTGAGACAAATGTCGCGCGCCTTTTTCGTCGCGGCCACAACGGCGAGGAGATCGTTGCCGTCGATCCGGATCGTCGGCAGACCAAAGGCAGGGCCACGTGGCGCGATGCCGTCCGACCGGTACTGGTCCTTGGCGTTGGTCGAGATGGCATAGCCGTTGTTGCGGCAGAAGAAGATCATGGGTGAGCCGTGCACGGCGGCAATGTTGAGCGCGGAGGGGATGTCGCCATGCGAGGCCGTCCCTTCGCCAAAATAAGCAATCGAGATGCGCGGCTGCCGCGTGCGCTTCATGTGCAGAGCCACACCCGTCGCGTGCGGCGCCTGGGTCGCGAGCGTCGACTTGACGTACAGGATGCAGCGCTCCTTGGAGCCGATGTGCAGCGGCAGCTGGCGGCCATGCGCCGGGTCGTGCGCGGTCGCGCACAGCTGGTTGGCCACCTCCTGGAACGTGAAGCCCCTCCAGAAGAAGACCCCTAGCTCGCGGTACTGGGGCAGAACCCAGTCATCGGGCTGAAGCGCCGCGGCCGAGCCGACCGTGGCACCCTCCTCGCCGCGGCCCGTCAGGTAAAAGGAGATGCGCCCCTGCCGCTGCGCGTCGAGGAAGATCTTGTCAAACTCGTTCACGCGCAGCATCGTGTGCATGCACGCGAGCGCGTGCTCACGAGAGAGCGCCGGCACGTGCGCCTCCGCGCCCGGAACCACCCTGCCGAGGTCGTCCATGATGCGGAAGCACGGCATGGCCGCCGGCACGTTGTCGACGTGCGGGTACCAGAAGTCCATGGACGTCGTGTACGACGATTTGGCGCCCACGAAGAGCGTGCTCTCACCCGTCGGCCGCGTCGGCTGCCGCAGGCGCGCGATCTCCTCGCGCAGGCGCGCGTTTTCAAGCTCAAGGTCGGAGAGGCGCGCGGTACAGAGGCTTCGGCGTGGCGCACGTGCGAGCTGCGGCAGCCGGCGAGGGAGCGATCGAAGGCTTCGCATCGAAGAATGACGAAACGCGGGCGGCCTTCGGCCTTCGCGCGACAGTGCAAGACACACCTTCTGTGCAAGAGTGTGGTGTGGGTTTTACACAAATGTACATGTAACCGTTTCCACTCCGCATCAAACTTGCACAAAAACTTTTCGCGCGCTCATGGGCTCCTCCAACTCGAAGGGCTCCTCCTCCACCTCGACAGAGGCCACCACGATTCGCGCTGTGCTCCGCCGAGTCCTCCGCCGAGTCCTCCGAGGAGCTCGAACTCCGACGAGCCGCGACTTGCTCACCGGCGGCCTCGGCGGGCCGCCCACGGCCCAGTCGCAGACGAGCGTCGCGAGCGCCGCCGCCGCCTCACCGAACCCCTACTTTGACGTTGAGACGCTGCTCGCGTCGGTGGAGAGCGGCGCGATCGCGGCGGTGAAGGGCACCTGGCTCATCGGCCTGCACAAGCGCGGCGGCCGCCTCTCGCGCCGGCAGGACCTTCCGCGAAAGGCCTTTTGGTCGGCGGGCGAGCTGCGGAGGGTCGCGCGGGCGCTGGGCGACGACTTTGGCGTGCTCTTCGTCGCGCTGTCGTACCGGTGGCTCACAAAGGAGCACCCCGACCCGGACGGCTTCCACCTCGGCATCGTGGCGTCGGTCGCCGAGCTCTACCTCAACCCGAGGGGGTGGACAGATGAATATGGGCTTGACCAATATTCGCAGCTCGCCGAGGCGTTCCGGGAGCACGGGCTCGGCCTCCCCGAGTTCGCGCTGTTCTGGGACTTTGCGAGCCTGCACCAGCCGCCGCGCACTGACGCCGAGGCGAAGCTCTTCCCCAAGGGCCTGCAGAACTCCAATGTGTGGTATGGCCACGCGCGCACCGTCGTGTGGATGCAGAGCGAGCTGCCCGAGGGGTTTGCGGCGCGGATGCGGGCGAGCGAGCCGCCCCTCGCGGAGACGTACGAGGACTCGGGCTGGTGCTACGTCGAGGCCGCCATCAGCGCCGCCATCAAGCCCGGCTTCCTGCGCCTCGACCTCGCCAAGCGTACGGAGTGGGCGATGGCGCGCGCCTACGGGCCAGGGAAGCCGTGGGAATCCGACGACATGCTCGCGCGCGTGTGCGCGCGGCGTCGGCCGCCGCCGCCGTCGCCGGAAACGGTCCGGCGCATGCTGCAGACGGAGAAGCGCTTCACCAACTCGTCCGACGTGAGCAAGGTCGCGGACCTGTACGCGACCTTCTTCGGCAAGGTCATCAACGTCGGCGAGCTCAAGTTCCAAGGGCTCGAGTGGGGCGACGCCGACGTCGTCGAGCTGTGCGAGGTGCTGCCCCGCTTTGCGGCCGTGAGGACGCTCGACCTCTCCGATAACAAGATCGGTCCGGAGGGCGCATCCGCACTCGGTGAGGCGCTCAAGGTCAACGCGGTGATGACCACCCTCGTCCTGAACTTCAACAGAATCGGGGATGAGGGAGCCATCGCAATTGCGGAGGCACTGAAGGTCAATGCGGTGGTGACCGCCCTCTCCCTCAGCGACAACAGAATCGGGGACGAGGGTGCCATTGCGATCGCCGAGGCGCTGAAGGTCAACGCGGTCGTGACCACCCTCATCCTCTGGCAGAACAGCATCGGGGATGAGGGTGCCAAGGCGATCGCGGAGGCGCTGAAGGTCAATGCGGTCGTGACCACCCTGGGCCTGTACAACAACAACATCGGACCAGAGGGTGCCATTGCGATCGCGGAGGCGCTGAAGGTCAACGCGGTGGTGACCGCCCTCGGCCTCGGAGGCAACAACATCGGGGATGAGGGTGCCATCGCGATCGCGGAGGCGCTGAAGGTCACGGCGGTCTTGACCACGCTGGAGTTGGGCTACAACTCCATCGGCGACGACGGTGCCAAGGCGATTGCCGAGGCGCTGAAGGTCACGGCGGTCCTGACCGAGCTCTGGCTCGGGGGCAACAAGATCGGGGATGTGGGTGCCAATGCGATCGCGGAGGCACTGAAGGTCAACGCGGTCCTGACCAAGCTGTGGCTTGGAAGCAATAATTTGGGAGATGCAGGGAAAACAGCGGTGCAAGATGCGGTGAAGGGCCGGAGTGGATTCCAGTTGTATCTGTAGATCACTGTGAACATGTGTGGATCGCTGCTGTGGATTCTGGGGAGTTATTTCCTAATTTGGAAGCTTCTGCCTTAAAAGGCGTTTTCAATAGGGTGCTGAAAAATTTACGCAAAGCGAGCGCGCGCTTCCACAGCGAGAAGTTCGCCTGCAGGGAGTGCTCGAGAAAATTGCTCGCCACATGCGGTCCGTTCACCCAGACACCCGCGGCTCACACGAAGGTCTCTCATGCTCGCAGCTCTTGTCAAAAATAACATCGACGACGCCAATGGCGCCCTGAGAGTCACCTTCCGAGCCGTCGCCAAGCCCGGACTCGCGATCGAGCTGTGACGGCGGGCGCCCTAAGCCACGGCACGACGGCCGCCCATGGGTGCCGGCTCACCGCCTGCGCGCGTACCAGCCCGCCAGCCCGGTCAATCTGGCCAAGATGGCGCGCCAGCGTGCACAGCAGCGCTGGAGGCGCGCTGCGCACGCGCATTGCCAAGCAGGTGCGTGCTACGCTCGGTGTGATGCACCTGTCGTGCTTCAAGGACGCCTTTTCACGTGCCTTCCGCAAGCCGGTTCTTCGCTGCCGTGGCCCGAACACCTTTGCTGCTTGGCCATCCGGTGAACACAAGTCGTGACGGCGGTCTTTGCGTCAAGAAGCATTGAGTCAGCCAACAGCTGCAGCAGGCCGCTGCATGATGGTATCCCATGCTTCGCGGCTTCGCGGCTTCGCGAGGCTCTTTCAAGCCAAACGGCCTCACATCGCGTCTTGCCAAGGTAGGAGCTCCACAGAGGACGAGCTGTGCGGCGAGAGTGACTGGAACTCATGTGCGGCGAGAGGATGTTGGCGGCGATCACGAACACAATGATCGATGTGCACGCCTTACTGGTATACCATCGCATAGGCAAGGAACTCGAGAAGGTCAAGGTGTGCGAGCCGAGCTGCCACCGCGCGGGCCGCTCGCGCGCGCGCGAGCTCGCTCTCGGGGAAACCAATACAGCCTATCGGGCGTTGGAATGTACCTATCGCATCACCTCGCGACGAGAGCAGCTGCGCCGGACTCTTTCGCTTTCCCGCCCTCGCGACTTCAATGGCCTGACGCGTGACGGTGACGTACCTGAGAGCTCAGAGCACGGGCCACGGCCGGCGCCGAGCGTGTGAGGCGAGTTTGGCCACGTCGCCCGGGGGCCAACTATGAACTTTAATAAAAAAATTGGTGCCACTATAACACACACAAACGGGTTGTAGGTTCTGCCTTCTGCTCCGGTTGCAAGGCCAAGACGGATTGCCGGATTGTGATTGTCGGTTGAAAGCTCAGCCGGTTGCAATCGCCGGACATACAAGCTCCAGGCGCGAACTACTGTACTACGCCGCGGAGTTGGTCTTCGGTTTCGCAGCGGCCGCAGCCGCTCGCTCCTTTGGCCCCCCCCGGCGCGCGTGTGAGGAGAGATACTCGTCGGACGTACCCTCACCACCGCCCGTGACGCCGCCCGTGCCCTGACCGCCCGCCGCCGCCGCCTCCACCCGCCACGTCGCCAGGGGTGGGCCGGTGCCGGCGCCGCCGCGCGGCCTGCCTACGCCGCTGCCCTTGCCGCCGCCCTTGCCGCCGCCCTTGCCGCCGCCTTTGCCGCCGCCCTTGCCGCCGCCGTCGCCGCCGCCCTTGCCTCCCACGCCATCCTCGACTCCAAACTCTGACGTGGGCAGCACGCGCACGATGCGCCCCCCCCGCTCCTCCCTATCTCTCGCCACCGCGGCGGCCGCACCTTCGGCGGCTCGGAAACGGAGGGCCGCCTTTCCTTTTTTGGGCAGAGTGATCTGCAGGATGGCGCCGCACTCCTCGTACAGCGCGCGCACCGCGGCCTCCGTCCAGTCTTCTGGCGGCAAGTTGCGCACGAGTACGAACGTGCCCGAGGGCGCCTGCGTGCTCACCGCCAGGTCGAGGCGCATCGGGCGACCTCCAAAGAGAGCACCATTGCGGCGCACCGCCGCGGCCGCCTGCTCGGCCGTGGCAAACGTGAGGAAGCCCGAACCCTTGAACTTGTGCGTGTCCTTGTGGTAGAGCCACTCGATGGCTGTGACCACGCCCTCTTTCTCAAAGCCTTTGCGGATCTGTGCGTCGTTGGCGCTGTAGGGCAGGTTGGCCACGAAGACACGTCGGTCGCTCTCGATCGCGTCGTCCACCTGCCCCGAGGAGCTCTTTGCCATCGTCCTGCCAGCAGCAGCCTCCGCGGCCTCCACGGCCGCGAGAGTAGGCTTCGCCGCTCCGGCACCCTCGTCCTCGGCGGCGACCGACGATGCCGGCTCGCTCCTGAGCTTCTTCCTCTCACCGGCACCTGCCTCCGCCTCCGCCGCTCGCTTCTTCTGCGGCACGCCCCAGTCGTGAGCCTGCACGAGCTGCTTCAGCTTCTTCGGGTCGGCGTCGTCGACGCTGTCCACCATGATGCCGTCCTTCCACACCTGGAAGCCGGGCATTTCAGCGGCCCACGTGGAAAGCGAGTCAGCCATGATGACGCACTTGGTCAATGTGGAACATTCGAGCTTGCTGAACACGGATCTGCAGAGCCCGTGCTTGCCAATGAGCGCGGCTCCCGAGGACGTCACGTCCTCAAAGGCAGCGAGGGACGAGAGCATAGTCGCCATTTCAAGAAGGTCCAGCGTGTGGGCAGTCGGCAAGAGGATGGGCAGACCAGCGGTGCGCAGGGTCGTGGACGCGACGACGTCGCGTGTTTTCAGAAAAGTAGAAGTCATGACAAGTCAAGTTCAAGTTCAAGTTCAAGTTCAAGTTTTAGTCCAAGTCCAAGTCAAGTCTTCACCGTACTCCCCAGCAACTACAGTACCGGAGCATATTCGATACGTGGTTGTCTGTTGTAAAGTAAAGACTTGAACTGCTTGTATTCGATTGCACGTGAAGAGAGCACGAGAGGAGCGCCGCGCGCCGTACCGCGTTGCACACGCTGTTCTGAGCGCTTCTCGGAGCGCGAACTCATCGTAGGAGACAGAGGATGCTTAGATGCATGCTAGTTCTCTTCGTGCTCGTCGCATCCAAACTTCAAAGTGAAACAGACAAAAGCGTCCCTACTGTGGGTGTCTCCGCGCGGCTCGCTCGCGCCCCGCGCCCGCCCACGTGCACTCTCCTCCACATGCCGCCGGGCCAGTCACACGAGCCAGTCACACGAGCCGGAACAGTCGCACGCCTGTATCGCACAGCCTCGATCGAGAGTGATCCGCACAACCACGTCTCTCGAGCGACGCTCGTCGCACGTGAGTGCGCCATGGCCTTTGCGAGCTCCGACGACAATGGCGACGACGTGCTCTCGTTTGACGAGTTCCGCAAGGCAGTTGCCCGGCTGCGTGGGCACGGCAAGGCCCCGCCAGAGGTGCCGACCGACGAGGAGCGCGAGATCTTCAAGCAAATGGATCGAGACGGCGATGGCGTCATCTCCTCTGAGGAGTGGTTCTTATGGACCCTCGACCTCGCCGCCAGGGACAGCATGGGCCACGGCTGGCACACCCTCTTTGAGAGCTTCGACTACGGGGGCGAGGGGTGCCTGACGGCCATCGAGTTCACCCTTGCCATCGAGAGCATGGGCTTCCAAACTTGCTTCGCGCAGGACCTCTTCTGCGAGATGGATACGGACCACTCGGGCTCGATCACGTACGACGAGTTCCACAGGCAGCTCTCGCAGATCAAGCTGACGGGCTCGGCGCAGCGCTTCGTGGCCAATTTCACGTTTCGGGGCGCTCACGTGCGGGCGCACGCCGAAAGGATGGGCAAGGATCCGCGGCGGCGGCTCAGTGCAAGCTCCACCGTGGCGGTGCTGGCCGGCCAGACGATCGACTTTGGCACGTGGGACGTGACGGCAGATGATGATCCCGGCCTGCGTGCGAGCCTGCTCCATCACCTCGCAAGCTCCAAGCTGGAGCCCTCCACCCTTTTCGAACTCCTCGCGACCGCGTCAGAGGTCACGTCAGAGGCGGACGCCGTCGCGGGCGCCGTCGCGGGCGCCGGCCCTAACGCCCGCCCTGCAGCCCGCCCTGCAGCCGTCCCACCGGTACCGCCGAGGTCGCACCTCACGGAGGACGTCTTCATCAACGGCTTGCAGAGGCTCGGCTATCGGGGCGATCGCGCCTTGCTCAGCCGCATCTTCGCGGATGGCATCGAAAAGGCTAAGCCGGACGTTGCAAGCGCGCACGAGCTACAAGAGTGGCTCAACGGAGTGACGGGGAGGCGCCGTATCGGGCGCGAGCTGCACTTGCTGCACGGGCTGCCCGAGACGGCGCGCCTCGAGGACCTTGAGTGGACTGTGAATGGACTTCGGAACGCCCTGGTCGCCATGCTCCAGCGCCATGAGCTTGCCCCCCTCGACCTGCTGCGGCTCTGGGATAAGAATCGGGATGCCGACCTCTCCTCGCACGAGTTCCTCGTGATGATCAAGGCGCTGGTGCGCCTTCCCGCCGACGCGCCCTTGACCGCGCCCGTCACGGCGCCCGTACCCGCGCCCGTCACGGCGCCCGTGCCCGCGCCCGTCACGGCGCCAACGGCGGCACCAGCGGCGGAGACGGCGGTCGGGTCGCCAGAGGAGGACCCGTGGGCGATCCGTCGATCGGACGTATCTCCCCACATCTCCCCATATCTCCCCGTATCTCCCCACATCTCCCCACATCTCCCCTCCCCGTGGACGATCCACCGATCGGACGCGCTCTCCATCGAGGGCGAGATCACAAATCTCGCCAACGGCTTTTGGTACGCGACGATCCGCCCGGTGGTGGTCGACGCGTTTGACCAGCTAGCCGGCCCCGACCATCGCGCGAGCATCAAGAACGTCGTTCGCTGGCTCACCAAGGTTTGGATCGAGCAGCGGCATGCGAGTGCTCTCGTGCCAGCTCTTGCAATGACACCGCCAACCGCGGCGCGAGCGCCATCGCGAGCGCCTGGCCAACTAGCGTTCGAGCCGGGCAGGCGGGCCGTCCCCCCCCGCTCGGTCGACCATGGTGTCGATGCAGATGAGCACGAGGCCGTCGGAAGCGTCGACCGGGAGTACGAGCGCGAGCTTGTGGCGATGGTGCTCATGGAGAGCGGCGTCGACGGACAGCCAGAACTTGCATGCAATGGTAGCGATGGGGCTGGGGCCGATGCTGGGCGCCATGTTGGGCATCAGCCAGAGCATGCACGCGATGGAGTCGGGGCCGATGCTGGGCGCCATGTTGGGCATCCCCCCTCAAGCCCCCAAATGGCCCCGAGGGAGAGGCGCCGTGATGGGCGCTCGATGCGCCCCCCCGCGGAGCCGATTAGCATCGAAGGCCTCTATGAGCGCTTCGGCAGGCCGAGCTTTGTGCCCGAGGGCACGGCCCTTGTGATGCTCGATGCCAAAGGCGTCGTGATCGACGCACCTTTCCGCCACCGGCGTCGGCTACATGTACCAGCCGTGACAGCCGCACGGGCCACGGGCGTTCTTGGCACGGGTCCAGCCGTTACAGCCGTTACAGCCTCGCGAGAGGCCGCGAGTCGCACGCTGCCCGCTGCCGGGACCGTGTTTCCCACCCGAGCTCCCACGCGGGGGGCAGCCCTTGTTACGGGTACCTCCCTCGCTCGACCCAGTTCTCAACCCGGTTCCGGGATGGCCTTGGGGAGGGCGTACGCTACTGCTCCCCGTGGCCGCGCTGCCAGAGGCGCCGCCGGTGTGCTCACTGGCCACCCGAGCGCGCCAGAGCCGTATGGACCCGCTCAATCTCCGCCCCAATCTCCGCCTAGGGTGAATTCTCGGGAGCAATCACCACGAGCACGGTGCTCGTCGATGGAGCAGCGGCCCCTCCTGGACGGGCGAGGTGAGCAGGGTGACTCCGCTTGGATCTTCGAGTACTCAGACCCTGCTTGGCTCCGTGAGTACGTGTATAACTAATGCTGTGAACATTCACATTCACACTCGCGCCGTTTCGTCGCCGAGAGTGTGTGTGGATGGGCGAATGATGCAACGATTGCCACCAGTCCACTTGCACACGCGAGAGCTGTGGCTCTCGGACGAGCCGCTGTGGCGACGGGAGCCCCCCGCAGCAGCGGACAAGCTGCCCCGGCTTTCGCCGTCCGCCTCGCCATCCTCTGTTGCGAAGACTCCGGAGTCTTCGCAACTCTTCGCACTCCCTCGTCCATCAGCTCATCAGCAGCAGCTTCCGCGCCCGAGCCGGCGGAGGGTCGGTTCGATGCCGGCGACGACGGAGGAAGAGGTGGAGCTGCCCCTGCCCGGCGACCTGCCCCTGCCCGCAGTGCAGGAGCTCCTCAAATTTGCAGCCGAGCGATGGAACCCTGGAGAAGAAGTCGTTCGCGTGGCACGCTCCCTCGTGAAGCCGAAGGACGAGGGAGCGTCGCCCGTGAGGCCGTGCTTCCGCGACGAGCCCGAGCACCTGTTCGCTCAGGACCTCAGCCCGGGTTCCGACGCACCGCCCGCGCCGCCTGCGCCGCCACCCAAGCGGCACCGTAAGCTCAAGTTTGGCAGCCATGAGGACGAGGCGGCCGAGCCGACGACGCGCACGCGGCCGCCTCCGCCTCCGCTCCCGCCCCCACCGTTGCCGCATGCGGAGGCGGTGCGAACGTGCCACGAGCTGCTGTACCAAAAGGTGGCCGCCGAGGAGCGCGCCCGGCTCGAGGCCAAGTGCCGGGAGGCCGCGCGCCTCCCGCCCGTCGCCAGCAGCGCACCCGACCTGATGAGCCTCGCGCGAGCTTACGTGGATCCGTTGGTGGTGGTGGTGCCGGACGAGCGGGTCAAGATTCGGCCGCAGTCGCTCGAGGGGCTGCGCGCGGCGCTCGAGCAGTGCGTCGCGCATCCGGCCGTCCTTCTCGTGCAGCGGCTGCTCGGGTGGGCACCCACGCCTCACTGGATGGCGCCCGATACGGCGCCGCGGGCATCGGCGGCGGCGGCGGTGCGATGCGATATTGGGCGCGCCTCGACGTTGACGCCCATCTGGCTGTTTCTCGATTGGCTGCTGCCGCTGCGCGAGCGCTTGTACCCTCCAGGGTGGGATCAGGTCGGAGCCGCGAGCAGCAGCAGCAGCAGCAGCAGCAGCAGCAGCAGCCACGGCCACGCGGGAAGCGGCGCCGTCGCGGGCGGTGGTGCGAGGGGGCGGCGCGGCGGTGCACCGGGCGACCGAGCACCGGGCGACCGATCGGATGACGAAGCGTCGGAAGCGGATGACGGCTTCGTCAAGCATCGGATGACGAAGCCGTTGACGAAGCCGGCACGCACGAAGCGCCGGAAGCCGCCGCCGCCGCTGCCGCCGCGCCTGATGCTCCCGCTGAGTGATGTGCCCAAGGTCATTGCATGCTACGCGCGCCGGCGTATGTTTGGGGGTTCGTCAATTGGAGTGGACCAGACCGGGCCGGCGACCGAGCTGCTGCTGGATGCGGCGGTGGCGCTGTCCGACATCGACCCTCGGGTGGACAGCCGGCCCGTCGTCGACGTGGAGGAGCTCATCATCTACTGGATGGAGCTCTGGGGTGCATCTGATTAGCATCTGATTAGCATCTGATTAAGGAGCTCATCATCTACTGGATGGAGCTCTGGGGTGCATGGGCACGTGCGAACTCGTCTCCTTGAGTGCGCTTGATTACGACGACCCTCATCGCCCCAATGGCTCCCCTCATCAGGTGCGTGGTCCTTGAGTGCGCTTGATTACGACGACCCTCATCGCCCCAATGGCTCCCCTCATCAGGTGCGTGGGACGTGCGCACCTGGGCCCACGTGCCCAAGTCGCGCGAGCTCCCGCCACGCGTCAAGGTGCGCCAGCGACGGAGCAAGGTCGACCTCTGATGACCTCTGATGACCTCTGATGACCTCTGATGACGTCTGATGACGGCAGGTGCGCCAGCGACGGAGCAAGGTCGACCGATTGTCGCTCGAGGAGGAGGAGCGGCCTCCATTGCGGGTGGCCTTGAAGCAAGTTTGAGGCGCGTGAGAGGCGTGTTGAAAGATGGAGCCACTCTCGGAAGGGGAACGGAACACGTACAATGTACACCGTACACACGTGCAGACGAGAAGTAGCCAGAAGGCATTAAAGGCAGAATGTGGTCGTGCGGAGAGCCAGTCTCTGTGGGGCCGCGTGTCTTTGTACTTAAGCCATGGACTGTCCTCAACCTCCTCATGCGGCTTCCACCCGAGCGGGGACCGAGCCGGTTGACCCTCGTTGGCGTCCCGCGCGAAACGTTCAAGACAACGCGTGCGCATGTTTAGCGTCGGCCGCAGTCTCTTCGTCCACTGCGTAACGCTGCTGGCAACCGTCTCGGCCAACCATTACGCCACACTCGCCGTCGGCCCACGCTCGTCGCAGTCGGAGATCAAAGCCGCGTACCGCAAGCTGTGCCTAGAGTATCATCCCGACAAGCAGCGCGATCCCAAGAAGATCCAGCAGGCGTCCGAGCGGTTCAAGGACATACAGACGGCGTACGAGACGCTGAGCGACGCTGCCAAGCGGCGCAGGTACGATATGCAGCGGTCGAATCCGTTCGCCTTCGGGCAGCAGCAGCAGCAGCAGCAGCAGCAGCACGGCTACGCGCCGCAGCAGTCGCCGTTTGGCTACGCGCCGCCAGCGGGAGACTTCTACTTTCGCACGCAGCGGCCGATCGTGCCGCCGCCGCGCGCCCGGCGCGTCTTCTACTGCTCTCTCGCCGAGCTCAACGACGGCTGCCATCGCAAATTCATTCTGCGCGACGGCCCGCTCAGCCGCCTGCGCGATGCCGTGCGCGACCAATTCGTGGGTCCGGCGAGGGAAGCCTTGGCACGCACACTCGGGTTGGCGGCGTCGCTGCTGTGGCGCTACCCGTCGCTGTGCATCGGCCGGCGGTGGTGGCTGCGCTTGCCCCTCTTTGCGCTCGCGTTCGCTGCTACGCTCGCACAGCAACTCCCGCCTTCGCCGGACGGTGTCTTCGAGTTCAACGTGAGGCCCGGCTGGCGCGCCGGGACCAAGGTGGCGTTCTCGAAGCGTGGGCCGCGCCCGGTCGCCTTCGAGCTGCGCGAGAAGCGCCACCCGCGCCTCGGCCGTCGAGGCAAGCACGACCTCGTGTGCCGCGCGAGCTGCTCACGACGGCGCGCGATCGAGGGTACCGCCCAAGTGATTGCGGTGGATCTCGCTGGGGTTCGTCACACGCTCGAGGTACACTTGAGCGCGGAGGAGGAGGCCGAGGGCGCGCCGAGCGTCATGCGCCGCCTGCCCGGCCTCGGGCTGCCGACGGGTGCCCACGGCGAGCGCGGTGACCTCTGGGTTGAGGTCTTTCTCAAGGGAGAGCCGAGCCGCGCCGCGGTGAGCTCCAACGATAGTGCCGGCAGGCACCGCCGTAACATCAGGGGAGGCGGGAGGAGCCATAGGTAGCAAGCAAGCTAATTAGTCGACACACACAAGTACCTAAACCAGCGCAACCGAGTACCCCTGTAGCCAACGGGGTAGGAAAGGGTGGGCGGCGAGGGAGAGAGATATGCCCAGAACCGCTAACGCTCACCGAGCTTGCTTGCTTGCTTGCCATAGGTAGATTTAGAGAAAATCGCGCTGTCGCGGTCCAATTTCAACGACGCCTCACCCCAAAAAAGGCTTTTGGCAAGCTCTCTTTGCCATGGCGACGGCCGTCCTCGTGGCCACAGGAGGCCCCGACGAGGCCGCGGAGGTCGACGAGCTGGTCGAGCTGATCGAACGAACGTCGCTCCACGCGCCATCCAAGCGCACCCCCTTGAGCACGCGCCATCGCAAGCGAAAGGGCGAGTCGTCTTCGTCTGCAGCGCCGGCGTCCGACATTGGGCCGGGCTGGAACTCGACCATCCATCGGAATCGACCACGGGGGCTGCGTGGCATCGTGCCTTCGACGGACGAGCCATGGAAGCGGTGCGAGGAGCTCAACTACGGGCGTGATCTGCACATCGAGTGGCGCACCAACCACCAAGCGCTCTACCGCAGTGGCATGGTGCCTGACGACATCGACAAGGGCATCGAGCAGCTTGCGAGCAAGAAGAGCGAGCAGCTGGGCAACCGGCTGCTGACTCTCGAGGCGAAGCGCGAGGCGTCAAAGCGCCGCGCCGAGCTCGCCGCCATGCGCGCGGCGGAGCGGGCTGAGATGGAGGCGCGTGCAGCGGCGCTCGAGGAGCTGCGCAACCATTTGGAGGCGAAGCTCGTTAAAGAGGCTACAGCGGCGGATGCGGCCATAGAAGAGGAGCTGGAGCGGGAGAGGCGGCGTCAGGCGGAGGCGGCGGCCAAGGCAGCGGCAGCGGCCGCAGCGGAGGCGAAGCGCTTGGCCGAGGAGGCGGCCGCGGCCGCCAAGGCGGCGGTTGCGGAGGCGGAGGCGCGGCGGAAGGAGGAAGAGCGAGCAGAGTTGGCGGAGAAGCAGCAGCGCGTGACGCTCGGCAAGGCAGCCGCGCTTGATAAGACCACCGTCAAGGCCAAAGCGCCCGCTGCAACGCCCATGAAGGGGGAAGGCGGCGCCGCCAGAAAGTCCAACAAGCCTGGTGGCAAGGCGAGGTGATGAACTCAGGCATTAGCACTTGTATTTGCAGGCGGCGCGCGGGCGGCGCATTCGAAACGTGGCGGCGCCGTTTACGGAGCTTGAATTAGTAGGGGCCATCTCAGACAGAACTTCTCCACGGAGATCGGGAGTCGGAGCAGGGGCCGGGCGCAAATCGAATAGGCCAAAAGGCGCAAGGGCCAAGGCGGCCGCTGGCACAGTCAGCTGTTTGGTAAATCAGAAGTCGAGTGGTGCGGATGATTCGCTCGCCGAAAATGGATCATCAAACGGTCGGGTAGTGCGTATAGAAGACTATGCGCTCGAGGCAGCGCGTTTTTCTTCATTCACAAGAAGGCCCGCCCTCACATGCAGGGCCGCCACACGACCTCGATCGCTGCGCAGCTCATCAGCGGCGGCGTGGTAGCCCCCGACGACGCAGCGTCACTCGCCGAGTCCATCGCGGCCGTGGTGAGTTCAGATTGTGACGTGTTGGAGCTCTCCAGTCCGGCGCAGCTTGCCGTGGCGCCCGGCATCGTCGTGGCAAGAGGCGGCGGCACGCATGTGCACCTCCTCGAGGACGATTGTGCACCTCCTCGAGGACGATTGAGACTCGAACGCACCTCCTCGAGGACGCACGTGCACCTCCTCATCGGCTGGTTGCGTTCGAGTGCGATCGAGAGGAGAACGATCGATGACGTGGAGTACTCCTCCATGCCACCGGCAGACGTGGGTACTCTGTTGCTGGAGGCCGGCGGGGAACGGCTGCCGTGCAGTGTGTGTGCAGATGCGGTGCCGTCGCCGGACCTGCTCGATTCCCTCGTGCTCATCACGTCATGGGCCTATGTGCCCCGCGGCAGCGCTCGCGCCAGCAGGGCATACGTGGAGGTGGACGCACGGCCGCGCGCACTCCTCCGGCGCACAGCGGCACCGGTGCCGCCGCTCAGGAGCTATAGCGTGAGTGAGGCTTGGCGTGCCCTCACGCGGCAGAGCGCGCCGGAGCAGGGCGCGCTGGCGCGGCTGTGGGCACTGCGCGGGGAGCTCACCGCCCTCTCCGAGCCCTTCGGCACTCGCGAGCCCATTTTCTTTGCCGAGCTCCGATCGGCCGAAGCCGAGGAGACGGCGGTGCCGCTGGCCACCGAAGCGGAGGCGGCGTCCCATGCGGTGGTGGCCTTTGTAGGGCACGAGGCGGCGCGCTGGCGTGGCGTGCTGCAGCCTGGGCGTGTGTACGTGCTGACCAACCTGCGCCAGGGCCGGCTGGGCGAGGGTCCAGACGCCCGCCCCGTGCTCCGCTCCTCAACGGACGACTGCACCCACCCGGAGAAGCGCACCGTTGTCTATCTCGTGGAGCCAGATGAACCGCCGTCGGCGACGGCACAGCAGCGGCAGCAGCCGCAGCAAGAACAGCAGCAGGAAGAGCAGCAGGAACAGCCCCGTCGTGCAAAGCGACCCCGAACCGGGCGCGGTGGTGGCGGCGGCGGCGGCGGCGGCGGCGGCGGCGGCGGCGTCGGCGGCGAGGACCCAGCGCATGCTTCCCAGCGGATCCACGGCGACGGTTCCTCTTCACAGCTCCCGTACGTGCATGCTTCACAGCTCCCGTGCTTCAACGGGGAGTCCCTTCGGTCGCAGTCGGAGCTCTGGGAGAGCAGCGCCGCGCCTGTGCAATTGGGGTCTCAATTGGGGTCGCAATTGGGGTCGCAATTAGGGTCTCAAGCACGCGCTGCCGTGGGCACTCATGCACGCGCTGCCGTGTGCACTCAAGCACGCGCGGAGGAGGGGGGCGAGGGAGGCGGCGGGGGAGGCGCGGGCACGTCAACGCCCACGACAGCGCGCCCGCCCCTGATCAACTATGAGGGTTTCGTCACCGGCTGGCGCGGCTCGTATGCACTCGAGCTTGACCATCAGTACCTGCTGCTGCTCAGCCACGTGGCGAAGCAGTCGCGCCACGGCGTGCGTGTCGGCGCGCATGTGCTCGCACTCTCGGTGCATACGCTGCTGCTGCCCGCCGCCGCCGCCGCCGCCGCGTCCGGTGACGAGGACGACGTCAACGGCGCCGTCGTGGGCGAGGCGTGGCCGGTGGTCGGCTTCGGGCTGTGCGCGCGTGGCTCGCTCCACATCCTCAAGCACGCGCCGCTGCCTGGCGAGGTGCCCAATACGGCGGCCGTCGGAGCTCCCGACGAGATCGGAGCTCCCGATGAGATCGGAGCTCCCGACGAGATCGGAGCTCCCGATGACGAGATCGGAGCTCCCGAGGAGATCGGAGCTCCCGAGGAGGAGATCCGTCCGGTGGCGGCCGCACCCCCTCCCCCAAGCACCCCCCCTCGCTGGCTCACGCGCCTCGCCACGCAGCTCACCCTGGCGGAGCTCGCAGCGTGCTACTACACCCTCCTTGAGCCTCATCGACAGGCCGACCACGCATGCGGCGCGCTCAGGACGGCGCTCGCTCGCCGGCCGGTGGGCTGGGCCGCACGATGGAGCGCCGTCCTGAGCACGGACGAGGCGGAGGAGGCGCTGTGCCGGCTGCTGAGCGCCCACGGCCTGAGCCCGCTGCGCCCTGAGGTCGGGCTGCGCTGGCAGCGCTACCGGCACGGGCCGCCGGGCGCGCTGCCGGCGCAAGGGACGGAGCTGCGCGCGCCGAAGCTGGCGGCGCTGCTGGCGGCGGGGACGCAGATGAGCTTCACGCGTGCTGAGCTGCGCCGGCTTGGGGTGAGTGGCGTGCATGCGACGAGCTTTGTGGTGGCTCGAGCGCCCGCCACGACGCCCGCCACCGTCGCCGGCGAGAATGGCGCCACGGCTGCCGGCGCCGCCGTTACCACGGCTGCCCCTGTTCACACCGCCCCTGTTCACACCACGGCTGCCGGCGCCGCTGCCACCGACGCCGACGCCGCCGTTACCACGGCTGCTGATGCCGCCGCCATCGAGGCGCCCGCCCCTCCCATCACCCCTGTTCACACCGCCCATGTTCACACCGGCGCCGCCGCCTCGTCCCCCTCGACTGCGACCGTCTTCACACCCGCGCCGTGCTGGGCGGCGCATCGGGACGCCTACGCCGAGTTTGATTGCCATGCAATCGGCTGCCGCCTCGCCGAATCGCGCGCTCCCCTACCGGTACCCCCGACGATCGCCGAGGCGGCACGCCAGCTGCGCGCGCTGCCGGCAGTGCGCGCCGCCATGGCCAACGTGGGATCGACCGGCCGCTCGCAGCTCGTGCTCGACAGCCATCTCGGTCCTCATCGTCCACTGCTCGTGGGGCAGGTACACCCCGAACCCTACCCCCCCCCGCAACTGCTCGTGGGGCGGGTGACTAACCCTACCCCACCCTTGACCGGAGCCACTTGACTTGACTTGAGGTGACTTGAGGTGACTTGAGGTGACTTGACTTGACTTGACTTGACTTGACTTGACTTGACTTGACTTGACTTGACTTGACCTGACTTGACTTGACCTGAGCCCGAATCCCCTCACCCTGAGCAACGTGCCTCATTGGGGCAGGTGGCGATCGAAGAGGCCTTCACGCTCTCGCAAGACACGCACGGGGCGCCGTCCTGGGCGCTGCGCGATGCGACGGGGCAGCTGAGCCTGCTGCTGCCTCCCACCGACCCCACGAGCGCCCGGCACGGCGCGTGGGCGATCTGGCGCTATCACGTCCTCCTCGAGCCGACCGCCCAAGACGACGCGGACAGTGCCCGCGACGACGCGATCGGCGCCCGGGACGACGCGCCGCCCGCCGCCCCGACGCTGTACGTGTGGTCCCGCCGACCTCTCGCCCGCAGCATGCAAGTGCTCACAACGGCGCCCCCCCCCTCTCCTCCCCACAGGCACGTGTGGACCCGCCTGCTCTCGCGCCGGCCGTGGTCGCCGCTCGCGCGCCCCCTCTCCGCGATCGCGCTGCCCGACGGCGTGACCTCGCCCAATCTCGACGAGATCGCGAGCTCGGGCGCCGTCCTGAGCGTGCAGCAGGCGCTCGCGACGGCGCTACCCCCCAATCTCGGAGCTCGAGATCATTCCGCCGCGCCAGGCGCCGTCCTGAGCGTCCGTGGCAGATTGCACGAGCTCACGATTCGTCACGAGGCGGGCGAGATCGCACGAGATCGCGCGGCGACGGTCGACGGCGCTCACAACGGCGCTCACACGCCTGGCGGGGCACGGCGTGGGGGCAAGCGCACGCTCACCCTCGCCCTGCGCGACATGAACAATGCGGCCTCGCAGCTCGACGTGTACGTACAAGCGGCGGCACACATTCGGCTGCCGGCCGAGCTGCTGTTGGGATGCGAGGTGGGGCAGTTGACTGATGACTGATGACTGATGACTGATGGCTGATGGCTGATGGCTGATGACTGATGGCTGATGACTGATGACTGATGAATGATGACTACGGCTGATGGTCACTGAGTGCCCTCTCCTGGTGAGTCTGCTCGAGGACATCACCAACGGCACCCTTGCATGACCTCTAATGACCTCTGATGACCTCTAATGACCTCTAATGACCTCAAATGGCCGCTGATGACCTCTAATGACCTCTGATGACCTCTAATGACCTCTAATGACCTCAAATGGCCGCTGATGACCTCTAATGACCTCTGATGACCTCAAATGACCTCTAATGACCTCAAATGGCCGCTGATGACCTCTGATGACCTCTGATGACCTCTAATGACCTCTGATGACCTCTGATGACCTCTGATGACCTCTGATGACCTCTGATGACCTCTGATGACCTCGGCAGGTGCTCGTGCGTGGGGCCTCGCTTCGAGTCGCTGCCGCTTCGGGTCGCCGTTACGCGCAGCTCGACCTCGGCGCGCCGCGCTCGGCCCTCAGTGCCCAACGCAGCGCCGCGCTCAACTTTGAGGATGACGTGGCGGATGACGTGGCTGCGGACGAGCGCGCTGTGGTGGGCTCCTTTGGGCACGGAGATGCCCACGACGACGCTCGTGCGGCCGATGCGCCCGTTACGGCGCCAGCCGGAGCCGCCGTTCACGCCGATGGTGGTGTGAATGGTGGAGCCGACGCTGCGGTGACGGCGGCGGCGGCGGCGGGCCACCGAGCGCGACGAGCCGCCGCCGCCAGCATCAGGTCGCCCGCCGCCAGCATCAGGTCGCCCGCCTCCATTAGTGCCCCCGCCGGTACGCTCGGCACGGCGCTCGGCACGGCGCTCGGTACGGCGCCCGGCACCGCGCCCGGCACGACGCTCGCGCACGAGTCCCCCCGCCTGAGTCAAGCCGCGGCCCTCAACGACGTCGAGCCCGCCCTCCTCCATGATCTCATCTGCCGAGGCGGCCCGCGTGGTGGCGGCGGCGGCGGCGGCGGCGGCGGCGGCGCCGGTGGCTTGCTACGGCTCCACCTTTCTGTTCACAGCCTGCGGACACTCACGTTGCGCGTGCGCTGCACCGCGTGCCATGAGGTGCGCCGGCGTGCGCGCGCGCGCCGCGCCTGATGACCTGTGATGACCTGTGATGACCTGTGATGACCTTTGAAGACCTTTGAGGACCTCTGATGACCACTCTCATTGCATGCACCGACGGCAGGTGCGTGAGGGTCACCGATGCAGCTGCGCGGCCGCCGAGCGGCGCACCTCCCTCTTCGAGGCCGAGTTGAGCGCCAAGGTCACCGACGGTACCGAACGACACCTCGACGCCACCAGCCAAGCCGACCTCTCGCCCGCAGCATGCAAGTGCTCACCACGGCGCCATCTCTCTCCTCCCCACAGGTACCGGCGAGGCCTACCTCTCGGCGGCAGGGCAGCCGCTCTGGGCTCTGCTCCAGTCCTCACGCACCCAAATAAGGCAGGTTGAGGAGCTCACACACAAATGCGGCCCCCTCTCATGCACGCTGCCCGACTCAGCCTATGGCGCGCAGAGCTGCCTGTCATACGGGAGAGGCCTGTGGCGCGCGGGGCGTGGGCAGCTCTGGGGCTACGTCGCCCCGCTCACCGAGGCCGACCGGCGAGTGCTCCACCTAATTTGGCCTTCGCCCGTGGGCTCGTGGAGGGGCGTCGTGGCGCACTGCAAGGTGCGCAAGACGCCCTCGCGCACTGAGGCGCGAGCGACCGTCTGGCGGCTCGGCGGAGAAGAGGGACCCGCGCTCGCGCGCGACGGGTACGTGAGTCTCGAGGCGTGCGAGATCACGCCCCTCTTTCAGAGCTGCCCGACAGCGAATCTCGCGGCGGAGGTGCAGCGGAAGCTCGAGGCGCTTGCCAAATTTGGGCTATGACGACGCGCTCTCACACGCCCTCCACAGCCGACCGCAACCCGTGCTCCAGCGGACCGGCGACCCGGCGCCTACCGCCTCCTGCCCCTCTCTTGCCCACCCGTCACGGGACGACGAGCGGGGACTGCGGGTCCTACGTGACGATACGACACGATGACGACATACAGAGGATCTGATTTGTATGCTCGACTGCGGCTTCGGGCTTGGATGAGCAACCGTGGGCAAACAGTGGTAGAACTGTTGCAAGCCCTTATAAGGTGAATCGAATTCTGTAAGCGCACAAGTACTGAATACGGTACGAGCCGGAGCTACATCTATCAACTCAGCTCCGACTCCCGGGCTACGCCTCGATTGAACAAATCTCTCTCTCCGGCTACATATTGCAAGCACATCGACGCGCACGTCCCGTCTCGGCTGGCCATGTCGGCGTCGGACAGATCAAGCCTCTTTCTTCTCTGCCGCGAGCCGACTGGCCACCTTTTTGCCAGCGTAGATGACGATGAGGAACCCCACAACCGAGTAGACCTTATTCCGAAGGGTGTCGACCGAGTACAAGAGGATCAAGATCACGGTTGCAGTCCACCATAGCGTGGGCTTCAGCGTACGGTAGATATCAATGGCCCAGCTACCTTGCATGGTCTGATTGTACCTCAAGTATGCGGTGCTAGGTCCTTTGTAACTCTCGTACTCCTCGGCATCGGCGTCCTGCTCCTTCCTCTTTATCTCCTCCTCCTTGATCTGTATGCGCCTCCTGATCTCGTCTTCGAGCTCCTCGTTGTCGGGCTGGAGCTCACGCAGATCGCCGAGCGCCTGCAAGCTCAGCTCGGAATATGTTGTGCTGATCACCGAGCGGCTCATCGGGCGGCGCGGCCGGTCGTGCGACGTGTGTGCGGCCACGCGTTCAAGTCCCGATGCGTGAACGTGAAGGAGAAAAGGTCCGTTGGGTGCTGGAATTGTGGAATAGGAATAAGCTTTGTCAGCCGTCTGGGGCTTTGTTTGCTGTGTGACGTGCGGAGCCCGGACGGCCGGACCCCGGAGGCCGCTGAGGCCGGAGCGACGTGCGCACGCGAGTAACACGCGAGACAGTTCGTAGTATCTGTACGGAGTATCTTTTGTAGTATTTGTACGGAGTATCGCTCGCGTGAACGCCGCGGGGCGCTAGTGCGCCTCCGTTGTGGGGCGAGTGCGCTCGTCCGGCCGATGGTGGTCCAGGACCATCATGGTACATGGAGCCGGTGCCCTAGCACCGGAGTCACGAGAGTTTTCTCGGAAGCGGACGCAAACCACGGCCGCTCGGCCGAGGCGCTCAGAGCACGCGGGAGAGGCGTGCCGAGCGTCTTGGCCGAGCGCCGGCACACGGGTGCTGAGCAGGGGCGGGGTGCGGCGACGGTCGCGGTGCGTCTCCCGTCGATAGGCTCGGGCGGCATTGGCTCGTGAGGCCGTGCGGCAGCTCGGGTGGAACAAAAGGGCGGCGCGGGTGGACGTGGGGTCGCGTCGGGGGCGCGGTGACGGTGCGTGGCGGCGGGCACCGCGGATGGATCGTCCGGTGGGCTGCGTCGCGGTGCGTCTCCCGTCGATAGGCTCGGGAGGCATTGGCTCGTGAGGCATTCGTGCGGCAGCTCGGGTGTGAACCAAAAGGCGGGTCGCGTCGGGGGCGCGGTGACAGTGCGAGGCGGCGGGCGGTGAGGTGGGCGGCGCGCGCGCGCGCGCACCGCGGATCGTCGGTGGGCTCCGTCGCGGCGCGTCTCCCGTCGATTGGCTCGGGCGGCATTGGCTCGTGAGGCGTTCATGCGGCAGCTCGGAGGAACAAAAGGCGGGTCGCATCGGGGGCGCGGTGACGGTGCGTGGCGGCGGGCGGTATGGGCAGCGGGCGGCGCGCGCGCGCACGCCGGATCGTCGGTGGGCTGCGTCGCGGTGCGTCTCCCGTCGATTGGTTCGGGCGGCGTGGGCACGTGAGATATTCGTGCGGCAGCTCGGAGGAACAACAAGGCGGGTCGCGTCGGGGGCGCGGTGACGGTGCGTGGCGGCGGGCGGTGAGGTGGGCGGCGCGCACCGCGGATTGTCGGTGGGCTGCGTCGCGGCGCGTCTCCCGTCGATTGGCTCGGGCGGGGCGGCATTCGTGAGGCCGCCATTCGTGGGACAATCGCGGGCGCTCGGGCGAGGAAAGAGGCGGCGAGGATCAACTTGTGACGCCGCCGGTAAGTTTTGAAACGGTTGCAACCCTACCCCTCGCGTTGTGTCTCGGAATACTGAAAATTGCGGCTCAACGACGTCCATACCGATCTCGCGCGTGAGCAGCCCCGCAGGTAGTATGAGAAGAGAAGCGCAGTCGGCCGCTGAAAGGCGGCCGGCGCGTTTCGTTCTCTCCCTGCGTTCGGCGCAAAGACAGAGCGACCCTCGCGATTGCGGCTTCTGACGGCGGTGCGTGCATGCGCGACGCCCGAAAGAGGAAAGCTGTGATTTCGTGAGGTGTCGCAGGGTTTTCGGACCCTGACCACTGAGAGCTCCCGCGGCCGCCCTGTATGGGGCGTGCGAGCTGGGCAGCGCCTCTGCGGTAG
>Ga0210240_100028_pt1 | contig 82480 bp, 50 predicted proteins | sample ChrtobMetP5a_4mM_FD_155463 | JGI IMG/M metagenome (GOLD analysis project Ga0210240, IMG submission 155463) | Chrysochromulina tobin associated microbial communities from unialgal haptophyte culture, Seattle, Washington, United States - P5a_4mM | ecosystem: Host-associated > Algae > Haptophytes >...
GAAAGGAGAGGAAGGGAATAGGGAAGAGGGAAATGGGAGAAGTGAGGGGGAAATGAAGAGGGTTGAGGGAAAAGAGGAAAGGAGAGGAAGGGAATAGGGAAGAGGGAATTGGAGAAGAGGGGGAAATGAAAAGGGAAAAGGGAAAAGAGGAAAGGGAGGGGGAGAGGGAAAAGGGAAAAGAGGAAAGGAGAGGAAGGGAATAGGGAAGAGGGAAATGGGAGAAGAGGGATAAGGGAAAAGAGGTAAGGAGAGGAAGAGAATAGGGAAGAGGGAAATGGGAGAAGAGGGGGAAAATGAAGTGGGAAAAGGGATAAGAGGAAAGGAGAGGAAGAGAATAGGGAAGAGGGAAATGGGAGATGAGGAAAGGAGAGGAAGAGAATATAATGGGAGAAGAGGGGGAAATGAAGAGGGAGAAGGGATATGAGGAAAGGAGAGGAAGAGAATAGGGAAGAGGGATATGGGAGAAGAGGGATATGGGAGAAGAGGGAAAATGATGAGGGAGAAGGGATATGAGGTAAGGAGAGGAAGAGAATAGGGAAGAGGGAAATGGGAGAAGAGGGGGAAAATGAAGTGGGAAAAGGGATAAGAGGAAAGGAGAGGAAGAGAATAGGGAAGAGGGAAATGGGAGATGAGGAAAGGAGAGGAAGGGAATAGGGAAGAGGGATAAGAGAGAATTATTTATATAAAAGGGGGAAAAAGTACCGCGTGCCGGGATCGAACCAGCGACCTTCGCATTACAAGTGCGATGCTCTACCACTAAGCTAAAGCGGCAAAAGGGTTAAGCGACGGCCAATTAGATTCCAATTATATTAAGCCTTTAACATGAGGCATCCAACAGCTCGACCACGTGGAACATGCACACGGCGCAGCCTGCTTCACACTAATTCAAGTCAGTCAGGCACCTTCACCTCGACAGTGATCGGCGACCTCTCTTGCGCGTTGCGGTGCGTCACATGGGGCAACAGCCCCCCCCCTCGATCAAATGGTCCCTTCGGAGAATTAGAGCTCCCCACGAGGAGCGCTTGGATTTGGCGCGAGTGGCGTCCCCGTCCACGTATGCAGCTTCGCCATCTCCTGCTCCTGGCGGCCACTCCCATCCCCATCCTACGGGCGACGTCGCCAGACCAACAGCCCTCCACGCCGCCGACAACGCCGCCTGCTCCTCCAAATCAGCCCGCGGCGCCCCCTCCCGCACTGGTCAAACATCAGCCCGCCGAGGCAGTGATCGTGCTGCCGCCCGCTCCTCACCGGCTAAAGGTGCACCCGTCCAACGCGACTGGCTCCATTCTGCTGCGTGGCACGCCGGGCTCCTCGGGCGAGGTGTGTGCCCTAGTGCGCCACTCAGACAGCCGGCGCACGCTGAGCGTCGCGTGCCCTCCGGGGCACACTCTGAGCCACATGCTCATCGGCCCACCCGCGGACTGGGCGTCCGGGCCGCAGCCGCTCGAAGCGCCCGATGGGCCGCCGGCCGTGCCACCGCACCTCGCTGCCGCACTCGCCTCGGTGCGCGCGTGCCTGCGGCAGCCCCGGCGTGGCTCGAAATGGCGCGCCGGCACGAGCAGCCACGCCTCATTCCTGCAGCGACTGCCTCGGCACTGCGTGCTTCGTGCGGGCGGCGCTGGCAATGGCGGTGAGGTCGGCGGACATCGATGCCGCGTCGACGCATGGGGTGGCGGGACGCCCGCCGGCGCGCTCGAGGGCGACGGCGGCAGATGCGACAATGCGTCCGCGGTGGCGGCGGCGTCTCAGAACGCCCTGGTGCCTTCGGTGCCTTCCGGCCTCACGTCGACTGCTGGGCGGCACCTGTTCCGGCTGCTCGGGGCCGAGTGCTCGCGCCGGCTGCTGCCGCGGCAGGAGCCACTGCTGCTGCTGCATGAGCTGCCGCTCGCCGCCGACGAGGATGAGGAGACCCTCGGCGCCGACAGCGGCGCCGCCGCCATCGGAGTCGGGAGTGCCGACGCAGAGAGCGGCGAGCTGCCAGCGGCGGCGGCGGAGGCGGCGCCTGCCGTGCAAGAGGGGGCAACGGAGCCGGTCAACGCCACCACGGCCGACGCGGGAATCGACGGCACGTCGGCATCGGCCGCCACTGCCGCCGCCACTGCTGCCGCCACTGCCGCCACTGCCGCCGCCGCCGCCACTGCTACCACTGCCGCCGCCGCCGCCACTGCCGCCACTGCCGCCGCCGGCGCAGTGGTGGATGCCAGTGCCGGCGCCGGCGCCGCCACTGCGACGGGCGCTGCGGCGGACGCGAGCGTCGTGGTCAGCGCGGGTGCGGACGCGGCGGCGGAGGAGGACGACGACCTGATACCTCTCGAACAATGGAAGGAGAATGCCCTCAAGCGCCTCCAGTCGGAGGCGATGAGCGGCGGCGCGGCTCCCGTGTCATCGCCGTCGGGGGCGCATGACGGCGCGGATGGCGGCACGGCAGTGCTGCCATACGTGCGCCCGAAGGCACCGCTTAAGGACCGTCTCAATTTCCTTGATGACAATGTGGGCGCCAAGGTGCTCGCCTCGAGCGACAGCATGAAGGGAGCGAGCAACATCCTGAACGCCGACCGCGACCGTTACATGATGACCGAGTCTCAGGTGAAGAAGAAGTGGGTGGCGCTCTCGCTCATCGAGAGCATGCTCCTCGACACGCTGGTGCTCGCCAACTTTGAGTACTACTCGTGCTCGCCACGACGCTTCCAGCTGCTCGGCTCGCTCGAGTACCCCACCAAACGGTGGGCGCTCCTCGGCGACTTCGAGGCGAACGACACGCGCGCCGAACAGAGCTTCGAGATCCCACAGCCAATGTACGTGCGCTACCTCAAGCTGCGCTTCCTCACGCACTACGGCGCGCAGCACTACTGGTCAGTCTCGGCAGTCCGTGCGTACGGCCAGACCGTTGTGGATAAGTATCAGGCCGACTGGGAGCGCGTGCAGGAGGCGAAGAATGCGGTCGCGGATGCGACGCAGCTGCAGCTCGAGGCACAAAAGGAGGCGCACGCCGAAGGGGGCGAGGCCGTCGAGGCCGCCGAGGTACACGCGCCGCCGGCGGCGCGTGGGCGGATGCCTGTGCCGCCGTCGCCGCCACCGCCGCCCGCACCGTCGCCCTTGCCGTCACCCGTGTCGTCGCCCGTGCTCCCGACCCCCCTTCCCCGACAAACGGAGCCGCCGTCGGCGCCGCCGCCAGCCGTCGTCGATGCCATGCCCATGCCCTCCTCATCCTTGCTGCCGCCGGCGGCAGCACCCCTTCCCTCCCCACCCCCGCCCCAGACGCCGCTCTCCGCGACCTCGCTGCCGCCGCCGCCCTCGCCGTCGCCGCCATCACTCTTGAGGGTGTTGCGATCCGTAGTGGGGAGGCCGTCGACCTCGACAGTCCCGCCATCGCCGTCGCCGCCGCCGCCGCTGCCGACGCCGACGCCGACCACCCCCGACAAAGCCGCCGCCGGGGACGTGGTGGAGGTTACGCCTGAGCCCGTACCCATGTCGTCGGCCGAGGGGGACGCGAAGCAGCGTCACCGCCGAGCAGCGGAGCTCGCATCCGAGGTTGAATCTCCCGAGGTTGAATCTCCCGCGCCGATGGCCGACGGCGCATCGGAGGCGGCGCCGGAGGCGCCCACAACGGCGCCCACTCCCGCCGCCGCGCAGGCTCCCGCCGCGCAGGCTGCTGCCGCGCAGGCTGCTGCCGCGCAGGCTGCTGCCGCACAGGCTGCTGCCGCACAGGCTGCTGCCGCACAGGCTGCTGCCGGGGCCGCTGCAGAGGCGACAGCCAGCGTGGCTGCCGAAGGTGCTGTCAACGCCGGCGGCGCTGCAATGGCGGCCGAGGAGGTTGTCACCTCCTCCTCCTCTGCTGCCGCCTCTGCCGGTGCTGCCACCGCCATGAGCTCCGCCGCCGCTGGCACCGCCGCCGAGCCTGCCGCGGTGGACTCGTCGTCGATGCTCGGCGAGACGGCTGTGCTACCGTACGTGTTGCCGGACGAGCCGTCGCTGGAGCTGCCGCCGCCCAGATGGCCGCCAGCGCCGCCCTCGCCGCCGTCTCCTCCGGAGCTGCCGCCGCTCGAACCGACGCCGGTCGCCTCCTCGCCGAGGGCACCTATCGACGTCTCATCAGCGCTCGCGACGGCGCCCGACGCCGCGCCGTCAGCGGCAGCGCAAGTGGCGGTCGTGACGTCGGCCGAAGCGAATGCGTCCGCACCGGCAGTGAGGGCAGCGACTGCGGCAGAAGATGGCGCGGGCGAGCAGGGTGGAGGCAACGCGGCCGACGCGCCAGGGCAGCCAATAGCTGCGGATGGCACGTCTATGGGTTCGTCTGCGGGTTCATCTGCGGATGGCTCGTCTACGGGCGCTCCCACGGCCACCTCTACCGCCGCCGACCAGGTGTTGAACGTGCTCTACATGGTGCATCAAGAGGTTGGCTCCGCCGCCGCCGCCGCCGCCGCCGCCGCCGCCGCCGCCGCCGCCGCCGCCGCCGCCGCCGCCGCCGCCGCCGCCACCGTCGCTGCAGCCGCTCCCAGCGCTACGGCCATGGGTGAATTCCGCAGTGACTTAACGAATTCTGCACCGGCATTCCGCAGCGACTTGACGAATTCTGCACCGGCATTCCGCAGTGACTTGGCGAATTCTGCACCGGCATTCCGCAGTGACTTGACGAATTCTACATCGTCATTGACGGACGCAACGGCCACCATCGCCGCTGCTGCCTCGGTCGCCTTGGCTGAACGGCTCGATGCGACGGCGGAGGCGGTGCACGAGCCGGTGCCTGAACCGGAGCCGGAGCCAGCGCCGGGGCCGGAGGGCGAGGTGCGTGAGACGCCTGAACCGCCGCCGCCGCCGCCGCTGCTGAGCGTGCCGCAGCCAGCTGAGGCTGCTGCGGGGACATTGTCGTCGACGGCGGGTGAGACTGCTGTGCAACCAGCGGCCACGACCAAGGAAGACGAGGGCGATGAGGAGCGAGCTCTCGAGCTTGGCGCGGCGGCGGCGGCAGCGGCGGCGGCGGCGGCGGCGGAGGGCGCGGGCGCTGGTCCCACCACCATCAGCGCGGCTGCTGCTGCCACTGAGCGTGAGAGTACGGAAGAGGCGGAGGCGACCGGACGCGAGGCCGGCGTGAATTCACAGGCGGAGGCGATCGCACGGGAGGCCGCAGTACGCGAGGCCGCCGTGCGTGAGGCCGCAGCTCAGTTGGCCGATCTGCCCGTCATGCCCACCTCCGCCATCCCGGCGGTAGTCAGCCTGGGGGCCGCCCTCATGAACAAGGACCCCAACTCGATCTTCGCGGTGCTCTCGAGTCGCCTAGGCGCTCTGGAGCTCAACCAGTCGATCACCAGCGATTGGCTCAAGCTCTGGCAGAATCAGCTCGTCGAGAAGCTGCGCAAGCTCAATGCGTCGCACGTCCATCACAAGGACGTCGTCAAGGGGTTGCAGACCGAAACCGAGCGCCTGAGCTTGCAAGTGCTCGAGCTGCGCAGCCGGTTCGATGAGGAGGGGAGGGGCGACGTGCTGCAGCGGGTGGCGGCTGTGGAGGAGGCGAGTCGCAACCACAGCAGCAATCTGACCGAGGCGGTCGATGGACTGTTCCGTCAGCTGCTCGCCACGGAGCGACGCGAGCGCCAGCTGCGCGCCGAGGTGGACCATATGCGACTGAGCCATCGGATCGAGCTGATGGCCTGCATGTGCCTCTCGCTTGTCCTCTCTTCCCTGCTGGCGGTGCACTGCGTCACCGTCAAGCAGCAGCGCTCGGCGCGGCGGGTTGCGACCAAAGCGGGCGGCGTCGGCGCGGAGTCGGGTGCGTTGCTGCACCTCGGACACAGTTGGTACAGTTGGCAAACGTCGCCGCCGTCGTCGCCCGAGACGATGAGTCGATCGCCCGATCGGCCGGCGCACCGTGCGAACGGCCACGAGGCCGCCCGGCACAATGTCTTTGGCATGCATTCGGCTGCCGCCCGGCACGACGCGGATGTTGGCATGCATTCGGATGCGTCCCGAACAGGTTCGGGAGTCGAGGATGGCGGCGAGTACACCGACGGTGCGTCTTCAGCCGTTGGCAGCCGACTCGGTAGCCCGGAAGCCACCCCTGTCGGCGCACGCCCGATGGACGCACCCCTCACCCCGTCGCCGCTCTCTCTCCGTGCGAGCGCTCGGCCGCCAGACGAAAAAGCGCCGACGGCCAAGCAATTAGTACCGGTACCTCACGGTCCAATTAGTCGGGGCGGCGGTGCTGGCGGCAAGGGCCGCGACCGCGGCGGCGGCGGCGGCGGGCGGCATGAGAATGGACGTGGGCAGCAGCACCACCATCACCGGCACCACGACCGTCATTACGGCCAGCACTCTCACCCGAACCAGTACCATTCCAACGGCGCGGTCGGCCACAGCGGCCTGAGCGCTGGCCTGAGCGCCGGCCTGCCGTCGCCTTCGGACGATGGTCTCGGCAGCCTGGCATCGCCCTCGGAAGAGTGTGAACAGCCCTCGGAGTGTGAACAGCCCTCGGAGTGCGAGGACGAGGCTGATGCCGAAGCGCGCGCGGCGCGGCCGGGTGCGGCGAGGCCGGATCAGTGGAGGCGCCGTCCCGAGCGCGTCGATTGGGAGCGGCAGCGGAGTGGCCGAGGCGCCGTACCGAGCGCGTCGATTGGGCGCCGTCTCGGGCTCGGGCGTCGTGCCGAGCGTCGCTCGTCCTACGACGATCGCGCGGAGGGCGTGGAGACGCGCGCCGAGCTGCAGGCACAGGCGCGACGCCCGATGAGGGCGAGCCGCTCGCTGCCTCTCTTTGGCGCCATGCTCGGCCTCTTTTCGACCTCTACCGGGTCAGTGGATCGGGATGGCTACTCGACCTCCCAATGCCCCACGGACACGGAGGTGGATCCGGAAGACGCGGCGGGCGATGAGAGCTCTAGCAGCAGCAGTAGTTGACGACTCGTGAGGAATGACGAAGTAGGATGATGACGCACGCGTCCTTTCGGAGTGGAGTCTCGTGGATAAGTAGCGGCCAGCGAGCGTCACGGAAGGTGTAGCCGGGGTAAGCAAGTTTACAGTTTGCAGTGTAGTAAGTAGCGGGGGGGTAACAGGTTGACGACGGTCGTGCCCTGTGGGAAAACGAAGGAATCCTCCACGAAGGTCCCGAACCTAATCTGAATCCTACCAGCCGACGAGGAGCCGACTGTGTGTCGGCGAGAGACGCAGAGCCACGGCCGCCGCCGCCGCCGCCGCCGCCGCCGCCGCCGCCGCGCGCCGCAAATCAGCCACACATACCACCCAGGATGACCTTCGCTATCGATGGTGACGAACCCAATGGAATGTCTTCTGGAACCTCGTTCATCGTGATCAACGTGGGCGACAGTTGCTCTGTGAGTGGGCTTTCCCAGGCTGTTCATCTGAATGGCAAGAAGGCTCGTGTGGTCGGGTATAATGCCACCAAGGGTCTCTGGCACGTCTTGATCGACGGGCAGGCGAGCCAGTTGGCGCTTCGCCCGGAGAACCTGATTCCTCATGCGCCTGCACCGCTCAAGCCGCTCCATGTCCTCAACGCCTCGACAGCTACGATGCAAGCGGAGGAATCCAATCAGCTGATACCAGCGGAGCAGTCGGCAGTAGCTGGTTTCACCCGCTGGTATGGTTCACTGTGCCAGCATCCCTGCTGTCGGCTCCCAGTTGTCGAGCCAGCGGTCGTCGTGGGGCGGACTGGACGCGAGTATGGCGGACTGTCTCTGAACGGACTGGCCCCGGATCAGCAGCCACGCCGAAGGGCGATTGCGATCGTCGAGTCCAGATTCTTCGAGCCGCTTATCCTCTCGACGATCCTCGCCAATTGCGTCAGCCTGGCGATGACCTCGCCCATCGACCCGTGCTGCACGTGGAAGGCCTTCGTCATTGGACTCGCGGAGCACATCTTCCTTCTCATCTTCACAGTCGAGCTCTTCCTCAAGGTTCTTGCGTACGGGTTTATCACGCACAAGACGTGCGCCGCCTCCGGAGGATCGAACAACACGGCACAGTTGGCCTCCTCGCCTCGCCGAGTCTACTGACACGCCCTGTGTTCGACCGTGCAGCCCCTCACGCGAACCTGAGCCCGAACCCTAAACCTAACCTAACCGCCCTGTGTTCGACCGTCCCAACTGGCAGTGCATACCTCCGCGACCCATGGTGTCGGCTCGATTTTGTGATCGTCACTCTCTCGTGGTTGCCCCTGCTCGTACCCTCGCTTGCCAATTTTTCGGGCGCACGCGCTCTCCGCGCTCTCCGTCCCCTTCGAACCCTCAAGCACTTGCCGGGGATGCCCCAAATGGTTGGTTGGGTGGTGAAGGCGATGCCCGGCATCTTGACTCTGTGTGCGCTCACCCTCTTCATCTTCTTCGTCTTCGGGATCATCGGGATGGACTTGTTTCGAGGCACCTTGCACTACAGGTGCGCCCTGCCTGGTTTCGCAGAGGCGATGCTCGCACTCCGTAACGGCCATAGCAACGGCCATAGTAACGGCTATAGTCATGGCTCGTCGAGCGACTCGTACGGCTCCAATAGCTCTGTGGGGAACTACAGCTCGGCGGTGGGGATGCCTGGTGCCCATCGACAGCTGAGTGGAGGAGGCGCCTCTCAACATAGTGACGACCCGCAGGCGCCCTGGGACACGAGGCGCTTATGCAGCCCGAAATTGGCGACGAGCTGCGCGGCGGTATGGGCAACCTCGTTGGACGCACGTACGCCGGCAAACTCGAGCTGCTCGTATTTTGATCGCAACCATGTGGGCGACTTTGCCTCGTTCGACTCGGTGATTCCGGCCCTGTTCTTGATCTTCAAACAAATCACCGGAGATACCTGGTACCACGAGATGTACGAGGAGATGCTCGCGAGCTCGCCATCTGAATCGGTGATCTACTTCGTCTCCGGAATCATCGTCAACTGGATGGTCATTGCCAACTTGTTTGTCGCCGTGATCTTCATTCAGGTGGAGGCTGGTGGCAGCCACCACAACCCCGCTGGCGGCTCCACGCATGGCGCCTCCGCACCTGGTGCCTCCGCAGCTGGTGCCTCCGCAGCTGGTGCCTCCATATCTGGTGCCTCCGAGGCTGGCGGCTTCGGCAGGGCTGCCTCCGCCGCAGAAGGCTCTGCCTCTGCTGTGCAGGCGCCATCACCGCCGCCATCACCGCCACCATCAGCCGCGGGCGCCATCGGCGCAGCTAGCGACGAGTCGAGCTCGTGTGAGGGGCTGCTCGCATTGGGCACGTTCCCGCCAATGCCGTTAGTTGGAACGTGGGCGAAAAACCAAGGCGTCGAGCTCGTTGGACTCGCGGAGCATTCAGACCTGAACGGGTGCGAGGCGAAGGTCATCAAGGAATATGATGGGCGCGTGGCGGTTTGGCTCAGCGAGAGGGCGGAGGTCGTTCGCGTCAAACCGGAGAACCTTGCGACCCGAGTGGACCCTCCTGCGGCCACGCTTGCTTCGGCGACAAGTCAGCTAGATATATTTAGGGAGGTGGCGACCTCCTCGGCGCTTTACTGGGTATCGATGGGCGCCGTGCTGGCGAACGTTGCACTTATGTGCATGAAGTACGAGGGCATGGATGAGCAGCTTGCCGACGACCTCGTTTACGGCGAGAACTTCTGCAATCACATCTTCATAGTCGAGATGGGTATCAAGCTGCTTGGCCTCGGATGCCGCGGCTACTGGTGCGACCGGTGGAACGCTCTCGACGGCTCTCTCGTCTTGTCGTTCGTCGTGGGCCAGTTGCTCGAGGCGATCATGGGTGAGCACGCCATCAACCTCACATTGCTACGGATCTTGCGCCTCGTTCGGCTCGTGCGCATCCTCAGAGTGCTCCGCTCATGGCAGTCGTTCTGTGTGATTGTGGCCACTTTCATCCGCACGATCCCGCAATTGTGCAACCTCGTCATCCTCATCATCCTCTTCACGTTCATTTTCGCCTTGCTGGGCATGCAGCTCTATGGAGCGATCTGGACGACTGCCCGAGGTTACTACGAGGGCAGCGCCGAAGACTGCGTGCACCACGTCTGCCCCGGCGGGCTGCTCGAGAAGCCGCACTACCACTTCGACCACTGGTACCCTGCGATGATCACCGTCTTCATGGCGCTCACTGGCAAGTGGGTGCATGCCATGGAGCCGATGACGGAGATCGCGGATGTGGGGTTGGGATGCGGACTCTTCTTCGTGGCTGTCATCGTACTTGGAAAGTTTGTGCTCCTCAACTTTTTGATCTCGGTCATCATCACCGAATTCGCCGCGACGATGAGCGAACAGGCCATCGAGAATGCGAAGCTGAAAAAGACACTCGACGTCGCCCAGGGGTTTCAGGCCGCCTTTGCAGAGGACATCGACAGGTCGGACGCGGGGCTGGAGGCGGCGTTTGCCAAGGTGGACACGAACCAGAGCGGCAACATCAACCACGAGGAGATGAAGTCGTACATCCTGAGCGTGTACCCGAAGCTCACCACCAAGAAAATCGCCCAGATGATTGCAGTGACCGACACGAACAAGGACGGTGAGATCGACCTGGATGAGTTCAAAGCCATCATGCGCGCTGGGCCCCGGGTCGGAGCCATCGATCAGGGGCTCACGAATGCAGGCGACAGCGTGCATTCGAGGCAACCAGACCACCCAAACTTGCTGGATAGCTCGATTGAGCGGCTCATCACATCGATGAAAGCGTCGTTGCTGCAGAGAGCTCTAGCCCTACCGGCCTCAGCGCTGCGCAGGATAAAGAGGGCGCCTCCTCGTGAGCTCGTCGGCAACTCGTCTCCTCTCGGCAGCCCAGCGGAGCCGCCGTGCGTGGTCACGGAGAGCCCTACCGAGAGCCCTACCAAGGCCGCGGTCATGTCCCGATCGAGCTCACCTCAAATGCTCACCTTCTCCACGGCGCCGGATCATGCGCTGTTCTGCTTCCCTCCGGAGCACCGGTTTCGTCACTTCTGCCGTTGGCTCATCGCGAAGCCCGCGTTTGATCGTGTCGTGCTCTTGATGATCATGTTCTCGTCCGTCTGCCTCGCGCTGGATTCGCCACGGAACGACCCCAGCTCCACTCTGCATCTGACCCTGCACTCTCTCGACTACGTCTTCGCAGTCTTCTTCTTCTTGGAGATGATGGCAAAGGTTGTCGCCCTTGGGTTCTGCTATGGCGAGGACGCCTACATCAGGTCTCCCTGGAACTGCGTCGACTTCTTCATCGTGGTCATCAGCATCGTGATCCTGATTGCAGATGCCATCGCGGAGCTTCTGCCCCTCCGTGTGTTGCGAATTGCGAGGGTGCTCCGACCCCTCCGGCTGATCTCGAGCAGCGCGGGAATGAGGACGGTGATTGCCTCGCTCTTCAAAGTGATGCCCGCCGTGCTCGAGGTGTTTGGGATCACCCTCGCCATTCAGCTCGTCTTCGCGCTCATCGGGATGGAGATGTTCATGGGCAAGCTCGCGTTCTGCTCCGACCCTCACTACGAGACGAAGGCAGAGTGCCTGAGCGAGGAGGTGGGCGGCTCTCATGGCAGCGTCTCTCATGGCAGCGTCTCTCATGGCAGCGTCTCTCATGGCAGCGGCGGCGGCGACGGCGACCTGGGCTACCATAGCAGCGACCACCGCCGCCTAGGCAGCGGCGGCGGCGGCGGCTACGCATCCCCGCCACCGCCGTCTTCGGGCAACTCATCGATTAATTTGAGCACCTCGGGGGATCATGGCACGCACACCGCTGATGGGTACCGTCATTGGGCCAACGACATGGCCTCATTCAATCATTTCGGCGTGGCGATGCAGCTTCTCTATGTCACGTCCTCGGGCGACCACTGGGACTCGCAGGTGCATGCTGCTGATGGCCGCTGATTGCCACTGGGACTCGCGGGTGCATGCTGCTGATGGCCGCTGATTGCCACTGGGACTCGCAGGTGCATGCTGCTGATGGCCGCTGATTGCCGACGAGTACCACTGAATGCCACTGATTTGAATGGATTGCCACTGATTGCCACTGATTGCCACTGATGACCACTGAGTACCACTGATTGCCACTCACGACCACTGAGTACCACTGTGGATGCGAGCAGATGTTCTGGATGATGGGGGTGATTGGTCATGACATAGCGCCCGGACGTGACGACTTCTCGCCGAATGCGCTCTTCATGATCCTTTGGATCCTAGTCGGCTTCGTCTTCGCGCGGAATATCTTCATCGGTGTGATCGCCGAGAGTTTCAGCCGGCAGCAGAGAGAGGAGAACTGCTCGGCGCTCATGACGCCTGAGCAGCAGCAATGGGCATCGACCGTCCTGGCGATGAAGCGGACGAAGGCGAAGATTGGCGCGCGCATCCCTCGCAACCCCGTGCGGCGGGCAGTGTATGAGCTGGTGGTGTCTCCCGCGTTCGACAACTTCGTCACAATCGTCATCCTCGTCAACGTCTCCTTGATGTCGCTCAATTTCTGGAGCCAGAACCCCGAGGACCTACGGCACTACGAAGACGTGATGGATGCCTTTAGCTACTTCTACTACGCCGAATGCGTGCTCAAGATCTTCGGGCTCGGGATCAAGTTCTACATGATCGACCCGTGGACCCGCTTTGAGTTCTTCATCGTGTGCACCAGCCTGTTGGAGCAGCTGCTGGTGCATCTGGAGCACGAGCACCCCTGATGACCACTGATGGCCACTGATGACCACTGATTGCCTCCCTCATCAGGTGCATCTGGTGCACGAGCACCCGATCCCAGCGGTCTTGCTCCGCCTCGGGCGCCTCCTGCGCATCGTGCGCGTGCTACGCTCCTACAAGCGCATGCGCGACCTCATCCTCACGATCGCGTGGATGCTCCCCTCGATTCTCAACGTCGGCCTACTGCTCTCCATTCTCATGTACGTGTATGCCATTCTCGGTCGGCAGCTCTTCGCTTTCCTCGCGGGGCCCGAGGCGGGCGGGGGCGTGAATGGCGGGATCACCGAGGAGCGCAACTTCCAGACGTTTGGCTCGTCTCTTCTGGTCGTCTTCCAGGTGCTCACGGAGGATGGCTGGTCGAAAATCATGGCCGACGCGATGCTCGTCGAAGAGAACGGTGAGTGCGTTCAGGCGCTGGGCAACTGCGGCACCCTTGCGGCGATACCCTTCTTCATCTCGTTCCATCTGATCGGCTCCTACGTGCTGCTGAACCTCGTCGTCGCCTCGATGCTTGAGGTGTACAGTCGACTTCACCGTGAGAGCCGCAGCCTCTTCTCCGCGCATGACCTCGAACTCTTCAACCGCGCGTGGGCGATCTTGGACCCAGATGCGAGCAACTTTATCTTCGCGACTGAGGTGCCCGAGCTGCTCCGGCTGCTCGGCAACAAAGTGCTCATCGCGATGCCTCTCGTCGCCAATTCCGAGGGCGAGGGTGCGCTGCCCAGCACGGCGCTGCCCCCCGTGCCCTTCCAACTGCTCCAGTACAACGGGATGGTCACATACCAGGATGTCATGGTGGAGCTCGTGGAGCACAACTACTTCAAGGTGAATTCGGAGCTCGTCGACGAGGCGGCCCTGCGAAAAGTGGCCGACTCGGGTTTCCGACGTCCACTCGAACCCGACGAGTTCCCTTCGCCAATGTCGATTGAACGAAGAAAGAGACACAATGAACGACGAAAACGCCGTGCCCCCGAGGCGAAGGCGAGGTTGTCGAGGCTGATAGCCTTGTCCGTCTTCATGCGCGGGCTAAGAGACAGGCGGCTGACAGGGATGCCACGCGGTGCGCCCGACTCGGCGCCCCTCTCGGCACCCGACTCGGCACCAGCGGCCTCTGCAGCGCCGGCAGCTGCTGGCACGCCGCCGTCGGCCAATGCCGTGGTGCCCGCCGCAGCGCCGGTCGCAGCGCCGACGCCGATGCTTGAGGAGTTGTGATCTCCTAAATTTGACATGCTTCCGTGCAGCATGTACCGCTCTAGCGTCTAGCTCTAGGGATCTGTGAAGTGATTTGCCTTCTGGTCGGGGCGGCGAGAAGATAGTCCCGATGCCTGATCGGGCGGGTGGTGGGTCGGTCGCCAACGTTTGAAACGTGGGCCTGGATCGGACAGTAGCAGTACTAGTAGTTTAGGAAAGTGTTGCTTTTAGTGACCGGACCATAGCTATACACGCTACACGGGGTCGCACGCGCAGGGTGCACGGCTACACCCTAGCGGAAGGACGAAAAGGTCAGCGCTGAGAAGGTATGTCGCGCGCCTAGGGTCCGCGAAATACCTGTATGAGTGACTGATCTCGAACAAGGCTCCCCCGAGCGGGACCGCGACGAAACTGATGGACGCCCGTCAGCTCTTTCAAGTTTTGACTTCTAGTTTCTTCCGTTACGCGGCACGCATTTCTCCCGATCGACGCGAAACAAGCATATCCTCCGGAGCGCGCCCCGAGTAGATGCCAGAGGACGAGGCGAATAAGAAGCCAATGAGCCCCGCGCAGAAGCGGGCGATCGCCCGCGCGGAGCGAGAGCACCGCGACACGCAGTGGGGGCGCCTCGATGCTAAGCTTGGCACGTTCAGCTTTGAGGACAACAACAAAAGCGAGTTCATCAGCGCGCGTATCACAGCGCCGCCCGACCGGAACGGCGCGCACAACCAGTACCGCAACGGCGGCTCCACTGACAATGCGACCATGGAATGGAACATGCTCGAGGACAGCCAACGAGTGCGCGTGCCCGGCCGCGTCTCGTCGTCCTTCTGCCGCATCGGCGCGGGCAGCACAGCGCGGCTCGTGCTCTTTGGCGGCCTCGAGGAGAGCGGCGAGCTAGCCTCGAACCAGGTCGAGTGCTTCGATCCGCTCAAGATGCGCTGGTGCACGCCGTCCGAGCGCGGCGCGGTGCGCGGTCGGCCGCCAGCGCCGCGCGCGGGCCACACAGCCACTTCGCTAGGCAGGCATCTTGTCCTTCTATTCGGAGGCCGCACGGAGGAGGGGCTGTCGTCGGAGCTGCACGCGCTGAGCCAGTACAAGTCGAAATCAGAGGCCGACGGCCCCGCCTCGACGCTCTTCTGGACCAAGGAGCGCACGACGGGCACACAGCAGCCATGCGCGCGCGCGCACCATGCGTCGACCTCTCTCGACAGTACGCTCTACATGTTCGGAGGAGAGGTGCTGATGCGCTCCGACGATCGCGACGAGCTGCTCGGCCTGCTCACGATCAAGGCACAGGCGCCGGGCAAGGCCTCCGCGTCGGCGAAGCTCAGCGACCCTCCCTCCGCCACGCTGCCCATGCTCTCTCTCATGGAACGGACTGATGTGCAAGGGGCTCGACCGTTTGATGAAATGGTCGGTTGCCGCGCGCCGTCGCCGGGACGGCGCTCACCTCCCTCGCCCACCCGCGCGCGCGCGCCCTCGAAGGTGGTCTCGCACGCGCTACCAGCGGCGGCGCGCTCGCCACAGCGCCCACAGACGACCCCCGCCAAGCCCCAGCCACATCTGATGCCACCCGGCTCTCCCCGCAGCACCCTCACCCTCACCCCTTCTGGCTCCGCTGGCAAGCTGCTGGGCGCCGTGCTGAGCGCCGGCTCACAGCGTCGGCCGCACTCGCCCGCTGACGCGCTCATGTACCTCGAGCTCGCACGCCTGTCCATGTCCGGCACCGACCCGGGCGCGCGCGCCTACCGCGTGCCCGCCGGTGCGGCTCGCGAGCTCGAGTTGCAGCAGATGGCTGGGATGGGGGAGGACGCCCTCATGCTGCGGCGCACGCCGGCGGCGCGAAGCCGGCCGCGGAACACGCCAGCAAAGTGGGTGCACTTCCCGCTGAATGACCTGTGGAAGCTCTCGATCGGCCCGAAGGGCCTGCTCGAGTGGGCCGAGCTCAGCACGACTGGTTCGGCGCCCTTTCCGCGCTCTCGCCATGTCTTCGAGGCGGTGGGCGCGCGCAAGCTCGCTTTGCTCTTCGGAGGGCGCTCCGTGCATGCATCGGTGGCGCTGGGCGACCTTTACGCACTCGACCTCGTCGAGCTCGTCTGGGCGCGCCTCGAGATGTGCGGCGTCCCCCCTTCGCCGCGCGAGTCTTGCGGCGCAGCAGTCCTCGGCACCTCGTTGATCCTCTTCGGCGGCCGGGGGCGCACGTGCCACCACGACACCGCACTCTTCCACCTGAAGCCGGACACCCGCACGGGCATGCTCACCGCGCCGCACGTGCTCGAGTCGGCGGGCTACTGGCAACACCCGCGGGGCGAGCACCCGAATCGGCGGCAGGAGGCTGCGATGGTGGGTACGGGTACGGCGACGTTGCTCTGCTTCGGAGGGTGTGGCGAGGTCGGCGCCTTTGACACGGCAGGGCCCCTTGCGGGCACCTTCACTGCCGGGGGGTACGGCGTCGGCTACTCGATCGCCTCGCTCTCGGTCAAGCCCGCTGCGGATGTAGAGGGCACGCCCCCCGAGGTCGCCGCCGCCCGCGCCGCCGCGCGTGCGGCGCGCGCGGCGATGTCGGCCCGTCCACGCCCGGAGGCGACTGTGGGCGGCGGAGCGGAGCTGACGCTGCATGGACGTGGGTTCAAGGATGGGTACAAGATCTTCGTGCGCTTCTCGACGCCGCACCTGCCGCCGCCGCCGCCGCCGCCGCCGGCGACGAGCGGCATGCCGCTGCCGCCACCGCCGCTCTGCCTTTCATCGACGGAGTTGTGCAAGGTCGTCCTCGCGACGTATGTGAGCAGCTCGAAGGTCGCCTGCACCGTGCCCGACATGGCCGACTTTCTGTGCGACGGCTCGGTGCTTGTCGAGGCGTATGTGGACGAGGGCCACTCGGAGGAGGCGTGGACGGTAGATGAGACGGAGCTCGTACTCACCTCCGAGGTCGACACGAGCCGACTCCGTCTCAAAGGCCCCACCGCCGGCCTCGTCGGCACCCAGTACACACTCGTCCTCCACACGTTCGACCAGCGTGGCCGGCGGCGCGCCACGGGCGGCGACGCGTTCACGTGCGCGCTCCGCTCGCCAGGCAACCTCGAGGAAGGCGCCGAGCCGAACTTGCTCACGCCCGAGGAGGCCGCGTCTGACCTCGCCAACGGGACGCACGAGCTGCGCTACTACTACGAGCGCGCGGGGAGCTGCCTGTTCATTGTACGCCTCGGGGGCCGAATCGTCAAAGAGGTTGGCGTCACGCTCGAGGCGGGACCGACCGACGCGAAGGCGACTGAGCTCCTAATGGTCCCTCCGCCCAAGGGCAATGATGTGCTCATCAACGCGGGCGGCACGATCTCGTTCAATCTGCAGCCCAAGGACCGATTTGGCAACTCTTCTGAGCTCCGTGAAGACGCCAAGGCGAAGCACTTCACGTGGCGGCTGCAGCGTGTGCAGCTCAAGACCAAGCCACCGGATGATGATGACGACGACTTCCCCCTGTACCCGAAGCCGGTCCCGATCGAGGAGGGCGCAACCCACAGCTTCACGTCCCTGAGCGGTACGAGCGTGGGCGTGACGGTCGCGGGTGACTACGACCTGACGGTGCAGCACGACGGGCTCACCGTCAAGGGCAAGCCCGTGCGCATCAAGGTGGAGCCGGATGCACTCTCGCCTCCGCACATCACCATGCACGGCTCGGGCTTGCACGACGCTTATGTCGACTGGGACAAGCCTGTCGACCGGTTCGTGCTGCTCACCGGCCGCGACGCATATTCCAATTGGATGGGCAAGATGGTGCCCAATTTCCGCGAGTCGATCCACGTGACGCTGCGCAACCAAGACAAGGACGGTACGAACCCGATGGTCGAGCTCAGTGATGTGGGCGAAGGCGTGCTGCGGCTCACCTACGGAGTTCGCATGCACGGCCAGTTCGTTCTCTCGATTGCGTTTGGGTCGACGCTGCTGCTCGCCAAGAAGATCACGATCGGGCGCATCGCCGACCGGCCGGCCGACTGCCCGCCAGACTCGTTCGAGCTCTGGATGACGCAATTCTCGCTCCAGGCCGAGCTTGACCGGTTGGAGGCCGTCGCGCGGGAGGAGGCGCGCCAAAAGGAAGAGGCCCGCCTGGCCGCGGAGAAGGCCGAGGATGAGCGCCTCTTCGCCGAATGGGGCGCCACCGTCACTCCCACGCTCGTCAAGGCCGCCGTGCCCACGGCCGTCATCGCCGCCATCCAAGCGCACCATCGCAAGCTGCGGGACTTGCATGCGAGCTTCAGTGCTCCGACGGAAGGGCCGCCGGCTGCGGGCGCACCGCCGAAACTCAACCGCCGTGCATGGAACTTGCTCACGCGCTTCAGCAAGCTCGTCGAGCGACCCGAGGGCATGGGTCGGCGTACACTCTCGGCCCTGTACGAAGAGCTCACCAGTGGGGTGACCGAGAAGGCGGGCGGTGCCTTCAGCTTGACAGCTCTTCCTCCGAGCGGCGACGGATCGGACAAAGATGGGCTGGGGCTCGCGCGCTTCGGTCTCGCTCTCGCGCGGCTGGCGGCGCCCGTCTACCTTGGCATGGATGGCATCGCGGACGGCACACCCATCGTCCTCTCGGACGATGATGTCGCCAAAGCCAATAGGAAATACAATACCGAGCTTGCAATGGCCGCGATGGCGGCAGCGACGGCGGAACAGGCGGCGGCGCCAGCGGAAGAAGAAGCAGCACCTGCAGACGAGATCCCACCTCCATCCGCGCCAGCAGAGGGCGACGAGAGCGCCGTCTTGGGCGACGAGAGCGCCGTCTTGGGCGACGAGAGCGCACCGGCGCCGGCGCCCGAGACGGCGCCCGAGGCGGCCCCCGCACCGGCCCCCGCACCGGCCCCCGCTGCGTCAGATGACGCCGATCCGTTTGCGGCGTGGTATGCCAACACGCGGTCGGTGCTCACGCGTCTCGTCAACTGCCCTTTGCTCGAGCAGGTGCAAGCGGACGAAGACGAGGACGACGAGGAAGCGCCGCCCACCCTATACGAGCTGCCACCGCCCTGGACGCCAAACGACGGCGCATGGAAGGCGATCTTGACGCACGATAAGGTCCTGCGCGAGCTCTTTGCGAAGGCTTCCGCCCCGACGAGGCCGCCGCCGAGCGCCGAGATGAGCGCGGAGCAGTCCACAGAGGCCGCCGTTCGGATGGGCGTCGCGCGCATCGGCGACGCGGTCACAGAGCTGGGCAAGCTCAAGGGCATGTACTCGGAGCCCCTCTCCAAGGAGATCGCCATCGTTCTCTTCACACGCGCGCAGCCGGACTTTGAACGCGGCCTCACTCATGAGGGCATGAGTGCGCAAGAGCTCGCAGTCCTGCAGGAGCTCGTGGTGGACTATGACGACTTCCTCACCTTCCTGTGGCTGCTCCTAAAAGCCAAATTCGGCCCCAAATCGGGCGAAGGCTTCGGCGCCAAGGTGAAGGAGTACCTTGGGGGGTGCCCCGAGCTCGTGCCGCCCGCGCCCGTGACGGCGCCCGAACCTGTGGTAGAGGAGGCCCCGAAGAAGAAGAAGAAGTGAGAGTACGGTGGATTGCATGTTGCAGCTATGCGATAAAGAGAGAGAGAGGGCGAGAGAGAGGGGGAGTGAGAGGGAGAGAGAGAGAGGGCGAGGCGGTTGCGGTTTGCGCTGCGACCGGACAGCCCCCCGGGCTTCCCTCTTCCGTTCCTGTCCGGCTCGAGCGTCTCTCTCTCTGCGGGCCAGTTTCTGGTCGCTCGTCAGCTGTATGGTCCACAGGACGCGTGAGAGAGGGTTACAGTGTGTGTGCTTTCTGCCCTCAGGGGATGGCCGAAGTCCTAAGCGTGTTTATGCTCAGTTTCCAAAGCAATTCTGACAAAAAACCGAAAATGAAAAACTCCGGCCCGCAACTTTGGTGGCGGCGAAAGTTCCGAAACCGACACGTAGACTTGCACCCGCGGCTCCGTGGTGCACCCCCACAGTGTCGGGCCGCCGAGCACCACTTCCGAATGGGAGATGACGCTCCAGCGACGCCGAAACGGGGCGGGTTGTTCGGAAATTTTGGGGCGATGCTCGAGTCGGGCGGGTTCATGGCTGCGGTCGGCGCTGTGCTTAAAGGACATTCAATGACCGAGGAGCAGGCAGTGCTCTTGGTCCAGTCGCACTGGAGGCGCCACGCAGTTTACGTTGACAACCGCACCCGCCAGCTTGCTGCGAGGCACATCCAGTGCGTGTACATGGAGCGGGAGGAAAGACGCAATAGGGCGAATATGGAGGCCTTGATGAGCAAAGAGCGCGAACGGCAGACGCAAGCGGCAGCGAGGACGCGGGCGGCCACGAAGATCAACATGACTTGGCGCGGCCACCTCGCGAGGAACCGCGCTCGTCAGCTGCGCAGACAAAAGGAGGGCTTCGGCAGCGTCGTGCGCCGATCGCTCTCGTTTGGCAAGAAGAAAGGCTCTGCACGAGCTGTTGGAGGTACTCTCCCGGCGATGCCGGAGGCTCCACCGCCTTCCCCGGGAGGCGGCGGCGGGACCGCAAAACGAGTGATGCGCTCGCTCTCGTTCGGCAAGAAGAGCAGCAGCAGCAGCAGCAGCAGCAGCAAGGATGGCAAGCCAGCGATGGTTGCGGTCTCAGCGACACGGCGCACCTTTGTGCTCGAGCGCGGGCCGCAAGGCCTCGGACTCGAGCTCGACTCTACCAATACGATCATCACCGTCAAGCCGGGGGGGCGGGCCGAGCAGCAGGGCCTCGTGCAGCTCGATGATGTCATCCTGACCGTGGACGGCAAGTCGTGCACAGGCAAGCTGATGCAGGACGTCATGGTACCCGGGCGCCCCGTCTACGTGGTCGAGATCCTGCGCCAGGAGAAGAAGGAGGCACCTGTAGCGACACCGATGAAGGCGATGAATGCGATCCGCCGATCGATGTCATTCGACAAGAAGCCCTCGGGGGGGTCCGTCAAGCGCACCATGTCATGGACGACGAAGAAGTTTGGCTGACGGTGTAGTAACGAGCCGTTCAAGAGGCAAGACGCCGGACGTTAGGTCATAGGTGCTCCGAGGTGCAGCCGCAGTGTCGTCTGTCAACCGGAGATTGTCCGTGCTGTGTGCTGGGGACGAGGGGGTGCTGGGTGTCGGCCGGGAGGTGTGCCATGGCGTGCATGTGGCTTGTGGGGAAGCTGGGGACCATTGCTGGGGACAATTCGAAACCGTCGAATCGTTGACTGAACACGGCCGTTATTACGTAAGACTGACGCGACTAACTACACAGGGAGATCGAGGACAATCCTCAATCGAGCTTGACAGCCAGTACTGCCACAGCCACGAGCCAACGTTGTCCATATCGACGCCAGAAACGTCTTCCGTACGCTCGCACAAAACAGACGACATGCACACACCATTTCACCACGGAGCATGGTTGTGCTCACCTTCGGGGCTCCCGCCAGCGCGCTATCCGCTCGGCCGTGCTCATCTCCCCCTCGAGGCTCAAGTGAGATTGCAGATTGAGCGAGCTGAGTGTCGGCAGGCTCGCTCTCGAGCCACCGAGCGCTGTGGCGGGCGCTTCACACTCGCCGTGCGCACGCTGCGACCCTCTCGACGCCTCCCCTCTGGAGCGCCGGAAGGGTTCGTCACGACGGTGGTCCTCATCATGCTCCTCGGCGACCGCCTGCAGAAATCCTTGGAGAAGGGGGCCCTCGCAAGCGGGGCGAAGGAGTGAAGGGGTGGGACGAAGGGGCGAAGGGGGTGCTTGCTCCCTGCCACAGTGTACCGGTAGGTCGAAGGCTGGCGTTCGCAGCGACTCGGCGCACGCCACCGCCTCCTCTTCACTCATTGCCTCGGATGCCACCGCGAGGCGAAGCAGCTCCTCGCATGCAGCAGCCTCCTCTTCAGTCATCGCCTCACTCATCGTACCTTCATCAGCGCCGAGTTGGGCGCCGAGTTGGGTATGGATTTGGTGGGGGCTGAGTGAATCTCCCTCGACCTCGGCGTTGGCCTCCCCCGGCCAGCCATCGCCATTGGCGGGCGAGGGCAGCGGCGGCAGCAGGGGCGCTTGTCGGGCCGCTGCTGCTTGCCTGTTGGCGTTCTCCGCGGCTGCTGCTTCTGCTGCTGCTGCGAGTTCGACCTCCACCCTGCGCACTTCCGCTTTGGCCGCCGCCCTCGCCGAATCCGCCTGCGCGAGCCGCGCCTGCGCTGCTTGCTTGGGGTTCGGCCGTGGAGTCGGCTGTGAAGCGGGCTGTGAAGCGGGCTTGCGCACGCTCCGCAGCAGCAGGCAACGGCGGCAGTAGCACAGCTGACCATCCGTGCGTACATGAGGTGCTATCGCCGCCGCTTGCAGCGCGTCGCCCTCGCCCTCGCTATACTCGTTGGCGTTGCCGTTGTCGTCATCTGCATCACTGTGAAGAGGCGCATCGACCCCGAGTTCGTAGATGGCGAGCTCATCTTGAAGGTGCTGCTTGAAGGCATCATTCCAAAACTTACGCGCATCGGCCTCGGCGGTCATCGTGACAGGCGGTCGCGTGGCCACGGGCGTTTGCACGAGGGTCGCCGTCGGCACGGCGTTCCAAAAGTCGGCGTCGAAGACCGAGCCGCGTGTGACTGAACGTGAAGGGACTGGTGATGGAGCAGACGTTATTGCGGTCTCTTCTGATGCAGAACTAATCGGCTCAGCCCAACTCACAGGCGTGTGCGAGTTTCGTGAGCCGGGGCGGGAGCGCGTGCGTGGAAAGTCGTCCGCACACGTCCCTGGCTTCACTGAGGGAGGATCGCTCGCGGGTGTGGTGTCTGCCGTGCGCTCACCCAATTTGGTTGTGCTTGTTGTCGCCCGCACGTCCTCTGGCGGCTCTCTCACGACCTGCTGCACACCATGCGTGCGGAGTTGGGAAGTGCGCCAAACGATCAGCAGCACGAGCGCCGCACCAATCGTGCCGAGGATGTGTTTGGCGACCTCGTCGCCGCTGGCGAGCGGCCACTCGCTCATAGTTCCATCAATCTTTCCTTCTGCGTTCTTCTGATATACCTCAAACGCATGCAGACACGAGCGCCACGGCAGATTCGTCACCCACTCAAGACCATCTTCCTCATACATATCCAACGAAGAACTGTCGCCGCGGGGCGACGGGAGCCTTACCAAAATCAAAAAGCGAGCTGGGCTCACAGAGTTCGGTCTAGAACTGGACCTACTAAAAAAGGCGCGACGAAAGACCCGCGACGAGATTTCGGACGCTAGAGCGTGTGATGATGCTCGCCAGCGGCGACGAGGTCGCCAAACACATACTCGGCACGATTGGTGCGGCGCTCGTGCTGCTGATCGTTTGGCGCAGCTCCCAACTCCGCACGCCCGGTGTACAGCAGGTCGTGAGATGTGAGCACGCAACAAGCACAACAATCAGTCACCACACCGTTGAGCCTGGCGCTGATCGCACGAGCACACCCGCGGGCGATCCTCCCTCAATGGTGCCAGGGGCGTGTGCGGAAAACGTTCCAATCACGCGCTCCCGCCCCGGCTCCTGCACACGCAACTCTCCGGACGCAATACTCCGTAGTGTGAGTTGGGCTGAGCCGATTGTCTCTGCACCAGAAGAGACCGCAATCACGTCTGCTCCATCACCAATCCCTTCACGTCCAGTCACACCCGGCTCGGTCTTCGACACAAACTTTTGGAACGCCGTGCCGACGGCGACCCTCGATCCATCTACGGAGGCGATGAGTGCGGAGGAGGCTGCGGCATGCGACGAGCTGCTTCGCCTCGCGGTGGCATCCGAGGCAATGAGTGAAGAGGAGGCGGAGGCGTGCGCCGAGTCGCTGCGAACGCCAGCCTTCTACCTACACTGTGGCAGGGAGCAAGCACCCCCTTCGCTCCGCAGCCGGTCCATTCGGTCGGCGTCTGTGCGTGGGTGTGCGTGCGCAGAATGACAGAGGATACAGAGTAAGTAAGTAGTCTAAATATAAGTAAGTAAGCTAGCCGCAGGGCCTAGGCGTCCGTGGTGTGACCTATCTAAGCTCGATTTTTAGTAAAAATCATGTGACGCTTCACAAAAGTATGAGTCATAACAATGATTGTTATGGCAACCCTTCACCGCGGCGTGTACACCTCAGTCAAGTCGAGTCCTCACTCCTCAGTCGACGGTCGGGGCTTGAGCCGGGGCGTCGCAGCGGTTGGACGAGACGGGACAGATCTCAGGACCACGTCGTCTGGCAGAGCGGGCACGTGGACTTTTGCGAGCCGGTGAACCACTTGTACAGGCAGGCCGAGTGGAACTTGTTGTGGCACGTCTTGCACTCGAGGCGCGGCAGGTGGCCCGTCGAGGCATGGATGATCATGTAACAAATCGGGCACTCCTCGACCCCTTCGAAGACCTTGTCGACGTTCTGTTTCCACAGCACGAGCGCGTCCGAGATTTGTCCGTTTTGCGAGAGGAGCATCGTCGAGATCTGGCGCTGCCACTTGCGCCAGCGCGCGTCCGAGATGCCCACCCGCTGCAGGCACTGGACCTCGACCGCGCGCAGCGGGTGGCATGAGGGCAGCACGAGCGCCATCTGCAGAGCGGACGACTCACAAGTGTACGTGGCGACCACTTGGCGGGTCGCCGCCGAGCCGCGCACCTTGAAGCTCATACGAGGACACGCATCAGACACAATCAGACGCAATCAGACGCAATCAGACGTAATCCGATGCAATCAGACGCAATCAGACGCAATCAGACACAATCAGACGCAATCAGACGTATTCAGACGCAATTCGATGCAATCAGACGCAATCAGACGCAATCAGACGCAATCAGCGCTCGTGGCCGCGCACCTTGAAGCTCTCGTCAGTCGCGCCGATGGCGCTCACAATTCCGTCAATCTCGTCACGGAGCAATTTGGGTGAGCAGTAGGCCTCCGTGAACTTGGCCAACGACGCCCCCACACCGCGCGAGGGGAGCTTATGGGACCACCAATCGCGCACCTGTGGGGAGGCCAGGGCGCCGTGATGAGCGTGTGCATGCAAGGCAGGGGCGCTTCTGGGACCACCAATCGCGCACCAGGGCGGGTAGCTCGCGCAGCAGCTGCAGGTAGAGCGAGGCCGCGAGCTCCATCAAGCTCGGGCTGGCGAGCGCGCCGTGTTGGGCGAGCACGTCTTCGCACACGGCCGCGACGCGCCCGAGGCTTAGGGCGCCGCTCACGAGATCCGTGACACGCCGGCTGCTGCTGCCGCCCGGCACGGCGCCCGACTCGAGCGCGCCCATCTGCTCGGCGGAGAGCGGGAGGAACTTCTCAGACGCAATCAGGCACAATCAAAGGCCATCAGAGGCCATCAGAGGCCATCAGAGGCACTCAGCTGCTCCTCGAGCAATCAGAGTGTCGTCTCGTCATCAGAGGCTATCAGAGGCCAGCAGAGGCCATCACCTGCTCGGCGGAGAGCGGGAGTGCCTCGAGAAGGGAGTCAAGCATCAGGTCGAGCTGCCCTTGCAGCCACACGTGCTTCCAATGGGCGGCGAGCTTGGCGCGTGCGGCGGGCTCGTACTTGGTGCGCAGCTCGAGCGCGATGGCCCACGCAATCAGTAGTGAAGAACCGTCGGGGAGAGTGGGCGCCGTCGTGGGCGCCGTCGTGGGCGCCGTCGTGGGCACCGCCGGCGCGCCGCCGCCCGATTCGCTGGGCGCCGTCCTGGGCGCGGGCGAGGGATGCATCAACCGTAGCAGCGGGGCCGAGAAGACGGCACGCAGCTCCGCCTCGCTCATCGTCTCGTCGTCGGCCTCTGTGCACACGTGCTCAAGAGGAGCTGCGCCCTTGGAGCGAGCTGGGGTGGCTGAGATCGTAACGGTCGGAAGCGAGTCGTTGCTACTGGGGAGCCGCCCGATGAGGGCCGCCACGTGTGCGCGTACGGCGGGGTGCGGCGCGCCGGCGAGGGCGCCGAGCGGGGCAAGGACCGCCGCGGTGGGCAGCAAGCGAGCGGGAAGGGCGCGGATTGCATGCAAGACGACGAGCAACGGCCGTTGCATGCCGTACCGGCCGACGCCGCGCACCCCATCGGCGAGGAGCCAGGCGAGGAGCAGCTGCAGCAATCGCTCAGTCCGTGCCGACTCGTTCTCGGGCGCGAGGACGACGCCGAGCGAGTGGAGGCAGCCGACACAGCCGCACGCCAGGGCTGCGCGATCGAGGAGTCCGTCGAGCGCCGTCTCGGTGTCGAGGGCTGCAGCCTTGCTGGAGGCCGCGACGGCGGCCTTCATCGCCTCCTCGAGCAACGGCAGCACCCAAACCGCGTGGCCTCGCATCGCCACCGGCGACACCTGGCGTGAACGGTCCGCGAGCAATGCACCCAAGCAGCGCACGAGGGCATCACGCAACTGGATCGCCGCCGACGCGTCCTCGTGAGCATCCTCGGCAGCGGGGGCGCTCTTGAGCGTCGTCGCGAGCGCCGAACGACGCGCGTCATCCAGCTTCATCAACTGCTCGAGCAGAGCGGTGGCGTCGGCCGGGCTTGGCTCGGGAGAGCCGTCGAGTGACACGAGCGTCGGAGCCACCGCTAAGCAGCTCGCGAGCGCTCGCAACGACGCGGCGGCCGCGAAGAGCTCTGCCGCTGCACTCTCGGCCGCCTGGCCGAAGCGCGCGAGCGCCGCGCGAGAGGCAGCGGAGGCAGCCGGGCGCAGCGCGAGCACAGCGCGCTCCATGTGCAAGGAGACTCGACACAGAGTCGCCACCGTGCTCGACTGCTCAGCCCCGTGTGCATTCACAGCCCCGGGTGCATTCACAGCTCCGGGTGCATTCACAGCGCCGGGGGACGTCATCGTGGCAGCGGTGGCGGCGGCGGCGCCCGGGTCTTTGAGCAGGATGCCCTCCGTCAGAGGGCGCTCCGGCTCGCCATCCGCCCCGACGACGCTCAACACGGCGCTCAGCACAGCCATACGCGCGCGCGTGGTGTCCGTCGAGGGCCCGCCCACGGCAGCGCGGGGTAGGTCGCCGCCGAGGGCTGTCTCGAGGCCGCAACGGCCGAGGAGCGAAGACGCGACGCGACGCCGCCGGTACGGCTCGGTGAGGCGATGCAGCGCGCACCTGTGGGGAAGGAAGGATGGGGGCGTCGTGGTGAGCACTTGCATGCAGCGCCGGTAAGGCTCGCTGAGGCGATGCAGCGCCCACGGCAGCGCGCACCGGAGAAGCGTGGTGCAAGCGCCGAGCGAGGCGCTGCCGTGGGCGCCGGTGGAGCAAGCGCCGAGCTGGGCGCTCGTTGCTGCGGGCGTTGGCGCGCCCGCGCTGCCGTGGGCGCCCGCGCTGCCGTGGGCGCCCGCCTCGGTGAACGCGCGTCGGAGCGCAGCGCTCAGCAGCCGTTCGAGGAGTCCACCATCCTCCCACGCCTCGCTGGCCGCGCTGATGGATGCCAAATAAGGCAGCAGCTGCGCGCTTACGAACGCATGCAGGTCGGCTTGCAGGGTACCGCTCACCACGGCGCTCGGCCGCCCGCTGTGGAATTGCACCAGGAGCTGCAACAGGACTGTCTCGGGAGGTCCGAGGCGGCGGCGGCGGCCAAGGGTGGCAGCATCGAGGGCAGACGGTGGGAAGGCCACACGAAGCTCTGTCGTCCGGAGCCAGCTGAGGGTGAGGGCGGCCGCTGGCCACATCGTGCCCTCATCCATCCACGCGCCGTCGCTCAGAGCCGTTAGCAATTCGTCAATTGGATCCTCCCTCTCCTCCGTTTCGTCAATTGGATCCTCCCTCTCCTCCGTCTCCTCCTCTGCCTCCTTCGCCGCGCCCACTCCGCCGCCGCCTGCGCCGCCGCCTCCGAGCGCCGTTGCGGGCATGGCCTCAAGAAGACTGCGCACTCCCCACACCCACTGGCGGCACGCCGCCCGCCAGCCGCTCGCGTGCACGCACGAGCGCGGAGCAGCGCTGCTGACGATGCGGCAGAGGCTTCGGCAGAGCTCGTCGCGGGCGGTAGGGGACATGGAGCCCAGGACGGTCGGGGCAAGGAGGCCCCATAACCGAGCACTCTCCGCACACGTGGCACGCGCGCTCTCCGAATGAAGATCGATCGAGGCCACCGTACCGGTACCGCCCTCCACCGTACCGGTGACGCCCTCCGCTGCGACTTCCGCCTCCGCCTCGGCCACCGCCTCCGCCTCCTCCTCCGCCTCGGCCGCCGCCTCCGCCTCGGCCGCCGCCGTCGACGGATCTCGCGCTTCAGATGCAAGCGCAACGTCCGCCGCAGCATCGACGGCCATCTGCAGCGCTGGCCATGGCGCCTGCCTGTGCGGCTCGCGCCCGTCACGGCGCCCAAAGAATCGATAGCCACCACCGCCGCCGCCGCCGCCATCGCTCGCGGCGCCGCTGCTGCCGCCGGCCGCGTCCTCGTCATCGTCCGGAGCGCCGCCGCCCTCGGCACCGCCGCCGCCCTCGGCGCCGCCAACCTGGGCCTGCGCGAGCGCCTCCCACTGGCGCAACCACACGGCCGCGGGCGGCCAGCAGGCGATAGACGCGAGCAGCGAAGACAAGAGCGCGCCCAGCGCCTGTGTACCTGTGGGGAAGGGAGGAACGCCGCGCCGTGGTGAGCACTTGCATGCGAGGCGAAGACGAGAGCGCGCCCAGCGCCTGCGTACCCCTCGATTCCATCAGCCGATCGGTGCGTTCGGCATGGCGCTCGATGAGAGCGGCCGCGATCGCGTGCGCGGTGCTCAGGCTGGCCAAGCGAGCCACATTGAGCTGCGGCCGGCCGACTGCCCGCCCGATCGTGCTCGCAACGCTGTCGAGGAGCTTGGCGCGGCAGCCATCGGTGAGCCAGTCGACAGGGCGCACGAGGTACGTCACCACCTCCGCGGCCACAGCCGCGCTTGGCGCCGCCTCATCCATTGCGTCGCCGCCACTCGATGCGGCGTCGCGGTGCGACTCGCATAAGGTGAAGGCGAGGCGGAGGGTGGAGAGCGCGAGGGCGTCGAGTTCCCCACACGCCCACACAGAGACATGCGGCGTGTGCATGCAAGCGCTCGCCACAGCGCCCTGACCCTCAGGGGGGACTTGAGGCGTGAGCGGCGGCGATGCATCCGTTGCATTCGAGCGCGTGGGCATGCGTGCGCGTGCGGCAGCCGCCTCAGCGACGGCACGGACCATCGCGAGGACATGAGGCAGCCGAGCGGGCGGCGCCGTGGCGGCACACACGAGCAGCTCGCGCCATTGCCAGCTAAGGAGCTCGCTCGCCGAGCTCATGCCAGATGCGAGCTCCTCGTGGATGAGCAACGTCATCAGCTTCCACACGAGCGCACCCAGCGCCGTCGAGGGAGCGGCGGCGGCGGCGGCCGAGGCGGCGGCGGCCGTGGCGGCGGCGGCGGATGCGGCGCCAGCGCCAGCGCCGGCGCCGTCGCCGTCGCGGCGGCTGCCAAGGCATTGGGCAGCCCAAGGCAGCAGAAGGCGGTCAAAGATCAACGGAGCGGCGTGAATGGAGGCGCAGCCCCTCGGCACAAAGCTGAGGGAGACCGAGGCGCGCTTGCCGTCGGACGCCGCGCGCACCCACACCACCGGCGTCGTGCCGGGCGCTTCGAATGCTCGGGTATCCATATTCGGCGACGGGGAGGGTTGACAGAGGGCACAGAGGCCGAACGCCTGAGCAAGCCTGAGGAGAGCGTCGCAGGCGGGCTGTTAGGGATCATCAGTGGTAATCAGTGGTAATCAGTGGTAATCAGTAGTAATCAGTGGTAATCAGTGGTAATCAGTGGTAATCAGTGGTAATCAGTGGTAATCAGTGGTAATCAGTGGCGCTCGCCTGTGGAGAGCGTCGCAGGCGGGCTGCACCGAGGCCGCCGCCGCTGCCGCGCCAGCGCCGGCCGCGGCTTTGGCCTCACTCGTGGCGCAGACGCGCGCCAGCAGACGTGTCCATACGAGCCCGACCTTGGCGGTGAGCGAGCGGGCGCAGGCGTGCGCATGGGCGCTGGTCGCCTTGCGAAGCGCTGCGATGAGCGCGAGCAGCACGCTCACGGCCCGCGCGCACGCCGCACCGGCGGCCGCGGCGTTCTCGCCGCCCACGCCGACGGCGGCGACGCACTCGGCCTCACACCGGGGGATCAGGATGGGCCAGAGGCACTCCGCGTAGTGGCAAGTCCTCGAGGAGCTCGAGACGGCGCTAATGGCCGCTCCGAGGGCTTCGAGCGCCGTCGCCTCGCGCAGGCGCGGCGGCAGCTTGTTCGCGAGCAGCGCGATGACCGGCGTCATCACCGACGCCTCGAGCAGCGCACGCGCCGAGATGAGCGCATGGGCGTCGCGCGCCGTCGGCGAGGAGGCGCCCGCGACGGCGCCGGCGGACACGTCGTCGCGCGCGCCGTCGCGGGCGCCGTCGCGGGCGAGGCCGACGAGCAGCAGCTGCGTCAGCTCGGTGCGCGCGCTCAGCAACGGTCCAAAGTGATGCACGGGCAGCGCCTCGGCTCGCAAGCCCTCCCACGCGGCGTCGAGAAGCGCCGCCGCGGGCGCCAGCTCGCCCGGCCTTGCGGGGACCGTGAGCGCAGGCGGGAGTACAGAGGCTAGCGGCAGCAGCGCACGCGCCACGGTGGGCGCCGCACCATAGCACCCTTGACGAAGCAGCGAGAGGAGCCGCGGCAGCAGATGGCGACCCTGCGTGCACGCCTGCAGAGCGTCCGGGTGGCGCTGCAGCAGGAGCAGCAGCGTATCCCACAAGGCGGCATGCGAGCCTGGGTCGGTCTCAGACACGCCGTCGAGGAGCACCGTCGCCAAGCTTCCCACGTGCACGGCCGCGAGCGCGCGCGCGTGCAGCAGAAGGGCATGCGCCAGCCCAAAGAGGGCGGTGCGCAGCGCCGGCAGCTTGGCGCCGCCGCCGCCGCCGCCGCCGCCGCCGCCGCCGCCGCCGCCGCCGCCGCCGCCCTCCTTGCCGCCGCCGCCGCCGCCGCCGCCCACTCGCCAGAGGGGCGGCAGCAGCACACTTGCCTCGAGGAGCGAACAGAGAGCGAAGCGCGGTCCAGACGCTGCCGGCGCTGACGGCTCGATGGTCGAGGAGAGCGTCGTGTCGGTCGGTGCGGCCGTGGCGATCAGGTGCGCGAGCGCCTGCAGAGCCGTCGACACGAGCCGTTTATACGCCTCGGTGGCCTCGGCTGCCGCATCCTCATCCGAAGGCCGCGGCGCCGGCGGCGCCAGAGCTGCCTCGCCGAGCGAGCGCACGAGGTCCTCCTGGCAGAAAGCGAGCGCCTGCGAGTACTTTCCATCGCCTGGAAAGGCGCTCGTGAACGCTGCCATCGCTGCCCGTCGCACATTCTCCTGCGGGTCGAAGCGGCAGCGCAGCCACGGCGCGATGATTTGCTTGAGGTATGGCGCGAGCTGCCGACGCACCTGTTGGGCAAAAAGATTGAGCGCCGAGCATGTCTGCTCGCGGACTTGCCACGAGCCGTCGTCGGCGAGCCGGCAGAAGATGATGACCCAGTGCGGCAGCAGCGCGGCCGACCAATCTGCACCGTGCGCTTCGAGCGCCTCACGGAGCTCGCCGAGCGCCTTGACCTTGGAAATTGTGTCACGCTTGCCGAGCTTCTTGACGAGCAGCGTCGCATCGGGGTCCAGCCCGTCGCCGCCCCCGAGCACGGCCGAGAGGAGGCTCATGATTTCGTCTTGTTCGTCGACGGCGCGAGCGTCGTAGTCGCGGGCGCCTAGGCGGCGCTCCGTCGACGACGCCTACCGGTCCAGAGTTTGGCGAGCATGCAAGAGGGGGAAGGGGGGGAAGGGGGGGAAGGGGGAAGGGGCGAGAGAAGAGCAAGGAATCGCTCTACCCAACTACCCCGGCTCACACGGCAATTTGGCATCGACTGAACACTCACGCCGGTGGTTTTAGCCGTTTACTAGTTCGGAGATCCTGCCCCCAAGGGTGAGCGAAACCCAGATGCCCCATGGGGCATCCTCGGGGAGGTTGAAGATGCTCGCGTCCTGGTCCACGAAGAAGTCCATGTTCGTGAACGCAATCTCGTACGCAAAACGCCACGCGCCCGCCCAGCGGAAGGGCTGATTCGATGGTTGCAACCGCGGCTTGGGTGGCGCCGAGGGGCCAGAAACCTTTCTCGAAGATGTGGCGAAAGGTTGCTGGCTTATACCAATGCTTGTTCTGGTGGGCGAATCCGACAAAGACCTGTGGCGGGAGCGCAGCCAGGGCTGCCTCGATGATGTGGGCTGCCTCACCCGCTGCTGGTTGGTTCTCGTCGTGCAGCCGTAGACGTTCGTGGTGAACTCCAGCGCCTCGTGGGTCATGTTGTAGTCGCGCGCCATCGAGGTGTATCGAGCAGAGAGGTGTATCGACCACGCCCATGTATCGACGCGAGCGGCGCCGTCCAGCCAGGCGTCGACGTTCCACTGGGCGCCCGGGGTAGGAGGCGCGGCCTCCGCCGTAACGACCTCCATGTCGGACCGGTCACGAGCGGAATGCACGCCACACGCCCATCAGCACCAGTGTCTTCTCCACTCCACGCGATAGACCGAAGATGCTCGAGCTGCAACATGGCACCAGCCGCAGTCGTATGATGGCCTTGTGACTCCCTTGGGGCGCCGTGTTTTTGGCGTAAGCCCTTTCACGGGCCTTCCTGTAGTCAGCCTCAGACGCATGCCCATTGGCAATGGCTACTCGCTGATCGGCCTCCGCCCTCGTCTCACCTTCTCGATGCCGGTTCCCGTGAGCACCAACTTGCTTCTTAACTTGCTTCTCCTTCCTCACGCGATCAGTCCGATCGCATATGTAAGAAGCCGGTTTTTTAGTCCCGCCTTGCTTGATCGCCACCAGCAATCGGAATCGCCAACTCTCGCCTATATGTCCGACTTGGAACATGGAACAAAGCTCGAAGTGAAAAACAACCCGGTGATTGTTGGGACTGGCCACTTTGGTGGCCCACGTCCCAGGTGGCCATTGGAGACCGTGAGCCTAGTGTATGGGCCTCCTGCTGGGCAAGGATGCACCGCGTATAGCGGGCTTCTTCCCAAAGATGTGATGCTGGAGGCTGGGGCCATAGTGCTGCTGCTGCCGGCGGCGCCGCTGCTGCTGCTGGGGCACGGAATGCACGTGCTCGCATGAAGGCCATCCTGAATGGCCTCCGTCGCGCGACGGCCTTCTTGCGTGGAGCCCGAGAGGCAACACGGCGGCGGTACCACCGACGTGCTGCTCGGAAGGCCACAATCCAGCCCGAGATGGATCATATTCGTCATATGCTGGCGACGAATATGATCAAGATTCAAGTAGGTACCAGCACGCGCTCTCTTCCCGGCCGATTTCGACACCTCCTGAAGGGCCAGCAGAGGTGTCCCCTCGTCCATAAAAGCTGAGAACGAGATCGTCTATGATTCCCTCCCAACGGAAAATTCTCTGTGAGTTTTCGGCACTTTTCCGAGGCCGACACAAGTTTTTCGAGGTGAAAACTCAGGAGGGACACATTTATTGGGGGAAAGGCCTGCCAGGGCGCGCGGCGCTATAAGGCGGCGCTCTTCTAGGGCGGCGCTTTCCTTGTGGTGGGGCGCGGTGTCAGGGGCCCATCGGGCATAGGCAACACCGCACGCAAGTCGGGTGGGTCCCGACGACAGAGTCCAGCAGGCCATCATCAGTGGGCAAAACGTGCAAAGGCCCAGCCCAGCCGCCACGAAAGAGCACAGTCTTCAAGAGGTCGAAGCGAGCCGCCCCACGGTGGAGCTGCAAGGCGCTGCGTTGGGCGCTGCTGACGGAGCGTGGTTTGCATGCTCGGTGCGGAGGATGAGGGTTGACGCTGCTCGCGTGCGTTGCTTCCACCACCAGGCTCATCAGCACGGCAGATGACGTGCACCACGCTAGTGTTTCCCATCTTTGGTTTTGGTGCCATGTCGAGGCGATGCTTGGGCGGCCGAGAGGACGGTGTGGAAAGGAAGAGAAGGTCGTCCCCTCGATAGGCACTGAAGTTGATCAGCTGCGCGCTGCTGTGCCGACGGCGCGCTGACGAGTCGAGATGCCTACGCGCGTCGTCGAAGAATGCCGCCGCCTTGCGCGCAAAGTGCCCTCCCTCGAGACTCGGGGCAAAGAAGTACCTGATGAGGGAGGCCATCAGGGGTCAACGGAGGCCGTCAGAGGCGTATGAGGCCATCAGAGGCCATCAGAGAGGCCATCAGAGGCCATCAGTGGCGATTAGCGTACCTGGCCTCTTTGCGGAGGATCTTGAAGCCCGCGCCCTCGTGCAAGCTGATCAGCTCGAGCATCGAGAGCTCGCGCACGTGGATGTAGTACATGTCGGGCGACTGGTGCGCCATCAGATTGTACAGTGCGAGGTAGGAGCCAGCATTGGGCGTGGTCACCAGCAGGAGGTCTTCCGCCTGCAGCAGATTGCGCGCCTCGATGAAAAAGTTCCACATGCCGATGTAGTGGAAGGCGATCGCGAGTTGCAGCTCGTTCAGGCCAGCAATCGGCCGGTCTTTGAGGTGCTCGATCACTTCCATCGAGATGACCAAATTGTACCGGTCTCGCTTCACTCTCCACGGATATCGAATGTCCCCCACAAGATTCTCTACGGTGATGCCCAGCTCGTAGTGGTCGAACAAACGCTGCATCATTTGATCGTTGGCGCCGACGTCGAGTACGTGCATGTTGGGCCTCAGATATGGCTCGAGCATGTGCAGCGTGCCGAGGTAGCGTTTGCACTGGCCGCCGCTCGGATGTTGCTTTGTGCAGCCATGGGCTGAAAAGGACTCCTCCATGATGCGCAGAAAGTCTCCCTGGTGCATGTGCGGTCGAGCGCGAGCAATGGATTGCTCGATCGCAAAAGCCAAAACTGGCTCCAGCGACGAGGAGCTGAAGCGCACTTGGCCTTGGCATTTCTTCACAAAACTTGGTCGACGTGTTGTGCATGCAATTGGTCCAATTGAAACAGAAGAACGTTGCAACGATGAAATCAACTAAGTTTTGATGTGAGCTTTCTTGCCGCCGCCACTCAGTCTTACACGGTAGCCTTCTTGATTGAACAATCCGATCAGTGAGCAAAACAAAACTCGATTCATAACACTCGATCTCTCATCTGAACACCAACTCGATTTCAGCGTGTCGTTCTCTCCAGCCTGTATCCAAGCAAGGCTGCAAAGGCGCAACCATTTTTCCCGATCGGCCACTGTCTACATTCACTACAACAAGTCCTTGGCAGTGTGTCCCATCTTCCGACCTCACTCGTAGCCAAACGCAGCGCCTCCCTTGGTGTGCCTCTCTTCGTTGGCAAAGATCTCGAGCGTGTGCAGCACCTGATGAGGTTGGTCATCAGAGAGGTCATCAGTCTGAGGTCATCACGGAGGTCCTCAGAGAGGTCCTCAGAGAGGTCCTCAGAGAGGTCCTCAGAGAGGTCCTCAGAGAGGTCCTCAGAGAGGTCCTCCGAGTGGTCATCAGAGGCCATCAGCTGTGGAACGCTATTGGCGATGTGGCGAAGGTGAGGGTAGCGACGGAGGAAACGTCGGCGGTGCCGGTGAGAACGGGGGCGAGAGCGGTGGCGGTGAGAGCAACGGCAGAGAAGGTGGAGGTGGAAGGCCTCACCGTGTGCTCGAGCGCCCTCGAGTCCATCCCCGGGCGCCACGGACAGTAGACACGACGGCTGCACGTGGACGCGGTGAGCGCGTCGGCATTCGCGCCCAGCCGCACCTGATTGTGGTGAGGGTAGGGGTCGGGGATTAAGGTCGGGGTAGGCTTAGGATTAGGATTAGGGTGGAGCTTAGGATTCAAGAGGGTTTCGTGAAGAGGGCTTCGTCAAGAGGGCTTCGTCTTCAAACAGGCTTAGGGTGAGCCGCACCTGGTCGAGCGCTAAGGGGGCGCGTGCCTTCTCGTCCGGGTACATGCACACGAAGACAGCATCACGCTCCTGATGAGGGGGGCAATCCATCACCATCAGGAGTCATCAGAGGTCATCAGCGGTCATCACAGAAGGTCATCGGAAGGTCATCGGAAGGTCATCAGAGGTCATCAAAAGGCACGCGCCTCGTCCGGCGCGGAGCGGAAGTTCCGCCTCGCCGTCGCAAAGCTCAAAAAAGTCGCGAGCTGCTCCGAGTCGAACTTTCGGATGAGCGCACTGAACCACTCGCACATGCAATCAAACACGTCCGCGGCCACGGGAGTCGTCGGGTGCATCTCGTAGCGGAGTAGACCCGCGAGCTCGTCGGCAGATCCAACCGCCCGGCCACGCAGCCGCAGTGCGATCTCGTCCGGAGCGAGCGTCGCGAGGGCCGCTGTGGTGTCGAGAAGCATCAGTGGCAACCAGTAGTATAATCAGTTTCAATCAGTGGCCATCAGAGGCCATCAGAGGCCATCAGAGGCCATCAGAGGCCATCAGTGGCCATCAGTGGCAATCAGCCACTCGCCTGAGAAGTCGTACATCGAGAAGCCAAACGAGGACTGTGAATTCACACCCTCGAGCTGGTCGGCGCCCTGGAAGCCGTTCTTGAGCGCCGTCAGATGCGCACGCCGGCTGCCCACATCGTGTAACGGATCACATCGGTCATCAGTGGTAATCAACGACCGTTGCTCACATCGTGTGACGGATCACATCGGTCATCAGTGTTAAGGATCACATCGGTCATCAGTGCCAATTGCTGGCACTCAGAGATCACATCAGTGCCATCAATGGTAATCAACGGCCTTCAGGGATGCTTTCAGTGGCAATCAGTGGCAGCCCTCACCTGCCTACCAGCGTGTAATGGATCACATCGAGCAGGAGCTGGGGTGGGACGGGTGTGGCCGGGTCGAGGAGGGGGCAGATCAACCTTTGCATAGGCTGCGTCGCCGCAGTGCAAGTTGGGCAGGCCACGCCCAACTCCGAGTACAGCGTGTAGAGGTCGCACGTACGTAGCGGCTCGCCGGTGATGGCGGCAGTGGTGCGCGCGACGCCGTCGGTGTGGATCCTCTCGAGGAAGGTTGCATGCGCCGCGTCCACCGCGCGCAGCTGCTCGAGCGCCGTGTCGAGCGCGTTGAGCGACGTGCAGTTGTCGGTGGCGAGGTACCTGATGAGGGAGGTCATCAGGGGTCATCAGAGATTATCAGAGGTCACCATTGGTGGTCATCTGAGGTAACCATTGTGGTCACCATCGTGGTCATCAGAGATTATCAGAGGTCATCATTGTGGTCATCAGAGGTCATGGATGGTCATCAGCTTTCATCAGCGTACTCGAGCACGTAGAGCGGCAGCCGGTCGTCCACGCAACAGTCGCATCCCTGCAACCGATCACATCGAGCCATCAGTGACAGTCGGCGCCAATCAGGGATGTCATCAGTGGTCATCAGCGCCAATCAGGGATGTCATCAGTGGTCATCAGCGCCAATCAGGGATGTCATCAGTGCTCATCAGCGGCAGCCCACCTGAAGGAGCGCCTTGGCAAGCACTCGCCCGCACAGCCGGTAGACCGTCTCCGCATCGCACGCCATTCGATCACCCTCGTCACCGTCGACACGACCCGCGGCGGTGGAGGCCCCGGCGCCGCCCGTCCGCTGACGTTTGGCGGGTGGCGCGGCGGAAGCCGAGCCTGCGGCGGCGACCATCTCGTGTCCCACGCGGATGTTGTTTCTGGTCACCTGTCATCGGAGGCCATCAGAGGTCATTAGAGGTCATCAGAGGCCATTAGAGGTCATCCGAGGCAATCAGAGGTCATCAGAGGCCACCGGAGGTCATCAGAGGTCATCAGAGGTCATCAGAGGCCATCAGAGGCCACCAGAGGTCATCATATGCTCACCTTGTGATCTTCGTCGCCATCGTCATACATGATCCCAAAGGTGCCGTCATCATTGATAGTTTTCACGCGTGCTCCAAACCATTTCGATCCTCGCGCCTTCCAACGAGCGGTGACCACGCTGCCGACTGTGGGCACGGATGTGGTGCCGTCGACATTCACATTCACAGCTGTGGTGCCGTCGCTGCTCCCCCCGCCGCCGCCGCCGCCGCCGCCAGTGCCATCACCACTGCCGTCGCCGTCGCCACCGCCTCCGCCCCATCCATCTCCGCCCGCGCTCGGATTTTGATCACCGTCCCCCTCGCGGAAAGGCAGCATGAGCGGCAGCCTGTGCGCCATGCTGGCCTCCGATACCGGTACGTACCTAATGAGGGAGGTCATCAGTGGTCATCGGTGGTCATCAGTGGTCATCAGCGGTCATCAGATACCGGCACTCACCTGCCCGAGCTCGTGGTCTGCCAGAAGCGCGCCGTGGCGGGCGTCGTGTACAGGGACGTGTGGAACGAGCCGAACGCGTTGATGGTGAGCGCGCCCTCGTCACGTCCCTCCTCTTGGCCGAATTCGACGCGCACGTGGGCGAAGAGCATGTGGGCCGGCTGCAGCTTGGTCGCCGCCTCATACAGCAAGTCCGCAGCCAAGGAGCTCCGACGCAGCTGCAGGGTGAGCGGCTTGGACAACTCCTTGCGCTTCATCTGATGGCGCATCAGCGGCAATCCCAGGCACACATAGGCAATTCGAGGCCATCCGAGGCCATCAGAGGCCATCAGAGGCCATCAGAGGTCATCAGAGGTCATCAGAGGTCATCAGAGGTCATCAGAGGTCATCAGAGGTCATCAGAGGTCATCAATGGCAGTCCGTGGAGAGGGTGAGCCCACCTGATGGAGCAGCTCCGTGGTGCGCGAGATTTGCGCCTCAAGAGCCATTAGCCGCCGCCCAAGGGAAGCCTCCCTTGCCTCCCGAGCACTCTGCCGCTCACGCTCTAATGCCTCCCGAGCACTCTGCCGCTCACGCTCTAATGCCTCCCGAGCACTCTGCCGCTCGCAGTCCAACTGAATCTGCAGCTGAAGGGCCAACGCCTCAGCCTCACATAGACGTCGTCCGAGCTCTTCGAGCATGTTGTCGTCGGGGACAGGCTCTTTGTCCGAGAGATGCTCGTCGTCGTGCGCGTCAACTGTGATGACGCCCGAGGCGGCGCCTCTGCCTGATCGGCTGTATCGAAAGTGCAGAAGCACATGTGATGCATACTCCTTTTGCTTCTCCGTGCCTGATGCGGCAAGTGCGACGAGCGGCGCGATGCCGCCCGCCTCGGCGATGGCGACATCATTGTTGGCATCGTCTGCGAGGTTTGCAAGCGCCAGCGCTGCGTTCTCCTTCTGCGCCTCCGTGCCTGAGGTGGCAAGTGTGACAAGCGTCGCGATACCGCCTGCCTCGGGGATGGCGACCTGGTTGTTGGCATTGCCGAATGCTAGGTTTGCAAGCGCCATCGCTGCGTGTTCCTTCTGCTTCTCCGTGCCTGATGCGGCAAGTGCGACGAGCGGCGCGATGCCGCCCGACTTCACGATGACGACTTTGTTGTTGGCGTTGTCGAATGTGAGGTTCGCAAGCGCCAGCGCTGCGTACTCCATTTGCTTCTCCGTGCCTGATGCGGCAAGTGCGACGAGCGGCGCGATGCCGCCCGCCTCGGCGATGGCGATGCTGTTGTTGGCGTTGCCTGCGAGGCTTGCAAGGCCTGCGAGGCCCGCAAGCGCCAGCGCTGCGTACTCCCTTTGCTCCTCCGTGCCTGATGCGGCAAGTGCGACGAGCGGCGCGATGCCGCCCGCCTCGGCGATGGCGACCTGGTTGTTGGCGGTGAATGCGAGGTTTGCAAGCGCCAGCGCTGCGTTCTCCTTTTGCTTCTCCGTGCCTGATGCGGCAAGTGCGACGAGCGGCGCGATGCCGCCCGCCTCGGGGATGGCGACCTGGTTGTTGTCGTTGACTGCGAGGTTTGCAAGCGCCAGCGCTGCGTACTCCATTTGCTTCTCCGTGCCTGATGCGGCAAGTGCGACGAGCGGCGCGATGCCGCCCGCCTTGGCGATGGCGAACTTGATGTAGACGTTAACTGCGAGGTTTGCAAGCGCCATCGCTGCGTACTCCATTTGCTCCTCCGTGCCTGATGCGGCAAGTGCGACGAGCGGCGCGATGCCGCCCGCCTCGGCGATGGCGACCTTGTTGTTGGCGTTGCCTGCGAGGCCTGCGAGGCCCGCGAGGCCTGCAAGCGCCAGCGCTGCGTACTCCTTTTGCTCCTCCGTGCCTGATGCGGCAAGTGCGACGAGCGGCGCGATGCCGCCCGCCTCGGCGATGGCGACCTGGTTGTTGTCGTTGACTGCGAGGTTTGCAAGCGCCAGCGCTGCGTTCTCCTTTTGCTCCTCCGTTCCTGATGCGGCAAGTGCGACGAGCGGCGCGATGCCGCCCGCCTCGGCGATGGCGACCTGGTTGTTGTCGTTGACTGCGAGGTCTGCAAGCGCCTGCGCTGCGTTCTCCTTCTGCTTCTCCGTGCCTGATGCGGCAAGTGCGACGAGCGGCGCGATGCCGCCCGCCTCGGCGATGGCGACCTCGTTGTTGGCGTTGCCGGCTGCGAGGTTCGCAAGCGCCAGCGCTGCGTACTCCTTTTGCTCCTCCGTGCCTGAATCGGCAAGTGCGACGAGCGGCGCGATGCCGTTAAACTCGGCGATGGCGACCTGGTTGTTGTCGTTGACTGCGAGGTTTGCAAGCGCCTGCGTTGCGTACTCCTTTTGCTTCTCCGTGCCTGATGCGGCAAGTGCGACGAGCGGCGCGATGCCGCCCGACTTCGCGATGACGACCTTGTTGTTGGCGTGGTCGAATGTGAGGTTTGCAAGCGCCCGCGCTGCGTACTCCTTTTGCTTCTCCATTCCTGATGCGGCAAGTGCGACAAGCGGCGCGATGCCGCCCGCCTCGGCGATGGCGACCTGGTTGTTGGCGTTGACTGTGAGGTACGCAAGAGCCCGTGCTGCGTTCTCCTTTTGCTTCTCCGTGCCTGATACAGCAAGTGCGACGAGCGGCGCGATGCCGCCTGCCTCGGCGATGGCGACCTTGTTGTTGGCGTTGCCGGCTGCGAGGTCTGCAAGCACCAGCGCTGCGTTCTCTTTCTGCTTCTCCGTGCCTAAGGCGGCAAGTGCGACGAGCGGCGCGATGCCGCCTGCCTCGGCGATGGCGACCTTGTTGTTGGCGTTGACTGCGAGGTATGCAAGCGCCATCGCTGCATACTCCTTTTGCTTCTCCGTGCCTGATGCGGCAAGTGCGACGAGCGGCGCGATGCCGCCTTCCCGGCGGATGGCGACCTTGTTGTTGGCGTTGACTGCGATGTTTGCAAGCGCCATCGCCGCGTACTCCTTTTGCTCCTCCGTGCCTGATGCGGCAACTGCGACGAGCGGCGTGATGCGGCCTTCGATGGCGACCTTGTTGATGTCGTTGTTGACTGCGACGTTCGCAAGCGCCAGCGCTGCGTGCATCTTTGCACGGCCCAACCACCTCCTCAGCCGCGGCGCTTTGGCCTCTGGCACCCACTTTGCCTCAGGGTCGCTTTTCACCAAGCAGGCTCCAACATTAATGTCTTCCAAATATGGTACATGTAAGATGCTCGTCTGGAGCAGTATTATTGTTACACACGCAATGGTTTATCGAGTTTTTGGGGACGTCGCTGTGCATTCACACCCACAGAAAATGGCGTTCCTTTGGTCGGCCAGCCGGCCGACGATCGGGCGAGTCGGAACGCCGAGCACCCTCCTCAAATGGCGCCAACTACCAGCAAACATGCAAGCACTCAACCAGCGGTCGCTCTGCTCCAGAGCGCAACCGAGCTTTATCCAGCGAGCGCTGCGCTCGGCCGCCTTGACAACCGAGCTTCCACGGACACCCTCTGCTGGCACGTTGGCGAACACTTGGAGTAGACTGTCGCAGGTGCGACAGACGTTAGCTGGCCCCGCATCGCAGGCCATTACTCAGGCAGTCGAGCAGCTTGCGGGGCCTGCCAATGTTGCGTACGTGGCGGGGATGTGCTATGGGTTTGCGACGTTGCCGACAGAGTTCATGCTTTCGATTGGGTTGCTGAGCGTCTTCGTCCGGGTGCGCATGGCGGCGTGGGTGGCATGGAGCTTGCTGTATGCTCTCCGACAGGCTGCCATCCACCCAGCCCGATGCGTCTCACTCGCTTGGCTCCTTGCCGCGGCTCACTACGCGTTGCCGAGCTCGGCCATCCATGAGATCGCCGTCCAGGCGGGCTGGGACCGCCTCGGCTGGCGAGATCTGTGGAAGGAGCTTTCCACGTCCGCGGCAGGTCGAGAGCTTCAACGCCTGGCAACGCTCCTGCGTCTGCAGGAGGCTCTCGACACCCTGGGGCAGCAGGTGCCAGGCCGTCAGCCGCGTGCTGGAGGCATCTATGAGCGGCTCGATCGGATCGAAGCAAAGCTGGACAGGTTGAGGAGGTGACTGTGGAGGTGACTGTGAGGCGAAGCCGCATGGGCGGTGACAGACTCAATTAAGGTCTTGATGGATGGCCCGCGCACGGCGCAGCGCTGACCGCTGTGCCCTGTTTACGCTCTTGTGAGAGTCGGCTGTGCATCATGGCCCATATGGTCCGCTGTGCGACCGTGAGTGCGCTGTCGTGCGGTGCCCCGTGCGTGACTTATGTCGTGTACTGTGTAGCTTTGGGCGCGCGCGCGCGCCCTCCGCGCGGCCGCGCCGGCGCCGGCGCGAACGACACGTTACAAATAATCGAAATCGTGTCTCAGAGAAGGTGCATCTCAAGCATGGTGTGCACAGAAACGTGTATGCTGTTACGTACTCGCGCACTGCCGCTCGACGAGCCCAACCTGAGATGCATTACTGTGAGCTCTCCACCTGCTGGCAGAGCAGAGTGAGCCCGACCGCGGACCCAGCGCAACGGCAAGAGAGACAGCATGGACCACCGCACAGCTCCAGGACGCCCAAGGCCCCAGAACACTGCCCCCCCCAGCGCATCCACACGTCGGTGCCTCTGGTGGCTCAGTGGGCAGGTACTTGGGCGATGCTGTCGAGTCGAGCGCGTGAGCAGAGTAGCGCAGCGGCTGCCCCAGTATCTGCGCTACTCCCACAATTTCTCGAGCGCTTCAATCATCACGATTGAGTTGCCCCGGATCACCACCATGCCAATGCTGTTCTGCTCTGTGGCAGATACCTGCTCGACCGTCTCGTCGAGCACCAAATTCATGAACTGATCAAAGCCACGCAATGTGCCATTGATGGTTCGGTTGCCGTTCAGCTTGATGGCTAGCCGCTTATCCATGTACTTTTTGAGGTCCGGGCCAGCACCTGAGGGCATCTTTCTGCCTGGGCAGCCGACTGCGAAACGAAGCGCAGCCCTGCTCGAGCTGGGTGGACCGAGCCGCGAGTGCAGAAGCGCGCGCCCTGAGAGCCGAGAGGTCTCGTGACCGCAGAAGCGTCGTGATGGGCGTGAATTTTTTTTCATGGGCCTTCTGGAAAGCTGGGCTAAGTTTGATACACGTTCAAAAGCCCACCTCGCTCGCGCGGCCGCCCAGCCGCTCAGCCTCAGCCCACGGCGATCGCAAGCGGCGCTCGAGCCGCAGGTTGGTCAGGGCGCTCGTGGTGCCCTCGCTTCGCGGCCTCAGGAAGACGTGCACGTGCGCCATCTGAGTTCCGATGTCGGCATTGGGGCAGAGCCTCGACCGGAACTGAGGCCTTGCCTGGAAAGCGACCAACTCATCCTCGGGCACCAGCGATGGTAGAAAGTGACGTAGAAGCGCATGGCACACGCCCGGATCCAGCCCCGCAGTAGCAGCCGCACATTTGGGATGGTACCAGAGCGACCAGTGCTCGATGTCGGGTGTGACATGGCAAGGACACACGTTTGGCTCAAGGGCGACGGTGAGCTCCGAAGTAATGCTGGTGAGCTCTCCGTGGACTGTGAGTGTGGAATCTGACTCCACCGTGTGCCAGAAGACCGTGGCCATGACGAACTCGAGCTCGGTGTGTTTCCGCTCTGCACACCAAGCCAAGAATCGCTTCAGGCGCTCGTAGGCCGCCACCGTGGTCCGTGCGGGCTCGCCAGCCTTGAGCTGCTCCCAAGTGAGCGGTGGGCCGTACTCGACTGACAACTGCCCAAGCCGAAGCTCCCCTGGCGCAGGAGGTGCCTTCACGATCGCGAACGGATCGCCACGATTCGCGCCGATGACTTTGGTCACGGACGAGGACTTGGCCAACTTGGGAGGTGCATCCACACCGCTGCCGACGTAGGTGCGGGTACCAGAAGCCATCAAAACAAAAACTGACGTTTTGGAGTGCGCGAGAGCGCGCTATTCATAACGGCAAACATAAGGCGTTCGAGCGTTCCGTCGCCGCCCACGCGCGTGGCAGTCTGTAATCTTCTTTTATTCACACTCGGAGCTGGTGTGAACAGAAAAAGATGAATGCGCACCGGCTTGCCATCGCCGCAGGCGGCCTGGCCGCTCGACGGCTCGGTGCAATCTTCACTAGGCGACATCGCTCTGCGCGGCTACAACTGCAGCTGGACTGATGGGCACGCTATTGGCACGCGCGCGCTCAGCTTGAGCGGCTGCTTCGGCATCGCCGCGCACTCGGCATCACTCGCATTCGGCTCAGGCTCCCTGACGGCGTGTGCGCGCTTCCGCTCAGCCACGCGCGGCACCGCGCTCATTTCGAAGCTGTCTCGCGTTGGTCGCGCGACGCGAGGCTTCAGCATCGAGCTCGGCGAGGATCGCGGCCTCGGCGTCAGCTTGGCCGACGCGACCGGAGTGTCGGCACATGAGGAGCTCGGCCGCACCAACCTCGCCGACGGGCAGTGGCACCACGCCTGTGTCGTGCTCAGCCGTCCACCCAGGCCACAGCTCGCTGTGTATGTCGATGGAAAGCTCAGTGAGTCGCTCTCGCTTCGCGCGTCTCGCTTGCGCCACCTGGGATCCCTGGACAACGAGGCTCCGTTGTTGCTCGGCCGCAAAGCCATCCACGACGGCGGCAGCGGCGACGGCATGCGCGGCGTGGAGCCCTCGAGTGAACACGAGGGCGGCGGCGGCTCCCCAGGCAGCGCGTTGGGCGAGGTGGCCGTATGGTCGCGTGCCCTGTTCCCGGAACAGGTGGCGCTTCTCTTCCGCTCTGGGCTGCCCTCCGACCGTCGCAAAAGGCACGCGCGAGGGACGAATGAGCGGCCGAGTGCCGAAGGCACGCCGTGCAGGGGATGCGGCCGAGCAGAACGCCCTCTTAGGTCTCCATACGAGCCGTCGCCGCGCCAGACGCCACTGCTGCTACCTCCGCATGACGTGATTGGAGGTTGGAGGGCAGGCGTGGGGCCAGCTGCATCGGTGGGTGCGCTTCTGCTGATGGCGAGCGTCATGTGGCGGAGGCTGCGTCGCCGAGTCCCCTTGTGACCTGTTTGATTCAATACGTACCGTACAAAGTTCCTAATGTAGCACATGCTATTCTTTTCTCGAGCCCTTTGTTTCCTGAGCCAGTTAGGTATGTTTGCCCGCCGACCGGCGGATGTGAATGAGTTTGCGTTATTCGAACGTGACCGCGGCCTCGAACCTCTGCCGGCGCTGCCGTCGCTTCGAGTCGGCCACATTGATCGGGGCGCCCTCGGCAGCAGCCGTCGGCGGCCTGGGCGAGTCGCCGACCGTGGCGCCGTCGGCCTTGATCTGCGAAAAGGTCGCGCGTGCCACCACCCTCGGCATATCGACCCACTCGTCTGCGGCGACGGCGTGTTGTGCGTCGTCGTGGGCGTGCCGCGCGTCGTCGTGGGCGTGCCGCGCGCCGTCGTGGGCGTGCCGCGCGCCGTCGTGGCTCGCCGTCGGAGCGAATCCCGCCGCGCCCATGGCGGAGATGAGGGAGCGCTGTGCGGCGTCGTCGAGGGCGGTGCTCGCTCCGTAGCTCTCCTCGGCATACGACTCTCCAGCCGCGTACTCCATCGCGCCACCGTCATAGCTCCCCGAGCCGCCGCCACTCGAGGTGCGACTCCTCGCACAGGCGGTCGCATAGGCGGCCGCCGTCTCGGGCCAGTCTTCGCGCCCAAAGCTCGTCGCCAGCAGCTCCTCGTCGCTCCCCCCGTCGCTCCCCCCGTCGGGTTCGTCGAGCTCCTCTTCGTCTATCCCTTCGTCGAGCGGCGAGGCGCTGTGTTGGGCGCTCCCTCCCCGCCCGCGTTCGCCCCGGTGCTCGCCCAACACAGCGCTCCCCCGGTACTCGCCCCCGACGGTGGCCGCGAGGCGCGCGCCCAAGACAGCGCCACGTGGCTGGTAGGGCGCATCCACCTCGTCCTGGTAGGAGGCCTCCACACCACCCAAGTCCTCCTCTGGCTGGTAGGCGGCCTCGAAGCCTCGTGCAGTGTACGTCGGGGGGTCGTGGTACGTCGAGCTCAGCGGCCGCTGCTCCGGCTCCTCCCATGCCGCTGTACCACAGGCAGCTGCGCGCGCGAGGCGGCGCCGCCGCCGAGGGTCCTCCGTGCAAGAGGCTGTGCAAGAGGAGTCGCTGCGCGCCGACGATCTGGGAGCGATCTCGCTGCGCGCCGACGATCTGGGAGCGATCTCGCTGCGCGCCGACGCGCCGCTGGCGGAGCTCGCACTCGCGCCTGCACGCAGCGAGATCGCTCCCAGATCGTCGGAGGTGGCACAGGCGCGTGGCACCGGCCGACGGGCGATCGGGGCGACGGAGAACATGGGCGTGCTGCGGGGCGAGATTGGTCCGAGATTGGCCGAGATTGGGACGAGATTGGCCGCGCCCGTCGCCGCGGCCTCGTCGGCCACCGCCTCCTCAGACGCTGCACTGTCCCAGCCGACACGCGCGCGCCACGCGCGGCTCGAATCCGCCGCCGCCGCCGCCGCCTCCGCCGTCGCCTCCGCCGCCGCCTCCTCCTCGGCCGCTGCCGCTGCCGCTGCTGCCGCTGCTTCCTGCGCAGCCGCCCCCTGCCCCTCCACCCCGAGATCCTCATGGAGATCCTCCTGCGTGGCCTCGTCCTCCACCGCCGCCGCCGCTCGCCCCGCCTCAAGACGTCTTCGCCTCGCCTCATCGGCTGCCGTTCCCGCCGCCGCCGTCGTCGCCGCCGCCGCCCCCCCTCGACGAGGGTTCGCGCCGCTGAGCATCGCGGGCCGACCGAGCAATCGGGGAGGGCGCACAGGCGGGCCGCCCCCCGGCGCGGCGGAGGAGGAGGAGGAGGAGGAGGCGGAGGAGTGCTGCTTGGAGGTGGCGCCAGATGCCACGGCACGGCCCGTCTGGGAAGGCTCGGGGCGAAGGTCGGCGCTCAACTCGGCGCTCAGCTCGGCGCTCTGACGGGGAGGAGGAGCGCCCGGGACGGCGCCTCGGTCCTCACGGCTGCCTCGCGAGGAAGGCAGCCGACCTCGGAGGCTGACCAGCTTGCTCATCGTCGAGCGGCGGCCGCGGTCGAGATCGACGATCTCGCGGCGGTCGCGGTCGAGATCGACGATCTCGCGGCGGTTGCGGTCGAGATCGACGATCTCGTCGATGAGGGCGCCGGGCGGCTCGGCGCTCGCCTCGGCGCTTGGCGCTTCGGCGCCCGACTCGGCGCCCGACTGGTCGAGCTTACTCGTCATCTGGCCACGCCAGCTCTTGAGGTCCGCGATCATCCTCTCTCGTCGGCTGGAGGGCACCGACGTCACCGCCGACGTCACCGCCGACGTGGCCACCGCGGGCGAGGAGGAGGAGGCGGCGCTGTCCGGATCCGCCTCGCCAAGCAACGGCCCCTCGGCCAACGTCGAGACTGCGCGTGGCCGTCGCCACCGCCGCTGGCGCTTCTCCTCGTCTTGGAGGGGCTCCCGGGGCAGCTGCTCCTGGCTGCCACCCGCGCCGCCCGGCTGCGACGAAATCCGCCGCCGCTGCTGCTGCTGCTGCTGCTGCTGCTGCTGCTGCTGCTGCTGCTGCTGCTGCTGCTGCTCCTGCTGTGCGTTGGCGGCGGTACCCTCCGCGGCCTCGCGTGCGTGAGACACGTTCACAGCAATCTCCGCCGCGAGCTCGGCAATCCGCGCGTTGTTGGAGGCGGCGAGCTGCGATGTCGCAGAGCTGAGGCGGCGGGAATCGCATAGGTGGTGCACGCACGCATCGTCCCGCGACATGCGCAGCATGACGGTGAGCGCATGGCACACGCTCGTCTCGTCGCGCTGGTACAGCATGCGCAGCAGGAGCGCCCACACGCGCGCGTCCTCCAGGAGCTCGCTACTGTTGATAAAGAAGACGAGCCGCGCCAGCGACGACAGGATGGTGTTGCGCGTCAAGTCGCGTTCTTCGCCGCACACGTCCATGAGCGCGACGAGCAGCGAGGCCACACCGCGGCCACCGCACAGCCGCGTCACGCCGCGGTCGCCGTCGGTGATCGATTCGAGCGCCTGCGAGAGCTCCTGCGCGGCTTTGATTCTCCGGCCAAGGGAGCCATCGCCCTCGAGCTCGTTGAGAGAGTTGGCAATCTGCTTCAGCTTGTTCGAGGAGGCGGGTGAAAGCATGCCCGGAGCTGAACGCTGGGGCAGGCACAACGCGCTTTACGCGTCCGGACAGCGACGATTGTGAAGTATGAGGCACATACATACAGGGCGGCGCCCAAGACAACGCGACGGAAGTCCTCGAAGCCGCCCTGGCTCCAAGCCGCCTGATGTAGCGAGTTCGTGTTGGGGGGTGGGGGGTCCGATCCTTTGTGTTAGTCCACAGGAACTAGCACAGGCCTCGAACGCAGCAGTCGACGTTTGTTGTGTCCTCAATTTCACGTTCTCGTTCGCGCAATTGCGTTCTCCACAAGTTATCGTAAAAAGTCAACCTCATACAACTTCTGCCTATGACGAGTGTCTCGAAGGAGAAGCTAGTATCATCGCGCCGCGTCAGACCAATCTCCAAGTTTCTAAACTCGCGTCCTGGCCCGCGGACTGACGGACAGCTGGTAATGGGCATGCCGTGAACAGCTGAGAGGAACTGTGAATGTACTGAACAAGCATGCAATCATGTGTATCGTTAATGTCATCTCATGTGTAACGTCATACGGGGGAGAGTTGTGTCTCCGTGAAGACGAATATAGTCTCGCTTTCTCAACACTCACAGTCTGCAAACTCAATCGATGATCGCGATCTGTCTCTCGCTCTTCCTCACGGACGCCGGACACGATTGACAGGTCGGGCACCAGATTGGCCGGACGCCAGACAGGCCAGACGTTGGCCGAAGCCTACTACTCGGTCCAGATGCAGGACTTCAATGAGGAATTTGACAGCAGGCTGCGTCCGAAGCTCGAGGCGCTAGAGCAAGTGCGAAGCGATCTGAATAAAGAGGGCATCTCCGTGCCAGGCATCGTGGTCTGCGGCGCGCAGTCTGCTGGCAAGTCATCTGTGATGGAGTACCTATCCGATCTAAACTTTCCCCGGGCCGAGAACACGTGCACTCGCTGCCCGACCATCGTGAGCCTCGCCGCCGACCCGACGATAAAAGAAGCCTACGCCTTAGTCGGCCTCGAGGCGAAATGTGAGGGACGGGAACGAATCGATGATCTCTCCAACTTCGGTCCTAAGATTGTAGAGTTGACAGACACTCTAACCTCGAAGATGGGCAAGGGCACTACAATCATCACCACAGAGCCAATCTATGTGACGGTCGTGCGGCCGTCGGGTCCGACATTCACGCTCATCGATATCCCAGGCATCACGCACATGACCGCTGACGGGCAGGCTGACGTCCACGAGATCACAAAAGGTATGGTCGAGAGCTACATCAAGGATCCCAACATGGTCATCCTCGTCGTGATCCCAGCGACCGACGACTTTGGGAACGCGGAAGCGCTCAAACTTGCAAAGAAGTACGATCCGTACGGACTGCGGACTCTTGGCGTCGTCACCAAGTCCGACCTCATCAAACCGGATAGCGACATTGTGCAGCGCATCAAGATGGAGGGCAAGAACATCCAGCTCGAACTTGGCTTCATCGCGTTGCGGTGCCGCACGCCTGGCGAGGTAAAGGAGGGTATCACCCGTGCTGAAGCGATGGCTTCAGAACATAGGCTCTTCGAAAAGGATGAGCTCCTCTCGCAGCTGGCACCTGCTCAGTGGGGACTGCGCACGCTTGTTCGACAGATTGTCGCGGTGCAAGCGAATCGAGTCGAGGCGTTCATCCCTGAGATCAAGCAGCTGCTCAGCACACGCCTTATGGAAGCCGAAGCTGAGGCCGAACGGCTCGCACCTGCGTGTGCGAGCGACGCCGCGCGTAGCTCGCGAATGAACGAAATGATTCGCCGCATCGATCTTGACTTGCACGACATCCTCACGGGTGCACGGCATTTCGACGACAAGAAGCTTCACCTGCCAACGGTGTGGGTTGACCTCGCCGAGGAGTTTGGCCAGGTGATCCACTCTGCGACGCCTGACTACCTCTCTGCCGAATACAAGGAGATGCTGAAGGTGAGCCTCAAGGAGGTGCAGGGCGTGTCCCCTCAAAACTTCATGATGTACCCTATCTTCCGCAAGAGCCTCGTGGCGGCCTTCTTCAAGACGGCGACCTCGGCGAACGAGGTCGGCGGCATTCTTTTCTCCGCTGCTAAGACGATGGTCTCTAAGATGCAGGATGCGATGCAGGAGGCGCTCGATGCCAAGGTGGACGAGTACATTACTGAATTCCCTCGTCTCAACGATCACGTCAAGGACCGCATCTCCCAGCTGCTCAAGACCCAGTCACGCGTGGTCGTTCATCATCTCGAGGCGATATTGAAGGCGGAGCTGGCCAAACCTTTCACTTTCAATCACTACTACATGGACACGCTCAACAAAGTGCGCAATGGCGTGATGTCGCGCTCCCGCTCACTTATGATGGTCGGATCGAGGGACCAGGCGTTGAGAGTTGGCGACCGTGTGACGCCATCGAAGGGAAATGCTTCGAAGGGCAAAGACTCCAAGGGCACTGTCGTCAAGTGCAACCCTGACTCGACAGCGGAGGTGGACATTTTTTGGGATGATGGCACAGCTCAAACAGTATACGATAATGGTTTACTGCAACTGCTCGGAGCTGAGGCCATCGAAGGCGTGACGGGGGACTTCATAGAGGACGCAGCCAAGATCTTTACTAAGGGTCAGAGTAACTCCGATCAGGCGGTCATAGACATGCAGCTCTCTATCTTCTCCTACAGCAAGGTTCTGCTCAAGTGCATCCTTGATGACGTGCCAAAGCTCGTGTGGAGCGAGCTTTTGTACACGGTCAACGTTGAGCTCTCGAGCTTCGTCAAGAAGGAACTCATGGATCCGGCGAATCTCGCGGAGCTGATGGCCGAGGATCCCGTGAAGGCCTCAAAGCGCAAGCGCCTAGAGCTTACCATCACGCGCTTCAAGGAGTCGCTCAAGATTATGCGGGCTATCAAGTGATAGAGGCGAGCACTACATGGTCGCGGACCTCGAGGACGACGAGGTAGTGCTAGTGGTGCGGGGCGACGGCGCCCGCGCTGCTGGCGGTTGGGGGGAGGGAAGTTGGAGGGGAGGGACGGACTTAGGGACAGGAGGAGCATGGCAGCAGAGGCGGGCTACGGGGGTAATTGTGAGCAGCGTGGAGCGCCGCCGCCCACTCCTGGGACCTGCTACAGTGTGTACAGAATACACCGTGTGGAGGTCCTACCTAGGTCATACCCTCTTAGTGATGAGAGCTCTGACGTGTGTGTAGTGCGAGCGCTTAGTGTGAGCAGCATGGAGCGCGCCGTGAGGAGCGGCGCCGCGATCCGAGGTGTGTGAACGTGCCGCTCGCTGGTCACGGCCCGCTATTCCCGTGGCATAAAGCAGCCGCAGCGCACAGGACGGCGCTAGTCGGCGCGAGTTGATAGGGAAGGAACCGGAGAGAGTCAGGAGAGAGGTGCAAGACTGCTAGCGCTTTCGAGGTACGACGAGGGAGTGGAACACAAGCAAAACTACGCAACCTCATTACGGCGAACCTTTCAATTCTTGAAATATTTGCATGCAGGAACAACGTAAAAAAGCTGATCCTTAATCATACTATAAGTACCATTCGCGCACCGCACTCGTCTGCGCCCCGAAACCAGGTGTCTACTGTTCGCCTGCATCTGCATCTCAGTCTGACACTCCAGTGTCCAGATAAGGGCGCGCCCGCTTGTGGGCCCGCGCCCGCGCCAGACGTGTTGCGCGCTCTTCGGCCGAGGAAGCGTCCACACGCAAGTCCCGGTCATCGGGCCGCATATGCCGTGGGATATGTAAGATGTCCCCCGGGGACACTCGGCGATACAACTTCCTCAAGCCGCCCGAGGCGGTGCATTCCCGCCGCTGCCCGTGCCACTTGTTGTGGCGTGTGGATTTGGTCCCCTCTGGTGACCCTGGTGCAACCACCGCTGGGAGCGCAGCCGATACAGCCGCAGCCTGATCCCCGAGCCCGTCGCCACCGTTGTCGTGCAACTTGACCTGGGCCTCTTCCTTGCTGGAGAGCATCGAGACGGAGAGAATGCGCCCGGGTGCCGCGCCCGCAGGCACCGTAATGACCACCTTTTGGACCCTTTCCGGGAGGGAAAGCTTGAGCTTCATTCCAGGCCTCACGTTCGGCGGCACCTCGAGCTCATACGTCTGCTCTGTGGCCTCAGCCTGCTCGGGCATTGCGGGCTCTCCGCTTGGCTCTCCCGAAACCTCAAATTCCCTCGCCTGCTGCGTGGCAATGTCATCCTGACGGAGCATGCATGCAATGTCATCCTGACGGAGCATGCATGCAATGTCATCCTGACGGAGCATGCCATCGGATGGCGCTGGCGATGGTCCCCAATCCGTGATCTTCTTCGGTTGCAAGGTTCCGATCCGAGGTCCGATCCGAGGAGCATCAAAGAGCATTCTACACGCGTCGAAGGTCTCCTTGCCGCTGACGATCGGACCCAGCATGATGCTCGCAAAGTCGGGTGTCTCCGGCACCTTTGGGAATGCAAGCGCCTCCGCTCGGCGCGAATGATGGCACGGCCGGCTAGCAACCGTCTGCAGAGAGAGCTCGACCCACCCACCCAGGAGCACTGTGCACTGTGCTGCGACGGTCGAGCTCTGGTGCTCACTGCTGGGGCTGGCGGTGTCGCCGGCGCATTCCGCACCGGCTGCGCTTGGCGTCGACTGCTCGTCTGACGTAGAACTCCTTCCTGTAGTCATTCCGGTCATCTGAGCAGCCAGGAGCGTCGAGGTCATTTCTGCCATCTTCGCAGCGAGCGGTGCGAAGAATGAGAAGAGCTCCTCGATGAGGTCCATGGGCTTGCGTGGGAGAGGTGACACCAACGCCTCCTCGTCTTCATAGATGGGCATGAAGTCTTCATAAAGGGGTGCCGCCTTCTCTGTCGCCACCGCCTCGGCTGCATCCAGCTCGGTCGCCGCCGCCGGTTCAGTCGCCGCCGCGCCCGCCATCTCGATCAGGCGCCCGATGAGCACGGGCTTGGTGCCGTCGCTCGTGAGGCCAAGCGTGCGCAGCGCCGAGCATAGCTCCTCGACGCTCATCCGACTGTAACGCTCACGAAGCTCGTCAGCACGCTGCGCGTCGACGGCCGCAGCGTCCTCCGCCGCCTTCTCCGCCGCCTCCTGCGCCGCCTTCTCCGCCACCTTCTCCGCCGCCTTCACCGCCGCCGCCGCCTTCTCCGCCGCCTCCTCCGCCGCCTTCACCGCCGCAGCCGCCCTCTCTGCCGCCGCAGCCGTATATGCCTCCTTAGCCCGTTCCAGTGCAGCAGCACCACGCCTCCCAAACCGCTCCCGGAGGCGCCCGCACCGCTGCGTCTTCGGTGGCATCTCATCGTCCTGATCATCATACTTCTCGAAGATCGCCGAGAGCAGCGGTACGAGCTTCGGGGGGCTGAACGGCATCTCGTCCTCGTCAAGTTCGAACCACAACGCGTCCACCGCAGCGCGCACGGCTTTTTCTACGTCCTCTCGTTCAGCCGTCGTTGACGTTGTGAGGTGCTCCATCGGTTCTTTCAGCGCCATCTTCGAAGAGGACGGAAGGGTGAGCGCATGCGCATCGCAGCACACGAGGCGAAGCAGCATCACGTGGACGTCGCGCAGCATGGCCTCGTTGCGGCTCATGATCATCGAATGAATCGTGATGCCTCAATGTTGCCCGTCAGAGGGTTCTCGACGGCGTGCATCGACGGCGCATCGCGCGTTTCGTCGCAAGTTTGGGGTATCACGCGTCGCATGCACACGGCAATGCTCGAAACGTCGAAAGGTTCTCTAAACGAACTACCCTAGGTGGGATTCTCCGCTGTGAGTGAGGATGACCCTGGGGAGTACCCCTCCCTGCGCCCGCGCTCGTCAAGAGGCAGCATCGGCCTCACACCCTGACCATAGCGCCATGTATGCTGTGGCAGCCCACGTGGAAAGCCATGCGCGGGCGGCTCGACGACGTACGCACCAGTGAGGGGGCACCGAGTGCGAGGGAGGGCGTCGTGACGGGCGTCGCAGGCACGTATGGACACGTGGCAGGCACAGCATCCACCCAAGCCGCATACCTCGTGGCGGGATCCAGGCCATAGCAGAAGCGGCGCGCGCCGTCGTGGTGCGGCTTGAGCTCCTGCAGCCGGTTGGTGCCGGAGAGGCGTTTGGTGAGCCCATAGAGCTCTTCGCGCCTCCGAAGGATACCGGTAAAGGCTTCCGTCGTCGTGGGCGGCTGCCCGTGCGCCGGGAAGAGCAACGGCGCCGCCTGCTGCACCATGTCAGCGCAGTCGAGGACGTGGAAGAAGCCGCGGTTGATGCCGAGGCCCTCGGGCCAAAACGGCTCCTGCAGCGCGTCGCCCACGCGCGTCACAAGGCAGCAGGTCTCTTGACGCCCGCCCAGCACGGCGCCGGGCACCACCGCCGCCGCTTGGCTCGACTGCCGTCGCGAAGAGAAGTCAAAGACGCTCAGCTGTCCGGGGACGAGCGGCTGCTCTCCGAGGGCGGGCACGAAGGCCACGATCGCCGCACGGGCATAGGCCTCGAGCCGTTGAGCGTCCACGTTGGCGGGGGCGCACGCGCTCGCGACCTCGGTCACGCGCGGGTCGCGCAGCGCGCCGAACCCCTGCAATGCGTCCTGCGAGGTCGTCATCACGAAGTAGTGGGTGGCCGCGTCGGCAAAGGCGCCCGAGCTGCGGTAGTAGACGAGGTTCTCGAGCACGACGCCGGCCGTGAGCTCGAGCTGACGAAACTCGTGCTGGAAGTACTGGGCGGACCACGTGCTCTCGCGCAGCTCGAGCTCGGCGGGAGATTTGCGGTTGACGAGGCTGATGACGATCCCAATCGCGCGCGCCGAGCGCAGCGCCACCGTCTGCGCGAACCCAAGTTGCTCAAAGATCGAACAGCGCCCGCCCGAGGCGTCGACCAGCACATCGAGCCTCCAGTCCGCACCCTTCGAGCTGAAGGCTGCCAGTCGTCGCTGGTCGGGCAGAGCCGTATCGAGTGCATCGAGCTGCGCCGGAGATTTGAGCGCCGTATTGAGCGCGTCCACGTCGCAGCCGAGGCGCACGCGCACGCCAAGAAGGAGTGCCACCTTGAGCAGCGAGTGCTGGAGCTGCGCGCTCGAGCGACAAGAATGCGTCAGTACGTGGACCGCTGCCACTCAGATGAGTCTGGGCTCCTCTTGTCGACACGGAGCAATCAACTGCCATCAAAAGCCAATCAGATGTGTCTGGGCTCCTCTTGTCGACACGGGGCAATCAACTGCCATCAAAAGCCACTCAGATGTGTCTGGGCTCCTCTTGTCGACACGGGGCAATCAACTGCCATCAAAAGCCAATCAGATGTGTCTGGGCTCCTCTTGTCGACACGGGGCAATCAACTGCCATCAAAAGCCAATCAGATGTGTCTGGGCTCCTCTTGTCGACACGGAGCAATCAACTGCCATCAAAAGCCAATCAGATGTGTCTGGGCTCCTCTTGTCGCACTCAACGGAGCAATCAACTGCCATCAAAAGCCAATCAGATGTGTCTGGGCTCCTCTTGTCGACACGGGGCAATCAACTGCCATCAAAAGCCAATCAGATGTGTCTGGGCTCCTCTTGTCGACACGGAGCAATCAACTGCCATCAAAAGCCGATCCACGGCACTCACCTGCGCAGTCGAGCAGCGCCGCAGATCGGCCGTTGCAAAGATGGACGGATCGATGTGCTTTATGCCGAGCTCAATCAGATCGGCTTCGACCCACTCCCATAAATGGAGTACCTGAAGCCGCGAGAAGTGCGAGCGCGCCTCTCGCACCTCCACCCGTGCCCCCACGAAGGCGAGCTCTATGGCGCAGCGCAAGCCGACAGGGCCGGCCCCGATCACGACGGCGTGCACGGTGCTCCGCATGCCTCGCTGATGGCTCAGCTTGAGGCCGCACCGATACTGCGGAGCGGCGCCGCGGCTCTCGAGGCAGCCGAGGAGCTGCTTCGCACGGTGCGGCAGTCCCGGCTGTGACAGCTGTGAAGAGAGCTTGTGAAGCGACGGTGCATGCTCGAGCCCGAGGCAAGCGAGGAGCGCCTCGTACGTGGAGAGTACGCTGAGTGCATCGGAGGCCGCGAGAAAGTCCGTGAATGCCGCGGCAGCTGTGAATGCCGCGGCGGCTGGCTTGGACCAAGAGGCGCCCCCCATCGAGTCCGTGATGGAGAGCTGTGAATGGAGAGCTGTGATGGAGAGCGGGGAATGGTGCGGGTCTGGCTTCGACGGCGAAGGCGGCCGCTGCGTCACTGGGCGTAGCGCTCGCAGCCCCGTCGTGAAGGTGGCTGCGCTTCGCAACCCTTCGTCGGCAATCCGAAGCGCAGCCACGGGTTGAGGTCCACGCGCCATCTCCTGCTCGCGCTGGGAGCGTACGAGCGCGAGCTCGGCTGCCTTGCGACGGGTGGAGCCCGCCACCACAGCTGCGTGGACATCAAACTCCTTGGCGGACGCGGATCGACGAAGGGCTGCAGCCTTCTCAGCCTCCTCTACACCACGCAACTCGTGCATCCCGGCAGCTTGGCGACGTACGGCCCCAGCCACCTTGGCTGCGTGGAGATCATACTCCTCTGCAGACGCCGTTCGGCGTAGGGCCTGGGGCAGAGGCGGCGCTGCTGCCGCCGCCGACGGCCTCGGTACCTTTGGTGGCAGCGGCGTCGCTGAAGGCGAGTTCCAGACCGAATCGAGCCATTGAATCCGAGACTTGGGCAGCGGTGATGGTGCGGCCAACGCCGCGGCAGGGCCGCTTGAATGGCTCGAATCATCGGCCGCATGGCTGCTATTGAACCGTCGATCAAACTCCTTGGCAGACGCGGATCGGCGAAGGGCTGCAGCCTCTTCGGCCTTCTTGGAACCAGAGAACTCCGCAGCTTTGGGAGGTACAGAATGATCATCAATCAGTGCTGCACGGTGGACATCCGCAGCGGATGCCGTTCGGCGCAGGCCCGTTGGCAGTGGTTGCACTGCCGCGGGAGCTGCTGACGGCGTCGGTGCCTTCGGTGGCGGCGGCGCTAGAGCCGCGGTGGACGGCAAGCTCAAGGCCGATTCGAGCCATTTGATGCGGGAGGCTGGTAGCGGTTGCGGCCGCGCCCGCGGAGAGCTCGTCGGAGAGCACGCCGCTGAGGTCGCTGCAGCGTTCTCGGCCTCCTCGGAGCCTTCTGTCTGTGCGGATGAGCGGCGAGAGGCCAGGCGCTCCTGCAACTCGGCGAACATGATGAAAAAAGTCCGTTACAGCCCTGCGGAATGCTGAAACGGCTGAAACAGGACTTCATCCAAATCCAGATCCCTGCAGTAAAGGAAGCCTCGCGAGTCGTACCGTACATTGAGCCTCACGTTAGCCTCAAGTTCTAAACGAGAGATCGCGCGTCTCCCGCACCTCCGCGGAGAACGAGACCGCACAGACGTCCGAAGCGTGCCGACCGCGCGCACAACCGACTCGTCACATGCTCGCGCGACGGGGCTCCTCGCACCTTAAGGCCTCGAGCCGCTGCTGCCGTCGATCGAATCAGCATCTTTCTCCGGTGCGCGTCGGGCTCCGGAGCATGTCTGGGCAGCCGCCGCCGCAGGCCGATGAAGGCTCGAAATCAGCCTCTTCGTCAGGCTCGATATGGGAGGACGTGGCGCTCCGTCGGGATGTGGGCATCCTCGTTGGCTCGCAAATGATGCTAAACATTGGCGTCGCGCAGGTGGTCCCTGTGTTCCCGCTGCTGGCGACGGAGATGGGCCTCGGAGCTGCGGGCACTGGCTTGCTCATCTCTGCTCCGGCCTTTGCCAGGCTCGCCGTGAATCTGCCGCTCGGCCGCTTGGCGGACACGGTGGGTCGGAAGCCCTTGATGCGCTGGGGCACGCTCATCACCGCCGCGGGCCAGTTCGGCACCGGGCTTGTGATGACAAGCGGTCTGCCCGCGGTGCTCGGCATGCGGCTGCTCATCGGCGCGGGCTCGGCCAGCTCAATGTCGGGCTCGTCGGCGATGATGCAGGACCTGACGGACCGTGCGCCACAGCACCGTGCGCAGCTCATGGCCTTCCAGAGCTTCGTGCTCTCCGGCGTTTGGGTGGCCGGACCGATGCTCGGTGGTGTCCTAGCGGAAGCCTACGGGGTTCGTAACAACTTTTACCTGGCGGGAGTGGGCATTGGACTATGCTCCCTCGGCTACGCACAGCTTCCCGAGACGCTGCAGCTACGGCAGCAGCGCCCCGGTGCCGGCAGCAGCGACGGTGGTGTGGGTGGCGGCGGCGGCGGCACTGCCCCTTCGCCCTTGCTGAGCGAACGCACGCTACCGGTACAGCGCGCAATTGCTGCGATGCTACCGTTGCTGCGCTCGAGCAATGTACAAGCGCTCTCGGCCCTCGCCGCCTCCGCCTCCCTGGGCCAAGGGTGCTTCATGGTGGTGTTGACGCTTCACGCCCGTGAGGCTTGGGGCGCGAGCCCAGCCGACTTAGGGGCGATGTTCTCGCTCACGGGGATCAGCGCCGTGGTGGGCCTCGCCGGAGCACATCCCTCTGATTGCCTCTGATTGCATTCTGATGGCCTCCCTCATTGCATGCAGGCGGGGATGCCGCTCGGCAGTTGGCTCGCTGCACGTACCGGTCGAAAAGCCCTCATCATCCCAGGCCTCGTGCTCTCTCATATTAGCTTCGCGTGCCTTGCGTTCGTCGATACGCGCGAGGCCTTCTACGCGCTCCTACTGCTGTCGAGCCTCTCATCAGCCGTCATTGGGCCGGCACTCGGGGCATTCACAGCGGAGGTACTCCCACCTCATCGTGTGATTGCCTCCCTCATCGTGTGATTGCCTCCCTCATCGTGTGATTGCCTCCCTCATCGTGTGATTGCCTCCCTCATCGTGTGATTGCCTCCCTCATCAGGTACTCCCACGCACGCAGCGCGGCCAGGCGAACGCCGTCTCGCGCACCTCAGGCGACATTGGCTCACTGATGGCGCCGATAGCCTTAGGCATCCTGGTGCGCTCGACATGGCGCTCAAACGCTCGCGTTCTAAAGCATGCTACGAGCGCTTGCTGTGACTGCCCTTCCCTGGGTGCCTCGCAAGCGCGCCTGTGCCCTCTGCCCCAACGCGTGCGCTCCTCGATCTACAAGTGTGGCCCCTGCTCTCGCGCGCAGGCGGATGTGACAAGTTGCGGCGCTGCCATCGTGACGACGAGCGCATTGTGCTGCGGCTGCGTGTCACTGTTCGCGTTGAGAGCGCAAGAGCCGCCGAGAGCGCGCTCTCAATAGCGCGTCCTCAAACAGATGCCCAAATTAGGTGGACCGGAGGCAGCAGTTTTTTGCCTGTTATTCAGTTCCGTTCGACTCGTGTCTTCCGAGTCGCTCGAGGTTTTGTTAGCATGTTCTCCGGTTGACGGAGGTCCTCGTGTTCCGCCACGAGCGAGAAAGCCGCGAAAAAAGCGACGTTTGTGCCCTGCGCCCATGCCTGCGCCACAAGTCCACAAGACACCGCACCCACACAGCGGGTATCCTACGGTGGTACAGCTGAATGCGATCACAGTGCCGTCACATCCAGGTGCGTGACGACGCACACCAAAAGCTCCTCGTACGCCTGAAGCAGGTCCATGAGTACGTCGCGGCTCAGCCGCTCCTGCCACATGATCTCCTCTAGGTGGTGCTCTCCGTGGAACATCGGGCGGAGCCTCCGGAAGAGGCGCCAGCGCGCGCGCGCCGCCTCCCCGGCTGCGGAGCGATCGGCTTCGTCGGGAGGGGAAGGCTCGCCAACGCAGTGCACGTACGTGTGGAGCTCGCGAAGCGCGTCCTGCTGCAAGAGGTAGAGCGTCATCTGCACGAGACGGCGCTTGGGCACCTGCAAGTCCTCCGCCGCCCGTAGCACCGCTCCGAAGCGCTGCCCATGTGTGAAGAGGGCGAGCAGAGCCGCGTAGCCGGGTTCCGATCCGAACTCCGAACCGAATCGCCCAAGATCGGCCGGTGGACGGAGCGGCGCGTTCGGGTGGATGCAGAGAACGCTCTCGTGCGTGAGCGTGTGGATCAAGCGCACCTTGCCCCACACCTCAAGGTGCTGCACCATGCCAAACAGCACGCCCATCTCGATGCCCGTCTCGTCCGCGAGCTGCTCGAGCGAACGAAGAGGGTTGGCGCAGTGCACAAGACGCACGAGTAACGGAGACGCATCGGCGGGCAGCTGTTGAATGATCTCCTCGGGCTCTACGAGAAGGGCGAGGGGAGGATACGGACGGTCAGAGGCCAATCCAGGCCAATCAAAGGAGATCACACCTGGCCAGTCCAGGCCAATCCAGGCCAATCAAAGGAGATTACACCTGGCCAATCCAGGCCAATCAAGGGAGATCAAGGGAGATCACACCTTCGAGAAGGAGGAGAGTCAGATACGGACGGAGCGCTGGCGGCGGCGGCATGGCGCCCGGGGCCGCGGCGAGGCGCGGCCGCGGCGTCGGCAGCGGCGGCGTGCACACGGCGACCTCGGCGCGCGTGCCTACACGTAACGTGACGGGTCGTCCCTCTCGAAGTGCATAGAAGGCTGCCTCGAGCACGCCTGGGATAGAGCCAGATGGCAGCGCCGTCCTGAGCAGCGCCGTCCTGAGCAGCGCCGTCTCGAGCACGCCTGGGATAGAGCCAGATGGCAGCGGGGCGCGCGCGGCTGGCGCGTGCCCACGCGCCTCGCTCGCGCCCCCGCTCGTGACACTGCCCCCTTCCAAAGCGGTGAGGTTCGCGCTCGCACTCGCGCACGAGCCGCTGCCCATCGAGATACAAGTTGAGATACAAGTTTCGTCGATCGTGCTCCGTGCGCTCGTATCGGCGCCCGCAACGGCGCCCACACCCGCGTGTGCCGCCTCCTCGACGCCAAAGACGTGCCGGCTCACAAAGCCGCCGCATGCCTCCTCGCGCTGCAACGCAAGCGCGAGCTGCTCAGTCGCGCTCTTGCAGGCGGCCACCACGCGCTCGTATCGGGCCTCGTCGCTCGGCGCGGCCGCCGCCGCCAGCGTGAAGACGACATTGAGCGCGCTGAGCGGTGCACCCTTGCCGCTCGCAGGAGCGCTCGCGCGCATGAACGGCTCGAGGGTCAGCGCGACGGGCCAGCCGATCAGGCGGCAGTCGCCGACCGTCAGGTCGAGCAGCTGCTCGTATCGGCCCGCCTTGGTCATGAGCAGATCGGCGAGCACGATGGGATCGAAGCCAGGCACGCGTGCTAGCGGCGCCGGTAGTGCCTCGCCCGTGTTGGGGTGGTGGTAGGCGATGCGGTGGCCGCCCTGAGCCACGACGAGGAGCACGGAGGAAGGCGCGGCCTCGGCGGGCAGTGTCGGACTCTGGCTGCCTCCAAAGCCCCACGAGTAGTTTTGAACGTTCTGCAAGATGGTCGGCGTCGTGAGGCGCACGCCGTCCATGTTTCGCGTAACCGACCGCGCACGGGTCGAGAACGGAGAGTGGCGTCCTCCGGCAGCTTGTGTCGCTCGGCACACACGAGAGTCGGGGCGCGGGGGCACAGGAAAGGCTCTGGGCAAACACTACTGTACACAGTCCACACCACTCTCGTCAGCACCCTTATGTTCACAGCGTCGCTCAGCTCGTTCACAGCTTCGAAACGTCTCGGAGGCCCCTCTGCGGCGCGCGTGCACACCTCAATGGCCGCCCCGGTGCCCTTCATTCAAGTGGATCCGGTCTCGAGTCTGCTGGTCATCACCGACGAGGCGCGCGCATACCTCAATCAGGTAGAGACCACCGTTGGCGTCGTCGCCGTCGCAGGCATCTACCGCACGGGCAAGAGCTTCATCCTCAATCAACTGGCAGGCACCACGGGCACGGGATTCGGCGTAGGCAACAGCGTGCAGGCGAAGACCAAGGGCATCTGGATCTGGGGCGAGCCGCTGCGCCTCGGGCCGAACGACGCGAGCGGCCCGGGCGCTCCCCAGGAGCTGCTCCTGCTCGACACCGAGGGCCTGCAGTCGATCGACCAGACTGAGGGGCATGACGCCAAGATCTTCTCCCTCGCGATCCTGCTCGCGTCCGCGTTCGTGTACAACTCCAAGGAGGCCATCAACAATGCGGCCATCGACCAGCTCTCGCTCGTCGCGCAGCTCACCCAGCGCATCGTCGTGCGCACTGAGGACGGCAATGATGGCGGCGGCGCGGACAGGCTTGCGCCATTCTTCCCCAAGTTCACGTGGCTGCTGCGCGACTTCAGTCTCGAGTTGGTCGATGTGCACGGCGCCGCGCAGTCGACGGATGCGTACCTCGAGGAGTGCCTCCACCCTTCCAAGGGCACCTCCGCCGCCATCCAGGAGCAGAATGCGACCCGGGAGGCGATCCGATCCCTCTTTAAGGAGCGTGCATGCATCGCGCTCCCGCACCCAACGCTCGGGACAGGGCTGCCTCCCTCGGCACTCCGGGAGCTCGACAAGACGCCGCTTAGCGCGCTCAACGCCGACTTCGTCTCCGGCGTGAACCTGCTCAAGACGCGGCTCTTCGGAGGGGCGCGGTCCAAAACGCTCGGCGTGGGCGGGCCGGCGCTTACCGGCCGGACGCTGCTGCAGGTGTGCTCTCTTGCCTTGAGTGCCCTTGAGTTGTACGAATGAGTGCCCTCGAGTGCCCTTGAGTGCACTCTCACCGCGGCGCGTACCGGTCGGCCCCCATTGCTGTGCGAATGAGTGCGAATGAGTGCTAATGAGTGCGAAATGAATTGTGCGAATGAGGCGCGTACCGGTCGGCCCCATTGCTGCAGCTGGCGGGCATGTACTGCGATGCAATCAACGAGGGCGCGCTGCCCAACATCTCGAACGCGTTCACGGCGGTCATCGTGGCCGAGTGCAACCGCGCCTTGGAGGAGGGGGCGAGAGTATATATCGAGGGAGTCGGCGCGTTCGCTCCCGCCGACACGGACGCGCCGCTCGATGTGGATAGCTTGCACTGGCACGAGGAGCATGCACGCCTTCTGGAGAGTGCGCTGCGCCGCTTCAAGAGCATCGCGATGGGCGACGGGCCAGCCGCCGCTGAGGCGCAAGCCAAGCTCGTCGCGCTCTGTGCGGCCGAGAGGCAGAAGAACGAGGCGCTGCTCCGGATGCGTTCCGAGGTGCTCTGCGAGCGACTCGTGACGAAACTGCTCGACACGTTCGGGCAGCGCGCGCGCGAGGCGACCGCGGCCGCGATCGCCGCCATCGAGGCCGCTGACGCCGCCTTCGCGCCGCCGCCACCCAAAGCAGACGCCGCCCCGGAATCGCCGCCACCCCCCCCACCACCCCACCCACCCGCCCTCTCGCGAGAGGAGGAGATCCGCCAGATGCTGGACGCCGCCCTGTCGGGCGACCCGCTGCCGGCACCCCCCGACGCCGCCGAAGCCAACCCCTTTGACTCACCGCCCGCTGAGCCGAACCCCTTCGACCCGCCGTCTGCCGCCGATGTCAATCCCTTTCAACCGCCGCCCTCGCCGCCGCCCTCGCCCCCGCCGCCGGCTGCCGACTCGCCCGCGCATGCCTTGCCCACGCTCTTCGCCGAGCTCGTCGCCGAGTACGAGAGCCACGCGCACGGTTCGTCCAAGGCGGCAGGGCGCGAGAAGCTCGTGACGCGCATGGCTCCTTTGATGGCGGGGGCTCTCGCGGACGCCGAGCGCGAGCAGACGCGTGCCGCCAATGCCGCGCGCCAAGCGGCCGCGGCCGCGCGGGCGGCGGCGGCGGCGGCGACGACCCGTGCCGAGAGTGCGGAGGGTCTGTCGGAGCTACTGACGGCCGACCTGCGCGCGGTGCGTGAGCAGCTCGACAACACCCGAGCGCAGGTGGATCTCGAGAGGGCGAAGAATGGCGCCGCCGAGAAGGAGCTCGAGTCCCTCAATGCGTCCGTTGCGGAGAAGGACAAGAGCCTCGCCTCGATGCGCGCCGACTTGATGTTCGCACAGAACTTCGAGCAGAAGGCGAAGCAGCTGCAGGCGCAGGTGACTGATCAGTCGAAGCAGCTGCAGGCGAAAGCGGACAGGATCAGTGAGCTCACAGGAGAGCTCACCACAGCGCGTTCGCAGATCGAGACGTTCGCTCGGGCGGCCGCCAAACCAAAGCCTAGCTTCCTCTCCAAAATCATGGCGCTCTTCTTCGGCGGCGGGGGCAGCAGGAGCTTCGGAAAGATGGAGGATGAAGTCGAGATGGGCAAAGTGTAGAGCGTTAATTGCAGACGACGCTCACTGACATCACTGTCCTTGCACCTTGCGTCCTAGTACGGTACGTGTACACGCGGGGGACGTGACGACGCGATGCGCAGAACGGAGCGGTGGAGTGCATTTAGTAGGTTCCTACGTCACTGCTCGCTTGTCGTGTCGCTTACGACTTAGCGCTTAGCACGGCGTCTGTGAACGACGGCCGTGGTGTTTCTGAGCACGGTCGCGCTCGCGCATGATGCGAGGTCAGCGGAACGTGCTGGCGGTGCTGGTGCTGGTGGCGCTCTCTGCCACGCTCCACACCATGTTGCGTATCTCTATCCAATTCACCACGACTTACGTTCCTGGCACCGACCAGATCACCACGCTCCTCGCTCGTGCAAAGCAGGAGGCCACGCTGCGCGATGCACCGGAGCCTGCACCATTGCCACCATCTTCGCCGGCCGGCTATGCTGTGCCGTCGGTGGTGGGAAACGGCATAGGCAGCACAGCACCGCTTGCTGCGCACGGCAGCGGCGACCAGTGCCGTCAGTGCGTCCGGCTGCTCGTGTGGAACGTGCAGCAAGCCTCTGCAAAACGAGCTTCGGACCTGACGATACGGGCGCTGTTGGGCTTCGCCTCGTTGCGCGGCTTTGATCTGCTCGCGCTCAACGAGCTGTGGCACGACGAGTCCGAGATCCTCGCACTGAGCCACACTGCCGGCTATCCGCACGTGGCGCTGCACCGCGGCAAGGATGGCAGCCGACTTGGTCTCATCTCCGCGTGGCCTCTGCAGAGCCGACCTGTGGAACATCGGCTCGGCCACGGAGCGCTGTGCGCAACGCCCACCCTCGGCCATGCCAGCAACGCGTCCACACCAGCAGCGGACGCGGGTGCGGGCGCGTTCACGGTGTGCGTGGTGCACCTGAGCTCTGACGGCGAGAAGGCGAGATTGCGCGAGCTCCCGTCCTTGCTAGCGGCGCTGCCTCCGTCGAGCCAACCGACGGTGCTCGTAGGCGACCTGAACAGCCTCTCGCCGCTCGACTTTTCGCCAGAGCGCTCCGCCAACGTTACCGCCTTTGAGGAGGACGCGCCGTCGTGGGCAGGCCGAGTGCTTCGTCGGCTACGAAGCTCGCGCAAGCTCACCAAAAAGTTTCTGAGCAAGTCCGGTGGGCCGGCGCTGCAGTTGATGGGCTCACTCTTGCGCGCCGGCTTCCGCGACCTGCAGCACCTTGCGGCGCCACGCGGCACTGGTGCGCTTGCAACGGCCACGTGGGCGGCACCCGAGGCGCAGGAGGCCGGCAGGGGCGGCAACGCCGACGCCGACGAGGAGGTGGACGAGGACCCGTGGGCGAATGACGAAACTCCGCCGCCGCCGCCGCCCGCGCCGCGCGCCGCGCCCACGACGGCGCTTCGGCTCGACTACGCGCTGGGGAACGAGGCGTTCGTGCGTTCCAAATTAGGGTCTGCGCATGCGGGCGTGTGGGCGACGGTCCTTGGACGTGAGGAGCTGCGCGCACACTCGGTGGACACCGCGTCAGAGCACCTGCCGCTCGAGGTGATGATCGGTCAGCCGTGGCCTGCCCATGCCTCCGCGGAGGCTGCGAGCGCTGCGGCAGCCGAGCAGAGTGCGGTCGGGGCTCGCTTTCCACTGATCAAGCCCGCGGCGGGCAGCACGAAGCTCCCATCGGCGGTGCCGTTGACGAAACCCGTGGGCTCCGCTGGCGACGGGGGCAAGGGCGCGGCCCCGATGCGCGTCTCACCGAAGGACGCTCACAATCAGGTCTCCGAGCGCGAGATTGCGAGCATGCCCGGCGGCGTCCCGTCAGGAGCGCAGTCCGCCGCAGACGGCACGGGCGCGCGCGGCACGGCGTGCTCGCCACTCGGGGAGGGGCCGAGTCAGGGCCTCGCTCGGCTCAAGAGTGACGTCGAGTCCGACCCGAGTTTCGTGCGCCGCTGCCAGGCCCTCAGCGGCATGCTGCGACTGCTCAAGCTGCGCCGCCGGCTGCGCTCGTGCGCCATCGTGGGCGGCTCCGGCATCCTCCGCAGCTTCCCACAGGGAGGGCCCATCGACCAGCACGAGGCGGTGCTGCGCGTGAACAACTGCCCTGTACGCGGGTTCGAGCGGCTCGTGGGCTCCAAAACGACCGTGCGCTTCGTCAACGGTCCACGCTCGCTCCTCTGGGCACGAGAGGTCGATCAGACCCAACGGCCACCCGTGGAGCTCTTGGGGAATGAGCATATTGTGGTGTGGGGCGAGCAGCGCACGGTCGCGCGCCTTGCGAGCTCGTTACCCCGCAATGCATCGGTGGTGCGCGCGAATACGCGCTTTCGCCGCGAGTGCGCGGACAAGACGTTCTGGAGCGCGGAGGAGCTGGACCGGCATCGCGCGCAGAATCACGTCCACCGCCTCGAGATCACATTTGGCTTCGAGGCGGTCGCTCACGCGCTCTATGCGTGCGAGCGCGTCTCCATCTACGGCTTCTACCTTGACCCCAGCGGCGCCGAGCGCAATGCAAGCAGCCCAAGTGGCGAGGGCGTCCAGGGGAGGGCGCTCGAGAAGGTGCCGTACCACTATTATGAGAACCAAACGTACGACAAGAATGCAAAGGATCCATGGAAGCCGTGGACGTACCGCTTTCACAACTTCGAGCTGGAGCACGAAAAGTTCCGACAGCTGGGCCATGCGTGCTGGCTCAAGCTGGTGTCGACAGACGAAGGCGCGTAGGTTCTGGTTCAGTGATTCGCCACACTCGTGAGCGCGCAAAGAACGATACGGGTAGAAACATGATTTAATGGAACACTTCCGCCGACCGTTATTCCGTTTGCCAATGATATTAATGGAACACTCCCCGCCCGAAACCAACTCCCAGCGTCGCTCGACGGTCCGCCCACCCACATCTCATACCTACGTGTGCATGCATGCGGCAACGATGTGGGGAATGGCGAAAGCGAACGGTTGAGAGACCGGCTGCGGCGTGGTGTCGTGTAGAAACGACCGGGCCGTCCACAGACGACAGAGCGCCTTATCCCTTAAAATAATTTCTCTTTACCTCACGACATGGGAACGGGAGCCCTTGGCTCCAGGGACCCTTGCATGCCGCTTAGGGGGTCCAGCGAGTAGACCTGACCCCTCGAGAGCGGGCTGAAGTCCGAAAGAGGTTCTTAGATGTCACCACCGGACAAACACCCTTCGACTCGCGCGCGGAAACTCCCGGGACGGCGCTTGACGTAACTCTACGTGCATGCGACCGGAACGTCCCGGACCCGGTTTACCGACTCGCACGACAGTAAATCTGAAGAGACAAGAGTCGTGCACTTTCTTTCCACTTAGCTCGTCACTTATGTTCTAAGGCGCAGTGTTCCCAGATCCCACATACTCCCACCCTGGCATGTCCGTGCGGCATCACAATACTCCACCCGACCGAATCCCGTGAACACAACGCCCCCTACAAAGGCCGTAGGCGTATACGACCCAGCGATTCCTCTCAGGGAGCTCTTACGATCGGAGCTCAGGGAGGTCATACATGATCGTGACCAGAATCAAGAATGGGGCGGGACCTGCTCTGTGGGCACAAGGCCCCTTGGCATGTGGCGCCGTCAACACTGCGTGGACAGGTAATCGAGCGTCCGGGTCACGTGCGTGTCGTTTTGCCTGTTGAGCACGTCGCGCGCGTTTTCGCGGAACACGTAACCGAACGTCGTGTGGTTGCGGTATTCTTTGACCCATTTGTCGATCTGGTTGTTAGGATGGTGGTCGCCCGAGAAGGTGGGCACCACCTTGATGCCCGCCTCCTTGGCAGCCGCGATCTCGGCCTCGCACCACCTCGACTTAAAGAAGCCATGACTTAGCGCGGCTACGACGAGTTGTGAACTCTGTACGGCGTCGGCCATCGCCGCCGCGTTGATCTGCTCAGCGTGGGCCAGGTGCGTGGTGGGGTTGAAGACGGTCTTGCCCTTGGCCCGTAGGAAGGCGGACACGACCTTGAAGACATCGTGCGAGTCATCGTTCGTGCAGTGAGAGATGAAGACGTCGAAGCGGCGGACCTGGGTTATCGATCTCCCGTCCTTCGCTGCGTGTACTACGGGTAGTATTTTGTTGCGACGACGGCGCATGAAGACCAGGGCGAGGACAAGGACGATGATCACGACGACGATGACGCCGATGATGATGCCTGTTGAGCCGCTGGTCTCGACCGCCGATGCACCGGCCGACATGGGTGGAGGTGGCATGAGTGGAGGTGACATGGGTGGAGGTGGCGATGGTGAAGGCGGTGGTGGCGGTGAGACGTCCGCGACGGTGGGTGGCGTCACGAACAGCACGACAATCGAGACGCAGGTGACGCTCACGAAAACAGCGGTCGCCCTGCTCGGGCTGCTCATCGCGCTGGCCATCGTCGACTGCACCGAGGTCGCCGTCGCTGTGGTCGTCTGGATGCTCACGTCGACGATGACGCTGCCCGGCGATATGGCCAACTCCACCGCCGATGGGTCGACGCCCGCGCGAGCCGCGACTGCGCTCTGCATCTGGGCTTGCACGCACGGGTTGAACGAGGAGACGTCGCCGTCGAGCTCGAGGGTGAATCCGACCACACTCATTGCCGGCGGCGCGGGCGGCGGCGAGGGCGGCGGCGGCGAGTGCGGCGGCGGCGAGTGCGGTGGTAAGGGCGGAGGCGGCGAGGGCGGAGGCGGCGGCGGATGGGATGGCGGTGACGGTGGCGGGCGAGGTGGGGGCGGCGGAGCCTGTGGTGCGCCCGCTGGCACAGATGGCGGCGGCGGCGAGGGCGAGGGAGGCGGCGGCGAGGGCGAGGGCGGCGGCGGCAAAGGAGGGGGCGAGTGCAGGTCCAGAAGCACCACCACCAGCCCGTCGGCACGAGCCGTCGTTACGTAAGCGTAGGAGCCGCTCACAGCGACGGCATTAGCCTGTGTGTGCACAGCACGTGAGAGCGAGCGAGTGAGAGCGCGAGGACATCAGCGGCGTACGCGCCGCGGGGGCAAGCATGATGGACAAAGCTAATGGCCACACGCACCCCATTAAGAAGAGACGACGACACCACGCTGCCGCGGATGGCTGGAGACGCAGGGTTGCTGATGTCGACCACCACCAGCGAATTGGAACTAATCGCCGACAAGTAAGCGTACGAGCCGCTCACGTCGAGGTCCCAAGCCTATGTGCACAGCACGTGAGAGCGAGCGAGGGAATCAGCAGGCGGTGGCGCCGCGGACACGAGCACGATAGGCGGTGCGGACGCATGCCGCGGCGCCCGAGGCCATACGCGCGCGCAAAACTCCAGGCCGCACGCACGAATTGCATAAGAGACAACGACACCACGCTGCCACGGATGACTGGAGACGCAGGGTCGCTAATGTCGATCACCACCAGCGAATTGGAGACACATGCCGTCACGTAAGCGTACGAGCCGCTCACGGCGACGCCAGCCACCTGTGCGCACAACACGTGAGCAAGTGAGCGCTCAAAAGAGCATCAACGGCGGTGGCGCCGCGGGTGCGAGCATGATGGGCGGTGCGGACGCATTCCGCAGCGCCCGATGCCATCCGCGCGCGCAAAGCACCAAGCCGCACACGCACCGCAACCAGAAGAGACGACGACACCACTCTGCCACGGATGACTGGAGACGCAGGGTTGCTAATGTCGACCACCACCAGCGAGGCGGAATCATGCGCTGTCACGTAAGCATACGAGCCGCTCACAGCGACGCCCCAAGCCTGGGAGCACAGCACGTGAGGGCGAGCAAGTAAGCGCGAGAGAGCTTCAGCAGGCGGTGGCGCCGCGGCCGCGAGCATGATGGACGGTGCGGACGCGAGCGCGGCACGCCCGACGCCATAAGCGCGCGCAAAGCACCAGGCCGCACACGCACCCCATCCAGAAGAGACGACGACACCACGCTGCCCCGGACGGCCGGAGACGCAGGGTTGCTAATGTCGACCACCACCAGCGAGTCGGATAGATATGCCGTCACGTAAGCGTACGAGCCGCTCACGGCGACGAAATGAGACTGTGCGCACAGCACGCGAGAGCGCGAGAGGGCTTCAGCAGGTGGTGGCGCCGCGGCCGCGAGCATGATGGGCGGTGCGGACGCATTCCGCAGCGCCCGATGCCATCCGCGCGCACAAAGCACACGCACCCTATCCAGAAGAGACGACGACACTACACTGCCACGGATGACCGGAGATGCAGGGTTGCTAACGTCGACCACCACCAGCGAGTCGGACAGTTCCGCCGCCACGTAAGCGTACGAGCCGCTCACGGCGACGGAACGCGCCTGTGCGCACAGCACGTGAGAGCGCGAGAGGGCTTCAGCAGGTGGTGGCGCCGCGGCCGCGAGCATGATGGACGGTGCGGACGCAAGCGCGGCGCGCTGACGCCATCCGCGCGCGCAGCTCCCCGCCTCACGCACCCCATCCAGAAGAGACGACGACACCACGCTGCCCCGGACGGCCGGAGACGCAGGGTTGCTAACGTCGACCACCACCAGCGAGTCGGATTGAGACGCCACCACGTAGGCGTACGAGCCGCTCACGGCGACGGCCATAGGCTGTGTGCACAGCAAGTGACTCGCGAGCGCGAGAGGGCATGAGGGGCGTGCAGGTGGGCAAGCAAGCTCGAGGGGCGTGGGAGCGCGGCGCGGCGTCCGAGGTCAGAGCGCGCAGAGCGCAGGGTCGAGTCGCACGCACGAAATCCAAAACGGACGCAGAGGTGACGCTGCCCACGATCGACCCGGAGCCCACGATGGTTGTGGAGTGCGCGAGCTGTCGCCCATCATGCTGGCTGCCCGGGAGGGCTCGTCCGAGCTCCGTCGAAGGCGGTCGCGGTGGCGGCGATGGCGGGGCAAGTGGCATGGGCGAATATGGCTGTACTGCGAGCACCCCGGCAACAGGGTGGTGGTGGCTCGTTACAGCGCCTTCCAAGACCATGAGGCCCGAGGGGCCAGGAGGGGAAAGCGAACACGTGCCGCACGCGACCGGGCAAGTAGCCCGCGCGATGGAATAGGAAGCGCAAGCAGAGGGCTGTGCGTAGAAGTAGGAGCACGGCATGGGTGCGCCACCTGAGTCGAAAGCGCCGCTGTCCACATCGTCAGCGCATATTTGAGTGAGCGGCGGCGGCGGCGGCGGCGGCGGCGGCGGAGGAGGAGGCGGCGGAGGAGGAGGAGGCGGCGGCGGCGGAGGAGGCGGAGGCGACGGCGCCGCCGCCAACGCCGTCTGATGCGCACGACTTCCATCGCCATCAGGCCGTGTCGAGTCCATGGCGCTCACCCGCGGGATGCAGAGCATGAGGAAGGCCAAACCGAGGCACTGGTGACGGGCGGACCCTTTTTGCCTCCAGCAAACGGCGAAGACGAGCGACCCCAGCCTTAAGAGTACGTTGCCAAAGTTGAGCCATTCCACCGCATCCCAACGCACACCGCTGCCGTCGCCGACCACATGCGCCGCTTCCTCGACGGTGGGGCGAACACGCTTGCTGGTGTAGCGCACGAGCTTGCCGGTGCTGCCTGAGCGCAGCTCCGACGTCTTGTAAAGCAGCAGCGGGGGCGGCTGTGCGCGCGGGCGGCAGTCCGCGCAATCGGTGCCATACTGGCAGTCGGAGAACTCGGTGCCGGCGCCACCGTCGTCGCAGGGGCCGCCGTCGTCGCACTTGGAGCCGTAAGCGTGCATTCCAATGCACGCGGCGGAGCACAGGCTGGGAGGCGGTGGGGTCGCAGGCGGTGCCCTTGGAGGCAATGGTGGCCCAGGCGGTGCCCTTGGAGGCAATGGTGGCCCAGGCGGTGCCCTTGGAGGCGATGGTGGCCCAGGCGATGCCCTTGGAGGCGATGGTGGCAACTGTTGGCACGATCCACAGCCCACACAGTCGGTGCCGTACGCGCACACCGGGAACTCGGAGCTGGGGCCGCCGTTGTCGCAATCGGCGTAGGAGCACGTCTCCGAGCAGATGGTCGTGCTGGCAGGCAAGGGGGCTAGGCTGGCTGTCGGCGGTGGCAGCGGTTGGCGCATGCCGCAGTCGGCGCCGTCGGTGCCGTACTGGCCATCCGGGTACTCGGTGCCCGGGCCGCCGTCGTCGCAGCAGTAGCCATCCGAGGCACAAGCTGGCATTCCGATGCGAGTGACAGTGTTGATGCAAAGGGCAGGAGGTGCCGCGGTTGCCGGAGTTGACGCGATGGGGCGCGGTGGGCTGGAGACCGGTGGCTGCGGGGGCGAGCGCGGCATGCGCGGGGCGCAGTCCACGCAGCCGGCGCCGTGCGTGCACATCAGCAACTCGGAGCCGGGGCTGTCGCAATAGTTGTCCGAGGCGTCCACGCCCGTGTTCATGCAGAGAGAATGGGGGGGAGGCGAGGTGCCGCCGAGGAAGAGTCGATGACTCGCCTGCAGCACGTTTGCCCCAACAAAGGGTGTAGAGGTTACGCTCTCGGCAGCGACGACGAGCAGGAAGGTGCCCCACATTGTGCTCCTCCGCACATGCACCTTCAGAATGTACAGTACACGGAGTACTTGACCTACTTTGCAGACCTACTTGTACAGTATGAGGGTCGTACCAGAACTGAAAACTCTTCATTCACAGCACACCAACACGCGTGATGGCATCAGCAGCCCCGCCGAGCGCCCGCATCATTCACGGATGGAACTGCCCGATGCCCATACCGGGCACGTCGCCTATTGGCAAGCGGATCGCAATCCCTTACCTTCGCGCAGCGGCCTCGCTAGCTCGCGCAATTTACCATCTCATTTCCATCTCGCAGGCGAAAACGACTAACGGACGGGCGCTTGTCGCACATCAGCTTATCGCCGAATATCTTGCTTCGGCAGAAGGCGGCTCTTTCGATGCCGACACGGCCGAAGGTCTCATGTTCAACCTGGAGGAATCCGACATCGTCGCCGTCACGTCACACAAGCCCGGTGGGCAAGAAGAGATTCAGTACTTTTACGAGTTCCTCGTGGAGCCCAACTTCACCACGTCCGGATGAAGGTGCGCACACACCAGTGCTCTTCCCGACACACTCCTTAGTTGAGTCAGGTATGTCCAAGAACCATGAACCTCTTCACAGCAGAGATCCACACTGCACACACAATGCTTGCACGCACATCTCTAGCTTCAACTCAAATCCACTTCGAAAATCCACTCCGATCCTTCACTAGAACTCGCACCGCTTTCCCCCCTGCTTTTCCGTTCCCAAGTTAGTGTCTTGTGGATTTCCAGGTAGGTCAGGACCCTTCACACCCTCGTCCCCAATTTAATTGCCCACGAGCACCAGCATGGTCAAGACCGCGTTATCCGTTGACGCCTTCAGCGCGTCCGCGATCGCGATGCATGTCGCGATGGCACCCTCATCCCTGATGTGTGATGATGTTGCGTCCGAGGTCAAGTGGGTGGTCACCACCCAATTGAAAACGCCTAATCGACAGCTTCCAAATTAGGAAAAACCTTCACAGAAAACACAGCAGCGGTCCACACATGTTCACAGTGCTCGCACACTTATTTTCTACAGCAGCACCAACTCAAACCATTAGAAAAAATCCACTCCGGTCCTTCACCGCGTCTCACACCGCTTCCCCCCCTGCATCTCCCCAGTAATTGCCACCAAGCCACAGCTTGGTCAGGATCGCGTTGACCTTCAGCGCCTCCGCGATTGCGATGGTTCCCTGCGCACCGATGTTGTTCCAAATCCAATCAAGGCGCAACTCGGTCAGGACCCTATTGAAAACGCCTTCAATTTGTTCAAAGGCAGCTTCCAAACTAGGGAATAACTTCACAGAACCTCCAAAAGCGATCCACACATGTTCACAGTGCTCTCACAATCATTTTCCGTACAGCTCCAACACAAATCCACTCCGGCCCTTCACCGCATCTCGCACCGCTTTCCCCCCTGCATCTCCCATGTTATTGGCCCGGATGTCCAGTTTGGTCAGGACCGCGTTGACCTTCAGCGCCTCCGCGATCGCGATGGCTCCCTCTGGACCGATGTTGTTGCGGAACAAGTCCAGGGTGGTCATGACCGCGTTGACCTTCAGCGCCTCCGCAATCGCCTTGGCACCGTCGTTGCCGATGTTGTTGTTCCAGAGGCTCAGCTTGGTCAGGACCGCGTTGACCTTCAGCGCCTCCGCGATCGCCTTGGCACCCTCTGCACCGATTCTGTTGCCGTCCAGGCGCAGGGTGGTCAGGACCGCGTTGACCTTCAGCGCCTTCGCGATCGCGATGGCTCCTTCGTCCCCGATCTTGTTGTCTCCGAGCAAGAGTATGGTCAGGACCGCGTTGACCTTCAGCGCATCTGCGATCACCTTGGCACCCTCTGTTCCGATGTTGTTGTCGTCCAGGCTCAGGGTGGTCACGACCACGTTGACCTTCAGCGCCTCCGCGATCGCAATGGCACCCTCCGCACCAATCTGGTTCAGGCCCAGTTGCAGGGTGGTCATCACCGCGTTGACCTTGAGCGCCTCCGCGATCACCTTGGCACCGTCGTCGCCGATCATGTTCCAATGCAAATCCAGGTTGGTCAGGACCGCGTTGACCTTCAGCGCCTTGGCGATCGCGATGGCACCCTCCGCACCGATCTTGTTCAGGTCCAGGTTCAGGGTGGTCAGGACCGCCATGAACTTCAGGTCAGACGCGATCAGGATGGCGTCTGCGGGTTGGAGGTGCTGGCTCGAGAAGCCGGCCTCCGTCTGGTCGCGCGTCATGCCCGAGAGCATGATGCCCTTCTCCATGCCGATCTTGGCGAGCTTCTTGGCCGACTCAACGTCGAACCTGTTCTTGAGCAAGTTGCAGTTCTTGAGCACCGACGTGGCAGGAATGAGATAGGCGACAAGCATGGCCGCAGGCACATGGAGCCCCCTATTGGACAAGTTGAGCTCCGTGACGCTGTCCTCGCGCAGTTGCTGTACCGGAATGCCACAAATGACTCCCGAGCCTGCACAGGCAACGGCTGCGATCGTCAGCCTCAACGGTGGTTCTCCCTCGCCTGAGATGCAGCTGTTGAGAGCATCCTTAGCAGCACCATGTAGCAATGGATGGCAGAGCCAGTTGCGCACCGTCCCGCATTGCAGATCCGCGGCCCGAACGGCGGCCACGTCCACCACATAGCCGTAGCCATGGAGGCGCGCAAGCCCAGGCAGCGTCCACCCTGCTACGGCCGCGTCCCCGGGCCGGCCAGCCTCGATGAGCTGCTCCACGTCAAGGTCGGTGATCTCATCCAGACGTGTGGGTACTGGCTGCCTGTCGCGGCGGCACAGGCGCGAGCAGAGGACACGTTGCGCCAGCGCCCGCCAAGATCGAGTCAGGCCCTTGAGCGCGGCCAACGTGGCCACGTCCACCAGGCCCAGAGCAGCCTCCATGGCGTCCGCCGAGAACGAGGCCTGCTGCATCGGCTCGGGCGGTAGCGTGGAGCTGGCCGGCTGCTGCGGCGCCTCAACATCTTCCGGTACAAATGCCGGCTCGGCGATGGACGTTGCTGCACCGGCCATCTCGATCAGGCGCTCATTCAGGCGCGCGATGAGCACGGGCTTGGTGCCGTTGGTCGTGAGGCCAAGCGTGCGCAGCTCCCAGCGCAGCTCCACGACGCGCATCCGACTGTAACGCTTACGAAGCTCGTCAGCACTCTGCGCGTCGAACGCGTGCGCCTCCGCGCTGCCAAAGTCACCATCCGCGCCGATGAGCGCGCATAATTCAGGAGCGCGCTTGCCGTTGAGTTGGGAGGCGATCGCGCGCTGGAGGTGCTTGAGCGCGATGGGGGCGTCGAGATAGAGGGCGTCCTCGATGAGCTGGATGAGCTGGAAGAGCGAATTCTCGTCAGAGCTCGGCCACGTGTAGTCTGGGTCGTTCAGCTTGCACACCATCTGAAGCGTCGAGGCCATGATTGTGGGCATGGGATAGATGCCATCCTCGGAGGTGGCGAGGTCCATCAGATCCTTCAAGGTGCCCATGAGTCGGGCTGCGTCGCGCGACAACGTGACCTCCTCTCCGTCTCGCGCTCGCACGCGTATTTGCTCCTCGTGTTTGGCCTTCTTCGCCGTGGGCGCCTCCTCGTGCTCCTCGGCCGACGGCTCACGCATCCCCACGCGGCGCATGTAAGACCTTTTCTGGCTGTCGCGAATTCTTCACAGTTCGGGGATGTGGTTGCGAACTAGGCGACCAATTCCTTCGAGAATGACACGTTTGATACACACGTGGACTCGGTCGAGCCTGACGGAGCAGATTCTTTGCGTCATCAAGTTCTTGCGAGTCTGACCTCAAGGATTCGTCAACGTTTATTTTGTTCCTTGTTCCTGTGAGTTGTTGAGCGAGAAGTTTCGGCCACCCAAAACAGCGATCAGTCAGTCAGTCAGCCAGTTTCGTCGCGGTTCCCCCGCGCTCACCACACCGTCTCAAAGGACGGCTCCGCTCCCCTCCGTCAACACAATCGCCATGAATCGCGGTATGGATACCGGTAGCGCTGGAGCTCATTGAAGCCCGCGGCCGGCGCGCGCGGAACCAGTGGCCAGTCCCGGACGCACGCCCGCGTACGATACTACGTTCGATACTACACCCGGCTCCACGCGCGCAACGCTCCGCGCCCGGCCTACGATACCACTCATCGTGCATCAAGTCGAGTATGTGGGGGGGGCGAGAGTGTAGAGCTCGCGCCTCGGGATGATAGAGGGATCGCGGCTGCCACAGCATGCAAGTGCTCACCACGGCGCTCGGTCCCTTCCCCACAGGCGAGAGGGTAGAGCTCGCGCCTCGGGATGGTCTGGTATTCGACGCACTCGTCGTCCTCGCGCAGCACGAAGAAGAGAGCGATCAGTGAATACCTCACGCCAGCGCGGATCGCCGAGACCGCATGCATCAGATCGTCCGAATGGCCGGTCACCTCGCCCTCCTCGCGCGTGAGGATCCTGTGACGACCGCCCAGGATGGCATGCAATCGGCCACCCGTGACGGCGCCATCATCGCTCAGCGCCACGTTCAGAGTGACGCCCGAGACGTCCTGATGAAACGCAATCCACGGGCGGCCCTCAAGCGTGTATCGGCGCAAGAAGAGGTCGACATGGAAGCCGCCATGCGCCGCCTCAGTGGCGGCCGCTGTCTCCACCGGCACAACCTTACCCACGGCGTCCGCATGCGCGTACGCCTCTTGACGCTGTAAGGCAAGCACCTCGTCGGCGAGGCGCCAGAGAGATTCGATCTCGGAACGAGATGTGAGCTCAATCAGACGCTCGACGCTGATGCGTAGCTTTTGCTGTGCCAGGCCATCTTCCGATTCGTCAGTCCCGTCACGCGCCGTCGTGGGCATCTCGGAGTCGATCACTCGCCGAAGAGCCGCACAGCTTTCGGCGGTGAGCGCCCGCTTCCTGGTCACCACCGATCGCGCATGCTGGGCGGGCCGGCCCGGACCACGCAGCAACGCCGCTAGCGCCGTGGTGAGCGCCTCACCGCCGTCCTCGTCGACCGCATCGTCCATGAGTGCCCGTCGGAGCACCGGCTCCATTCGCTCCATCGCCGTGGCGAAGTCCGCACAGGCGGGCGGCATCGCGTCCGCCAGCACTGCCTCCCCCCTGGGTGCTCCCTTCCCCTCGGGCACTCCCCCCCCCTCGGGTGATGGGATTGCTACTAGGGATGATGAGGTCAGCTGTGGACTCGGAGCCGAGATCTCGTCGGCGATCGATGGACGCTGTGGAATCGGGTCGTCGGCGATCGATGGACGCTGTGGAATCGGGTCGTCGGCGATCGATGGACGCGGGCTGCTCGGCTGCGCGGCACTCGCCTGGCTGAGGATCTCAGGGTGTGTACCGGTAGCTGCGTGAGACCATGTACCGGTAGCTGCGCATGCGGGCAGAGCGAATCCACGCGCCGTCGTGGGCGTGGCGTACATCCGCACCATCCCCAGGAGCGCCGTCGCCTCGGGCACCAGCTCGCCTAGAGAGTTGCCCGCGCTCCGCTCGACATTCGGCCGCGCGCCGGGCTGTACCTCACAAGGGTCGCACCCCGACGGACAATAGATCACCACACGCCTGCCTTGATGCACCGCTCGCTGCAGCACGGGCTCGATCTGACCAACCAACCTGATGAGGGAGGCAATTAACGCGGCGGTCAGCATGCACGCAGCACGGGCTCGAGTTAGCCAACTCACCTTCGTGTGAGGAAGAGAAAAAGGACAGTGACACGCCCGTATGCAGCGTACTCCTCGAGAGACATGAAGTCGTGCTTGGCCACCTCGATCAGGTGGGAGAGGCCGGAGCGCTCCGCCGCAGCTCGTGACCTGGCAAGGCACGCGCGATCGACGTCGATACCGATCGCGTGCGCGCCGCGCGCCGCAGCAGCCAACAGCACTCTGCCATCGCCACAGCCAACGTCAAGGAGCACATCGGAGGATGTCAGCCTGCAAAGATTCATCGCTGCGTCGACGGCTTGGTCGGGCGTGTGGACCACAGGGCAGATGATGGCGGACGAGAAGCTTGAGCGTGGCTGCTTGTACAGTTGCTGTCGCCTCGTCTGCTGCTGCCGTCTCGTCTGCCGCCGCAACTCCTCGGCACGAATCAGCCCCTGCTGTCGGTGGTGCTGTCGCTGCTGCTGCGGCCGAAGGTGCTGTGGTCGCTGCTGCTGCCGATGCTGCTGCTGTCGCACTTGCTCACGCGGACACTCCCTGAGCCTGTGCTGCTGCACGTCCTTGAGTTTGTGCAACATTGTTGTGGCGCGTGGCTCCAACCAGTTCCATGCTGTCCGGCCGCTCGTAGTGACGGTGTGTTCGACGAGCTCATCGAATTCAGACAGAGTGTTCTTCATGTGCTCCCTCTCAAGAGGAGCATTCGTGTGAATCAAAGGTGTGAATGAAATTGCGACGGAATCACATTTGTCAGGTCGCGCTTGAATCGGCACAGTACTACTGCTCGGTTCTCCCGCTCACGCGGCGCGCCGGGTGGACTTGACGATAAACATCGGATCATTCGTGCCGGGCCCTCGCGGCGAGATGTCGAGTGCTCGAGGCTCGTCGAGCCCGCCCGCAAAGTGGACATACGTGCCGAGCACGCGCAGGTGGGCCGCATCGCTCATGTCGCGCGTCCACACGCCCACGGCCTTGGTGAAGAAGCACCGATTTGATTGCGAGAGGATCACCTGCCCACCAGGCCGCAGCACTCGCACCACCTCCTTGATCACCTCCAGTGGGCGCGTCAGGTAATCGAAGGAGACGACGCAGGTGACGCAGTCAAAGGACCGATCGGGAAACGGTAGCTTCGGGTTCTGGTTGAGGTCCTGGGCCACGTGGCGACTCAGCTGATCGTTGCACGCGAGCTCGATTTCCGAGATCCCCACGCCCACGAGCGACTTCATCCGTGTGGGAAAGTCGCGAGGAAAGTGAGAGACCCACGAGCTGCAAATGTCGAGCACGTCGGACCCATCCGGGATCTGCGCGTCGTAGTATCGCGTCAGCGCCGACACCGCGCCCTCGTCGATGTGATACACGAGCTTGGGGAACTTGTAGAATTCTGTGTCGGGAGCCTCATCCAGACGCTTGAAGTCGGCAGCTGCGTATGGGAACTTTGCAGGGAACGGCTCGGCATAGATTGCTGAGCTGATGTCGCGCTGCCCAAACGTCCAAGCAGGATCGCCAGCGCCGGTGAGCCGCGGCCGCGTCACCTTGACGGGCGGCTTTCCCTTGACGGCAACCACCTCGATGGTCGTGACGACCTCCCGATCGCCGGCCACTGTGGAACTCGCCGGCAGCGGCTGGAGCAGCAGCATGCCTCCGGTCGCAAGAGCAGCCCGTCGCGACGCCGCAGGCAGTGCCAGCGCGGGCAGAAGCACTGTCCACACGACGCCGATGACCATCTTCGCTTCACTGTCTTTTCGCTTTACGAAAACCTGAGCGTGTGATTGCCGCCCAATCAAACGCCCGTATACAAGTTTCCAGAGTATTTACACAGCGTGTAGTGCTTGGCGGTTACAATTGTAAGCGCACGTGCGCCAATTGAATCGAGAGCCCAATACGGCGCATGACGGCGCACGCGTCTGTCGTGTTACATGTAACGTTCACGCGGTCGTGAGAGGCTCGCGGGTTTTTTGCGATATGTCGGCATCTCTGTCCGCTTACGAACTGGAGCGGCTCGACAACATAAGAGAGAATAATTTGAAGCTTATGGACCTTGGTCTCTCGGCACCACCGCCTTGGAATGCAGCACCGCTCGCCAAGAAGCGCCCAACAAAGCCAAAGCCCGTTCTTCAGGAGCCGATCGAGCCGCAACGTCGCTCCAGCCGGATCAGGAGTGCACCAGCTCCGGAGGTGTACGTCGAAGATGAGATTGACGCGGAGGATCGGCGTAAACGCCGGAAAAGGCCCGGGCCGGCCCTATCGCTCGGCGGTGCCGATGCGGAGAGTGTCAAGGCTGAACTTGCGAATGACCCGGCTGTCCGTGACCCAGATGGTATACCCATTGAGCCGGAGGAGCTGACCCCGACCGAGCGAGAGGTCTATGAGGCCATCAGGGAGATTCGGAACGCGAAGGCCAAGTCGATGGCACGCTCCATGTTCATCGTCTGCGGCAACCGGACGATGGTCGAAATGTGCCGGCTGCTGCCGACGTCAAAGGCTGAGCTCCTCGAGCTGCACGGCATGGGCGAGCTCAAGGTGCAGCGGTACGGCGAGCTCCTGCTGGACGCGCTTCGGCCGCACGTGGATCGGCTGCGAGCGCATCACGAGGCCATGGGGCTTAGTCCTGCGGAGAGCGCTGGCGAGCAGAGCGTCTCCACCCTGGTTGCCGAAGAAGCGGATTGATATTCTGAATAGTGAATTCGTGTTTTGCACGACACACTTTTACTGTAGACCGGCCCTATTTCGTCCTACATGCTACAGTACGCCTCCGCCACTCGCCTTGAGCGCCACGGCGCCCGCGAGCACTACGACCGACGAGCTTGCAAAGAGGGCGCGAGCGCGCGGCTGGGGTAGCTCGCCAAAGAAGAGGATTCCCCACAGGGCGCTGATGACCACGCACACCTGCGTGAGCGGGAAGCCGACGGCCTGGCCGAGCCTCATGGACGCGTGCACGGAGAGAACGTTGCCGGCCGCCCAGAGCGCCCCACAGCTCATGCCTGAGAGAGCGCAGCTCAGGTTGAGGAAGCGTGCTGGTGAGCGCCCGTCGAGCGGGAGCAAGCGGCGGGTGCTGCGTGCGCCTTGGCGCAGGTGCTCGACGAGCAGCGCGAGCAGCAGGGGCAGCAGCGCGACCACAGGCAGCGCGAGAGCGAAGCCACCCAGGTACCTTAAAGCTACTTGGTCGCCGGGCGCGAGACCCAGAGAGGTCTTGTAGCTCGAGAAGGGAGCCATCAAGCTGCCGTCGAGGAGGCCGGTGCCGAGCGCGCAGGCCACGCCGAGGACGAGGGCACTCAGCGGCTCGCTCGGTCGCTCGAGAGGCAAAGCCGGCGAGGCCGATGCGCTCACCACGGCGCTCGAGCCGCTGCCGTCGAGCTCCTCTGCTGCTGGCGAGAGGGGGGGCGGCTGGGACGGCGGCGGCGGCTGGTTCGAGGCGTCCCGATGGTTGAGAACCTGCGATGATGCGACGCCGCCCACGCCGCCGACGAGCATCACGAGCGCCATCACCGCCAGAGCCGGCGTCTTGAAGGGCTCGTGAAAGACGAAGACTCCCCACAAGAAGCTTGTGAGCATGCCGACGCCGCACCAGATGCCCGGCCCGACCGCGGCACCGAGCCGCTGGATGGCGGGCCAGGCAAAGAGCTGCGTGCCAGTCAGCACGGCCGCGCCCACGACTCCGTACTGGCTCCACTGAATCGGCACGTTGAGGAGCAGCAGAAGCATCAGGTTAAGGGCCGAGTTGCCGATGGTGACCCACAGCTGGAAGCCCAGGGTTCCGGCAGCAGCGGCGGCTGGATGCTTTGCCGGCAACGAGCTCCCACCGAAGACGAGGGCGGCACCCGCGGCCGCCATCCAGCCCTGCATGTCGGGCTGCGAGCGGAGCATGCTCACGCCGCTCAAGACTCCAACCGCGATGGCCAAATTGGCCAAGGTGCTCTGCGTCACGCGGCGGGTGATTTGTGCCTCATCCAATGGCATCGCCACGCTCGCATCCAGCCGGTGGTGCTTGAGCGTTTCGACGTGCGTTCTGGAGAAGGCCAGGATGAGCGGAGTCAGATTCCGCCGAAGCATCTTCACCGTCAGCCGGTGCCCCTCGGGCGGGCGCGAGATGCGGCACCTGAGCTGCCTCCGCGCGCGCGCGCCGCTCTCGAGCGCGGCCTTGCTCGGCGACTGTGCTCGGCGAGCGCCTCCTCTCCGTCACGTGTGAATACTAGTGTGTGAATTGGCCGTCTAACCGGAGAGCGGAGCCTCTTTGTTGAAACGTGACCTCTCGAGTTTTGCGACCTTTCGCGATCTCGCGCCGTTTTTGTTGCGAAAAAACCCTCACTGTCCCGTTATGAAGTTGAAAATGAACTTCATAATGTGGAAGGTATTCATAATGCAGCTAAAATGAAGCCCACGGCTTCATAACGCAGCGTTAGGAAGCCGTTATGAAGGCTCTGCTTCGTAAC